>ERZ778518.512-NODE-512-length-36099-cov-7.076074_pt1 | contig 36099 bp, 29 predicted proteins | sample MGYA00510340_ERZ778518 | MGnify/ENA primary metagenome ERZ778518 (study PRJEB29527, sample SAMN07138967) | mouse gut metagenome | material: feces | host: mouse | place: China:Nanjing | collected 2016-01-25 ...
ATGAGCAATTAACCTACGCTCATTTCCAATAAATTACACTCTTTTCGTAACTTCCAGTCGCAAAGTTACAAAAAAAATGTAAGTCGGTGCAATATTTCAAGGAGGGAGTTTGGCCCAATACCTTGTTGTGACACCTTTTGTCATCTTAAAATAAATCTATATTTTTGTATTGAATTTTAAAGATTATTTTCACATAAAAAAGTTACGTTATGATTGTAAAAAGGTTAACGGGTCTTCGGAAGTTGGCTTTGACCATGTTCTTGTTTGCCTGCCTGTATCAGGTAAAAGGAGCGGTTCAAGATGGTGAAAGTGGAGAGTATTTGCATAGAATCCGTCAGATAGACTTGCCGCTTATCGAAATATCGACCGTTGACGGTGTGGAGCCGACATGCGTTTTTGTGCAGCCTCCGCCAGGGTGTATGGGAAATGGAATCACTGGGAATAATTATGTTCCGGGAAGAATTACTATTACAATAAAAGGACAAAAAGTGTATGACAGCGGCGATTATATCAAAGGAGAGAGAGGCATGCGGATTAAGATAAGAGGCAATTCTAGTGCTTATCCGCTGAAAAAACCTTATAAGGTCAAACTGTCTAAGAAAGCTGACTTGTTGCTTCGTGGTGATGATGATTTTAAGGATAAGGAATGGCTGCTTCTTGGCAATTATCAGGACACGCATACTTTACAGACTGTTGTCGGCATGAAGATAGGGCTGATGGTAGGCATGGAATGGCAGCCGGCTTATTGTTTTGCTCATGTCTTGTTGAATGGATCTTATAAAGGATGTTATTTGTTGTGTGAGGCTGTTGAAAAAGGTCGCAAGCGGTGTGATATTTCAGATACCGGCTATTTGATAGAGAATGATGCTTATTGGTGGAATACGGAAGATGTTTATTTTCATTCAGACTATCTTACGCCTGCAATGGGATATACATTTAAATATCCTGATCCGGATGATCTGGATGAGACACTTGTCAGCAATATCAAAGGTTATATAGAGGAGTTCGGACAAATGCTGCATGAGGGAGGTGACATATCAGAGTATATTGATATATCGTCTTTTGCCGGCTGGACTTTAGGGCATGACATTCTGGGTACGTTGGACGGTTGCGGTTCGAATATGTTTCTCTATAAGGAGGATTATAATGTTGATGACCATACGTCCTCTAAATTGAAAATGGGACCGATGTGGGATTTTGACTCTACCTATAAGATGTATGGAAAGTGGAGTTCTCAGCATGGAATAGATCACTTTTACGTCAAGCGGTTATTTCAAAGAGAAGATTTCCTGAAATCTTATATAAATATATGGAAAAGAATCCGTAATAACGTTTATTCGGAAGTAATGGATGAGGTTCTTTCTTTGCAGGAAAAACAAGGAAAAGCCATTATGGATTGTCGCAGACTTGAAGAAGAACTGACCAAATATTATTTGTCTGTCGATTTGGAAGAAAACATAGACAGTGTCAGTCGTTGGTTTGAATCGCGTATCGCTTGGCTGGATGAGCAAATTGAGCAGATGGATTTGTCGGGATGTGACAATTGTGTTGGGAACGAGGAGGCTGTTTCCATGAGTGTTTATGACGTGTGGGGCAAGTTGTGTTGCAGGACTTCAGATATGGAGCATATAAAAATGATGGAGAAAGGAAAAACTCCTGACTTTTTGTTGTTGCCGAGAGGTGTTTATGCGGTGCATTTCATGTTGAAGAACGGTTCCTCTAGTTGTCGTAAGGTGATTATTCATTGACCCAAGGTAAATTATTTGGATATTTTACTGAAAACAAAATACCTAGAAATGAATTTGATGAAAACAATGGTTTGTTTTGTAGAATGAGGCGAGAAAAATGGAAGAAATGGGGGATGTCCGGTTTTAACACTTCTTGCTTTTGGAGGAAAAATGTCGTATATTTGCAGTGGCTAAGAGGATCTCCTTTAAGGTGGTCCTCTTTTTTTCTTTGTTTTTCAGTCTGTTTTTAGAAATTCCGAGCGGTGTTTTTGTCAAAAAAGTCCGTATTGCCGTTAGAAAAGTCCGTATTCCTGTTCAAATTTCAATACTTGCTTTTTCTTCCATGTCTATGGGTAACTCCTGTTTTAGTACTCTAAATGTAATTGAATGTTAAATATGTTAATTTCGCAAACAGTGCGATGATATGTTTGGCACATTATTTGCAATATTGATTGAAGAATTTAAGGATTTAAAAATATTAAGATAAAAACCATGCAGAAAGGAACAATTGGAATAACTACGGAGAATATCTTTCCGGTAATCAAAAAGTTTTTGTATAGTGACCACGAAATTTTTTTGCGTGAAATTGTGTCGAATGCCGTTGATGCCACGCAAAAATTGAAAACTTTTGCCTCGAAAGGTGAGTTCAAAGGAGAAATGGGTGATTTGACAATTCACATTACTTTGGACAAAGAGGCGGGAACGCTTACAGTCAGCGACCGGGGCATTGGTATGACAGCCGATGAAATCGATAAATATATCAATCAGATAGCATTTTCAGGAGCTAATGACTTTCTCGAAAAATATAAGGATGACGCCAATGCTATTATCGGCCATTTTGGTTTGGGTTTCTACTCGTCCTTTATGGTGGCTGACAAGGTTGATATTATAACCAGAAGCTATCGCGAAGAGGCTCAGGCTGTAAAATGGAGCTGCGATGGTAGTCCGTCTTTTGAAATAGAGGATGCCGAAAAAGATGATCGTGGTACGGATATCGTGTTGCATATTTCAGACGATTGCAAAGAGTTTTTGGAAAATGGCAAGATAAAAGGGCTTTTGGAAAAGTATTGCCGTTTTTTGCCGGTGGCGGTAGCTTTTGGCAAAAAAACAGAATGGAAAGACGGAAAACAGCAGGAAACTGATGAGGATAACGTGGTTAATGACACGGAACCTCTTTGGACCAAAACTCCGGCAACGTTGAAAGACGAGGACTATAAAAAGTTTTATCGTGACCTTTATCCCATGAGCGATGAACCGCTCTTTTGGATACATTTGAATGTTGATTTTCCTTTCCACCTGACAGGTGTGCTCTATTTCCCCAGAATTAAGAATAATCTGGAAATGCACCGTAACAAAATACAGCTTTATTGCAATCAGGTGTTTGTTACGGATGAAGTGGAGAATATAGTGCCGGAGTTTCTCACGTTGCTTCATGGAGTTATTGATTCTCCCGACATTCCTCTGAATGTCAGTCGAAGTTATTTGCAGAGTGATGCCAATGTAAAGAAAATATCAACTTACATCACAAAGAAAGTCTGTGACAGGTTGCAGTCTATCTTTAAGAATGACCGTAAGGAGTTTGAGGAAAAATGGGACAATTTGAAACTGTTCATTCATTATGGCATGCTTTCAGAGCAGGATTTCTATGAAAAGGCCAATAAGTTTGCTTTGCTCAAGGATGTGGAAGATAAATATTTCACATATGAGGAATATAAGGATCTTATCAAGCCGACTCAAACGGATAAAGATGGTAATCTCATTTATCTTTATGCCGCCGACAAGGATGAGCAGTATAGTTATATTGAGTCTGCCAAGGCAAAGGGCTATAGTGTACTGTTGATGGACGGTCAGTTGGATGCTCCTTTGGTGGGTATGTTGGAACAGAAGTTTGAGAAGTCGCGTTTCTGCCGTGTGGATGGCGATGTAATCGACAGGCTTATTCAAAAAGACGATATAGCTAAAATCGAATTGACCGCAGAGGAAACAGAAAGCATTACAGGTGTTTTTACAGCCGAAATGCCTAAGTTGGAGAAAGCAGAGTTTCATTTGGAAGCCGAGAGTTTGGGAGCGGACGCTCAGCCGATTGTTATTACGCAGAGCGAGTATATGCGTCGTATGAAGGAAATGAGTCGTTTGCAGCCGGGGATGTCATTCTATGGTGAAATGCCGGATATGTATAATGTAGTGCTGAATGCTGACCATCGTCTGGTGAAAGGTGTTTTGGAAGATGTCAAAGTGAAATTGGACGCTCAGTTACACTCTGTAGAGGCTGAACTTAAAGGTCTCAATGCCCGCAGAATGGCCATCGAACAAACTCAGAAAGATAAGAAAGCAGATGAAATTACACAGGAAGAGCGTGATGAACTCACGAAGTGTAATAATGATATTTCTGCTCAGCAGGATAAGAAAAAGCAAATCTTTACGGAATATGCCAAGACTAATGAAGTGATTCCTCAACTTATTGATTTGGCACTTTTGCAGAATGGTTTGTTAAAAGGTGAGGCTCTCACAAAATTCCTTAAGCGTAGCGTGGATTTGATTAAATAAATTGAAGTGGATATCGCAACCTATTCTACGAAAGTGGGGTAGGTTGCTTTTTTGTTTTCAGGCTTATGAAATTTTTTTTATTGCTGACTTTTTATCTTTTTGCCTGCGGCTGTGCCGGTAAACTGCAGGCAGACAGTGAATGTGATGTCTCTGATGAAGTGTCTCAAACGTGTTCGTCTGATTCGGGTTATAATCTTTCTAACGTGATTTATACTTCTAAAGATTCTGTAGAGGCTGTAAAACTTCTACGCCAAAAGTTTGTGGGGAATGAGGTGCTTCATTTTGCACGGCATTTTATAGGTCGTCCCTATGTGGGGTATACTTTAGAAATTTCTGATCCTGAGCGTCTTGTCGTAAATTTGCGGCAGTTCGATTGTACAACTTTGGTGGAGACTGTTTGTGCTTTGGTTATGACAAAGAGGCAGAATAGTGACAACTTTTCAGATTTCTGTCAGAATTTGGAGAAATTACGTTATCGTTCAGGAAAAATGGACGGGTATTTGTCACGTTTGCATTATTTTACTTGGTGGATGCATGACAATATAGAGAAGGGCCTTTTCATTGAGGTAATCGATAAGGTTTATTTTACTGCACCGAAAACGGTGAATAATTATTATATGAGCCAGCATGCCTCTGATTATAAGATGTTGGCGTCCCATCCGGAATGGGTGGATAGCATAAGGGCTATGGAGCGCTATGCCAATGGAGCTGACGGTCATTATCTTCCTCAAACCGCTACTAAATTTTCACCGGAACAACTTTCTGTTATTCACGATGGAGATATTATTGCAATTGTCACAACTAAAGCCGGTTTGGATTATTCTCATTTAGGATTTGCCGTGTGGGGCAGGGATCAGAAATTGCATTTGCTTAATGCTTCGATGGTTTATAAGAGAGTTGTGGAAGATACTGTGACTTTGTATGATTATTTAGCAAAACGTAAAACTTCTGTAGGTATTCGTCTGCTCAGGCTGATAGGAAAATGATAACAGATTAAATGTATAAAAAAATCGCCGAACAAAACAATATATGATTGTTGTTCGGCGATTTTTTTAGGGTGGGGGAAGTATCAGGTCAAATTAAATATTGAGATGAGATACTTTCGTTGTTCATAACACGCTGGATCGTTTCAGCCAACATGCTGGCAACGCTTAGTTCTTTTACTTTCGCACATTTACCGCGATAGGGGATGCTGTCGGTGAAGACCATTTCTACAAGGGCTGACTTTTCGACACGTTCGTCTGCCGGTCCGGACATAATGCAGTGACTGGCAATGGCACGTACACTATTTGCGCCGTTGCTCATGATCAGGTCTGCAGCTTTGGTTATTGTACCGGCTGTGTCTACAATGTCATCAACAAGAATGACATCCATATCTTTTACATCACCGATAATCTGCATGCTGGCGACTTCATTAGCTTTTTTGCGGCTCTTGTTGCAAAGAACCATGGGGCAATCAAGATATTTTGCGTAAGATGCAGCGCGTTTGGATCCTCCAACATCAGGAGTGGCAATGCAAAGATTGGGAAGGTTGAGGCTCTTTATATAAGGTAGTACCACCGTTGAGGCATAAAGATGATCTACTGGAACATCGAAAAATCCTTGCTCCTGATCCGCATGAAGATCCATCGTAATAACGCGGTCAATACCTGCAACACTCAGCAAGTCGGCTACCAATTTGGCAGCGATGGATACGCGGGGCTTGCTTTTACGGTCTTGACGTGCCCAGCCGAAATAAGGAATGACAGCACAAATGCTATGGGCTGAGGCACGCTTGGCTGCGTCAATCATGAGTAACAATTCCATTAAGTTGTCGGAATTGGGAAATGTTGACTGGACAAGGAATACATCACGGCCACGGATGGATTCTTCGTAGCAAACTTCAAATTCGCCATCGGCAAATTCCGTTACAGTTAAATTACCTAAAGGGCGATTCAACTCTGCGCAGATTTTCTCCGCTAAATAGCGTGAGGCTCTTCCGGAGAAAACCATAAAAGATTTGTTGTTCATTATTGAAGGTCTTTATAATTTTTTATTTGCTCTCTTTACTGTGTTAGGGAATAGGATTATCCTACAGCTTTTTTTAGTTTTCTGAAGTGGTTGATGAGCATTTTGAAATCAGAGGTCTGATGAATATTAAACCGATTCCAAATAGCTCCTAGGGTTACAACGCCTCCAAATCCTAAGTCTTTCAGTATGGAAATGTTTTCAAGGTCCACACCACCTAATGCCATCACTTTCCGGTTAATGACTTTCTTCTTGCTCAATTCCTTTAATTCTGCAATTGGGAATTGGCTGTCATAGCCGTCTTTTGAAATGCTTTTGAAAATAGGAGACAGAAAAACGTAGTCAAATTTATTTTTATAAGAAATTACTTCTTCTGCAGAATGGCACGAATAGCTGATGTGCCCTTTGTAGTTTTGTGGTATTTCCGGATTGCGATGATTCAAATGAATACCTCGCAAATTATATTCGCTTTTTAAATAAAAATGGTCGTGTACAACGATATTTTTGCGGTAATGTTCAGGAATTAAGGAGAGTAAACGCTCAGAATACACAGGCTCAGTATTGGGCTTGCGCAGGTGTAGGAGTTCAAGCCCTTCATCGAAGAGAGAGGTTAGTATTTGATGCTCTTCGACAAAGAAGTAGGGCGTTGTCATTAAAATCAGTTTCATGCTGCTCCTATTGCTTTGTTTATAGATGTCAGGGTAGGAAATGAAGATATGTAGTTCTGGTTCTCTTCTAGTTTTCCTCTGTAACTTTTACTGTCTGCAAAGTTACATAAAATTAAATGATATATGGTATTGTTAAAGTAAAAATATAATGGGCAGAACAGTAATGCTGTTTCCTTTTTTGCTTTTGCATCCATTATATTATATGGTGTTTGAGTCATCCAAAGAGCAATAATATCCTAATTTGTAAAAATTGAAGAGAAGGATGGAAGGATGATGGCTGAGTAAATTTTTTTGAAGTGTTTTTTTTATGCTTTTATATAACTGTTTTGTGCATTTCTTCAGATGCCATTTTTCGAGTTTGGATGCAATGCGTGACGCTCCGGTATGTCCTTGTAGAGGATCCCCTAATTTGTAAAGCATTCTCATTGCAGTTTCAGTCTTTTTTAAGAAAGACTGATTGCTGTCTATTCCTTTGTGAATTAATGGATTATCTGTATGAATCACAGAGTAGGAATGTTTTTTTAGCATTAGGCCCATTAGTGTGTCCTCATAGCCATATTCTGTGCAACGTTCGTCAAACCGGATACGTTCAAAGACTTCACGATGAAACATGACATTGAATGTGGAAAAATAATTGTAGGGGGCTTTGGTACGGGCTGTGGCCGGTCGTGCCTTTTCTGCTTTCTTTTCGTAGCGATAACGTAATTCACACCCTAATGGCGCAGGTCCGGGAGGATTCTTTAATGTGCCACATATCACGTCTCCCTTGTTTCTGTCTTGCCAGTAGCAGCGTATGAAGTCTTTTGTAAATATCTCAGCATCGGCATCAATCATCAGTAGTAAGTCAAAACGGGCAATGTCTGCCATGGCATTGCGCAAGTGGGCTTGGCCGATGTTCTTTTTTTGTTGTATGTATGTACTGCCTGTTGTAAGTGCGGCAGTCATATTGATTTTCTGTTTGTTTAAATCGGTTGATGCATCATCTGATACAATAATTTCATAATCGAATTCCCCATCCAATTCCTCTTTTAATTGGAGTGATTGGGCTGCTAGCTCTTTGATAAGCAGTGAGCAGTCATAGTTATAGACTGGGATTAATATTGAAATCATTGTTTCGTGAGAATGTTGTTTTAGAGCAGGCAAAATTAACAAAAACTCCGAAAAACACGAAATAAAAAATGAGAAGATGGATGAATTATTAAGTATTATGGTTGATTGCTGGTGTTTTTATCGTTGGTGTGGCCATTAGCTTATTATTGTAATGAAACTATGATTCTTTATATTGGCAGATAATATTTATTAGCGGAGTGAAAGAGGAGTTTTTTAATTGTTGTAGTATGCTGGTTCGTGAAGGTTATGCTTCTTGTTTTATTTTAATATTTTGTAAAAACTATGTTTGTTATGTAGAAAAATGTTATCTTTGCAATGTTTTACTGTCGCGTTTTTGTGATAAGTGCTAAACATTTAATTTAATAGTAGTTGTATGTTACAGGAAAAGGCCGGCGCATTGGCTGGAAAGATTTGGCAAGCTTTGAATGAAAATGGTGAGCTTGTTGGTAAAGATTTGAGAAAAATCCTTAAAATTCGTAGCGACAAAGATTTATATCTTGGGATTGGATGGTTGCTTCGTGAGGATAAGGTCGTAACGAAAGAAGTAGAGAAAGACATTCTCGTTTCTTTGAAGTAAGTTCTGCTTGAGAAATACCTTATTTACAGGGAGGATGAACTGTATAGTCACAGTTATTCTCCTTGTTTTTATTGGTATTTTATGTGGTTGTAAATGGTGATATTCCATTTTATTTGTATTTTTGCAGACGATATAATGCCGACGGGTTTGTCGGTTTGAAAGATTAAAATTAGCAAATTCTAAATACTCAGCATTGTGGTAGATACTAAGTACATTTTCGTAACGGGAGGCGTTGCGTCTTCTTTGGGTAAAGGTATAATTTCCGCTTCTATCGGAAAGCTTTTACAAGCTCGTGGTTATAATATCACTATTCAGAAATTTGATCCTTATCTTAACATTGATCCGGGTACGCTTAATCCTTATGAACATGGCGAATGTTATGTGACAGACGATGGGCAGGAGACGGATTTGGATTTAGGACATTATGAGCGTTTTACTGGTGTTCAGACTACTCGTAATAACAATGTGACAACCGGCCGTATCTACCAAAGTGTTATAGAAAAAGAGCGCCGTGGTGATTATCTGGGCAAGACCATACAGGTTATTCCTCATATAACGGATGAGATAAAGCGTGATATGTTGTATCTTGGGAAGCGTAATCACTATGATTTTGTTATTACGGAAATTGGTGGAACTGTTGGTGATATTGAGAGTTTACCTTTTTTAGAAGCCATCCGACAATTAAAGTGGGAATTGGGGCATAAGGCTGTATGTGTGCACCTTACTTATGTTCCTTATTTAGCTGCGGCTGGTGAATTGAAGACAAAGCCTACACAACATTCTGTAAAGGAATTACAGAGTTTGGGCATTCAACCGGATGTGCTGGTGTTGCGTACAGAGCATGAGCTAAGTTCTACGTTGAAAAAGAAAGTTGCCAATTTCTGTAATGTGGCCCCTGAAGCAGTTGTTCAAAGTTTAGATCAGCCCACAATTTATGAAGTGCCGCTTCGTATGCAGGAGCAGGAACTTGATGCAACTATTCTTCGAAAATTAGACATGCCGGTAGGTGAAACTCCGGGGTTGGGTCCTTGGCGTTCTTTCTTGAATCGTCGTCATCAGGCTACAGAAATAGTCAATATCGGTTTGGTTGGTAAATATGATTTGCAGGACGCTTACAAGAGCATATTTGAATCTTTGTCTCAGGCCGGAACTTATAACGATTATAAAGTAAAAGCACATTTTATAAATAGTGAGAAGTTGACGGCAGAGAATGTTGATAAGGAAATTGAAGCGATGGACGGAATCGTCATCTGTCCAGGTTTTGGACAGCGTGGCATGGATGGAAAACTTCTTGCTGCACAGTATTGTCGTGAACATGACAAACCAACTTTTGGTATTTGCTTAGGTATGCAAATGATGGTCATAGAATATGCTAGAAATGTATTGGGATATGCTGATGCAAATAGTTCTGAAATGGACCAGAAAACACCGCATAATGTTATTGATATTATGGAGGATCAAAAGAATATTACTAACTTGGGCGGTACTATGCGCTTAGGAGGATATGAGTGTTCTTTGATTGAAGGTAGTAAGGTGCGTGAAATTTATGGACGGGAAATAATTCGTGAACGTCATCGTCACCGTTATGAATTTAACAATGATTATCGTCAGGATTTTGAAAAGAACGGTATGATTTGTGCTGGAATGAATCCGGAGTGTGATTTGGTGGAAATTGTTGAAATACCTTCTTTAAGTTGGTATATAGGTACACAATTTCATCCAGAATATTCAAGTACAGTACTTAAACCACATCCTTTGTTCCTTGATTTTGTGAAGGCTGCAATTCTTGCAAAAAATGGTAACTCCGGGAAATGAAGGTTTGGGTATCACCTACTTTAGTGTGAATAAGCAGTAATAGCAAAATAGGCAATTGACAATTAAGGATAATGGCTTAAGCCAACTCTTTTACCTGATTGTCAATTGTCTTTTGTGGTTAATTTGATAATATATTATACAGTATAGAAAAATGGACAAAAACACAGTAATAGGATTACTATTGATTGTAGCTGTTTTGGTTGGTTTTGGGTATTATAATTCCACTTTTCAACCTCAGAACCCATCTCAAGCAGTCGTTCAGAAAACTGCAAATCAAGAAGTGTCAAATGTTGCAGAGAGGAAAGATGCTAGAAAGGAAGCATTAGTAATAGTCGATTCAACTGCATTGTTTTATAAACAGTTATCTGTAACAGATACAGCGAGTCACGATTATGTAGTGTTGAAGAATAACAATGTAATTGTTGAGATCAACCCTCGTGGCGGTACTATCGGAAATGTTTACTTGAGGAACTATACCAGTTATGATGATTTTCATGAAGGGAAGAAAATTCCATTACATCTTTATGATGGGCAAAATGCTTCTTTGAATTTCTCTTTTAACACAAGTACAGGTGTCTTAAATACTTCTGATTATATTTTTGAGACTGTAGACCAAAAAGATTCTACTCAGGTGACCATGCGTTTGGCCACAGGGAATGGTACAAAACTTGATTTGCGTTATTGTTTGTTATCTGGAGACAAATATATGATGAATGTTGAAGTTGTTACCTTTGGAATGGAAAAATATGCAACAACGCAAACCAAGAATTTAGCTATTGACTGGTCGCAAAAAATCAAGCAGCATGAGAAAGGCTATGATTTTGAAAACAGATACTCTTCTTTGACTTATAAGTTGACTGGCGATGATACCCAAATGTTAAGTGAGATTCAGGATGATAGTGAGACCGCGGAAGGGCCTGTGGATTGGGTGGCTTTTAAGAGTCAATATTTCTCAACTGTGTTAATTGCTCCAGTTTCTGAATTTCAAGGACTTTCTGCCCGTAGTCGACAAATTCCGAAAGAAGCAAAAAATAATGATGCAGGTTTCCTGAAAGATTATAATGTCAAAATGGATATTCCGTTTGATGTGACTGGCACTAAAGCTACTCAATTGCAATTCTTTTTTGGTCCTAATAGTTTCAATCTACTTAAATCTATGGATGCTGATAAAGTAGGGGAAAAGGACTTGGATTTGGAAGATTTGGTATATTTGGGATGGCCACTTTTTAAGTGGATTAACCGTTTCTTTACCATTTATGTGTTTGATTTTCTCACATGGTTAGGTCTTCCGATGGGAATTGTCTTGCTACTTATCACGATTTTGATGCGTATTATTGTTTATATGCCAACGCGCAAGAGTTTTTTGAGTAGTGCCAAAATGCGCGTATTGAAACCTAAAGTAGATGAGATATCGAAAAAATATCCTAGAAAAGAGGATGCTATGAAAAAGCAGCAGGAAATGATGTCTCTTTACTCTCAATATGGTGTAAGTCCGATGGGCGGCTGTTTGCCGATGCTTATTCAGATGCCGCTTTGGATTGCAATGTTCAATTTTGTGCCCAATGCCATAGAGTTGCGTCAAGAAGGTTTTCTTTGGGCAGATGACCTTTCTACTTATGACAGTATTTGGGATTTTGGCTTCCATATTTGGGGCATTGGTGATCACTTGAGTCTTTTCTGTCTTCTGTTCTGTGTAACAAACTTGGTTTATAGCCATATGTCTATTCGTCAGCAACGGGATTCCATGTCGGCAGAACAGGCTCAGCAGATGAAGATGATGCAGTGGATGATGTACCTGATGCCGGTTATGTTCTTCTTTATGTTTAACACCTATTCTGCCGGTTTGAATTATTATTACTTCATTTCTCTGTTGGCCAGTGCCCTGACAATGTGGTATTTGCGCCGTACAACTGATGATGCCAAGCTTTTGGCGAAATTGGAAGCTAATTATCAGGCCAATAAGAATAATCCTAATAAAAAGCCTAAGGGCCTTGCTGCTCGTCTGGAAGCTTTGCAGAAGGCACAAGAGGCACAGATGGAAGCCAGACGGAACAGGCAAAAATAATTGTGAATTTTGTCGCTGTTATATGGATTTCACTTTTCCTGTGAATTCTTTATAACAGCGGCTTTTTATTTGGTTGAAAACAATAGATTTATTATGTCAATAAAAAACATGCTTACAGCAACAGCACTTCTGATGGTTGTTGGCACTGGTGCGCAAGGGCAGACCGATGAAAAGCCTTTCATCGGCAGGGTGCAAATGAAATTTACTACAGACCGCCTTACTCCTGAGGCTTTGTGGGCTATGGGGCGGATTGGTCAGTTTTCTTTGAATGAAAATGGTAATACTGCTGTTTATAATGTGAATTATTACAGTGTAAAAGAAAACAAAAGTCATAGTGTTCTTTATACTATGAATATGGCGGATAGCCACAGTGTTCTTTTGACGCAAACCGCAGATAGTGAGAGCGGAGCCGTTTTTATTAAAGGAGGACAAAAAATTGCTTATTTGAGTGCTGTCAGTGGCACTAATCAAGTTTGGGAAATGAATATTGACGGTTCTGGAAGACGTCAGCTTTCATTTGAGGAGAAGGATGTTATAGATTTCCTCTTTTCACCCGATGGCCGCAAGGTGCTTTTGGTAAAGGAAGTGCCCAATCATTCGGTTATTCAAGAAAATGATGCGGATTTGCCTTTGTCAAGTGGTATGGTTATCAATGACTTGATGTATAAGCATTGGGATAGTTACATAAAATCGGTACCTCATCCTTTTCTAGCCGGTTTTGATGGTGATAAAATTAGTAGTAGTGTCGATTTGCTTGAGGGAGAGCCTTATGAATGTCCTATGTTGCCTTTTGGTGGTATTGAGCAATTGGCTTGGAGTCCCGACAGTAAAACGATTGCCTATACTTGTCGGAAGAAAACAGGTAAGGCTTATGCTATCAGTACGGATAGTGATATTTACCTTTATGACTTGACCACTCAAGAGACACGTAATTTGTGTAAGCCGATGGACTACACCGCTCCGGAAGTTAATGAAACCTCAACTTTGGAAGCCCAAGGTGTCAATGTCCAGACAGAGGATTATAATGTCGGATACGATCAAAATCCCCAATTCTCTCCTGACGGACGTTACGTTGCCTGGAGCAGCATGGAACGTGATGGTTATGAGAGTGATCGCACTCGATTGTGTGTATTCGATTTGAAAACGGGCAAAAAGACTTATGTCACAGAAAGTTTTGAAAGTGGCGTTAATGAGTTTTGTTGGGCAAATGACAATAAAACACTTTATTTTACTGGTGTTTGGCATGGCCGTACTCAAATTTATCGTACCAATCTTAAGGGACAAGTAAAAAGACTGACAGATGATGTGTGTGATTATGTGCTTGTAGGTCTGACGCCGGATAACAAGACACTAATAGCCAAACGTCATAGTATCAGTCAGGCAGATGAGGTATATGCTGTGGCTCTCAAGGGAGATAAAGGCATAGCCCGTCAAATAACGGAGGAGAATAAACTTTTTTATGACAATCTGACTTTTGGCGAAGTGAAAGAGCGTTGGGTAAAGACAACAGATGGCAAAGAAGAATTATGCTGGGTTATTTATCCTCCTCATTTCGACCCTACCAAGAAATATCCTACCTTGCTGTTTTGCGAAGGCGGCCCGCAGTCACCTGTCAGCCAGTTTTGGAGTTTTCGTTGGAATTTTCAAATAATGGCAGCCAACGATTATATTGTCATTGCCCCCAATCGCCGTGGACTGCCCGGTTTTGGAATGGAGTGGCTGGAAGCCATATCAGGAGATTATTCCGGTCAGTGCATGCAGGACTATCTTTCTGCTATTGATGACATTTGCAGAGAGCCTTACGTTGATAAAGACCGTCTGGGGGCTGTTGGTGCCAGTTTTGGTGGCTATAGCGTTTATTGGTTGGCTGGTAACCACGACGGGCGTTTCAAATGTTTCATTTCTCATGATGGTATTTTTAATACGCAGCAGCAATATCTGGAGACGGAGGAAATGTGGTTCCCTAACTGGGATCTTAAATCGGCTCCATGGGTCAGAACGGCAGAGGGACAAATGCAGAAGGCTTATGCAACATCACCTCATCTTTATGTAGACCGTTGGGATGCTCCTATTTTGTGTATTCACGGACAGCGCGATTTCCGAATAGAATACACACAGGCCCAAAGTGCCTTTGCCGCTGCCAGATTGCGTGGCATTGAGGCTCAGTTGCTTTTGTTCCCCGATGAAAATCATTGGGTACTCAGACCGCAGAATGGTGTCTTGTGGCAACGCACTTTTTTCCGTTGGCTTGACAGATGGCTGAAGAAATGATTTTTTTGTGAAATGATAATCATAATAGGAAATAATATAAATACTTAAGTAAAATGGTAACAGAAAACACACAAACATTAAATGACAAGGCCTGGATACGTTGGTCTGCCTTGTTTATTGTTGCTTTCACCATGATGGCAGCTTACTATGTCAATGATGTTATGGCACCGCTCAAGAGCATGCTTGAAGGGCAGTTGAGTTGGACTAGCGGAGAGTTTGGCATGTTTACGGGGGCCTATAGCTTCCTTAATGTATTCTTGTTGATGCTCATTTGGGGAGGACTGATATTGGACAAGTTCGGCATCCGTTTCACAGGTATATTGGCCACCGTTCTGATGGTTGGCGGTACGGCCGTGGAGTATATTGCAATTACACAGTATGGCGGAACCTCCGAGATGCTTTGGGGCTATAAACTTGATGTGCTGATGGCCTCTGCTGGATATTCTGTTTTTGGTGTCGGAGCCGAAGTAGCCGGTATTACAGTTACAAAAATTATAGCTAAATGGTTTAAAGGTAAAGAGATTGCACTTGCAATGGGGGTACAGGTCGCTCTTGCGCGAATAGGCTCGCAAGCCGCTTATGCCATTGCTATTCCGGTGGCCAAAGCTTATAGCCTAGAAACGCCGCTTTTCATTGGAGCCGCAGTTTTGGTTGGTGGCTTTTTTGCCTTTCTGGCCTTTTCGCTTATGGACAGAAAGCTAGATAAGCAAGTCCGCATATCAACAACTTGTAATGCAGAAGAAAAGTTCTCCTTTAAGGATGTTCTCTCTGTTGTTAGAAATCCCGGTTTCTGGCTCATTGCTCTTCTGTGTGTACTTTTTTATTCTTGTGTATTCCCATTCCAGAAATTTGCCACAGAATTAATGGTGACAAAATATGGGGTCAGCGAATCTTTGGCTGGTACATTTGCCGGACTTCCAGCTCTTGGAGCTCTTCTTCTTACACCTGTATTCGGCGGAATGATTGACAAACGGGGTAAGGCGGCCAGCATCATGATGCTTGGTGCTGCCATGCTGATTTTTGTGCATTGTGTTTATGCTTTGCCTTTCATTCATACTTCATGGGTGGCCATCGGGCTGATGATTGTGCTTGGAATTGCATTTTCTTTGGTTCCTTCTGCAATGTGGCCCAGTGTAGCCAAAATTTTTCCAGTCAAGCAACTTGGAACGGCTTATGCTCTTATTTTTTTCATACAGAATATAGGATTGTGGGGTATTCCGGCTCTGATAGGTTGGGTGCTTGAGCATTATTGCATTGTAGGTACTACTATGGTGGATGGTAAAATGACAAATCAGTACGACTATACTTTGCCCATGTGTATTTTCTCAGGCATAGCTTGTCTGTCACTGTTCATAGCTTATTTGCTCAAAGTGGCTGACCGTAAGTACTGCTATAGGCTTGAAGAGTCCAATATCAAGTAAAAAACATTTTCCTGATTTATAAGAATAAAAAAGTCCCATTGGTCTGTTTTTCCGAAAAACGCCGATGGGACTTTTTAACGTTTCTTGCTTTTGCCTTAATTATGTTGTATATTTGCACAGGAAAGGAGGATACAAACGTCTGGTATCCTCCTTTTTCTTTTATTTGTAGCTCTTTACGGTAGAAAAAAGTCCGTATTATCGTGAAAAATATCCGTATTGCCGTGAAAAATCCAAGTAACCTTTGGGGCGTTTGATTTATTTCAATGAAAAACGACCTTATTACGACTTGCCGAAAGTCAGATAACGACCCCTCTCTAAGTTAAAAATGTTAATATGCCATTGTCCTTTTTCTCTTTTGATAGAATGGGAGAGTATAGACGGTTTGAATCATAACATAAGCTGGACTATAGTTGGTCTGGTGGCATGACGTTGCTGTTTTATCGCATGAGAAAAATGCTTCACGCTTTACATTCCTGAAGTTTTTATTGGGGTGTCATTATAGATGTGGCATTGAATTGTTTCTGGATTTGTTTCACAGGATTTTTACATCATAGGGCAGTCTTGCGGATGTGCGTTCTTTCAGGGTCAATCAGTAATCATTTTGAGAAATTCATCTTCACTTATGAGGCTGATGCCTAATTTTTGTGCTTTTGCCAGTTTTGAAGGACCGACACCTTCACCTGCAAGGATGAATGCCGTTTTTGCAGAAATACTTGTAACGTTTTTTCCTCCATGCAATTCAATCATTTCAGCATATTCCTTACGGCTGTGATGTATAAAAGTACCACTTATTACTATGCTTTGTGAGCTCAGGTGGTCTGAAACCGTTTCGCGGCGAACAACTGCCATTTGCACACCTGCCTCGCGCAGTCTTTCTACTAAAGTGATATTGGCAGGTTCGCCAAAATATTGTTTGACGCTTTGAGCAATGACTGTGCCTATGCCATCGACTGACAGTAGTTCTTCGAGAGGGGCAGTTTTAATAGCGTCAATATTGCAGAAGTGTTGCGCTAACGTTTTAGCGACGACCTTTCCTACAAAACGGATACCAAGCGCAAACAGAACGCGTTCAAAAGGAACTTCCCGACTTTTGGCTATACCATCAACGACTTTTTGTGCTGATTTTAATCGTGTACGGTCTGCGCCGCATAAGTCGGCAACAGATAGATGGTACAGGTCTGCGGCATCGTGTATCAGTCCACGTTCAAAATATTCGTCCACAGTTTCAGGTCCCAAAGAATCGATGTTCATGGCATCACGGCAGATGTAATGCTCAATGCGTCCCTTTAGTTGCGGAGGGCATGTGGCATCGTTGGGGCAGTAGTGTGCGGCTTCTCCTTCATAGCGTATGAGTTGTGTGCCGCATTCTGGACAATGACTAATGAAAGTGACGGCCTTTCCCAGTTTTTCTGTTCGGCTTTTCAAGTCTACACCTACGATTTGCGGAATGATTTCGCCGGCTTTCTCTACATAAACCATATCGCCGATATGAAGGTCAAGCTGTTTTATGATGTCTTCATTATGGAGCGATGCCCGACGCACTGTGGTGCCGGCCAAATGAACAGGAGCCATGTTGGCTACCGGAGTGACAGCTCCTGTGCGTCCCACTTGATAGGTGACGGCTTCCAGGCACGTGAGAGCACGTTCCGCTTTGAACTTATAGGCAATGGCCCAACGTGGACTTTTAGCCGTGAAGCCCAAATGTTCCTGTTGGGTGATGTCGTTGACTTTTAAAACTATGCCGTCGGTGGCGACTGGCAGATTTTTGCGCTCTTCCTCCCAATAGCTTATGAAGTCATAAATTTCTTCCAATGACCGTGCCAGACGCATGTGGGGCGACACTTGGAACCCCCATGTTGCTGCAAGTTGCAAATTGTCGTAATGGCTTCTTTGTGGGATGTCCTTTCCCATCAGATAGTAAAGATAGGCATCCAGCCCTCGGCCTGCCACAATTTTTGAACTCTTGTTTTTGAGAGTTCCTGAAGCCGCGTTGCGTGGATTGGCAAATAATGGTTCTTCACGGGCTTCCCGCTCTTTATTCAATTTTTCAAAACTTGCCCATGGCATAAGTATTTCACCGCGTATTTCAAATGTTTCCGGATAGTTGCTACCGGGTGTCAGTTGCAAAGGTATTGAATGTATGGTGCGGACGTTGGCTGTCACGTCATCTCCCTGTATACCGTCGCCACGTGTCACGGCACGTATTAATTTTCCTTTCTCATAGTGTAGTGAAATGCTTAATCCGTCGAATTTCAGTTCGCAGCAAATATCAAAAGGCTTGCCTTGCAAACCTTCTGATATGCGACGATAGAAATCGCGTACCTCCTCACGGTCATAGGTGTTGCCAAGTGAGAGCATTGGAATTTGGTGAGGCACTTGAGTGAACTCCTGACTGAGGTCGGAGCCTATGCGTACACTTGGCGAATTCGGGTCTGCCGTCTCAGGATGCAGATTCTCCAGCTGCTGGAGTTCGGCCATCAGATGGTCAAATTCCTGATCGCTGATGATGGGACTGTGGGTAACATAGTAGAGATGGTTGTGGCGGTGTAATTCTTCCCGCAATTGGTATATACGTTCAACTTCGGTCATTTATATTGGCTTTATCTGAGTTGTTGTATTCCCATTAAAAGAACAGATGGTTGTTGTTCTTGTATGAGATCATGGCTGGAACTGAGTTGTTTCAACTGTGTAATTAAAATGTTGTGGATTTCCATGCAGACATACGCCTATTGGCGCATAAAAGTCAATGCAAAAGTAGACAAAAATGCGATATATTTTGTACTTTTGCCTACAATATATAACTCATATTCCAAGATTAAATAAAATGCGGATAGATATTATTACCGTTTTGCCTGAAATGCTTGACGGATTTATCAATACTTCAATTCTGGCACGTGCGCAAAAGAAGGGGTTAGTGGAAATTTATGTACACAATTTGCGTGATTATACTACGGACAAGCATCGTCGCGTGGATGATTATCCATTTGGGGGCTTTGCCGGTATGGTGATGCAATGCCAGCCCATTGACGCTTGTATTTCAAAGCTGAAAGCAGAGCGTGATTATGATGAGATTATTTTTACAACGCCAGACGGGCAACAATTTGACCAGCCTATGGCCAATACGTTGTCATTGAAGAAGAATATCATCATTCTTTGCGGTCATTATAAAGGTATTGATTACCGCATACGAGAACATCTCATAACAAAGGAAGTTTCTATTGGCGATTATGTGTTGACTGGCGGGGAATTGGCGGCGGCTGTGATGGCCGATGCTCTTGTACGCTTGGTTCCGGGAGTCTTGAGTGATGAACAAAGTGCATTGTCCGATTCTTTTCAGGACAATTTGTTGGCAGCTCCGGTTTATACTCGTCCGGCCGACTATAAGGGATGGAAAGTTCCCGATGTATTGTTGTCCGGACATGAAGCCAGGATCAAAGAATGGGAATTGGCCCAGAGTTTGGAACGTACAAAACTTTTGCGGCCGGATTTGTTGGAACAGTCTTGATAAAAAAGAATGAACAGAATATCTTCAATACTTGAATCTCTTGGCATAGAGGCGTTGTCGCCAATGCAAAAGGAAATGTTACAGGTTGCCAGTCAATCCGTTGACATTCAATTGCTTTCTCCTACAGGATCTGGTAAAACCTTGGCTTATTTGCTGCCGTTGGTATTGCAACTTGATACCACCGTTGACAGTTTGCAGGCTTTGGTAGTGGTGCCGTCGCGTGAATTGGCTCAACAAAGTTCCTCCGTTTTAAAACAAATGCGTGTACCGGTAAAAACGTTGTGTCTTTATGGAGGACGGCCGGCAATGGATGAGCATCGGCAATTGCGCGATGTGCTCCCACAATTGGTTTTTGCCACTCCTGGCCGACTTTGTGATCATATAGACAAATGCAACATTGATTTATCGCATGTGTCTTTACTCGTTATTGACGAATTTGATAAATGTCTTGAAATGGGATTCGAAAAAGACATGCGGTGTATTGTGGAGAGTTTGTCAAAACGGCGACAAACTTGGCTGCTGTCAGCAACAGCTCCTGATAAAATGGTCGATTTTGTCTGTCTGAATAGTACTGTAACGCTAGACTATACCGAAGAAAATCCTGCCCGTAATAATCGTATAGAAACTTTACTTGTACCTTCTCCTGTTCCTGATAAATTGGAAACATTAGCGCGGATTCTTTCTGTATTGAAAGAGAAATCAGCAATTGTGTTTGTGGCACATCGTGAGAGCGTTGAAAGAGTGGGGGACTTCCTTAAAAAATGCGGTTTCATCGCTGAAATGTATCATGGTGGTATGGAGCAGCAACGTCGTGAACGGGCTGTTTTCCGCTTTCGTAGTGGAGGAAGTAATATCTTGGTTTCTACAGATTTGGCCGCAAGAGGTCTTGATATCCCACATGTTGATACTGTCATACATTATCATCTGCCTATAGATGAGGCCGCTTACATTCATAGATGTGGACGTACAGCCCGGTGGGACAGTAGCGGAAGTACTTATGTTATTCTTGGGCCAAAAGAAGAATTGCCAGGTTATGTGAAATATGAACAAACACAAATGGTTGATGATGTGCGGATTTTTCCAGCTCGTCCTCAATGGTGCACTTTATATATAGGAAGAGGAAAGAAAGATAAACTCTCGAAAGGAGATATCGTTGGCTTCTTTTGTAAGAAAGGTGGTTTGAAAGCTTCTGATATCAATCATATTCATGTGGGAATACATCATGCGTATGTTTCGATAGTTCGCTCTTCTTTGAAATCTGCATTACAAGCAGTTTCTGGAGAAAAGATAAAGGGCATGAAAACCATTATTGAAGAAATGGCTGAATAGATAAAATATTGAAAGAATGATAGCTGTTTTGTCAATCCTATAAGATTATTAGCATGAATAAAATAGAAATTAAAGATAAAGAATTGCGTGAGGCGGCAGAGCATGGAGTGGAAGCGTTTGCTACACTTGTAAAAGACCATATAGCACGAGCAGCAGGAGGAATACTCAGTGGAGAAAGTTTGAGTTTGCTTAATGCTGAACAAATAACATTGTGGGGATATTTTATTATGCGTGATGAGCTGATGGACGGAGGTTTTATACAATTGATTTATAATGGGTATGGTCCGTTCTTTTTTGATAATCCTTTTGCTAAGGCTATGCGTCTTTGGGGGCTACGTGAATTGTCAAAATTAATTTACAAGGCAAAGGTTTTTTATGAGGAAGATAAAAAGATATTAACCTGCGAATGTACAGATGAAGACTTTATGTCGCTTTTTGAGCAATTTCCCCATTATGATGACCTTGATGATGAATTTGTGGAGAATGAAGAGGAGTATACGACTGCGATAGCTCATTATGTAGATGAGAATTTAGAAAAATTCAACATAAAAATAATAGATTGATGGGAGCCAATAAAAAGATAAAATCTTCAAGTATTAATATAAAAAATAAACGTGCAACTTTTGATTATCAGGTAATTGATAAATATACGGCAGGTATAGTTCTTACCGGAACGGAAATAAAAAGTATCAGGGCTGGTAAAGCCGGCTTGGTGGATACTTTTTGTTATATTCATAACAATGAAGTGTGGGTAAAGAACATGTATATTGCAGAATATCTGTTTGGTTCGTATAACAATCATAATGCGCGTAGGGATAGGAAACTTCTTTTAAATAAAAAGGAAATATATAATCTTCAAAATGACACAAAATCACCAGGTTATACTATAGTTCCTTTGAAATTGTTTATTGATGAAAAAGGTTTGGCAAAACTTGATATCGGATTGTGTAAAGGAAAAAAAGAATATGATAAGCGTGCATCCTTGAAAGAGAAAGCAGATCGTCGTGAGATGGACCGAGCAATAAAAAGGTACTAGTAGAATTTTTGATTTGGATATAATAAAGTCATTTTATGTTGTTGAGTGAAATAATAAAAGAAAGAATTTTAATTCTGGATGGTGCTATGGGTACTATGATTCAGAGTTATCATTTGGAAGAGCAGGATTATCGTGGAGAACGTTTTAAAGAATTGCCGGGACAGCAGAAAGGCAATAATGACTTACTTGTTTTGACAAATCCTGATATTATTGCCGATATACATAGACGTTATCTTGAGGTCGGGGCGGATATTATTGAAACCAACACTTTTAATTCACAGCGGATTTCAATGACTGATTATCATTGTGAGTCTTATTGCCGTGAATTGAACTTAGCCGCTGCGCGTTTGGCACGTCGGCTGGCTGATGAATATACTTTAAAAACTCCGGATAAACCTCGTTTTGTAGCCGGTTCTGTGGGACCAACTAATAAAACGTGCTCCATGGGTGTCTATGTGGATGACCCAGCCCGTCGTGATGTAACATTTGATAATTTGGTAAAGGCTTACAAAGAGCAGATTACAGCACTTATTGAAGGAGGAGTCGATGCTATTCTTGTAGAAACTATTTTTGATACCCTCAATGCTAAAGCTGCTGTTTTTGCAGCGGAACAATGTATGGATTCTATGAGGAAATATCTGCCGATTATGTTGTCTGTAACGATTGCAGATAAGACAGGACGTACATTATCAGGGCAAACTATAGATGCCTTTTTAGCTTCTGTCTCTCATATAAATGTGTTTTCTATAGGTTTGAATTGTTCATTCGGAGCTTCGGATATGAAGCCGTTTTTGAAAGAGTTGGCGGCTAAAGCACCTTGCTATATTTCAGCTTATCCTAATGCAGGTTTGCCTAATACTTTGGGGCAGTATGATCAAACTCCAGAAGAAATGGCAAAAGAGGTGAGAACATTTATAGATGAAGGATTGGTAAATATTATCGGTGGTTGTTGTGGTACGACAGATGCTTTTATTGCTCAATATCCTCATTTGGTTTGTAGAGATGGTGTTTATCGGAAACCACATGTTCCATTCCCACCAGAAAAAAATTTAACCCTTTCAGGACTTGATGTTTTAGAAATAAAAAAGGAGAATAATTTCATCAATGTCGGAGAACGTTGTAATGTTGCTGGTTCACGTAAATTTTTGCGCCTGATACAAGAGAAAAAATATGATGAAGCGGTGGAAATAGCCCGTAAACAGATAGAGGATGGTGCGCAAATTCTTGATATAAACATGGATGATGGTTTATTGGCAACATGCGATGAAATGGTTCATTTTATTAATTTGTTGTCAGGTGAACCGGAAATAGCCCGTGTTCCTTTTATGATAGATTCTTCCGATTGGTCTGTCATTAGTGCAGCCCTGAAATGTATTCAGGGTAAATGTATCGTAAATTCCATTTCCCTAAAGGAAGGTGAAGCATTATTTATGGATCATGCCCGAGAACTATGCCGATATGGTGCAGCTGTTGTCGTTATGGCTTTTGATGAAAAGGGGCAGGCTGATACCTATGAGCGACGCATAGAAATATGTCAAAGGGCCTATCGGTTGCTTACGGAAAAAGTAGGAATGGCGCCGCATGACATTATTTTTGATCCTAATGTTTTGGCTATATGTACAGGTATGCCGGAGCATGACAGTTATGCCTGGGATTTTATCCGGGCTACTCATTGGATACATCAGAATTTGCCGGGAGTACATGTTAGTGGAGGGATAAGTAATCTCTCATTTTCTTTTAGAGGAAATAATTTTGTGCGAGAGGCTATGCATGCTGTCTTCCTGTATCATGCAATTAAACATGGTCTTGATATGGGAATTGTAAATCCTTCTGTAACTGTTAAGTATGATGATATACCTGCTCCCTTACTGGAACTTTTGGAAGATGTGATTCTTAATCGTAAATCCTCTTCCGGAAAACTTATTGAGGAGGCTACAAAAATGCAGAATGGAGAGATTCAAAGAACAGTTTCCAGTATGAGTGATAGTTGGCGAAGTAAAATCGTGGAGCAACGTTTACGATATGCTTTAGTTAATGGTGTTAATGAATATATTGAAGAAGATTTGACCGAGGCTTTAAGTAATTTTCCTTCAGCTATAGCTATTATTGAAGGGCCTCTTATGGAAGCAATGAACTATGTAGGTAATATGTTCGGAGAGGGTAAGTTGTTTCTTCCACAAGTGGTCAAGACTGCACGCACAATGCAAAAAGCTGTTGGCTTTCTGCAACCATATATAGAGGTAGAGAAGAAAGAGGGAAATAAGGCAGGAAAAGTTGTGTTAGCTACCGTTAAAGGTGATGTGCATGACATTGGCAAGAATATAGTTTCCGTTATCTTAAGTTGTAATAATTATGAGGTCGTGGATATTGGAGTCATGTGCCCTGCTACAGATATCGTTGAAGCAGTTCTAAGGGAAAAACCCAATTTTGTTGGGCTTAGCGGATTGATTACTCCTAGCTTGGATGAAATGATACATACTGTTCAAACTCTCAAGAATTCCGGTATTTCTATTCCAGTTGTATTGGGAGGTGCAACTACCAGTTTGTTACATACAGCTCTTAAAATAGCTCCGGTATATGACGGTCCTGTTATTTGGGTGAAAGACGCTTCGCAGATGGTAATGGTAGCGGCGAAACTGATGAATAAAGCGGTATGCCATAAGTATATTGATTCAATTAAACGGGAGCAATGCCTGTTGCGTGAAGAGTATGAAAGCAAGCAAGATAAAATTGTTTCCTTTGATGAAGCCAGAAGAAACAAACTCCATTTATTTTAAATCATGAAACCTGTAATTTTATTAGTTTTCAGTCTTTTTTTTAATGTGGTATTAGCCGGTGATTTTATCAGTGTGCGTAATTCTCATTTTTATAAGCCTAAGAGTGATACACCCTATTACTTTATTGGTACTAATATGTGGTATGCTCCCATCTTGGCTTCGAAAGGGGAGTTTGGCAATCGCCAACGTTTGAAACATGAATTGGACTGTCTGAAGAATATGGGGATTGACAATCTGCGCATTCTGGTCGGAGCTGATGCCGGAAGTTTGAATGCGAACACTGTGTATCCTTGTTTGCAGCGAGTATCGGGTGTTTTGAACGACACGTTACTTGACGGATTGGACTATTTATTAAAGGAGATGGAAAAAAGGGAAATGACCGGTGTTTTTTATCTTAATAACGCTTGGGACTGGAGTGGAGGATATTCTTTCTATCTGAAGCAAGTAGGGTTAGGTGATTCACCCAACGCTTCAGGGGAAGGGTATCGTGATTATGTAAATTTTTCCTCAGAGTTCTCTGTCAATGAAGAGGCACAGAATTTGTTTTTGGATTATGTAAAGAAAATTATTTCACGTACAAATAGTTATACGAAACGGCCTTATAAGGATTCTCCAGCTATAATGGCTTGGCAAATTTGTAATGAGCCTCGTCCATTTGGTACAGAATCGAAAAAAGGATTTGTAAAATGGTTAAAGCGGACTGCTGCTCTTATAAAATCCTTGGATCCTAATCATTTGGTTTCAACGGGAAGTGAAGGATTTTATGGCTGTGAAAGTGATATGCTGTTGTGTGAGCAGATTCATAATGATCTTAATATTGATTACATTACTGTACATATTTGGCCCGTCAATTGGAGATGGAGTACTTCTACGGCTTTATATACTTCATTGCCGCATGTTTATGTGAAAACAACGGAATATCTTGACATGCATGAAATTTATGCCCATAAAATAGGAAAGCCAATTGTTATTGAAGAGTTCGGTTACCCACGTGAGCGAAACAGCTATCAGCCTGGTACACCAACGCTGTCTCGTGATGCCTTCTATAATTTTATTTTTAGTAAAGTTTTGGAAAGTCAACGTCAAGGAGATGTTATTGCCGGGTGTAATTTCTGGGGCTGGGGAGGCAGTGCACGTCCGGCCAATGAAACATGGAAGCCTGGTGATGATTATCTCTGCGATCCTCCTCATGAACCACAAGGTTGGTATTCAGTTTTTGATAATGATAACTCAACTGTTTCCACTATAGATAAGGCTGTAAAAGCGCTTCATAGAAATGTCCGGCAATAATGAAATAAGTTGTATTTTATATTGAAGATTTTCTTTTTGAAAAACATTACTTACAATTTAAAAAGTCCGTATTGCAATTTAAATTGCAATACGGACTTTTTAAATTTATATCCTATAGGGGAAAACATAGATATTATTTCCCAACTCTATGGAGTTTCTTGTATTTATCGTCCACGCTGATAAGTTATTTCGTAAAAACAGGGATATGTATAATATGAGGCATCTGATTGGCCCTGAGTATGGGGAAGAATAAGTCGTACAAGAGCTGTACCTTCTGTGGGAGAGTCCTGACGGCCTAAATTTATGAATTTTAAGGGAATTAACCAGCCAGCCGGTACAGCTTTACTTCCATATTGCGATAACATTACGCCAGAAGTGAAGCTAGCTGTGAAAAGTCCTAAATTATTGGCGCAATTCATCACATCGGGTGTTGCTGCGGCTGCTAATGTCTGATTGGTTGATTGTATGGTGTCGCTGGCTATGTTGTATTCCGTATAGCGATTAATGATAGTGGCAGACTGTCCTTCTTCTAATTTACCGCTCTTTTCGCTCCCTTTTCTGATTATTTGCATATATACTCCGGAACCTTTGAAAAGTACATATTCATTTTTTGAGACATCTGTAGTGCTGTCATTAGTATAGAACTCATTCTCAGTGATAACTTTAATGTTTCCCGGGATATTAAGGAGATAGGTTTCCCCATCACTGCTTTTCACTTGTACACCGCTTTTGAGAAAAGCATTTATTTGCTTACGTTCGCGTTTGACACGGTCGGCATACGTGTCATCATCGTCACACGAACCTAATAATCCGGTTAATATTGTTGCGAGCAAAGTTAGAAGTTGGATATTCTTTTTCATATTTATTATTTAACTGTACAAAATTACAAAATAGCTCTTAGATAACCGGTATTCGCAGTCATGTTTATAATGTGTTAACAGGTTTATATGAAAGAGGAAGATAAGAATAGTCGTTTAAGACATTAAAAACAAAGGCTTCGATTCCTTTTGAAGCCTTTGTTTTTAATATTGGATGCAAGCTTGCTCTTAGCCTTCTACATCGGGCATAATAAGTTTATAGCCTTTTCCATGAATGTTAATGATCTCGACATTTTCATCAGCCTTGAGGTGTTTACGCAATTTAGTGATGTAAACGTCCATGGAACGGGCATTGAAATAATTGTCGTCAATCCAGATGGTTTTAAGGGCATAGTCGCGTTGAAGAATTTCATTGGCGTGAGCACACAGCAGACTGAGAAGTTCACTTTCTTTGGTCGTCAGTTTTGTGGTGCTTTCGCCACGAGCTAAAATTTGTTTCTGCGTATCGAATGTGAAGGAACCTATTTGGTAGAACATTCGGTTGCGATTCTTTTTGCCTCTTACACGACGCAGTACGGCTTCAATACGAAGAGTGAGTTCTTCCATAGAGAAAGGCTTCGTGAGATAATCATCGGCACCAAGTTTGAAGCCTTCAAGAATATCTTCTTTTAAAGTTTTGGCTGTAAGGAAAATTATGGGTACCTCTGCGTTGTTCTGGCGGATGTCTTTAGCCAATGTGAAGCCGTCTTTCTTAGGCATCATAACATCGAAAACGCAGATGTCGAATTTATCTTTCTGGAAAGCCTTGTAACCGGCTTCGCCATCAGTGCAAAGTTCTGTTTCGTAATCTTTAGCCTGAAGGTATTCGCGGAGCAACATACCGAGGTTCTCATCATCTTCGCAAAGCAGGATTTTCATTTTGTCGTTGTTCATAAGGCTTGTTTCTTTAAATGGTTGGTAATGTTATTATAAATTTTGTTCCTATTCCGTAATCGCTTTCGGCATAGATGCTGCCGTCCAGGTTGGTTATGACATTTTTGACGTAGGCAAGTCCTAAGCCAAAGCCTTTTACATCATGTCTGTTTCCTGTATGTACGCGATAGAATTTTTCAAATATCTTTTTGAGATCTTCTTTTTTTATGCCGATACCGTTGTCTGCGATGGTGACAACAACCTTGCCATCCTTATTTTCAGTGGTTACCAGCAAATGTAAATCTGTTTCGGGATTTTTATATTTTACTGCATTGTCCATCAGGTTGAATATAACATTGGTGAAGTGCATTTCATCTACGAAGATAGATGTTTTCTTTGCCTGTAAATCAGCCTGAAGTGTTCCACCTGAACTTTCTACTTTCAATCGGAATGTTGTAACTACATCCGAAATGAGTTCATTAACATCAATTTCTTTTTTCTTAAACGTTGCGGCTTTTTTGTCGAACATGCTCATTTGTAATACCTTTTCAACTTGAAAGCGCAAGCGCTTGGTTTCATCATTGATAATGCCACATACGTGCTTGAACATTCGCTCGCTTTTGGTGATGGTTGGATCGCTAAGCATTTGAGCGGCTAGTGAAATGGTTGATATTGGTGTCTTAAACTCATGTGTCATGTTATTGATAAAGTCGTTTTTTATTTCAGTGAGTCGTTTCTGGCGAAATATGGTGTAAATCGTAAATGCAAATATGACTATCACAATAAGCGTAAAGACTATGGCCGGTATCATAAAGCGGACACTGGAGAGGATGTATTGCTGCATGTCAGGGAAATGAACATAAAGAATTCCCATTTGCGGTCGGGGGTCATTCGGATAAAGTTCCTGCCGGTAGGTCTCTTCTTCTCCTATGTTTTCATAATCAGAGCAACGGAACACTTCACTGCCGTCAGAAGTGGTTACCCTTAGATGGTAAGGGATGTTTATTCCGTTTCGTCTTAATTCTTGTTGTAAATTGCTATCTAGTTCTTTGAAGTCAAGACGCTGGGCCAAAGCCTTTCCGGAAGGCTTGTAGAGTATGGTAAGCATTTCGTCCATCAATTCTTTTCGGTGAAAGAAGCGTTTGATCGTATCACGCAACGCTTCGCTGATTTGATGGTTGGGTGCATTGGTTCCTTCTTCAACTAATACAGTCTGAGAGGCGATGTTTGTTTGAAGTATATTGCGTATAGAGTCGATTTGGGTATCGGTTCTTTCGCTTATGTCTTCTCTTGCCTCTAATTCCTTGTCGAGTCTTTTCTGGGTTTCATATAGTTCCAGATTTTGCGCGGCTTGGCTCAGACTGCGTGTTACCGATTCGCCGAATTGTTCTTTGCGCATGTTGTAGACATTCTCGAAGTATCGGAACTGTAGGTAGAGTAGTGTGAGGAGTGAAACTCCCATCACACAGGCAATAATCCATATTGTTGACTTCTTCATGCCGCAAAGATAGAGTAACTTCCACTGACATGTGAAATGTTTAATGCTGTTTTATTAAAACTGTTATCGTAATTAACTAAAACTATGCTTATAATTGTTGATTTCGCAATTATAAAAGGTGGAAATATTTATTGTTTTTCATTTCTATATAATAAAACGGGAGGAGAATAATTCTCATCCCGTTTTATTAAAATACTATGTGTATACTCTTTCTAATATTTCAGAATCTGCTTCGGCCGGATTTTTGAATTGTTATTTAAGTTGTTAGCAGCACAAAGTTGTTTGACGCTAATTCCTAATTTTCGAGCTATTGTACTAAGATTATCTCCTCTTTTGACTTTATAAAAATGGTGGCTTGTAGTGCGGGCGTTTTTTTTGATGTTTGTGTTTGAGGCTGTATAATGAGTTGTTTGATTGTTGTTTTGCTTATGGAAAACATAGTAATCGCCCGTGACATCCTGATTGGGAAAATCGAAAATTAATTGAGGGTCAATGGCTTCACCTAAAAGGCGTGTTTCAAAATGAAGGTGTGAACCAAATGAACGTCCTGTATTTCCTCCAAGGCCAATAGGGGTGCCAGCCTTGACGTTTTGATCTGTTGATACTAGTTGTTTTGAAAGGTGACCGTAAATAGTCTCTAATCCGTTGGGGTGACGGATAACTATGTAATTGCCAAAACCTTGTGGCTCGTAACGTACGATACGCACTTTTCCATCAAAAGCAGCATAGATGGTATCCCCTGTATAAACTTTGATATCAAGGCCTTTGTGCATACGGCGGAAAGCTGGGCGATATCCAAAGGTACTGGTGATATTGCGGCTGGGGGTAGGCATGGCAAAGCCGCGTAAGTCTATTTTGAAACTGTCAGGTATTTCTATAGAATTATAGCAATGTGTTTTAGAGGTGTTCCAAGTGTCGTATAATTCAGCGGCATAGGTATTCATTTCTTTTGATTCAATATACCGTTGAATGGTGACAGAATCTACAACTTTTATATGTTTGTCTATAGGGGCCTGATTGGCTATAAGGTCTTGCCCATGACAACTGAAAGCAGATGCACTAAAGCAAAAAAGACCTGTAGCAATGGTCTTGATAAAACTAAAATTCATTGGTATTAAAAATTTGCTGCAAATATACAAATAATATTTGAGTAGCCCAAAAAATGTTATAGACTTTTGTCTTTCAGAAGTAATTTCTGTCTTGTTGCCTAAGAGTTTTGATTGTAATGTTTTTGTCTATAGCGATAGGCTATGAGCTTTTATACATTTCGGTCTAAGTAGAAGTCTTTTGTTAATTGTGTGTAGTCATAGGAGCGGTTGCCGTTTTTATCGCTTAGTAATAATGTATCTTGCGTGGGGTGGGTGGCTGAGATATTATTTGTAAAAGTAAGTAATACACGTTTGGGTGTTTTGCGAGGACTTGTGATAACATTGGTTTGTCGAAGCAATGAAAGTCCATTAATGCTACAAAGACTTATAAAATGATTGAGAATAGTATAGGGTAATATGACATGAAACATAGTGTTAGGCAACATTAAGCGCCTGGCATTCTCGATGAGTGTTGAATAAGTGAGTTCCTGGGTGTGGCGCGCTGTAGCACGTCGCTTGTCAGGGGGGAGTAGAGTTTCTGCAAAAAAAGGTGGATTAGATAAAATGCAGTCAAACTTTTTATTGGGATAAAAAGTTTTTAGGTCTTCATGAATAATTGTTGTGCGTTTGGCGAAAGGTGATGCTTGGCAGTTCTCTTGTGCTTGTTCGGCTGCAATTGCATCTATTTCTAAGCCAGTGACATGGGCTTTCGAGCGTTGGGCCGCCATGAGGGTTATAAGTCCGGAACCACATCCTATATCTAATATTTGTGTCGCTCTTTTAATATCAGCCCATGCGCCTAGTAAAACTCCATCAGTACCGACTTTCATGGCACAGCGATCATGATGGATGTTGAATTGTTTGAACATGAAATATTTCATGTGGCAAAGTTATAGATAATTTTATGAATGGGAAAAGGTTGGCTTTTTGTTTTGCAGAGTTTGGAAGGTGTGCTCTTCAATTAAAAAACTTTATATTTTGTATGTTTGGGAGGGTGAAATGGATTTTGTATCTTTGCCGGCAATGGCTAGAATATTGGCAATAGATTATGGTAAGAAGCGTACAGGATTGGCTGTAACAGATCCGTCGCAGATTGTTCCTGGAGCACTTGCTACTGTGGAAACTAAAGAGTTGTTGGATTTTATAAAGAAATATGTTTCTCACGAAATGGTGGAATGCATTGTCGTTGGGTGGCCTACACAACCCCATGGCGGTTGTCCTTCTGAAAATTTACAGCGTGTTCAATCTTTTATGGGGCGATTGAGAAAAGAATTGCCGCAGATCCCTGTTGTTCCTTATGATGAGCGTTATACATCCGTGTTAGCTCATCAGACGATATTGGATGCTGGTTTGCATCGTAAAGCAAGACAAAACAAGGCTTTGGTAGATAAAATAAGTGCTACGATTATTTTACAATCTTACATGGATTTCCGATAAAATATTTATTTACTTGAGTTGTTAGCAGTTTAAACGAATATTTTTAATATAAATACTCTATGATTTTACCTATTTATACTTATGGACAACCGGTTCTTCGCAGGGTCGCGGAAGATATTACACCAGACTATCCGAATTTGAAACAGTTGATTTCAGATATGTTTGAGACGATGTATCGTAGTGATGGGGTGGGATTGGCGGCTCCTCAAATCGGGTTACCCATTCGTGTTGTTGTGATTACATTGGATGTGCTTAAGGAAGACTATCCTGAATATGAGGGCTTTAATAGAACCTATATTAATCCTTATGTCGTGGAGGTTGATGAAAATGAGATGATTTCTATGGAAGAGGGGTGTTTAAGTTTGCCAGGTATTCATGAACCTGTTAAACGGCCTACACGTATACATGTAAAATATTTGGATGAGGATTTTAATGTTCATGATGAGTGGGTTGAAGGGTATTTGGCTCGTGTCATGCAGCATGAGTTTGATCATTTGGAAGGTAAGGTTTTTACAGACCGCATTACTCCTTTGCGTAAACAAATGGTCAAAGGAAAGTTGGCTGCAATGCTTAAGGGTAAAGTACGTTGTTCTTATAAGGTTAAGCCTGTGAAATGACGAGAATGGGAGGCGATACAATTCGATTAATATGCAAAAGTTTATTTCTTTTGTATGCTTGGGGGGTATCTGTCTCTTTGTATGCTCAACTTAATACAGAAAATGTAATTGTTATGGGGCGTAATGCCCTTGGGGCTGAGGACTATGTAACGGCTATTCGTTATTTTAATGAAGTTATTGAAGCTAAACCCTTTTTGGAAAAACCTTATTATTATCGTGCTTATGCTAAATTTTTGCTTGATGATTATATAGGATCTGAAGCTGATTGCTCTAGTTCCATTAGAATTAATCCTTATCAAGTAGAAGTGTATCGGTTACGCGGTTTATGTCGTAGTCATATCGAAAATGTTGCGGGAGCAATAGAGGATTACACATATGTTCTTCAACGTTTTCCTAATGATCAGGCTACTCGTTTTAATCGTGGGCTTTGTTATTTTTATCTTCATGAAAATGCGAAGGCCGAAGCTGAGATGACGGATATTCTTAAACGATGGCCGGGGATGGCAAGAGCTTATAAGGTTTTGATACAATTGGCATTTAATAGTGGCGATACTGTTAAGGCAATGGGTATTGTTGATACGCTTCTTTGGTATAGACCTGCAGATTCGGATGGGTGGAAATTGCGTGGACAGTATGCTCTGGAACGGCAAGAATATGCTTTGTCTGATACTTGTTTGACTAAGGCAATTGTTACACAACCTAATAATTATGAACTTTATTTGTTGCGTGCTTTAGCTCGTAATGGTTATAATCGTTTGGGGGCATCTATTTCTGATTATGATAAGGTTATTTCTTTAATACCTGAACATTTTGTTGCACATTATAATCGTGGATTGTTACGGGCTCTTATTGGGGATAATAATCGAGCTATTGAAGATTTTTCTTTTGTTCTGAATGAAGAACCAAATAATATATTAGCTCGCTATAATCGTGCTTTGTTGAGACAACAAACAGGTGATTTCAATGGTGCTGTGAACGATTTTACTTATTTGTTGAAACAATATCCGAATTTTCTTTATGGATATTTGGTACGCGCTCAGTGTCGTAGGAGATTAGGTGATATAAAAGGAGCTTTGAATGATGAAAGTATGGTGGCACGTGCAAATCTTGATGTGACTTTTGGGCAAAGGCGCCGGCCTATAAAGAAAGTGCGTTCAATGGATGATCATCGTTTTGATCATTATGATCAATTGATTGGTGAAGACACGGATTCTATGACGCGTTCTTTGGGGCATCTTTTTGCTAAGGATAATTTTGGATTGGTACAGAAGCGTTATACGGAGGCGCATCTGCTTCCTGCGTTTATATTAACTTTTCTTTTACCTGGGACTGAGCGTCGTTATTATTCAGATGCTTATTTGCCTGAAGTTCAATATTTAGAAAAAAAACTGGCAAATGAAAAAATACGCTTTACAGCGGAGATGAATCAGTTGAATGTGATTCCCAATGACATGATGGAAAAGATTGACACTGTGATGCTACCCGATTCTTTAGAACGTCAGCTAGTACTTTCAATAATTTTGTCTGATGCATATAATTATGAGAAAGCATTGTCTGTTTTAAATAAAAGCAATGGGGAGGCGAAGTTGAATGAAACAAAATTTTTAATACATCTTCAGACCGCAGCTGTGATACTTCGACAAAATCAGTTACAGACAGATAATAATGTAGAAAGAAAAATAAATGATCTTTTACGTGTAGAAATAGAATTAAATAAGGCTGAATTGTTATCTCCTAATAATGTTTATGTTCTTTATAATCGAGCATGTTGGGCTGCGATGAATGGTGATAATGTAATGGCAATTTGTTTGTTGAAAAAATCGCTTGATATTGATCCGCGTTTTCCGGAGGCTTATTATAATCGTGGTATTCTTTATTGGCAGATGGGGGATATAATACATGCGAAATCAGATTTTAGTCGAGCTGGTGAATTAGGTTTGTTTAAAGCTTATAATTTATTGAAGCAAATTGTTTCTAATTGAAGGAATCCAATTATAGAGATAATAGGTACGGCTAATCTTATTGTTTTTTTTATTTATTAAAAGAGTATTTATCTATATAAAGGCAGTGAAATGAGAATAATTTTGTTATCTGGGGGGTCTGGGAAAAATTTGTGGCCACTTTCCAATGGTACACGTTCGAAGCAGTTCTTACGTTTGTTGACAGCTCCAGATGGTGGTAAAGAATCTATGTTACAGCGCATTGTACGTCAAGTGGAAGAAGCTGGTCTTAATGTCCCTATTACTGTTGCTACTAGTCAGACTCAACGTGATATTGTTGTTAATCAATTGGGGAATAAGGTTGAAGTAGTGACAGAACCGGAACGTCGTAATACTTTTCCTGCTATTGTTTTGGCTGCTTCTTATCTGTTTTTTGAGAAAGTTTGTGATCCTGAAGAAAGTATAGTCGTCATGCCATGTGATTCTTATACAGAACTTTCTTATTATGATTGTATAAAGCGTATGGTGAAGGCTATAGAAGCCAATGAGGCAGAGTTGATGCTAATGGGAATTAGACCTTTTGATTTTTCAACAGATTTTGGATATATAAAAACGGAAAATAGTGGTGGAGATTTTTTTCGTGCGGTGTGTTTTGTTGAAAAGCCTGATATAGAGACAGCTAAACGTTTAGTTTCTGAAGGGGCTTATTGGAATGCTGGAGTTTTTGCTTTTAAGTTGAAGTATATATTGAATATGATGAAAAAATATATGGATGCTAAATCATTTCTTCAAGTAAGAGCAAGTTATCAAAATTTTCCAGATATTAGTTTTGACTATGAAGTTGTAGAGAAAGCATTGTCATCAGCAATTGTTCCTTATAATGGTTTTTGGAAAGATTTAGGAACCTGGAGTGCATTGTGTAGTGAATTAGCTACATCACATAGTGGTAATGTGATTTTTGATGATCGAGTGAAAGGCACACATGTTATTAATGAACTGGATGTTCCTTTATTTTGCTCAGGGGTTAATAATATGGTAGTTGCAGCGTCTCTTGACGGAATTTTGATTGCAGGAAAAGATACTTGTGATGATGTTAAGAACCATGTGGATGATTTTTCTGTTCGACCGATGTATGAAGAACGTCGATGGGGAACTTATAAAGTAATAGACCAAGTTGATTTTCGGGATGGTCATCATGTATTGACAAAACAGCTGAATGTTAAAGCTGGGGCTCATATAAGTTATCAACTGCATCATCATAGAGAGGAAATATGGACTTTTGTAAGTGGTGAAGGCAGATTAGTCTTAGATGGGAATATGAAATTTGTAAGACGTGGTGATGTTATACGCATAGAAAAAGGGCATCTTCATGCGGTTATGGCAGATAAAGATTTATGTATTATTGAAGTTCAAAGTGGAGATTTGTTGACGGAAGAAGATATTGAACGTTTTGAGTGGAAATGGGAATAGATAAGTGTTACGTCTTATTTTCTTTAATATAATAATGTGTATTATATTCGGCTATTGTATTATTTCCGATTTCTTCCGTTGTATTACCTTTGTTGTTTTTTGCCTTTCTTTCTTTAGCCTTTCTTTCTTTGTTGTTTTATTTGTGTGATGTGTTTATATTATTTATTTTGTTGT
>ERZ778518.516-NODE-516-length-35957-cov-6.914183_pt1 | contig 35957 bp, 32 predicted proteins | sample MGYA00510340_ERZ778518 | MGnify/ENA primary metagenome ERZ778518 (study PRJEB29527, sample SAMN07138967) | mouse gut metagenome | material: feces | host: mouse | place: China:Nanjing | collected 2016-01-25 ...
CTTTCACCCTATAGATGTCAGGCCGGATTTTTCATAAAAATAGCGGGGCGCGAAGCATCAGCTTCGCGCCCCGCTTGCACTTGTCGGGGTGAGGCGACTCGAACGCCCGACCTCTACGTCCCGAACGTAGCACGCTACCAACTGCGCTACACCCCGAGTGCGGATTGCGAGTGCAAAGTTAATATTTTTATTCGGTTCATCCAAATTTTTAGGCGAAAAAATGTCGGGAAGAGTATGGAAAGAATTTTTTACATTTTTTATGGAGAAAAATCAGGGAAATAATATGAAAATCCGTAGCTAAGTGTTAAATTTGTAGGTTGAAACAGACTTCAACCGTCAGCTGTGCGCGGATGAGATCTGTAATGCTATATAGATCAACAGGATAGTAAAGTATGGATATACTACAGTTCATGAAGCGTCGGGCCGATTTCCAGTCGCTCCTATTGAGCGCGGGTACGGTTGTGGCCGGCACGGCGGTAGCCGTGGTGCGTGGCAATATGGAGGTCCTCGCTGCCTCGGTCTGTCTGCTTTTTGCACTGAGCATGCAGTTAGGCTGCAATTGCTACCATAGTTACCTATTGATGCGCAGGTCGGAGCCATTGCCCGGTCGTCTTGACCGAGTGCGTAATGAAGAGCAGGTGTTGTCTCTTCGGGTGCTTCGCGAAGGGAGTTTTGCCTGCCTGATTATATCGCTGATGCTTGGACTGACCATCATGACCATGTCGGCCGACTTTTGGTGGACAATAGTGGTGGGCGTCAGCATTTACGGACTGGTGTATCTGATGACCACCGGACCGAGAGTCTACCGCAATCCACTCTCGCTGGTGATTACCTTTCTAATCTTCGGTCCGGTAGGTGTCATGGCCACAGGTTTCCTGCAATTCCAGCACGAGGCGGCCAGGTCGCTATGGAACTTCTATGACTCCTCTCCCTGTCTGTTTTTAGGAGTGGCAATGGGATTTCTGGCCTGCTCTCATCATCTGGTACTGGCATATTTCAATTATGATATAAATCCCACATCATCTTACAGAGGATGTGTGAGATTCTTCGGACGCCGTGGCGTGATATTGCTTACAGGTCTCTGTGGCGTGTCGATGCTTGCCACTGTGGTATGGTCAGTGTTCAGCCTGTCGTTCCCCAGTCCGCTGATAGCGGTGATACCCGGCTTCCTTGGATTCGCGCTCAACACACTTGTGGCATTCTCAATGAAGCGGGCCGGCGTAGGAGAGCTGCATCATCTGATTACTCTGACACGGGTCAATTACTTCCTCACCGCAGTGTTGTTCTTTGTCATATGGTGGGTGCTCGGCACCCCTGACGACTCGATGCGATTGCTCTTCTGAGTCAGAATGCCATGCGACCCGCATCATCGCATCCTTATCACAGCAAAAAAATCCCCCCAAAAATAAATAGATAACAAAATTTAAACGTAAAGGAAACATGAATTATCTGTTTACGTCGGAATCTGTGTCAGAGGGGCATCCCGACAAGGTGTCAGACCAGATTTCGGATGCACTTCTTGATGAGTTTCTGGCCTATGACCCGGAGAGTCATGTGGCCATCGAGACACTCTGCACCACGGGCCAGGTCGTGGTGGCAGGCGAGGTCACTTCAGAGGCATATATCGATGTGCCGGCAGTGACACGCAATGTAATCAACCGTATCGGTTATAACCGGGGGGCATACCGTTTCGACGGCGACTCTCTTGGCCTGCTTACAGCCATACACGAGCAAAGCGGCGACATCGACCGTGGTGTCCGTCGTCAGGAAGAGGCTGCCGAAGAGTCCGACCTCCAGGGAGCCGGCGACCAGGGGATGATGTTCGGTTATGCCGTCGATGAGACATCCAACTACATGCCTCTTACACTCGACCTATCGCATATGCTGCTTCGCGAACTCGCCGACATACGCCGCGAGGGGAAAGAGATGACCTACTATCGCAAAGGGAAACTAACCAGCTATCTGCGTCCTGACGCCAAAAGCCAGGTGACAGTGGAATATGATGCCGACCATCGTCCGGTGCGCATACACACAATCGTGGTCTCAACCCAACATGACGATTTTATACAGCCGCTTGACTCGACCGATGAGGCGCAGCGCAAAGCCGATCTGGAGATGCTGGCCGTGATACGCCGTGATGTGGAGCAAGTGCTCCTGCCGCGTGTAAAGGCAAAACTCCCGGTCGAGCTTCAGGCTTTGTTTGACGATGGACTGACCCTTCATGTCAACCCTACCGGCAAATTTGTGCTCGGAGGTCCGCATGCCGACACCGGGCTTACAGGGCGTAAGATTATCGTCGACACCTATGGCGGAAGGGGTGCTCACGGAGGTGGCGCTTTCTCAGGTAAAGACCCTTCGAAAGTCGACCGTTCGGCCGCATATGCCTGCCGTCATATAGCCAAGAACCTTGTGGCAGCAGGAGTGGCAAGAGAGGTGCTTGTGCAGGTGGCCTATGCCATCGGAGTGGCACGCCCGGTAAGCCTGTTTATCAATACCTACGGCACATCTAAAGTCGATCTCACCGATGCCGAGATAGCAGCCAGGGTAGAGGAGATATTCGACATGCGTCCACGCGAGATAGAGATGCGTCTCAAACTCCGCAATCCGATCTATCTCGAGACTGCGGCCTACGGACATATGGGGCGCATACCCACTACTGTGACAAAAGAATTCGGAGTCTACTCGAAGCATCCCGTCACTCGCGAAGTGGAACTCTTCACCTGGGAAAAACTTGACTACGTGGAGAAAATCCGCAAAGCATTTGGAATTTGAACCCCTACATATAAGAAGCGGGGCGTCGGCTAATAATCGGCGCCCCGCTTCTTATATGTAGGGGTTCAAAACTGTGCTTGATTTTTTCAGATGTAGATATGGCAGGTGGCGCCGCCGGAGGAGGATAGGGGATGACGGAATATGAACGACGGCATCAGTCGGCTGAGCCGACAATGGCATTCGCACGTTGCACCGCCAGCGAAATATGCGGACAGATATTTTCCGAACCGATCATGTCATCGACACCTGCCTTATGAAGAGCCTCGGATACCTGTGGATTTACACCGGAAAGCACGACTGTGATATCTTCAGCCTGCGAGCCGCGAATCAGTATCTCAAGATTGTGTATGCCGGTGGCATCGATAAAGGGCACCTTGCGCATACGGATGATACGCACACGAGGTTTTTCAGTCATATGGGTGTTACGCATCACTTCATCAAACTTTGTGGCCACACCGAAGAAGAAAGGACCATCGATTTCATATACACCCACACCCTTGCGCAGGTCGAGCATCTCATGAGTCGACAGGTCGGAACCCTCGGCGGCATCGAGCTTCTCTCCATATACACGCACCGAAGTATTCTGCATCACACGCTGCAGGAACAGAACTATAGCCAGCAGCAGACCCATTTCAATAGCAATCGTAAGATCGAATATGACAGTCAGCAGAAACGTCACCACCAGCACCGATATATCGCTCTTAGGAGACTTCATGATGCCTGCCACAGTGCGCCATCCGCTCATGTTATAGGCCACTACAATCAGCACCGCCCCCAGACATGCCATAGGCACAAGATTGATCAGCGGCATAAGGAACAGGTAGGCCATCAGTAGCACCATGGCATGAATAATTCCGGCCACCGGAGTGCGTCCGCCATTGGTGATATTGGTCATAGTGCGGGCAATGGCCCCGGTGACAGGTATTCCGCCGAAGAACGGCACCGCGATATTGGCTATGCCCTGGCCGATAAGTTCGGTATTGGAATTGGTGCGTGAGCCGGTCACACCATCGGCCACAGTCGCCGACAGCAGCGACTCGATGGCTCCGAGCACCGCAATCGTAAATGCCGACGGGAGCAGCAGATTTATACTCTCCATGTTGAGACCGATTGAGTGCGGGTGAGGAATGTCGGTGGTCAGGTCGCGGAAACGCTTGCCGATAGTCTCGACTTCAGAACAATATCCGAACTGATTGAGCACCCACACAGCCAGCGTCATCACCACTATGGCCACCAAGGCACCCGGCAGACGGCTTGAGATGCGCGGTGCGCCCACAATCAGAAGTATCGAGACCAGTCCTATCAGAGTAGTCGTAAGGTCAATCGATGCAAAATGGCGGAAATAGACTCCCCATTTGCCGATAAAGTCGCCCGGAATCTTCTCATCGATAGAGAGACCGAAAAAATCGGGCATCTGTGTCGAAAAGATAGTCAGAGCGATACCGGCTGTGAAGCCCACCACGATAGGATAAGGGATAAACTTAATGACCGTGCCGAGCTTGAAAAGTCCCATTATCACCAGAAGGCATCCCGCCATGAATGTGGCTATGGCCAGGCCAGACAGACCATAATTGGCGATAATGTTGTAGACAATCACGATGAAAGCCCCGGTAGGGCCTCCGATCTGGACCGAATTTCCGCCGAGCGCCGACACAAGGAAACCGCCGATGATGGCCGTAATCAGCCCCACCGACGGGTTGACTCCCGAAGCGATGGCAAAAGCTATGGCGAGCGGCAGAGCCACAATGCCCACCACGATGCCGGCTATAAGATCGGATTTGAATCGAGAAAGTGAATAATTCTTTAAACACTGGATGGCCGCCGGCTTGAAATCCGGCGCATGCAATAAATCCATAATTTCTAAATCACTGTAGTTTAGATATATATACTGCTATGGCGTTCGTGGCTGTCGATTGCCGACGGTCACTCTCGTACACACTTTTTCACAAATAGGCCGCAAAGGTACGATTTTTTTGTTATCTTTGCAAATTAAATTGTTCAAATAAGATGGCCCGTGGCAGCGGATGACATTCAATTCAATATGTGATGTCACGCCGCCTGCCGTGAGGGTGGCGGGTAGATGCGCCGGTGAGTCGGCGTTATAGTTGAGGACTGTTGTCGCTAATGAATACTCCCCGCGTGACGAATCAAATAAGGATATTAAAGATGAAAGCAACCGACGAATATATAATTCCGGCTCCCGAACTGCGCTCCGAGATGTCGCTGAGGCTCGGGCGCGTGGCAGAGGCTATGAATGAGTCTGGCATGGACGCCATGCTCATAGCCACCAACGCCAACCTGTATTATGCGGCAGGCATGATGTACAGAGGCTACGTCTATCTTACCCGCGAGGGGAGGGTAGTCTACTTCGTGATCCGTCCGACCGAAGTGCGGCATGAAGAGAATGTGGTCGAAATCCGCAAGCCGGAGATGATACCCGGCGAACTCGGGCGTCTCGGTATTGCTCCGGCCTCTACGATCGGCCTGGAGCTCGACGTGCAGAGCTATTCCGAAATAGAGCGTCTGAAGAAGGTATTTTCAGACGCCTCTGTGATGAACGCATCTCCGTTGCTCCGCATATGCCGTCAGGTCAAGACTCAATACGAAATCGGCCAGATGAAGGAAGATGGCAGGCATCATGTGGCCGTATATCGTAAGATACAGTGCCTTTATAGGCGCGACATGACCGATGTGGAATTTCAGATAGCCATAGAGCATGAACTCCGCAACGAGGGAAGCCTCGGCTTCCTGCGAGTGGCCGGGCAACTGATGGAAATCAATCTCGGCTCAGTCATTGCCGGAAACAATGCGGATGCTCCCGGTCCGTATGATTTCGCAATGGGAGGTGCCGGTGTCAGCCCGGCATTGCCTTGCGGAGCCTGCGGAGAGATAATGAGGGTGGGAGAAACGGTGATGGTAGACGTCAACGGATGCTTCAATGGATACCAGACAGACATGACACGTGTATGGAGTCTCGGCGAACCCTCTCCGCTCGCGCTCCGGGCGCATGAATGCTCTCGCCGGATATTGCGAAGTCTGGAGCAGATGGGGCGTCCCGGGGTGGAGGTGGCCGAACTCTACCGGCGCGCAGAAGCCATAGTGGCCGAAGAGGGGTTGCAGTCTTACTTCATGGGGCACCGCCAGCATGCACCCTTCATCGGGCACGGTGTGGGTATAGAGCTTAACGAGACCCCGCCGGTGACCGGGCGTAGCCGCGAACTGCTTAAAGAAAACATGACCCTGGCTCTGGAGCCTAAATTTGTGATACCCGGCACAGGAGCCGTAGGAGTGGAGAATACCTATGTGGTGCGTACAGACGGGCTTGAGAATATTACTCCCTTCGACGAAGAACTCCAGAACCTGCTCTGACAGAAATCCGGAGGAATCCCCCCTGCGACGGGACTCGGGCTTACGGTCGGAATAAAATGTTAATATTTGACAAGTGAGAGACCGGACTCCTTTTATACAGTCGGCGGCTTCTTTCGCCTCCTGCTTCCGGCTTGTCGCTCAGTGGCATAGACAGCTATGTGCCTTCACCCGACACCCGAACCGCCTGAAAAAACAGCCCCGCATATTGTATAGTATAGATTAAATTTGAACACTTACTTAGAAATCAGCCTGCCTCATGAGGATGTAACCTTAATGGGAAAAGGATAGACGCAGACTCATGCGGAGGCGCAGATTACTGAATGGATACCAATAAAGAAATCAATCTTAAAGAGCGATTGTCGGCCCCGGCCTTCCGGATTGTAGGAGAGGCCGCGGATTCTCTTGGCCGGGAGGCATACGTGGTGGGCGGATATGTGCGCGACATATTCCTGAACAGAAAGTCGAAAGACGTAGATTTCGTGACAGTGGGAAGCGGTATCGAACTGGCCCGACGTGTGGCCGAGATAATCGCCGGACGCAGTGGCCGACGTCCCCGTCTGGCCGTATATGCCAACTACGGCACCGCTCAATTGCACCATCGCGACCTTGAACTTGAATTTGTGGGCGCCCGCAAAGAGTCGTATCATCGCGAAAGCCGCAATCCTATTGTGGAAGACGGTACGCTCGACGATGATATGTGTCGTCGCGACTTTACCATCAATGCGATGGCAATATGTGTGAATGCCGCGCGATTCGGCGAATTGCTCGACCCCTTCGGCGGGATGTCCGACTTGCGCAGCCGCACGATACGCACTCCTCTTGACCCGGACATCACATTCTCCGATGATCCGCTGCGAATGATGCGCGCCATACGCTTCGCCACCCAGCTTGGATTTTACATAGCCCCCGACACATTCGAAGCAATCCGGCGTAACGCCGAAAGGATAAAAATCATCACAAAAGAGCGCATCAACGATGAACTCGGCAAGATCATGCGTTCGCCGCGGCCGTCGGTCGGCTTTCGTCTGCTCGATATGGCCGGACTGCTCGAAATCATATTCCCTGAGCTTTGCGCCCTTAAAGGGGTTGAGACCCAGGAAGGGCGTGGCCACAAAGACAACTTCTTGCACACGTTGAAGGTGCTCGACAATGTGGCCGAAAAAAGCGACGACGAATGGCTCCGCTGGGCCGCGCTGCTGCATGATATCGCCAAACCGGTGGTGAAACGCTATGACCGTCGTCTGGGCTGGACATTCCACAACCATAACTTCATAGGCGAAAAGATGATACCACGCATCTTCGGGCGGATGAAACTGCCGATGAACGAAAAGATGAAGTTTGTGGCCAAGATGGTGGGATTGCATATGCGGCCGCAGTCAGTGGCCGACAGTGGCGTAAGCGACAGCGGTGTGCGCCGTCTGATTACAGATGCCGGCAATGATCTGGAATCGCTCATGTTGCTCTGTGAGGCCGACATCACCTCCAAGATTCCCGAAAAAGTGAAACGTCAGCTCGCCGGATTTGCACGCCTGCGCCAGCGAATGGATGAAATCAATGCCGCCGATGACTATCGCAACTGGAAGAATCCCGTCAACGGCAACGAAATCATGCAGCGCTACGGATTGCCTCCGTGTCAGAAAGTGGCTGAATACAAAGAGATAATCAAAGAAGCGATTTTCGAAGGAGAGATACCCAACGAGCATGATGCAGCCATAGCCTATCTCGACAGCCACATAGCCGCTGCCGACGGAGTGGCATCGCTGCAAAAAGGCGAGTCAGGCGAAGCCCCGCATGCCGGCATATCTGACACCCCGTGAAACAAAGTAAGAATCAATGACTCTCTAAAATGTTAAAAAATAGGTGGATATTTTGTGTAACTAACGGAAAATAGCTATCTTTGCCCGATATTATCACCCTGCCGGATGCCGCCGGGTGGATATAAACTTGTAAATAACAACAATAACAGCTATATAATCAAGCTTTTAACTAAGTTTTACCTTAACAATGGCAACATTAGAGAGAATCAGAAGCAAATCAGTGTTCCTGCTGGTTGTGATTTTCGTGGCATTGCTCGCCTTCGTACTTGGCGATGCCATCACCAACGGCCGCAATCTCTTCGGCAGCCACACTACAGTGGCCAAAGTGGGAGGCGACAAGATAGATTATCTTGAGTACCAGCAGAAGCGGGAAGAAATGAACCGCCAGCTCGAAGAGGCCCGTCGTCAGAACCCCGACCAGTATGCAAGCTTCGATGTGCAGCTCCTTCCGCAGATGGCCGTAAACCAGCTCGTGTCGGAGAAACTTCTCGCCGAGGCGGTAAAGAAGATGGGCATCACCACTTCTCCCGAATTGCTTCGCCGCTTTATGCTTGAGAATCCGCAGCCCTCTTCAGAGCAGATGATGATAGTGCGCTCGCTGCAGTCGATGAACGTCAACGTGACATCTATGGCTCAGGTGCATGATGTGATATTCAATCCCAAAAGCAATAATCTCACACAGGCTCAGGTGGAGCCCCTGCAGAAATCGTGGCTCGCGCTTGAGGCCGAGGCTTCGCAGCGTCTTGCAGAACAGACATATATCTCCCTTCTGGGCGGCACTCTGCAGGCCAACGACCTCGATAAGAAGGCTCTTTACAACGACTTCATAGAGCTGTCGCAGGTGCAGCTCGCCTTCCGCCCCTATGGCCAGCTCGATGAGAATGAATATCCCGTAAGCGATGCCGAAATCAACGAGGCATATGCTGCGGAGAAAGGGCGTTTCAAGGTGGAAGAACCCACAAAAGAAATCTCATTCATTGCCGTCAACATAGCTCCGTCTGACGCCGACCGTGCGGCTGCCTCCACTCTGGCGATGGCCGCTGCCAAGGCTCTCCGCGACAGCGCGTCGACACTCGGCCGAGATCTCCGCAAGGAGGGTCTTAGCATCGAAAAACGTGTGCTGCGAGGCAATGATCTCCCCGGCGGTGCCCTCCGCAACTTCGTCAACTCGGCTCCGCGTGATTCAGTGAGTGTGGTCAGCGAGAACATGCGCGGGTTCACTGTAGTGAAAATGGGTAAAAAATACACAGAAGTCGACTCTGTGCAGCTCAATCTGGTGACTGTGGCCGGTGCCACACTCCCTGAGAAGGTGCTCGCCCGCCTCAACAGTGGCCTTTCAGTCGACTCGCTTACATCGGCCTTCAAAGCCGACAGTGTGATGGTGCAGGCCAAACAGTGGATTTCGCTCTACGACAACAAAGGAAAGACCGAGGCTATCCGCCAGAGTCAGCTTGATTCGTTGCAGAATGCCGGTGGCAAATTCATAAAAATGATGTCGACAGGCGAGGGAGCGCTGCTCGCACAGATTGTAGATCGTGGCACTCCGAAAGAAATCTACGAATATGAAGTAGTGGAATACGCCCTTCATCCCTCTGCGCAGACCGTAAACGCCGCTAACGAGAAGCTTGAGAAATTCCTTGCCGCCAACACTACCGCAACCAAAGTGCGTGAGAACGCTGCCAAGGAAGGGTATACGCTCCAGACATTCGAACTCACACAAAGCTCGAACGCAGTGCCCCGTATGCAGGGCTACAATATGTATTATCCTGACAGCCGTCAGGTGGTGCGTTGGGTGATGATGGATGGCAATGCCGGCGAAGTCTCGAAGATTTACGAGTCGAAGGATGCCGCTCAGCCTGCGCTTTATGTGGCTGCGGTCAACAGCGAATACGACGAATACGTGCCTGTAAGCAATACCGAAGTAAAGAAGTATCTCACCGATAAGGTGCGCCGCTCGAAAGCCGGTGATGCCCAGCTGAAGAAATATCAATCTAAGGCCACTGATATGGCTGCTGTAGCCTCAGCAATGGGTGTGCAGCCCCAGGATTTGGCTCAGTTCCGTTTTGCCTCACGTTCAGGTGTCAACGACCAGAAAGTAATGGGTCAGATCGCAGGGTCGAAGCCCGGCAAGAAGGTGGTGCTCGTAAAAGGTGATGACGGTATTTATGCGTATGTGGTCAACGGCAATTCGAAGGAAAACTTCAAATATGATGATGCCACATATCAGCGTCAGTATCAGCAGCTCTTCCGTTCTGACATGGAACAGATGCTCCGAGGCGCTAAGAAGATAGAGAACAACGTCTACAAGTTTGAGGCAGGAGAATAAGCCTCATCATGCGAAATAAATATTATTGGAGGGACCCGGCAGAATAGTTCTGTCGGGTCTTTTCGTATACTCTTCTGTGAGCGCGCGGCAGACAAATGGATGTGGGCTGATGTGGTTTGCTTTCAGATGCTTTCGAGGGGTGAAGTGTAGGAAAGTTGTAGGATATAGATTTGTGAGTGTGGGGGATTTTGATTAATTTTGTGAGTTGTGATAAACTTATCTGACATAATGAAATCACGTAAACCTGTAAATATAGCCGGACGCCCGTTCCCGATTGTGCCTAAAATGCTTGCCACTTCATTTGGAGCCGGGTTCCTGCCGATGGCCCCCGGCACGTGGGGGGCATTGCTTGCCATTGTGCTGTGGCTTCCATTATTTGTGTGGGGCGAACCTGTGGTGACGTTCTGGGTGACGCTCATGGCGGCACTTGTGTATATGGTGGCCGGGACTTGGGCAAGTTCGGTATCAGAGATATATTGGGGCAAGGATCCGGTGGCAGCATGTGCCGATGAGACTGTGGGGCAATGGATATCGCTGCTCCCTCTGTCGTATGGAGCGGGAGTGGAACCCTGGTGGATGATACTCGTGTCGCTGGCATTGTTTCGCTTCTTTGACATATTCAAGCCATTCGGAATCAGATGGATGGAGAAACTGCCCCGAGGCTACGGCATGATGGCCGACGACGTGCTTGCCGCCATCTATTCGGTAGTGGTGCTGATAGTGATAAATTATTTTATTCTCCATCAATAACATGTCGAGTCCAAAAAACAACGGTCAGGTCAGCCGGAGTGCTGATAATTCGGCTGATAAGGAGAAGGCGGACACTCGTGTGGCGCATGGCGGCAAACTTTCAGGGCTAAGAGAAAAGGTGAGAAAATCGGAGGTGGCCAATAAGCTGATTAACAGTAATGGCCTGGTATTCACGTTTCTCCGGTCGGCTGTGTCGAGTCAGGCCGCATCATGGATTGACATGGGAATGAGCTTTGTGCTTTTTGCCTGGGTGGGTCTTGGAGCATTCCTTTCTACCGCGATAGGTGCCTTTCTTGGCGGTGTCGTCAACTGTGTGATAAATTATAAATTCACATTCCATGCCGAAGGGACGCCATGGCGTGCGGTAGTGGTGAAATATGCGATTGTATGGACAGGGAGCCTTTTTCTCAACGCATACGGTACGGAAATGCTCTATATGCTGCTCAATCGCATGTCGTGGCTTGAGGAAATCGGATTCCGTCCGAACGGGTATTTTGCTGCGGCGCGTCTGTTGGTGTCGCTGCTCGTATCCTGGTTTTGGAATTTTCTGCTTCAGCGTAATTTCGTGTATCGTCCATCGGGCTTCGACCGTTATGCCGTGAGATTTGTCGATGCTGTGACATTCCGCAACAGGAGACATCCGGGAAATAGCCGATAGTCCCGACCCTTACGGTGTGTCCGGGTGGAGTCGCATTAATTTTTTAGCTGTTTCCCCCTGTCGCTCTGTCGGAAGTCAGAATCTTCTCCTGTGCCCTGCACAGGAATCGGCTAAGAATAAGCTCGCATATTTTATGACAGAGCACTTGCTTATTAGAACTGATAATATAACTGATAAAATAATAAAGCAGTCAAGATATGGATATAAAGAAATCTGCCAGGCACACCCGCGACTCGCTTCAGCGTGGGATATATTTTGTCATCAATCCTTTTGTGAGGATGATGATACGTTGCGGAGTGACTCCCAATATGGTCACTACCATAGGAATGCTTGGCAATGTGGCGGCGGCCGTGGTGATAGTCATGGCCGGTTATAAGGCAGGACAGACAGGCGAAGTGCCATATGCGCTTGTCAGTCTTTCCGGCGCTTTGATTATAGGCTTCTCGCTATTTGATATGCTTGACGGTCAGGTGGCCCGTCTTGGAGGGATGTCATCGACGTTCGGCGCGATGTATGACTCTGTGCTCGACCGTTATTGTGAGCTTGTGACGCTTGGAGGCATCTCCTACTATTTTCTGATGTCCGGCCATATCTGGGGAGCGCTGGTGACGTATCTTGCCGTCATCGGTTCGCTGATGGTAAGTTATGTGCGCGCCAGGGCAGAGGGCCTTGGCATAGAATGTAAGATTGGCTTCATGCAGCGTCCGGAGCGTGTGGTGGTGACGGCACTGTGCACACTGGCGGCCGGCATCCTTGGAGAGTCGGGCGTGGAATGGGCAAACTGGATACTCTTCGGCGGCATGGCTGTCATAGCGGTTTTTGCCAACATGACTGCTGCGGCGCGTATAGCATACAGCAAGCGCATGTTGGAGAAGAAATCTTAGAAACCTACATAAAATAAGATGAGATATCAATCTGCCACAATGAGGGAGACGCTATGGTGTGTGGCCGCACTGGGGCTATGGCTTGCAGTGACGGTGCTTTTCATAGGGTTCCGTCCTGAGCATGTGTTCATGGCTCTGCTGATTGCGGTCATGTATTTTGCCATGCCGGCCTCACGGCGTCTGACGGTGGCTATCCTCCCGTTCATAATATTCGGCATATCCTACGACTGGATGAACCTCCTGCCCAATTATGAGGTCAATCCTGTGGATGTGGCGGGACTTTACGACGCAGAGAAGTCGCTTTTCGGCATTACATTGGCTGACGGGTCGCGTCTTACGCCCAATGAGTTCTGGGCGTCGCACCGGTGTGCAGTGATGGATTTCATGGCCGGAGTATTCTATCTCTGCTGGGTGCCTCTTCCGATATTCTATGGGTTATGGCTCTACTTCAGCGGACGTCGCGCGCCGTATCTGCATTTTGCGATAGCATTTCTGTTGGTCAATCTGCTTGGGTTTGCCTTATACTATGTGCATCCGGCCGCTCCGCCATGGTATGTGGCGATGTATGGCGATATGTATGGGATGCAGGCAGTGCCTGGTACCCACGGAGAAGTGGCCGGACTCGGGGCCTTCGATGCCATGACAGGTCTGGGGATATTCGATGCCCTTTATGCCCGCAATGCAAATGTATTCGCGGCGATGCCGTCACTGCATTCAGCCTATACGTTTGTGGCGTTTATCTACGCAGTGCGTTCGCACAGTGCGTTGGGATGGAAGGTGCTGCTTGGAGTGGTGACACTGGGCATATGGTTCACAGCCGTGTACACGTCGCATCATTACGTGCTCGATGTGTTGGGGGGAATAGGGTGTTCGCTCGTGGCGGTGCTCCTTTTTGAAGGGGTGCTGATGCGGATTCCCGCATTCGGACGCTTCATGAAGCGTTATATAAGATATATCAGCTGAGTCGCCCGCCATGTCCCGGCATAGGGGGACATACACAGGAAGGATAGTGCGACCCACCCAAAAAATACCGTATATGGAAAATGAAAATTACCAGAGACCGGAGGTCAGACCGGAGGTGATAACCTACGATGATGTGGTGCAGGCCGTGCCGAAACTGTCGGGTCATCGCCGTCTGGTAGACGCCGCGATGCATCTGCTGCGCATAGATGAGGTGAACCGTGTGCATTCCACATGGTGCTCGACACCCGGACCGGAGTTCGCCCGCCATCTGATAGAAGATGAGTTTAAGACTCCTCTTGAGGTGGATGGCGAGGATATTCTTGCCGCCTTCAGAGAAGACCCCTTCATCACGGTGAGCAATCATCCGTTTGGCGCTCTCGATGGAATAGCGCTGATTAATCTTGTGACACGTTATCGGCCGGAGTACAAAGTGATGGTCAACATGATACTGGGCAAAATCTCAGCCATGCGTCCGAACTTCATCACCGTGGATGCCTGGCAGACCGATGACCCGGAGAAACGCAAAGTTTCTGTCAACGGTATCCGCGATGCCATGAGGATGCTCAAGGATGGGAATCCGGTGGGATTCTTCCCGGCCGGAGCGATGAGCAAGACCGACAGGAAGGGATTTCTTGTCGACCGGGAATGGCAGCCGACAGTGCTGCAACTTATAGGTAAGGCAAAAGTGCCTGTGATACCGATTTACTTTCACGGCAACAACCGGTGGCTATTTAATTTCCTCGGTCATGCCTGCTGGCCTTTGCGGTCGGCATTGCTGCCGCGTGAGCTTTTCTCCAAGAAGGGGAAGCCGATATACATAAGTGTAGGCCGACCGATAAGTGTGGAGGAGCAGGCAAGCTATGGTAAGGATTACCTGGCTCTGGGGCAGATGCTTCGAGAGCGCACATACGCCCTTCACGAGCAATATGGCTCTAAAGTGGAATGACAATTAAAACGAAAAAATCCGATAATGGACAAAATACCTTTGATAGGACTGACCGAGAGAGAACTCGAGGATGTGGCTGTCAATCTGGGAATGCCCCGGTTTGTGGGGCGTCAGATATGCCAGTGGCTTTATCATAAAGGCGCACGCAGTTTCGATGAGATGGTCAATCTGTCGAAAAAGAATAAGGCGCTGCTTAATGAACGCTATTGCACAGGACGCACCGCGCCCTCGGCATCGCAGAATAGTGTGGACGGCACGGTGAAGTATCTTTTCCCCGTGGCCGGAGGACGCTATGTGGAATCTGTGTATATCCCTGACAAGGAGAGAGCCACGCTTTGCGTCAGCTCTCAGTCGGGATGCAAGATGAACTGTTACTTCTGCGCTACAGGCAAGATGGGATTCAAGTCTCAGCTTACGTCGGCCGAAATCATAAACCAGATACTCAGTGTGCCCCCCGTCGGGCCGGACGGAGAGCCGGAGATGAATCCGCTGACCAATGTGGTGTTCATGGGGATGGGAGAGCCTCTTGACAATTTCGGGGCCGTGAAGCGTGTAATCGATATCCTGACCTCCTCCTGGGGACTTGCGTGGAGCCCGAAACGTATTACAGTGTCGACTGTCGGCAAGATGCCAGAGCTGAAGGACCTGCTTGAGAATACACAGGTGCATGTGGCTCTGAGCGTGCATACTGCCGATTCGCGCGAGCGCGCGGCAATGATGCCGGCCCAGAAGGCCTTCCCGCTCCAGAATGTGATGCAGCTGCTGGCAGGCTACGATTTCTCGCATCAGCGGCGCCTCTCGCTTGAATATATCATGTGGAAGGGTGTCAACGATGATATCGCCCATGCCAACCAGCTCATCCGTCTGATCGGCAATCTTGACTGCCGCGTCAATCTGATACGCTATCATGTCATCGAGGGGATTGACCTGCGCCCCTGCACTGAGGAGAGAATGGAGATGTTTCGCAATGTGCTCAATCAGCATGGCATCACTGCCACAATCCGCACATCGCGAGGTGAAGACATAATGGCCGCATGCGGAATGTTGGCAAATAAGACAAAACATTGATTTTCAATCATGGAAAAACTAAGAGTAGGACTCACCCAGGGCGACACCAACGGTGTGGGGCTCGAAGTGATATTGAAATCCATCATGCCTGAGGGGGTGACTGAACTCTACACTCCGGTGCTTTTCGCCAACCGTAAGCTGACCCAGTCTACGCTTCAGGCCATAGGCGCGGAGAACGTGAGGTTTCAGCATATCCCTTCGGCAGCGGAGACTGTCGACGGACGTATAAATCTGGTGAATATCGGCGATACGCCGATAGAGCCGTCATATGGTGTGCCCACCCCTGAGAGTGGAGCTGCCGCCCGTCAGGCCCTTCAGGCCGCTGTGCAGGCTCTGAAGGATGGTGATATCGATGTGCTGGTCACAGGTCCGGTGTGCAAAAGCGTGACGCATTGCGAGGAGTTTGACTTCCCGGGACACACGGAGTATCTTGAGGCAACCCTCGGTGAAGAGGGGGAAAAGGCAACAATGATACTTTTCAACAGTGAGATGCGTGTGGCATTGCTCACGATTCACGAGCCGGTGGCGAAAATCAGCGATGGGGTGCGTGAGGATGCGATAACCGATACGGCACGACGCCTTGACGCCACACTGCGCCGGGATTTCGGCTGCGACCGTCCGCGTATAGCAGTGCTGTCGCTCAATCCCCATTGCGGCGACGGCGGCCTTATAGGAGATGAGGAGGGTCGTGAGATTCTGCCTGCCGTCAAGCGTCTGCAGGAGGATAATATTCTTGCGTTCGGACCATATCCGGCCGACGGATTCTTTGGCGGAGGATTATGGAAAGAGTTTGACGTGGTGCTTGCCATGTATCATGACCAAGGCCTTGCGCCCTTCAAGGCTCTCGACCGCGGAGAAGGTGTGAATTTTACCGCCGGGCTTGGATACGTGCGCACATCGCCCGATCATGGCACCGCCTACGACATTGCCGGACAGATGAAGGCCGATTCGACATCTATGTCGCAGGCAATATACAGGGCCATCGACATCTATCGCAACCGCGAACGATATGACGAGGCTTCGGCAAATCCTATTAAATCCGCAACGCAGAAATTATGAATTTCGGAATCATAGCCGCCGGCGAGGGTCAGCGTCTCGCCGACGAGGGCATCTGTGTGCCCAAACCGCTTGTGGAGATTCAAGGGTGTCCGATGCTTGAGCGCCTGCTGCGCATCATGGAGGAGTGTGGCGCGGAGCGTATAGTGATATGCACCAACGGATCAATGCCCGAACTTCGACGTTTCATAGAGGCATACGAGCCGGCGCCGGGTGTCGAACTCATAAGGCTGGAGCGTGTCACTTCATCGTCAATGCATACGTTTAAGGAGATTTCGACACATTTGCGCGGTCGAGGCCGCTTTATAGTGACTACAGTCGACACGATCTTCCGTCAGGAGGATTTCAGCCGTTATGTCGATGCCTGGGCGTCGGCCCCACGTTATGTGGATGCTCTGATGGCGGTGACCGGCTTCGTGGACGATGAAAAGCCGCTTTGGGTATCGGTAAATCAGGCTGATATGAAGGTGCGGGGATTTCTCGACTGTCAAGAGCCCGGGGTGGAATATGTGTCGGGAGGCATATACGGCCTGTCGGACAGCGCGGTCGATGTGCTTGACGAGTGTATCGCATCCGGCCTGAGCCGGATGCGCAATTATCAGAGGGCGCTTGTGGAGCGCGGGCTTGGAGTCTACGCCATGCCTATGGGAAAGATTCTGGATGTGGATCACGCATCGGATATAGAGGCGGCCAACAGTTTTCTGTCTCAATAATATTTGACGATAAGTAAGTGTCCGGATTTAATTTATACAATATGCGGGCTTGTTTTTTAGTCGGTGCCGGTGGGGAGTGAAGTAGAATATAAACATATTCGACTCAGCGACAGGCCGGAAGCGGCAAAAAGAAGCCGCAGATTGTATAAAACATTTCCTTTCAATTGCTATCGGTTAAATTTGAACACTTACTTAAGCTCTAACTTATATAGACTGACTATAGACTATGTCAAGAATAAATATTGCAGCAGTCTCGCGTGCGGGGATTTATTCTCCGAATCATATCGGTAATGATGCGGCGATTCTCAATGCCACTGTCGAGCAGTTAAGGCGCCGTGGATGTGATGTGAGAATGTATAATGAGGAGCAGTTCCTGACTGAGGATTTGCATGAGAATGTGATACTCAACATGTGCCGTCAGGCTGCATCGCTTGAGAAACTACAGAGTCTTGAGGAGCGTGGCCGGCTGGTGATTAATTCCGGCTTCGGCATAGAGAATTGCACCCGTGAGAAGATGACCCGCCTTCTTATAGCTCACGGGGTACCTTATCCCGACTCTTTGATGGTAGACACAAATACCAACGTGCGCCAGATGCTTGAAGAGGCCGGAATCGACCGTTGCTGGATAAAACGAGGGGAGTATCATGCGATGCATAAGGAGGATGTGCACTATTGCCGACATGCGCAGGAGGCACAGGAGATATTGCATGAGTTCTTCTACCGTGGAATCCGCCGGGCCGTAATCAACCGCCATCTCGACGGCGATCTGGTGAAATTCTATGGCCTGGCCGACGGGACGTTCTTCTATTGGTTCTACCCGATGGAGCAGAACCATTCGAAGTTCAGCGACGAACGGATCAACGGAATGCCAAAGCATCTGCACTTTGACCAGCAGGAGTTGCAGAAGGCATGTGAGAAGGCGGCTGACATCACCGGGGTGGTGATATATGGCGGCGACTGCATAATCGACAAAGACGGCAATTTCCAGATTATAGACTTCAATGACTGGCCGAGCTTTGCCCCCTGCAGGGCCGAAGCGGCCCCTCATATCGCCAAAACAATACTTTCGGCAATAAAGAAATGGCAGTATGCCCGCGACTGCGAGTCGGCCGGCACTGATGTCCAGCAGCAGCGCCGCCGCAGCCGGAAAGGAGGTGCGCAATGAGCAGGTTGGCCGATTGGAAACGAGAGTATAAAGCATCGTTGAAATCCTCAGACACAGAAGAGACCTTTGACCTTATATTCTATCGTCCGATAGGTTTTTTCTGGGCCAAGCTTGCCGCGCGCCTCGGAGTGACACCCAATGCCATCACAATAGCCTCCATAATAATAGGAATGGGGGCCGGAGTAGCATTCTATTTCAATGACTTCTGGATTAACGTGGCGGGGATGTTATTGCTTATGTGGGCCGACAGTTTCGACTCGGCCGACGGACAGCTGGCCCGCATGACCAGACAGTATTCGCGTATCGGGCGGATACTTGACGGCCTTAGCGGCGATATCTGGTTTGTGTGCATATACGTAGCGATATGTCTGCGCGAGAATGTGACGAGCCATTTCTTTATGGAGCATACCTGGTTCATATGGGTGCTTGCCGTCGTGACAGGAGTGTTTCATGCCATGCAGGCGGCTATGGCCGATTACTATAGGCAGTTTCATCTATACTTCGTCAAGGGTGAAGATGGGAGTGAACTCGAGAGGGCCTCATGCTTATGGGATAAATTCCATGCCTTGTCATGGCGTAAGGATTTCTGGCAGAAACTGGTGCTGATGTTCTACACGAATTATACTGTAGGGCAGGAGAAGCGCACTCCGGCGATGCAGCGTCTGCGTCAGGCTCTTGATGCCGCCTATGGCGGGAGGATACCGTTGGCGTTCCGCGAGAAATTCCGTGCGGCGAGCAAGCCGCTGATGAAATACACGAATATATTGTCGTTCAATACGCGGAGCTTCGCCTTGTTCGCCTCTATATTGGTGTTCCGTATGCCGTGGCTATATTTTGCCTTTGAACTTGTGGTGCTGAATATAATCCTTGTGTATATGATGGTCCGTCATGAGCGGATATGCCATCAGTCGATGACATGGATACCGGCCGTCGGCTCTTGAACCCAGTATTTTTTGTAGTTTATGGCATCGTTGCGGTGCCAGTATAATCTTGGAATCACGATATATAAAGCTTAACTCACTGAACATCATGAAAATCTCATTCCACAGATATGCCGTCTCGCTTCTGGCAACCTCTACTGTTCTGTCGGTCGGCGCGGCTGTCGGCTGGCCCTCGCAGCATGAGGGTGTAGTGCTTCAGGGATTCTATTGGGATTCCTTCGTCGACTCGAAATGGAGCAATCTTGAGTCGCAGGCAGATGAACTGTCGGATTATTTTAACCTTATATGGATTCCCAACTCCGGAATGTGCGGCACTTCAGACAATATGGGGTATATGCCGCAATATTGGTTCTACTTATTTACTTAAATATTGGTAATGATAATGGACTGTGACAGCATTAACGAGAACGACTATATGGCTTCCGGGCTTCCGGAAAGATTTGAAGGGATAAAGGGGGTGCTGTTTGATTATGGCGGCACTCTCGACTCCGGAGGCGACCATTGGAGCGAGGTGATATGGCGCGCATGGCAGGAGGCCGGAGTGACTGAACTGGCAGATGTCGGTAAGGACTTGTTTCGCGAGGCATATGTGTATGCCGAACGTGAACTGGCTCGTGTCAGACATATAATGCCGGAAGATGATTTTTATCAGTTGCTGCGTAAGAAGATGCGTATCGAGTTTGAGTGGCTTGCCTCCTGCAGCGGGTTCCCCTCCGGACGGATAGGGGAAATGGCGGAGGCTACGGCCTGTATATGCGATGACGAGGCGCGCCGGCGTGTGGCCGAGGCCCGTCCGGTATTGGAATTTCTTGCCGCGCGATACCCTCTGGCACTCGTTTCCAACTTCTATGGCAATGTGGAGTCTGTGTTGCAGGCATATGGTCTGCGTGATTACTTCGGAGAAATAATCGAGAGTGCCGTAGTGGGTGTGCGCAAGCCCGACCCGGAAATATGGCGTCTGGGAGTGCGCGCGCTCGGAATGAATGCGGAAGAGGTGCTTGTCGTGGGCGACAGCTATACGAAAGATATTCTTCCGGCCCTTGCTGCCGGATGCCGTGCGGTGTGGATTAAAGGGAAAGGATGGACCGACAAGGAAGATGCCCAGACGTATCCCGATACAATCAGCTGTATAGCCGATTTGATAAGTAAGTGTCCAAATTTAACCGATAGTAATTGAAATGGAATCTTTTATACAATCTGCGGCTTCTTTTCTGCCGCTTCCGGCTTGTCGCTGAGTCGAATATGTTTATATTCTCCTTCACTCCGCACCAGAATCGACTAAAAAACAAGCCAGCATATTGTATAAATTAAATTTGGACACTTACTTAGGGACAATAGTTCGGTAAAAACAGTGTATCTATTTGAAAGCCAATAAGTTGCATAAATAGCTTGAATCCAATACAACGCATTGGATATCAAGTTGTTACAAACTTTTCATCACAGAAATTACCGAACTATTGTAGGGAAGATTTCCAAATCGAATTAAGGCCACTCGCTTATCATGTCGTGGGCGCAGTGATGCGTCATATCCGCACCGGATGAGCCGCGAAGAGCGAGTGCGCCATACCCGGCGATGAGATGCTGCAACCCGTGAAATCAGTGATTGTGACATATGGCATATTGATTAAAAATGAGTGAAAAATGCCTGATAATCCGATTTAGCCCTTTTAATTAATATTAACAATCGACGAGTTGCTGGCATTAAAATTCTAATAAATTTGCCAAAATAATAGTTTATTAGTATTATTTAACAAATAGAGGATGTGATTTTTGATAATAATTTTTTGCAGATTGCAAAAATGGCAGTACTTTTACGACCGATTTCACTTTCCTGCGCCGATAAGAATTCAGGGTGTGGGCATGAGGATTATCAAAAATAGAAAATAAACAACACAGAAGATACAATTTAATTATGGCAGAAAAGGCTAAGGCACCCAACGGCAAGTTGGGTGTAATGATTGTAGGACTCGGTGCGGTGAGCACCACATTCATCACAGGTGTAATGATGACCCGCAAAGGTTTGGCAAAGCCTGTAGGATCAATGACCCAGTACGACAAAATCCGTGTGGGTCGTGGCGCTGACAAGAAGTACCTGAAATATAAGGATATCGTGCCTTTGGCCGACCTTAACGACATCGAGTTCGCAGCATGGGACGTATACCCTGCCAACGCCTACGAATCAGCACTCAACGCCGAGGTGCTGAAGGAGAAAGACATTGAGCCCGTAAAAGAGGAGCTTATCAAAATCAAGCCCCTCAAGGCTGCTTTCGACCGCAATTACGCCAAGCGTCTTGACGGCGACAACGTGAAGGATGCCAAGACCCGCTGGGATATGGTGGAGCAAATCCGCGAGGATATCCGCAATTTCAAGAAGGAGTCGGGTGTAGAGCGCATAGTTGTGCTTTGGGCTGCTTCAACTGAGGTGTATGTGCCCATCAATGAGAAAGTGCACTACAAGCTTGAGGATCTCGAGAAGGCTATGAAGGAGAATGATGTGGAGAATGTCGCTCCGTCGATGTGCTATGCCTACGCAGCCCTCAAGGAAGGTGCCCCCTTCATCATGGGAGCTCCCAACACCACAGTCGACATCCCGGCCATGTGGGAACTTGCCGAGCAGACAAAATTGCCTATCGCAGGCAAGGACTTCAAGACCGGCCAGACTCTGGTGAAATCAGGTTTTGCTCCGATTATCGGCACCCGTTGCCTGGGTCTGAACGGTTGGTTCTCTACCAATATCCTCGGCAATCGCGACGGTCTGGTGCTTGATGAACCCGCCAACTTCCGCACAAAAGAGGTGTCGAAGCTGTCGACACTCGAGTCGATCCTTGTGCCTGAAGAGCAGCCTGACCTGTATGGCCACGGCAACGACGAGGACACTCAGTACTATCACAAAGTTCGTATCAACTACTATCCTCCGCGCAACGACAACAAGGAGGGCTGGGACAATATCGACATCTTCGGCTGGATGGGCTATCCGATGCAGATTAAGATCAACTTCCTCTGCCGCGACTCAATCCTCGCAGCTCCTCTCTGTCTTGACCTCGTGTTGCTCAGCGACCTCGCAGCCCGTGCAGGCCGTTACGGCACTCAGCGCTTCCTGAGCTTCTTCCTCAAGAGTCCCCAGCACGACTATACAGAGGACGAGGTGCCCGTCAACCATCTCTTCCAGCAGTACGTAATGCTCAAGAACGCCATCCGCGAGATGGGCGGCTATGAGGCTGACGAGGAAATCGATTGATTTCGCGCGATAAGTCTGCTTTAATGATTTAAATAATTCCACAGTCGGTCTGCCCGGTGCCCCGGGTAGGCCGATTTTGGATATAAGGCCCGACGGCTCCACGGACTCACGCTGGTGGGCGCCGACAAGGCCAGTAAGAGATTTCTTTCACTTACTTACTTCATTTAAAATTGAACACATACTTACTTGTAGTGAAGAATTGATATCATGCGAATAGATATAATAACAGTGCTCCCCGAGATGTTTGAGTCTCCGCTTAACTGCTCTATCCTGAAGCGTGCGCGCGACAAGGGACTTGCTGAGATATACGTGCATAATCTGCGCGACTATACCGTCAACAAGCACCGCAAAGTGGACGATTATCCTTTCGGGGGAGAGGCCGGTATGGTGATGGGGATTCAGCCGATAGATGCCTGTATATCGGCTCTGAAAGCCCAGCGCGATTATGATGAGGTGATATTCATGACCCCCGATGGCGAACGTTTTGACCAGCCGATGGCCAACTCACTGTCGATGCTGAAGAATATAATCATCCTCTGCGGCCATTATAAAGGAATCGATTACCGGGTGCGTGAGCATTTTATCACGCGCGAGATTACAATCGGCGATTATGTGCTGACCGGAGGCGAGCTCCCGGCTCTGTGTGTGACCGATGCGCTGGTGCGTCTGATACCCGGAGTGATTGGTGACGAGCAGTCGGCGCTTTCGGATTCGTTTCAGGATAACCTTCTGGCACCCCCCGTATACACCCGCCCGGCCGAATACAACGGATGGCGTGTGCCCGACATACTGTTGAGCGGTCATGAGGCCAAAATCGCAGAATGGCGCTATGACCAGGCTCTTGAGCGCACCCGCCGTCTGCGTCCGGACCTGCTTGATGAATGATGAATCGCCTCGTCGGGACAAAATGTCGGGGAGGTTGCATAAAATCGGTTGGATTCGACAAAATTTCACTTCTTGGCTGACATAATATCAGCTGTTTGGAACAAAACGCCAAAAGCAAAAAAAAGTTTATGAGATAGTGAAAAATAATCCGATTTTTCATGATAGATTTCTGTGGGTAGTGTTATAACATCAAAGGAAACATAACAATAACCCCTTAAACTCTATGGCTATGTCGGATTCAAATTTCAAACGTCGTCTGCTCGGACTCCAGAGCAATCTGCTTAATTTCGCTTATCAGCTTACCAGCAGCCGCGATGCGGCACAGGACCTGGTGCAGGATACTACGCTCAAGGTGCTTGACAATGAAGACAAATATGTCGACAATGTCAACTTCAAGGGATGGGTGTTCACGATAATGCGCAACATATTTATCAACAAATACCGTCATCAGGTGCGTTGTGCCACGGTGGTCGACACCACTGAAGACCTGTATCATCTTAATCTCTCGCAAGAGAGTGGTCTTGATACTCCGGAAGGCTCCTATGCCGCAAAAGAGATATCCGAGGCCATCAACACATTCGGCGATGAATACAGAGTGCCATTCAGCATGTATGTCGCCGGCTATAAATACAGCGAGATTGCCGAAAAGATGTCGCTTCCGCTGGGCACTGTCAAAAGTCGCATATTCTTTGCCCGCAAGCGTCTTCAGGGTATGCTGAAAGCCTATCGTTGAGCAGAATCCGTTGCAGCATGGAAGGCTGTTGTCCTTCCGGCGCACATACCATAATATAGCCGGAGTCACCGGTATCCCGCATAGCCCCGACCATAGATCCACGGCCATGAAGATAGTCATGATACTGACTGCTTCGTGGCCGTGTCTGCGTGAGTGCAGGGTCCCGGACATCTGCTCCCGTGACGTGTGCCCGTGATGTGCCCGTGATGTGCTCGCAGAATGCTCTCAGATGTGCTTGCAGAATGGGGCGGGTTTTTAAGAAAAAATTTTGCAGATAGGATGAGATTGACTAATTTTGTAAATTACATGTGGCAGGCGTCCGTCCAAGTCATGTCGAGGCAATATGGCATCCTATTACCGGACACTCATACGCCTGATGCGGCGGGCCGCGCGGCGACCCAACTCTCAACCTGAACGATATGGGGAAAAAGACGAAGAAACTTTCATTCTGGATGCGGCGCAAGTCGCATATCCCGGTGCTGGTAATAGGCACATTGGTGGTGATTTTGCTTTCCTTGAACGAGGAGACGAGCGTAAAGCTCAATATGGAGTATCAGAACCGTATCAACGAGCTCCGGCAGGAAATCAAACTTAATGAAGACTCTGCAGCCTATTATCGGGCACGGCGTGAGGCCATAGAGCATGGTACGGTAGATCTGGAGCATGTGGCCCGCGAACAGTTCCATATGCAAAAGCCCTCGGAAGATGTGTTTCTGATAAAGGAATAGTAGCCGGGCGGAGGATGAAATGGATGCAGGCAGGTGTCACGGAAACCTTCTGCAGAGAAATAAACGGCGTCATGGCGATGGCCCGGGGTCTGCCCGGCACACCTGAATCAAACGAATAATACTTACAGATGTCAAAAAAGAAAACGAACAGAAATATAGCAGCCGGGGCGACTCAAATTGAATCGCGCCGCAAGAAGATGGAGAATGTGGCCACCTTCGGGCTGACTCTGATAGCGCTCGCGCTGGTGGGGCCGTTCGCCACATCGCTATGGGGAGCGCATCCTATGTATGATCCTGACTCATTCAGCTGGAGCACTGCCTATAAATGGGTATATGCCGTCGGCGCGCTGATATTCACTGCCGCAAGACTTGTAAATGTGTCCGACCCTGAAGAGAGTATGCGGGTGCGGCGTCTGCGCCGGATGGAGTTCTGGGCCGGGATGGCGTTCTGTATAGGTGCGTTCTTCTGGTTCTACAATACGCAGAAACTGTCAGGTATGGCTTACATAGGCCAGATGTCGGTGCTGCGCGACACTGTAATGTTCTCGCTCGTCGGGGCGATGCTGCAGGTGATATCTTTTGCTATGGTGACATGGCGCATCAAGAAAGAGCGCGGGCAGCAAAAGGAGGATAATGGGAAAAAAGACTGATGGCACACGGATTTCTTGCTGTCGATGCCGGCAATACCCGCCTTAAGGCCACGTGGCTCCCGGAAGCCGGAGAGCCGGAGGTGTGCTACTTCGGCGCTGATGCCCAGGAAGAATTGCTTGGCCTGATAGAGCGCCGTCAGCCTGAGGGTGGGGCAATGGCAAGTGTGGGGCATACCGACACACGGCTTGTAGAGTCGCTTCGCATAGCGCTGGAGGGTAATTTCATGTTGCTTACTCCGGAGACTAAGCTCCCGATAGGGGTGACTTACGACAATCCGCGCACTCTTGGGAACGACCGGAAAGCCACAGCGGTGGCCGCTGCCGCCGGATGGCCGGAAAGCAGATGTCTGGTGATTGATGCCGGGACGGCACTTACATGCGATGTGGTGGCTGCCGGCGTCTTTATGGAGGGAAGCATATCGCCCGGATTGCGGATGAGGTTCAGAGCGCTGCATGAATTCACGGCGTTATTGCCTGAAATCATGGTCAGTCCCGACGACGGATCGGTGCCTGCTTTCGGACGCAGCACATGCGAGTCGATACGCACCGGAGTAGTGCGCGGATACATGGACGAGGTGTGTGGCGCCATCTCTGGTCGAGGCCATAATGGCAGCGGCATAACAGTGGCACTTGTCACCGGAGGTGACGCTCCCATGATTATGCGTCATATCGAAAGAATCCGGCATTGCGAAGGCCGATATGCAGAAGAATTTTCGGAAATAGAAATAGTTTACGACCCTTATCTCCTTGCCAAAGGATTGAGGGCAATTTACCGTCATAATGAAAATGAAATTTAGACATTTCGCTTCCATTCCGGTGCTGGCTGTGCTGGCAATGGCCGGAATGCAGTCGGCGCAGGCCGATGTCACAACCCCTTATTCGATGTACGGATACGGAGTGCTTGGCGACCGGGCCACTTCCATGCAGCGTCAGATGGGCGGCATAGGTTATGCCATGAGCTCCGGACGCCAGATTAATGTCATGAACCCGGCCTCTTATGCGGCCATCGACTCATTGACCTTCCTTTTCGATATGGGTGCCGATGTGTCGATGCTCTGGAGTCAGGAGGGAAGTGCGCGTCAGCATTCCGTCGGCGGCGGACTCGATTATGTCACGATGCAGTTCCCGATTACAAAATTTATGGGAGCCTCAATCGGTATGCTCCCATATACATCGGTAGGTTATGCCTTCGGTAATGACATAAAGCATGGCGCTGTGGAGAATCAGGGCACGGGCGGTATAAATATGGCTTATTTCGGCCTCGCCGGTACATACAAGGGGTTCTCGTTGGGTGCCAATATCTCGTATAATTTCGGCAATATAGTCAATGATGTCTATTCCACTCCCGATAATTCCACTCAAGGTCTACTGGAGCATGTGATGGAGGTGCGCGACTGGAATGTCGTGATTGGAGCCCAGTACAAGGCTAATATCGGGGCCTACAATAGACTCGGGCTTGGCGTGACCTATTCTCCGGCCAAGTCGATGCATGGTCAGACATGGGTGACTCAGCAGGCTTTGCAGGTAGAGAGTAAGCCCGATACCATCGGATATCAGAAACTGTCGGGCAAATACGGCACTCCCGACAGCTTCGGCGGGGGCATCAGCTTTACGCATGAGCGTATGTCGCGCTGGATGATAGAGGCCGATGTCACATATCAGCTATGGAGCAAGGTCAAATACTCGCCGATATATAAGACAGATGAACCGTCGGCCATGGTGTTCCAGGGTATGAATTTCGCTGATCGCATGCGTGTGGCTCTGGGTGGAGAATGGGTGCCGCGTCTGCGTGGCAACTATGGTCAGCGCATCACCTATCGTATCGGTGGCTATTTCTGCAATGATTATCTTAAGATTCAAGGCAATCGGGTGCGTGAGTATGGCGTCACCTGTGGCGTCGGTCTGCATACGCCGCAGGATAAGACAATGATCAACATTGGATTCGAGTGGAAAAACCGCCGCGCGTATCCGGTCAGACTCGTCGGAGAGAATTACTTCAATATCACGGTGGGAGTCAATTTCAACGAGCGTTGGTTCTGGCAGCGTAAGATTCGTTGATGGGGATGAGGAGGCTTCCTGTCAGTGCGTCATGCGTCGTGGCGCTGATGCTTCTCTTCGCTTCATGCCGCGAGGAGACAAAGGTGGATGTGGCCTCAAGTCTGCGTCCTGACCGTATGCCTACGATGACGACTCACAATGTGTCGACCATGATTTCCGATTCCGGAGTGACGCAATACAAGATTGTGGCGCCATTGTGGAAGGTATACGACGAGGGACCGGAGCCGCACTGGAGATTTCCCGAGGGACTTTATCTCAGAAAATATGACCGGAAATTTAATGTGATAGCCACGATAGCCGCAGATTCGGCAATCTACTATAAGAAACTCAATTTGTGGCGTCTTGACGGTCATGTGGAAGTGACGAAAGTGCCCCGCGAGCTGTTTCTTTCCCAGCAGGTATTCTGGGATCAGAACAAGGGGATTGTCTACAGCGACTCCTTCATCCATATCGAGAATGCCACCCACATGATGGAGGGGTATGGATTCCGTGCCCGTCAGGATTTTACGGAATACAGTATCAACCGTCCGATGGGAATATTTCCCGCAGAGCGCGATAATCTGAAAGGCGGGGGCGCTGCGTCCGGTTCAGCATCCCCCTCTTCCGGCTCTGCCGGTGCATCTTCCGGCCTGTCCCGGACCCAGGGACGGCAGGCAGCAGCCTCGACATCCGTGCGACAGCTGCAGCCGACGGCCTCATCGGTGGTTGCCGATGGCGACGAAGCACTTAGCTCCGCATCCGCTCCGGGCATGTGACCCGGGACGAGTGTGAGTGTGTGATAAGTTGGTGCTTTGATTCATACACGACTTACGTAATTCGGCGGTTTGGCGAAAAAAAAGAGTGGATATGTTTGAATGTCAGCAATTTGCGATGACAGGTGATTGTCAATGCAGTATGCCCGATATAAGAATATTACAATGAAGCGCTTTTAATAATCGCCGAACTCTTGTCAATTGAAATATAGATACTATGGGAATTTCAGCAGCAGTGATGATTACGTTGCTGGCAGTATTGTTCTCAGCCCTGTTTTCAGGTAGTGAGATAGCTTATGTCCAGTCAAATAAAGTGCGGATGGAGATTGACGCGAGCGATGGAGGCCTGGTCAACCGTATAATCCGTGGCTTCTCCCGTCATGAAGATATGTTTATATCATCTCTTCTGGTGGGTAATAATATAGTGCTCGTAATCTACGGTATAACCTTCTCCATACTGGTCAATCCGTTTCTGGAGCGTTGGCTTGGCAACGATGGTCTGGTGCTGGTGGCCAATACCGTCGTGTCGACGCTGGTGATTCTTATAGCCGGAGAATTTGTGCCCAAGACGGCCTTCCGTATAAACCCCAATATGGCGATGCGTCTTGTGGCGCTGCCGCTGTATATCATTTATCTGATACTTTATCCGTTGACATTGCTTATATCTGTGATATCTCACGGACTGATGCGTATGTTCCATATAAAGGCGGAGTCTGTGACGGCAACGGCTCTTACAATGGAGCAACTCGACGACTATATCGAAGAGACACTCGACTCTCAGCCGGCCCGGAAGACGGTCGACAACGAAGTGAAGATATTCCGCAATGCGATGGATTTCAAGGACACGACGATTGGCGACTGCATGATACCGCGCAATGAGATAGTGGCAGTGTCAATCGACCGTACCTCACGTCAGGAGCTGGTGAAGAAATTTATCGCCACAGGGCTGTCCAAGATAGTGGTGTATAAAGATGATATTGATGATGTGGTGGGGTATATACATGTGGCGGAATTGTTTAACACCGAAGCCGACTGGACCAAATGCCTCAAGCCGGTGATATTCACCCCCGAGACGATGCTTGCCAATAAGATGATGCGGCGTATGCTGACCGAGAAGAAGTCGCTCACGATAGTGGTGGATGAATTCGGGGGTACGGCCGGACTTGTGACACTTGAGGATCTCGTGGAAGAGATATTCGGAGAGATAGAGGATGAGCACGATAAAAACCGTCTGATGGCCCGCGAGATAGCCCCGGGGCATTTCGAGGTCAGCGGACGGGCGGAAATCGATGCGCTCAATGAGCGGTTCGGGACCGACATCCGAGAGAGTGACGACTATCATACGATTGCAGGCCTGATACTGACGCGTCTGGAGTCGATGCCAGTGGCAGGGCAGGAATATGAAATCGACGGGATGAAAATCAAAGTGGTGAAGATGACAGCCAGTAAGATTCAGCTTGTCGACATACGCCTGCCAGAGCAGGAGCCGTAACGCTGCGTCAGGCTGCCGGCAGATGGGTATATCACCTGACCGGAACGGCATTTTTTGGGGGGGATGAAAAGGGTGTGAAAGGGTGCCATGATCGCGATAAATAAATTCACCAAAAAGTTGAGAAATTCGCTAAAAATGTGTAACTTTGTGGTTAAGTAATTCCGTTGAGGCTTATTCTGATAGGCAAAATTTTGATAATCAGAGGACTTATGGAAATATGCCATAGAGTAAGAGTCATTTTGCGCAGTAGGGATGCTGACCCTGCCGGCGGGAGTTCTGATACGGGAGCGCCACACTTTTAGCAGGTTTTATAAAAAATGAACAACAAGCCTACTTTCAAAAACTCCGTTCTTGGGATTCAGAGCAATCTGATGTCGTTCGCGATGAAGCTTACTCTGAATAAAGATGAGGCGTATGATCTTGTTCAGGACACCACACTGAAGGCACTTGACAATGAAGAGAAATTTGCTGAGGATACCAACTTCAAGGGGTGGATGCTGACCATCATGCGCAACATTTTTATCAACAACTACCGGAAGACGTCGAGAGAAAATACAATGGTCGATGCCACTGTCGAGTTGTATCATATCACGAATGCCACCGACAGTTCGCAGTCCACACCTGACGGAGCGCATACTTGTAATGAGATATCCGCGCTGATTGCCAGTTTCCCGGCAGACTACCGCGAACCGTTCAATATGCACATCGCAGGCTACAAGTATGAAGAGATTGCGGAAAAGCTCGGCATGCCGTTGGGCACCGTAAAGGCTCGCATCTTTAACACGCGAAAGAAACTACGTGAATTATTGAAAGACTATCGTGATTAAATATTCCTGACGACAATTTGGATAATCGGTAATTGACGCAAGTTGGAAATCGACAATTTAGAAACTCGTAGCAGAAAAATTTACTCAGACTTATCATTCAATATAACATTGGACAATCCGCCGGACTTCAGCAACCGGCGGTTTTGTTTTTTTATGGCTTGCGTGATTGCACGCACATCTTTTTTTATTAACTTTGCAGACTGTTAGCCCGGATATGGTCCGGGCAGTTGGCGTATGTGCTGACGGTATTAATCTTCTTGCTCCGATGTCCATATGCTATATTGCTGATTGATAATATTAAACTAATCATATTTGATTAAGCTTTCCAAACAACAATGAATATCAGACGTATTTTACTGTCGCTTTTCATGGTGGTGAGCCTGCTGGCCGCCGCCATGACCGACGACCAAGTGATCGCCTACATCAAGCGCGCTTCAGCCGCAGGCAAAGCCGACCAGCAAATCGGACGTGAACTGATGGCCAAGGGTGTAACCCCCGAGCAGGCTGAAAGAATCAAAGCCCGTCTTGAACAGCAGTCTACATCAGAGCGGGATGTCACCGATCAGAAGGTGGGTGCATCAAAAGCCGAGCGACGGCACAATGCCGCCAACGATGTGTCAGACCAGACTGTAGACGAAATCGAGCGTGAAGTCGACAAAGGTAGTGACAATACCGTCTCGGCCCGTCAGATATACGGTCATGAGGTGTTCAATGCACGTGCGCTCACATTCGAACCAAGCGAGAATCTCGCCACCCCGCAGAATTATCGTCTCGGCCCGGGTGATGAAGTCGTAATCGACCTATGGGGTACATCGGAAGACCACCTGCGTCAGGTTATTTCACCCGAGGGAAGCATCATGATATCGCAGGTAGGACCGGTATACCTCAACGGTCTGTCTATCGCAGATGCCAACAAGCATATCAAAAGTATATTCGCCCGCAAATATGCCGGTATGGATGATGCCGAGACTGAAGTGCAGGTCACTCTGGGACAGGTGCGTACCATACAGGTCGATATCCTCGGTGAGGTATCGACTCCGGGCACATTCCGCATGTCGCCGTTCTCATCAGTATTCCATGCCCTGTATCGTGCAGGGGGTATCCGCGACATCGGTACGCTACGTAATATCCAGGTGATACGCAACGGCCGGAAGGTGGCCGGAATCGATATATATGAATATCTGTTTGACGGCAATACCTCGGGCAATATCCGCCTGCAGGAGGGCGACGTCATAATCGTGCCCCCCTACGACCGGCTGGTCAGCATCAATGGAAATGTAAAGCGTCCCATGTACTATGAAATCAAGCCGGATGAAACCATTCAGGATCTTCTCACATATGCCGGCGGATTCACAGGTGATGCCTATTCCGGCATGATGCGTCTGGCACGCCAGTCGGGCACGGAGAATGAACTTTATAATATCGACCGTGCCGAATTCGACACTTATCGTCTAAAGGATGGCGACATCCTGACCGTAGGCACGATTCTCGACCGTTATGCCAACCGTGTCGAACTCAAGGGTTCCGTCTATCGTCCCGGTATGTTTGCAATCGGTGATGGCGTCAATACTGTAGGACAGCTTGTGCGCAAGGCCGACGGACTGACGGAGGATGCTTATGCCGATCGCGTGATTCTTTATCGCGAGGGTCCCGAACTGCAGCTCGAAATAATAGGAGTCGACCTTAAAGGCATCCTCAACGGCACAGTCCCCGACATCGAGCTAAAGCGTAATGATGTGCTCGTGGTCTCAAGCATCCACGAACTCAAGAGCCGCGGCGCGCTTACCATCTCTGGTCTTGTAGCGCGTCCGGGCACGTATCCCTTTGCCGACAACACTACTCTTGAAGACCTTATTCTTCAGGCCGGCGGCCTGCTTGAAGGTGCCTCTACGGCACGTGTCGAAGTGGCCCGCCGCGTGGTGAATCCGACTTCAACAACTCCGACACAGCGTCTGGCCGATCTTTATGAACTTTCTATCGAGAACGGCCTTGCCGTTGGCGACGGACAGGACTTCATTCTGATGCCCTACGACCATGTCACGGTGCGTACAAGCCCAGGTTACGGCGAGCAGCGCCAGGTGTCGGTGCGCGGAGAAGTACTCTTTGAGGGTGGCTATACGCTTGAGAAGCGTAATGAACGAATCTCTGATATCGTGCGTCGTGCCGGCGGTATTATCGATGGCGCCTACGTGCGTGGCGCCCATATGTCGCGTCAGCTCTCTGAAGATGAATACACTGCGCGTCGCGAGGCGTTGCATCTGGCATTGGCCAACAGTAATGCCAACGTTGGCGACTCGATAGCGCTCAGCAAAATCGATGTGTCGCGTTCCTACAATGTCGGTATCGACCTTGAAAAGGCTCTCGCTTATCCGGGTTCGCACTATGATCTGGTGCTGCAGCCCGGTGATGAGATATATGTACCGGAACAGCAGAGTATCGTAAAAATCTCCGGTGACGTGATGTTCCCGAATGCCGTCGTATACGAACCGGGTAAGAAGTTGAATTATTATGTCGACATGGCCGGCGGTTATGGTCAGACCGCGCGCAAGAATAAAGCCTATATCGTGTATATGAACGGCACTGTGGCCAAAGCGAAACGGAATACGGAAATTGAGCCGGGATGCACGATTATCGTGCCCTCCAAGCCTCAGCGCCCGGGTACGAACTGGGAGAAAGTGCTGGCTATGGCCACCAGCTTCTCGTCAGTGGCGGCTTTGGCAGCGACCATCACCAATATTGTTAAAAAATAAGTTATAAAGGATAGCCTCATGCCATGGCGCACTCGGACGCGTCATGGCATGAGGGCTTGACATAACCCCCGTAGCGGGTGACGTGAGTATGCACCGCAATCCCGCTTCATATACCAAAGAGTTATGGCAGAAGAAAAACTGAATGATGTCAATGAGAAGGAGGAGGGCACTATCGACCTTCTTGATATAGCCTCCAATCTGTGGGCCAACAGGCGTAAACTCATCAAGTGGAGTGTCTGCGGTGCCGTGATAGGATTGATTGTGGCATTCAGCATTCCGCGCGAGTACACCACTTCCGTGCAACTGGCTCCGGAAGTCGGTGATAACAAAGCCTCCGGCGGGGGCATGGCCGCATTGGCATCAATGGCAGGTCTCGCCTCATTATCGAATGGCGCGGATGCCGTATATCCGATGCTCTATCCCGATGTTGTCAGCTCAGTGCCTTTCCTTACGAGTCTCTTCGATGTGGAAGTGCAGACTAAGGAAGAAGGAAAGAAACTGACCGTAGAGCAGTATATGGAGGAAGATGTGTCATCTCCCTGGTGGAGCGTGGTGCTTTCACTCCCCTTCAGGCTTATCGGATTGCTTACTCCTGCAGAAGAGGTTGACCCCAATCATAAACTCGACAATTTTCAGCTCACTAAAGAAGAAGACGACCTTGTAAAGGCACTTCGTGACCGCATCGTGGCCAATGTCGATGCCAAGACATCGGTGGTGACAGTGGATGTCAGTATGCAGGATCCTCTTATATCGGCCGTTTTGGCTGATACGGTGGTCAATCGGCTCAAGCAGTTTGTGACCGATTACCGTACCAATAAGGCACGTCAGGACCTGCGTTATGCCGAGATGCTCAATGAAGAGGCAAAGGCCGCCTACTACACAGCCCAGCAGCGTTATGCCAATTATCTTGACCGCAACCAGGGTATAGTGTTCCGTTCGGCGCAGGTGGAGCGTGAGCGTCTGGAGAATGAGACCTCTCTTGCGTTTAATCTTTATAATTCCACATGCCAGCAAGTGCAGCATGCACAGGCCAAAGTGCAGGAGACGATGCCTGTATATGCAGTCATCACGCCGGCCACAGTGCCCATCAAGCCGTCAAAGCCTCGTAAGGCTCTGATTCTTGTGGGATTCACATTCTTGGCCTTTGTGGCATGTGCTGTGTGGATACAGTTCCTCAGGCCTATGATTGAGGAATATAAGGCTACAAAAATGCAGCCCGGATCGGCCAACGGTAAAACGATTGACAAATCTGAAGATTGATTTGACAAGATGATGGATTTCAGGAAAATATCGTGTGCACTGGCTGTATCGCTCTTGGGAGCGGCTAATGTGGTGTCGGCGCAGTCCGACGGGTTTTCGCTCGGAGCTCTCGAATGGATCGGGAGTGAGACGTCTGCCGCGCCGATGTCAGCGTCATCCTCCCCGGCCGGCGCACTGGATGCGATTTTGTCAGTAGCTTCCGGATCTTCAGAATCTTCAGATGCTTTGAGCGCATTGTCAGTAGTGGCAAAGGTCGGTGGCGGAGAGTATCGTCCGGAGGCATTGGCTTATATCAGCAAGGCTTCAGTGGCCGGCAATTACTATCAGTCAGGTGTATGGGAGGCATCCGGTGGTGGGAAGACTGCTGCCCGGAACGGAATCTCCACCGGATGGACCGGAATGATGTATGCGGCCCCTGAATGGGGACGCATCACATCGAAATATGGCTATCGGCCGAAATTCGGACGTATGCACAAGGGGATAGATGTGGCTATGTCGGTCGGTGACACAGTCTGTGTCCCATTGCCGGGAGTAGTCGAAAGGATAAGTTACGAAGCCGGAGGTTATGGGCACTATGTTATAATCAGACATGAAAACGGACTTGAGACCCGCTATGCCCATCTTAGCGGCACACTTGTGACTCCGGGTGACTGCGTTGCTGCACATCAGCCGATAGCTCTGAGTGGCAATACAGGCAATTCCACAGGTCCGCATCTTCATTTCGAGACCCGAGTGGCGGGTAATGCCGTCAATCCAATGACAGTTTTTGATTTTGCAGGGGGGATGGTCATTCCCAAAAGCGCCGGCACGGCGATGCAGCGGGATTTCGGCAGTGTGGCCGGAGGAGTGCTGTCCGGCATGGTAGCCGGAGGAGTGCGAGGCAAATCACTTGGTGAGCGCCGCACATACGTAGTTAAAGTCGGCGATACATTAGAGCGCATTGCCGCCCGGGCAGGAGTGAGTGTATTGCAGCTGTGTCAGCTCAATTTCATCTCGGAGGCTGAGCCACTCAAGCCGGGGGTAATGCTGAGACTACGCAAATAGACCGATGTCGGCGCTACGGTGTCCGGAATCTGGCGCATGGCAGAATCTGATGTCGTCGGGATTCAACCGGGCAGATCTGTCGAATTTCTTTATACACAACGGGCGGGACTCC
>ERZ778518.520-NODE-520-length-35737-cov-4.193851_pt1 | contig 35737 bp, 36 predicted proteins | sample MGYA00510340_ERZ778518 | MGnify/ENA primary metagenome ERZ778518 (study PRJEB29527, sample SAMN07138967) | mouse gut metagenome | material: feces | host: mouse | place: China:Nanjing | collected 2016-01-25 ...
CTCCACATCGTCTGCCAGATCCATTTTCAACCTAACACTCATAACCGGAACCACTTCGCCTCGCAGATTAATGACTCCCTAAATATAATTGGACACCTTGGGCACTCTTGTAATATGCTGCATACGTACAATATTATCCACATATTTAATATCAATACCGTACTGCTCTTCCCCAAACTTAACTACAATAAACTGTGTAATCTGAGGCGCCACATAATCATCCTCACCACTGTCCGTTACATACGCCGCGTTTAACTTTAATTCGTCCATGCCATGATCCTCCTTGCTTATTTCTGTTAAAACATCGCATTTGCATCAAGAATCAATGCCACTTCGCCGTCACCCAGAATGGTAGCACCGCTGATGAATTTGCACTTGTTGATATATTTCCCCAAAGATTTGATAACGATTTCCTGCTGGCCGATCAGTTCATCCACCACAAGCCCGGCCTGTTTATCACCTTTTCTGACAATAACCACCACCAGGTTGTCATCGTTGCCTCTCTCCTTCCGGATATCCAGCATATCGTCCAGACGGATCAGCGGAATGACGCTGCCCCGCAGGTTAATGACCTCTTTGGCCTGCACATACTTAATATCATGACCGGTAATATTTTCAATCGTTTCTATGGAGCCCAGGGAGATCGCATATTTCTCATCCCCGACCACAACCATCAGTGCCTGGATAATCGCCAGTGTCAGCGGAAGACGAATGGTCCATGTACTTCCTTCACCAAACTTTGTTTTTACATCCACTTCACCGCTTAAAGCCTCGATTTTGGATTTCACCACATCCAGGCCCACGCCTCTTCCGGATACATCCGTCACCTTTTCCGCAGTGGAAAAACTGGGCAGGAACAAAAGATTTACAATGTCCTTATCACTCATATTTTCCGCCTGCTCCGGTGTGATAACCCCGCGGTTGATAGCCTTTTCCTTCACACCGGCCACATTGATCCCGCCGCCGTCATCGCTGACTTCTATAATAACATTATTGCCATCCTGATATGCGTCCAGATGAATGGAACCTGTCGCCGGCTTACCTCTTTCCTTACGGAGTTCGGCACTTTCCAGTCCATGATCGGCTGCATTCCGAAGCAGATGCATCAGAGGATCCCCAATCTCATCCACAACGGTACGGTCCAGTTCTGTCTCCTCACCGGACATATAAAGTTCCATCTTCTTATTCAGTTTCTTCTGCAAATCCCGGATCATGCGGGGGAATTTCTGTACGACGGATTCAATCGGAACCATTCGTACCTTCATAACCGATTCATGGAGATTGGTCGTTACGCTTTCCAGATATTCGATTTGCTCATTAAACGCGGAACTGGCAGAAGCGTCGCTGCTGCTGGTAGCACTGATAGATACCAGGGAATTCTTTGCGATAATCAGCTCACTCACCAGATTCATCAAAGAATCCAGCTTCTCAATATCCACGCGGACAGTCCGGTTCACTACCGGTTTGTTGGTCGCCGCTTTCTTTTCATGTTTGGAGGACGCCGCAGACGCCGGCTGTGTTTCCTGTACAGTGGTTGTTTCTTCCAATTTCTCTGCTGCTTTTTCCACCGGATCTACGGATACTGTCCGTTCGGATTTTGCGGCAGACAGATTTACAGGCGCTGATACCGGCACATCCTTCTCCATATCGGCCTTTGCCGCCGGCTCTTCTCTTTCCGGCTCCTCCGTTCCCGCTGCCCGGCCTGTGGGTGCCTGTGAAAGATCCAGCAGTCCACCTACCGCACGCTCTATTTCAGATACGGACTCGGCAGCCGCTATCACATCTTCCAGTGTCCTGTCCGAAAGTACAAATATGCTGAAATCATTTTCAAACTGCTCATCCTCTATATCCTGTGCCGAGGGACTGGATACGATAATCTCTCCCAGGCTTTCCATTGCCTTAAACACAAGAAAGGCCCTGGCAGCTTTCAGAATGCAGCTCTCCTGTACATAGACCGTCAGTCCATATACTTTCTTACCCTGCTCCATCGCTTTTTGAATAACCGTTCTCTCACTGTCGCCCAGGACAACGGTTGTCCATTTTGCGCCTTCTCCCGGCACACTTCTCACATCTCTGACTACAGGTTCTTCAGCAGGCGCTTCCTCAGCAGCCCCTGAATCATCACCGTCAAGTATCCGGTTCAGCGCCTTGATCAACGGCTCATTGTCATTGGTGCCTTCATCGGCCGTTGTCTGGATATTGTCCAGATATTCTTCCAGAGCGTCCAGACACTGGAAAAGAATATCAATCATATTCGCTTTTACTTTTATATTTCCGTTTCTTACTTCGGAAAATACATTCTCCATATCATGGGTAAGATTTTGCATTCTCTTATATCCCATGGTACCTGCCATTCCCTTCAGGGAATGAGCGGCACGGAAAATCTCGTTAATCGTATCCGCATTTTCCGAATCCTGTTCCAGATCCAGAATCTGCGTATTCAAACTCTGCAAATGCTCTTTTGTCTCGTCGATGAAAATTTCCAGATATTGGCTGACATCCATATCATATTACCCCCACGTTTAAAATAATCTCCTGTGCAAGCTGTTCCAACGGAACAATCTCATCGGCAAGACCTGCCTGAACGATACTCTTGGGCATCCCATATACCGCACAGGTACTCTGCTCCTGAGCAAGCACATGCACTTTTCTGGCGCTCTTCAGATTGACGATTCCTTTCGTGCCATCGGCCCCCATACCGGTCATGACAACACATACAATTTCATCAAAGCCACTCTTTTGCAGAGATTCATACATATAATTGGCGCAGGGTTTTACCCCTTCTCTGGGAGGCTCATCCGAATAGCGGATCACATACCGTCCGCCTGCCTTGAGATCCACGTTCAGATGTTTTCCGCCTTGGGCAATGTATACATGCCCTCTTTCCAGCGTCTCCCCATCTTTGCCTTCCGACACCTTAATCTCGCTGAGAGAATCCAGTCTCTCTGCCAGAGACTGTGTAAATCCCGCCGGCATATGCTGTACGATCACCACCGGTGTCCGCAGGTTGGCCGGCAGCTTTGTAACAACAGAATGCAAAGCCTTGGGGCCTCCGGTAGAACTTGCTATAGCCACAATCTTATTCCCGGAAAGAATGGAAGAATGCTTCTTAGCCAATTCCACTACCTGTTTGGTTTTTTTAAGTTCATCAAAACTGAACGTCTTATCCACAATCGGTGACCGGCCCTGAGATACCACATCCAGTATTCTGATAAACTCCTTTTGAAACGCATCCACCCTGCATTCGCCTGCATTTGACGGCTTATGTATAAAATCCAGAGCTCCCAGTTCCAGCGCATCCATGGTTGTTTTGGCGCCTTCCATGGTATCGGTGCTGGCCATCATAACTTTTGCCGGAATTTTACGTTTCTGTAGTTCTTTCAGAAGTTCAAGACCGCCCATTTTAGGCATGTTGACATCCAGAACAACCGCATCATATGTATTTCTGCTTAAAAGATCAAGCGCTATCAATCCATTGGCAGCTTTATCCGCTACCTGGAACCGTCTGTCTCCATTAATTATATCACACAATACCCTTCTCATAAGTGCAGAGTCATCAACAATAAGAATTTTTTTCATCATTCATTCCTCTTTCTTGTTTTATTCACGCTCTAACTTTCTCTTTGCCCGCTCCAATGTAAAAATATAACGAATAATCTCTTCTCTTTCACGTCTTTCCACACCAACAAATCTTGCTCTGCTACGATACTTCCCCGGATGATTTGCAATATTGCCCACGCTCTCCAGGATGCAGGTACATAACCTGTAGTTTTTCCCGAATTGAAACCGGCAATAGACCATATCATCTTTCACATATTTTTTTGCGCCGATAAACTGCAGGCCTCCGCCACTGATGTCAACCAGCATACTGTCTTCCATGGGCAGTGCGTCATCCACCACAAGCATATCCTGCTCTGTCATCCATTTTCTTTCATCCGCATCCAGCAGACGATTCTGCATGGGAATCGTACACTGATACCGATAATACTCCCGCCTTTGATTTTTTTTCAGTTCTCCTGTCATCTGCAGGATAACGAAATGTATATCGTCGCTTTTATACCGCTCTTTTACCACTACGTCAGCCTCATACACGCCATTGCCTGCATAACAGTACATATACATCCGTTTACCTGCCGAGAGGAGCTGAAGCTTCCCCTGTTGTGTAGGCATATAAATCTCCAGGAGGCCATCGTCTTTCACATCACTGATTTTACTGTAATATGAGGGGAGTTCCTCCTGTTCATCCTCTGGCTTGCCGGCGTTCTCCGGACATAGTTTGACATTTACACCCGGCTTTAAAATTTTTTTACCATAATCCATATGCTACCCCATCTTCTTTCCGTTTACGATATGGGAAAAAAATGCCGCCATACCGCGCTTAATCAGATTTTCGTTTGCATCTTTGTTCATAAGTGCCCCTGCAATCTGCTCAAATGCCTGTGCCGACTTCGCAGAAGGATTTTTCAGTGATACCGGCATCTGTTGCATCACAGCCTTAGAAAGCTGATTATCATAAGGTATCATGCCCAGATAGTCAATGGGCAGCTTTAAGTATCTGGAAACCACCGCATTCAGTTTGTTAAAGAGATCCATGCCCTCTTCCGGACCGCTTACACGGTTGGCAATTACTTTTACCTGTGAATTTTCCCTGGAAAATCTCGGATGCCGGTTCAATGCTTTTAACAGAGAATAGGAATCCGTAATGGATGTGGGCTCCGGTGTGGTCACCAGCAAAATTTCCCCGCTGGCCACAAGGAATTCCAAAACCGCGTCGGAAATCCCTGCCCCCGTATCAATGATAATAATATCCGCAATCGTGTCCAGCTCCTCCAAATTCTGTACAATATAGCTCAGATATTCCCGGCTCAAATTGGAAAGACCGGCTATCCCGCTCCCCCCTGAAATAAAGCCCACATTTCCAGGCCCCCAGGTTATGATTTCCTTAATATTTTTCCCCTGATAAATCAAATCGCTTAAATTGTGTTTCGGAATGGCGCCAAACATGATTTCTATATTTGCAAGCCCGAAATCCGCATCCAATATGATCACACGTTGTCCCATCTTTTTAAGCTGAATCGCCAGATTGATGGAGGTATTGGATTTGCCTACGCCGCCTTTCCCGCTCGTTACGGTAATAACCCTTGCCAGAGGCCTGGTTCTCTGCAAAGATGCCTTTATAATATTGCGCAATTGTTCCGCCTGATCCATGGCCGCCTCCTTTATGATTTATTTTTTCCACCAAGCAATTGTTTTACCGTCTTTTGTGGATTAAAATTCTCTATATCATCCGGTACATTCTGTCCACACGTGACATATGATAACGCAGCTCCCGTATGGAGTTTCAGATTCAACAGATTTCCAAGCGTGGATGTTTCATCCAATTTGGTAAAAATCAGTTTGTATTCCGTAATATCTTTGTAGGAATCGGCAATCCCTACCAGATCCCTGTATTTTGTCGTTGCACTGAGTACCAGAAATACCTCTTTCTCCGCCTTCCCGTCTATACAGTGGAGTAATTGGCTCATGGTTTCCCTCTGGCTCTCATTCTGATGGGAATGGCCTGCCGTATCCACCAGAATATAATCAAACGAATGAAAATCCTGTAGTGCCGTTTCTATTTCTTCCGGAGAATATACAACCCGAAAGGGCACTTCCAATATATTGGCATATGTGCGTAGCTGTTCCGCCGCAGCGATCCTGTAGGTATCCGCAGTCAGCAACACGATTTTCCTTTTTTCATCCACTCTGAACCGGGAAGCTATTTTGGCAATCGTCGTTGTCTTTCCCACACCGGTAGGCCCTATGAAAAAAATCACCTTTGGGCCCGATTTGGCCATCTGGATATGCATGGGTCTGCCAAATTTCAATATCATCTTCTGATACACACTGGAAAGAACCGCATCCATGGGAAGATTGGAGTTACTGCCTTTCTCGATCTCATCAATAATCTGGTTGGCATACTTTTCATTCACTTCATTTTCCAGCATCATATTGTATAAAAGCTGTATAAATGCCACCGATTCATCTACTTCTTCTTCCGCTGCATCTTCCGTATCTTCCTCCACAGGTTTCAACTGCTTCTCCAGAAGGCTCTGCAGGCTTTCCAGACGCTCTTCAATTCCTCTTCCACTCTGAAATTCCTGTTTTTCCATTGTGCTCTGTAACAGGGTATCCGAAAGAATACCTTCGGAAGTTTTGGACGGAACCGGAGTTTCTCCATATCCCGCCTGGGCCTGCGACAGTTTCGCCGGCTCCTTCCTGACAGTTTCACGATCCGCATCATCTTCCATCGCAACGGTCACTTCCACCATCTGCGGCATGATAAACGACAGAGCGCCCTTTTTCTTTATATTACGGACATTCATGATAACCGCATTTTGTCCAAGTTCTTTTTTTGCCTGATTCACGGCTTCAGCTTCCGTTTTCGCCCGATACTTCTTTATAATCATTATGCTGTCACCATCCCAACAGATTGCAATTCGATATGTGACTCTATTTCATTATACGAAACTACAATCAAATCTTTAAAATAATCTTCTGTCAGCCGTCTGAAATACATACGTACAATGGGAGATGTAATAATAATCGGATTCTTGCCCAGTTCTTCCAGTTTCTTCATCTCAGTTTCCGTTGAAGCAATAATCTGTCTGGTCCGTTCCGGATCCAGAGTCAGGTATGCCCCCTGCTCTGTCTGTTTTACACTTCCCATAATTTCCTGCTCGATTTTCGGATCCAGCGTAATCACGCTGGTGGTTTCATTTGCCGGGAAAAATCTGCTGGAAATCGCACGTTTCAATGCCTGACGGCTGTATTCCGTCAAAATGTCGGTATCCCTTGTGGTAGCGGCGTAATCCGCCAGCGTCTCAAATACAGTCTGGAGATCCCGAATGGAAATTCCCTCTTTTAACAGGTTCTGCAATACCTTCTGGATTTCACCAAGCCCAAGCAGCTTAGGCACAAGTTCGTCCACAAGCACCGGATTGCTCTCTTTGATATTGTCCACCAGGCCCTGTACATCCTGCCGGGAAAGCAATTCCGCAATATGCTGCCGGATAATCTCTGTCAAATGCGTAGCAATAATGGATGGAGGATCCACCACCGTATATCCCATGCTTTCCGCCCGTTCTCTTTGATTCTCCGTAATCCAGATGGCCGGCAGATGGAAGGAAGGCTCAAAGGTTGGAATACCCGTAATTTCTTCCTCCACATATCCGGGATTCATGGCCATGTAGTGGTCAAACAGAATCTCTCCTTCACTGACCTGTATCCCTTTGATTTTAATAATATACTGATTGGGATTTAACTGAATATTATCCCGCAGACGGATAATGGGCACAACAGTACCCAGTTCAAGTGCCACCTGCCGCCTGATCATAACAACACGATCCAGCAAATCACCGCCCTGATTCACATCAGCAAGCGGAATAATTCCATAACCAAATTCCAGTTCAATGGGGTCTACCTGCAGCAGCGAAGTAACATTTTCCGGTTGACGAATCTCTTCCGCAGCTGCTTCTTCTGCCTCAGCCTGTGAATCAATACCGGCCGTCTCCAGCGTGGAAGACATAATGCGGGCAGTGATAATAAATGCAAATCCCAATATTAAAAAGAGAATCGTATTCAGCGGTGTTAAAATACCCAGCGCAATTACCGTGCTTCCCACAAAGTACAACACTTTGGGCACACCAAAAAGCTGGCTTACCAGGACGGTTCCAAAATCTGCATCTTTAGAACCTTTTGTTACCAGTATACCGGTTGACAATGAAATAAGCAGGGAAGGAATCTGGCTCACCAAACCGTCACCGATGGTGAGAATAACATATTTATCCAGAGCCGCCTGAAACTCCAGACCGCCCCTGAGCATACCCATTGCCAGACCGCCTATGATGTTAACGGCCGAAATCATCAGACCCGCTGTGGCATCTCCCTTTACATACTTAACCGCACCATCCATGGAACCGAAAAAGCTGGATTCATCCTGAATCTTGTCTCTCCGCTTTTTCGCTTCTTCATCATCAATGGCGCCTGTATTCAGATCCGCATCAATAGCCATCTGTTTACCGGGCATTGCGTCCAGGGTAAACCGGGCCGTTACTTCAGCAACACGCTCCGAACCTTTGTTGATAACCATGAACTGCACGATAATCAGAATCAGAAACACGATAATACCAATCGTCAGATCACCGCCGCCTACGAAATTTCCAAATACCATCACCACATTTCCGGGATCACCCGTTGAAAGAATGAGACGGGTGGAGGAAACATTCAGCGCAATCCGGAAAATGGTCGTAAACAAAAGTACCGTAGGATAAAATGACATCTCCAATACTTCCGTTGCAAACATACAGCCGAACATAATTGTAAAAGCGATGGATATATTCACCGCCAGCAAAACATCCAGAAGCCATGAAGGAATCGGAACAATCAGCATGACAAAGGCTGCCAGTACGTATAATGCCACACCTATATCCGCTTTTTTCATTGTCGCCCCTCCTTATATATATAATTTACAACAATAGATTGCAGGCTTCGCCGGCAAACCTATTGTCATGAACAACAGAAAACGCCCAAAGCCGGTTCTCCATTGTCTTATACTTTCCCCTGTGCATGATACACCATGGCCAGAACTTCCGCCACAGCCTGATACAGTTCCGGCGGTATCAGTTCGCCTACTTCCACATTGGCATACAGCATACGCGCCAACGGTTTATCTTCTACAATCTCCACATGATGTTCCCTGGCAGTCTCTTTAATCTTCTGTGCCAGGAAATCCTCCCCTTTTGCCGTTACCATCGGCGCTGCAAATTCATCAGCATCATATTTCACCGCCACTGCATAATGGGTAGGGTTGGTGATTACCACATCCGCCTGCGGCACGGCCTGCATCATACGCCTTCTTGAAACTTCACGCATTTTTTGACGAATCTTACCTTTAATCTGCGGATCACCTTCCGCATTTTTCATCTCGTCCTTCACTTCCTGTTTGGTCATCTTCATATCTTCGGAAAATTTCCATTTCTGATAGACGTAATCCAATAACGCCACAACCAAATACAGCATGGAAATCTTGATACCCAGGCTGATAATCATATTTCCCATGATGTTAATTGCCTGCATCATGGGCATATTATACATCAGAAATATAGCCCCAGCCTGCCCCTTTAATGTGGAATAAGCCACATAGGAAATAATAAAAATCTTAATAAATGCCTTGAACAGCTCCAGAAGGGAATTGGGTGAAATAATTTTCTTAATTCCCTTAATGGGATTCATCTTGCTGAATTTAGGTCTGAACGGCTTGAATGTAACTTTCCACTTAACCTGAACCAGATTGATCAGAAATCCCACCACCACCCCCACAATCATAAAAGGGGACAAAATCGCCAGCATACGGAGCATCATATTCTTAATCAGCATATGCAGGCTGGTGACAGCCACTTCTCCGTCCGCCATCAGGATCGCTTCCGGAATCCTCCCATATACAAGGGAAAAACACTCCAGAAACCCCTCGCCCATCCAGCCTATGGAAAATTTCAGAACAAGAAACAATGTCAGCAGAGAAACGCCCAGATTGAGTTCTTTGGATTTTGCCACCTGCCCCTGATTTCTTGCATCCGACAACTTTTTTTGAGTAGCCGGTTCCGTCTTCTCACCGCCCGGCCCGTCTTTTGCAAAATACTGCAGATTATATGCTAAAATCAAAGCATTCCCTCCACAAATCGGGTTACCATTACCCGCATCTCACGAAAAATGAAATCTGCCACACCAGGCAACAGAGAATACGTCAGATACAGGACCGCCAAACCCACCAGTATTTTCAACTGGATACCAATCGCAAACATATTCATCTGGGGCGCTACTTTAGCCAGGATGCCCAGTACCGCATTCAATATCATAATAACGACAAACACCGGAAGACAGATGCGGAATCCCATGATAATATATTCTGACAAAAACAATATCATACTGTCCAGCAGAGAATCCACATGGAACACTGCCCCGTTTATGGGAATCAACTCAAATGTATCGGCAAGGGCATGTAACAGGAACTGATACATACCGCTTACCAGCAGCATCAACATAGTAATATACTGTAAAAACACACCCGAAATACTGGAATTCTCTCTGGTGGTAGGATCCAGCATATTGACCATGGAGAGGCCGATATTCATATCAATAATCATACCGGAGAAAATAACAACGGTTGTACAGATTTGTGCCCCGAAACCAATCAGGAGTCCTGTCAGTGTTTCTTTCATAACAAGAACCCCATATCCCCATATTGTCTGTGATGGCAACGGCCCATGAGGCAGGGTAATATGATACAATAACAAAGTGATAAAAATACTGAGCCCCAGTCTCACCCGTCTGGGCACATTGTTGATCCCAAAAAAAGGTGCTGTCCCCACAAACCCTGCAACCCTTGCAAGAATCAGCAGAAAATATTCCAGTTCATCCAGTGAAAAAACATAATCTATCATGGCTTACCTGATATAAATGCTGAAATTTGACCAGAGCTCTGTCATATAATCCACAATGGAATTTAGCATCCAGTGCCCGAATATCATCAACCCCAAAAAGACACAAACAACTTTGGGAACAAATGTCAGTGTCTGCTCCTGAATAGATGTGGCTGTCTGAAATATGCTGACAACAAGACCGATTATAAGAGAAACCAACAGTACAGGCGCGGAAGTTTTGATAATCATAAACAGTGCATCTCTTGCAATCGCGGTTACAACATCGACTGTCATTTTCCGTTTCTCCTTTATACTAATAAAATGTCTTAATCAGGCTTCCGATTACCAGATTCCATCCATCCGCCAGTATAAAAAGCAGAATCTTGAAAGGCATGGAAATCGTCGTGGGAGGCAACATCATCATACCCATACTCATCAGGGCCGAAGCAACTACCATATCAATTACAATAAAAGGAATATAAATTAGAAATCCAATAATAAACGCTGTCCTGAGCTCGCTTACAATAAAGCTGGGAATCAGTACGGCAGAAGGGATACCGGAGAGACTGCCATCCCATTCCTGATCCGCAATCTCCATAAACATCCGTACATCCTTTACCTGAGTCTGTCCATACATAAACTCCCGCAGAGGCTCCATACCTGCCTCCAGCGCCTCCTCCTGGCTAATCTCACCTCTGTCAAAAGGCTGAAGCGCAGTCTCATTGATTTCCGTCAAAACCGGATGCATAATAAAGAATGTCAAAAACAGGGCCAGCCCCATTAATACCTGATTGGGCGGTACGGTCTGCGTATTCAGCGCCGTTCTCGTAAAATGCAGCACAATGATGATCCTGGTAAAAGCGGTCAGCATAATCAGCAGCATAGGCGCCAACGCAATCATGGTCAGCATAATCAATATCCGTATGGGACCTGCAATATCTCCGTTGCCATTATTATAAGTAACGGTCAGATTGTTGGCCACATTCAGCTCCCGCAGTTCATCCGGATTATCAGAAGCGCCTGGCTCGTTAATATTGGTCTGTGTATCTGTAACTCCTGTCCGGCCACCCTGACCCAAAAGCGAATCCGGATTTCCGGTGGCAGAAACTGCCAACGGACTGTTTAAAAACAACATGCCCACTGAACACAGCAGGCATATTACAAACATAATCGGTTTTCCGGAAAAATATTTTTTCATAAATCGCGCCTACTTCTTCTGTTTTATCAACTTTGCTTTTTCCAGAACTTCAATAAAACTGGGAATACCATCCTCCGACTTTCCGGAGAATTCAAGATCTTCTCCGGAAAGTTCGGCCAGTTTCGTCATGGTATCCTTGCATATTGCAACAGCAACATACGTTTTTCCCAGTTTTATAATCTGAACATATTTATTCGGTGCGACTCTACATGTCTCCAAAACTGAGATATTACCACTCGTCTGCCTGAGTTTCTGAAACCCTGCAACATATCGGGTAGTCGCCCAAGTAATGCCGAGCACAACGCAGAAAAGAACCAACACCGTCATAAACTGAACAAAAGATTCCACTCCGCTCCCCTGTGTAAGCAGCATTATCCGACAACCTTTTTCACAGCTTCCAACACACGTTCTGCCTGAAAAGGTTTTACAATAAAGTCCTTTGCACCTGCCTGAATAGACTCAATAACCATCGCCTGCTGTCCCATGGCAGAACACATGATAACCATAGCTGACGGATCGCCTGACTTAATTGTCTTGAGCGCCTGAATTCCATCCATTTCCGGCATGGTAATATCCATCAATACCAGATCAGGCTTCAGTTCATTATACTTCTCAACAGCCTTTAATCCATTCTCCGCTTCGCCTGCCACATTGTAGCCATTCTTTGTCAGAATGTCCTTGATCATCATTCGCATAAATGCTGCATCGTCACATATTAAAATATTCTTTGCCATCTCTCTCACTCCTGTGTTCTACTTAATTATTTCAGTAACACGAATACCAAAGCTCTCTTCGATTACAACGACTTCTCCTTTGGCAACGAATTTACCATTTACTAAGACATCAATCGGTTCACCGGCTATCTTATCCAACTCAATGATCGTGCCTGGCGAAAAGTCCAGAATCTCGGAAATGGACTTAACCGCCCTTCCCAGTTCCACTGTAACCTCCAGGGGCACATCCATAATCAAACCGATATTTTCCGGTGCATTTGCCATACCATAGTTGTCTGAAAAATTCTGAAATTGAGCCGGCTGTACATTTGGCATTTGCATTTGCGGCATCTGCATCTGCGGCATTCCCATATTCATCTGGGGCATTTGCATCTGCGGCATTCCCATATTCATCTGCGGCATTCCCATATTCATCTGGGGCATCTGCATCTGGGGCATTCCCATATTCATCTGAGACATATCCATCTGCGGCATTCCCGTATTCATCTGGGACATATCCATCTGCGGCATCCCTGTATTCATCTGGGACATATCCGGCATTGGTGCAGCTGCCGGCGGCGGCGTATAAGCTGTAGGCTCCGGAGCAGGCGCCGGTTCCGGAGCAGCCGATGCATCACCGAATTGCTGATTAATGAACGTATCATAAAGAGATTTTGCAAACTCAATGGGATACAACTGTAAAATTGTACTTTGCACCAAATCCTCAATCTGCATTGAAAATGCAATTTTGCAAAAGGTGCCGCTTAAAAACTTCGCTATCTCCTCCGGACGTTTTAATTCAGTCAAATCCACCAAACTGGCTTCCGGAGGACTGATATCAATCATTTTGCCAAGCATGGTTGACAGCGAGGTTGCCGAGGAACCCATCATCTGGTTCATGGCTTCGGAAATAGCACTCAGATGAAGTTCTCCAAGTTCCCCGTCGATATTGGTGCCGTCACCACCCATCATCAAATCGGTAATGACCTTAACATCCTTTTCACGCAGAATCAATACATTACTGCCGTCAAGTCCCACCGTATACTTAATCTGAATAAATACACAGGGTCTTTCATACTCCGCTATCATTGTATCCCAGTTCGCCAATGATACGACCGGAGTCGTAATATTTACCTTCCTGTTTACCAGGGAAAAAAGAGTCGTAGCAGAAGAACCCATACTAATATTCGCAATCTCACCGATTGCATCTATCTCTGTAGGTGTCAGTAAATCCCCATCTATTGCACTGCTGCCGCTCCCGCTCTCCGGTGTACTGTCTGCCGGAGCACCGGAAGCCTCTGATGAGTCATCCATGCTGCTGACATCCATACCACTTAGAAGGGCATTTATCTCATCCTGAGATAACATCCCATCCATGCCCTACTCCTCCTCTCTGATCACCGACGTTACCTGTACCGCATAGGAATCATTGTTTGCGCCCGGTAAAGCCGTGAATTTTCTTATATTACCAACGTAGATACTTAAATCCGCATCCACCTTAGAATCCAAACGAATAATATCACCCACCTGCAGGTGTATGAAATCATTGACTGAAATTGCACTGTTCCCCAGTACCGCCTTCACAGGTACATCCACATGCTTGATCAATGCTTCCATATATTCTTCATAATTATCATCTTTCGCATTCTTAATTGTTGAATACCAGAACTTCGTATTCAACTTATCCATAATGTTTTCCAATGTAAAGAATGGAAGACAGATATGCATAAGTCCTTCCACATCACCCACTTTAATTGTCAGTGTGACAATCGCTATCATATCGCTGGGTGAAATCACTTGCGCGAACTGGGAATTTGTCTCAATCCTTTCCAGAATCGGATTGATCTCCACTACATTCTTCCATGGCTCCCGCATATGCTGTATGGCTATAACAAGAATCTTTTCGATGATAATCATCTCGATTTCAGAGAAATCCCTGTTCTTTTCGAGGGGAACTCCCTGTCCGCCTAACATTCTGTCTATAATGGCAAATGCCAGATTGGAACTGAGCTCTATAATCACATTCCCCGGCAATGGATCAAAATTCGTAATCCCCAGTACCACCGGATTGGAAAGTGCATTTGTAAACTCGGAAAAAGTGACAGTCTCCGAACTCATAACGGCAACCTGAACACTTTTGCGCAGATAAACCGGCAAACTGGTAGATAAAAGCCTGCCATAATGTTCAAATATAAACTCCAAAGTTCTGAGATGCTCTTTGGAAAATTTAGCAGGACGCTTGAAGTCATAGTTCTTGACCTGTCGCTCATCCTTTTCCTGCATCTCATTAACATCTACCTCGCCGCCCGCTATGGCAGACAGCAGATTGTCTATTTCAGCTTGGGACAAAACCTCTCCCACGCCTGCTCACCTCCCGTCCCCGTCCTCTTTTATCATATTCTGTCAAAAGGACTATTGGAAGATTATTTCGCTGAAAGAGACCTGGAAAATAAAGTCAGAATCAAACATCACCTGTATTTCCTTCAATATATCTTCCCTCATCAGATCTTTATTGGCCTGTGCTTCTTCCCATGTATAACTGCCAATTACATCATATACCTTTTCGGTAATAAGTGTTTCCTTTGTACTCAAAGTAGCTCCAAATGCCTTATAGCCGTCGCTCTTTGTATTCATGGAAAGCGAAATGGATACAAGACAGTAATGCGGTGTCCCGTCTTCACCTACTTTTAAGGGAATGGTCATCTGGTTTGCAATTGCATATACCTCCACATCCTCCATAGACACTTCCATCCTTGTAGCGCCTGCACCGGTTCCGTCTGCAAGCTCCAGTTTGAGCACTTCCGCAATATCTCCCACCAATTCCGCTGTCTTTCTGGATGCATTGCTTACATTCACCATCATAATGGAAGTCAGCACCAGATTGACAACAAGCAACGCCAGTATAATGATGGACAATAGATTCCTTTTCATCGGATCTTCCTCCTGCATTTTTCTAATAAGAACTCAATGTATGATATATTTTTATTTCCACTCTTCGGTTTTTTGCCCTGCCTTCCGGGCTGGAATTATCCGCAATGGGAACATACTCTCCCCGTCCGGAATGTTTGATCATTGCCGGATCAAGTGTTGTGGTTTCTACAAAATAATCAAAAACCGAAAGTGCTCTGGCACTGCTCAGTTCGTTGTTATTTGCGAAACGGGCGCTGTTGATCGGAACATTGTCCGTATGACCTTCAATCTCAATGACACTGCCCGCATACCGCTCCAGAATCAGCCCCAGCTTTTCCATGACAGGTAACGCTTCCGCTTTCAACTCACTGCTTCCTGAGTCAAACAAAAGCGCTCCTTTCAGAGAGAGCTGTACATACTGGGAAGTAACTTCCATATCCACTTCCCTGCTGAGACTCTGTTCCTCCATGGCTTCTTCTATCTTTTCAGCCAGTTCTTCCGACTCTTTCAGTTTTTCTGCATCCAGAGCCTCCGTCATCTTATCAATGGAGTCGGGATCATCATTATCACCGTCGGCTGTCTTTCCCATACTGTTCGTATAGTCATCCAGTTCATTCAACTGACTCACGCCCATGCTGACCAGCATACCGTCACCCACCGCAGTGGCACCTGCGCTGAATATACTGAAGGTCTGTGAAAAAGAAGCGGCAATCAATTCAAACTTCTGTGCATCCACACTGGACATGGAAAACAGAAGCACGAAAAAGCAAAGCAGAAGGTTCATCAAGTCGCTGAAGGTATTCATCCATGCCGGCGAGCCTTTCGGGGGTTCTTCTTCCCTTTTTTTAGCCATCTGCCTCACCTCCGCCCTCTTCGGTGCTGCTCCTGTCCTTAGGAGCCAGGAAAGATTTCAGCTTTTCTTCAATAACACGGGGGTTTTCTCCGGCCTGTATTGATAAAAGCCCTTCTATCATAATTTCTTTAGCCTGCATCTCAATATTATTATTCGTTTTTAACTTACTTGCCACCGGTGTACATACCCAGTTTGCAAGCAACGATCCGTATAGTGTGGTAATCAGCGCTACCGCCATAGACGGACCGATAGAAGACGGGTCATCCATATTCTGAAGCATCAGGATCAGACCGATCAGCGTACCAATCATACCCCAGGCAGGACCCATGGTCGCCACATCTTCCCAGAAACTGATATTGGATTTATGCCGGTCATTCATACTGATCAGCTCTGTCTCCATAATCGCCCGGACAAGTTCGGGATCAGTACCGTCTACTACAAGCAAAATCCCCTTTTTCAAAAATTCGTCTTCCAGATCGCCTGCCGCTTCTTCCAGCGAAAGCAACCCTTCTTTTCTTGCCACATTGGATAAATCTATAATCTTGCGTATAATTGCCGTTACATCAAAAGAAGTCGTCTTAATTGCAAGAGAAAAACTTTTCAGGCCACCGACGAAATCAGCCATTGTAGTAGAAGCGAGTATTGCTGCAAAGGCGCCGCCGAATGTAATGATAGCGGAAGGGGCATCAAAGAAATACTTAACGCCGCCCACTCCGGCATTATTGATGATTCCGAAAATTACCATGCCGAAGCATAAGATTAAGCCTAATAACGATGCTATATCCAAGATCTTCACCTTTCTATTTCTGCGCTAGTCTGCAAAAATATCCTTTCTATACGATTTTACTAAATTTTTCACTTCTTGTCTACTTTCTTTTACAATTATTTTTCTTCCGGTAGTAAAGGAAACCACCGTATCCGGCGTCTCTTCAACCAATTCAATCAAATCACAGTTGACCAGTACTTTCTGACCATTCAGCTTCGTCAGTTCAATCATGGTCCGCTCCCCTTTTATCCATATTCCTCTCCCCTCCATATGTATGACACTTACACTACACGAGAGCAAATGAGAACATATTAAACAGCAAATGACAGGAAACTATGTTCTTGCACAATAGTTCCCTGTCCCGCTGATTTCACTACGGTATTATAACACCATTGTTTTGATATCTCTGTTTCATTTATTTACCACCCGACTGTTTACCGTTTCAGATTCACCAGTTCTTCCAGCAGTGTATCGGATACGGTAATAATACGGCTGTTGGCCTGGAAACCTCTCTGCGTTGTGATCATATGGGTAAATTCCGAAGAAAGATCCACATTACTCATTTCCAGGGCGCCCGTTGTCATGCTGCCTGCTCCGTCTGCGGTAATATCCACGCCGATACCGTCAAATTCACCGGAGTTCAATGTTGCCTGGTACAGGTTATCGCCGGCCTTCTCCAAACCTGCCGCATTGGCAAATTTGGCAACCGCAATCTGTCCTACCAGTTTTGTCATGCCGTTGTCATAGGTGGCATAAATTTCACCGTTGTTCTGGATGGAAACACCGGACATATTGCCCAGTTTACGGCCTGAACCCAGGCCCTTTCCTTCCGTTCCCGACTGGGCTGTCATCGTGGATGCCCCGCCATTGTCGAACCATGTCACATTGGTCCAGTCTATATTAATATCCGAGAAGTTGGCAAGGGATTCCGAAGTGCCCAGCAATGTGTTCACACTCGTTTCAAAATCCAGTGTTACGCTGTCTCCGCCACTGATAGATACAAATTTACCGGTATCGGTATTGAAGATCAACTGATGGCCATTATAGGTCGTACTTGTAGTCACCTGTGCCTGACCGTCCTCAGCCACTACAAAGGTATAATTTACATTGTCCTTGCTGGTATCCAGGCCATAGGCCTCATCCCGGCTGATCTGTACGGTAAAATTACCTCCGCTGTAGCTTCCGGTTTCTCCATAGGTAAATGAAGTCTCATGATTAAACTCCACACTGCCATCCCCGTTCAATGTAACGCTTTTCAGTTCAGCAGCCGGAATTCCCAGTACATCCGCCCAATCTGCCGGCGTGCTGGTAGAGTCCAGTGTAACAGCAGTACCGTCTGCCTTTTCATAATAATAGTGAGCCGGCACGGCATTGCCTGCGGCGTCCGTTGTGGCTTCCACAAAAATCAGTTTGTGAAGGGTCTCCATATCGCTTCTGGACAACGTACCTGTACCGGTCATGGTTACAGTACCTCCGGGTGCAAAAGCATCCCCATCAGCAATGGTCGGTGTTTCCGTACCATCCGCTGCAATTGTTACAGGCCTGTATTTCAGACCACTGATCCCTTTCTCTTTATAGTCGCTGAATACTTCCTCCAGCGCCATCTTTCTGGAATAAATATCCTTGCTACGATCCGTACCCGGATCACGGGTGTACACTACATCCGATATCAGCTGTCTCAGCTCTGTTGTCTCTACAATCCTGGAACCGCCAAATGAGGCAATCTCACTGATGTCATTTACTTTGTACACATCCTTGAGGGATGTACCGGTAGAATCCAGAATATCTGCCAGTTCCACCATATACTCGCCTTTTGCGGTTGTCCCACGGACAGCAAATTTGGCTGTGTAGCTGTACCCCAGGGCATCGAAAAAGCTGAGGTTCATGGTTTTCCCGGATTCGGTGGAGGCATCCGGTTCATTCTTATCCAGAATACCATCCACATATGCCTCTGTGGTCGCTTCCGGCGGATAGGTCATATTGGCAGCGCTCATAATACGAAGCGCCTGTACCGTATCCTTTTTAATTGTCTGCGTGGCTTCATCCACACCCCAGCCCATAACATTATAGCCGTTGGCTGACATGGCCAGATTCCCTGCCGCATCCACGTAGAAAGAACCGTCCCTTGTAAAATAGTTGCTCTTTCCGTCGCTTACCACAAAGAAGGCTTCCCCGTTGATCTTAATATCAAAGGGATTACCCGTATTCTGGGTAGCACCACCCGTTGTGATGGCATTGCTGATGGCTGCGGACTGTACGCCCAGACCGATCTGTTTTGCATTGACACCGGCCCGCCCTGTCAGCGCATTGGGTCCGGATGCCCTGGATGTTGTCTGATACAAAAGTTCACTGAAGTTGATGGAACTGGATTTATATGCCGTCGTATTGACATTGGCGATATTATTACCGATTACGTCCATCTTGGTCTGGTGTGTTTTAAGTCCTGCCACACCAGAAAACATTGATCTCATCATAGTTTTATATGACCTCCTACTCTTACCTGGTACCGCCGCGCTCCGTCTGTCAGTCGGGAACATTTGCCTCCAAAAGGTCCGGCTACATGATTACGGCACCATCAATATTGGTAAATATGTTTTCTTCTGTTTCTGCCTGATCCATGGCTGTCACCACCGTCCGATTGGGGATATTGACGATAAATGCCAGCTGATCTACGATCACCAGCGATTCTTTGATTCCTTTCGCACCGGCTTTCTGCGTTCCGTCGCTCAGACGACCCATCTGCTCGTCTGTAAGCCTGATGTTTCTGTCTGCAAGCCTGTTTGCAGCATGTTTGGAAAATTTAAGTTCTCCTTCCGTCCGGCCTGTTTTTCCGGCCAGAATGTCCTGAAAGGAACCTCCTTCCGGCTGCAAAACAGTTTTACGGGTATTGCTGCTCTGAACGGGGAACTGATTTGGTATCTGCAGTGCGGAAAGGTATTGGCTGTTTTGTATTTTCACTGCGTTTTACTCCTTCCGTCCTGGCCAAAGCCATCATTCTGTCTTGTCTGTCCCGTCTGTCTTATCCGTCTTATCTGTGTTTTCTGTTTTATCTGTGTTTTCCGTCTTGTCAGTATTCTCCGTCTTATCCGTGTTCTCTGTCTCGTCTTCCTTGTCGGTATCTTCCGGTTTATCCGCCCCTTCCAGCTTATCGTCCAGTTCTTCCTTTGCTTTCTTTAAAAGTTCAATCTGGTTGACATAGCTGTCCAGTTTCTTCTTATTCTCATCCGTTAAGAAGCTCTTCTGATAATCTGTCATCTTATCAAAGGTTTCTTTCAGTTTCATAATATCTTCTTCATCTGAGAGTGTCACTTTGGAAAGTGCCGGCAGTTTGTTCAGGCCCACTGTCCATTCGTATGCCAGATCATAAGCCTCAGAATATTCAGGATCATAAATACTGTCCACATCATCCAGCGGATAATCTTCTCCGTTTACATTGACATATGCCTTACCGTTCTGATAAGTTACGAAATTCACCTTGCCATGTACATAATTGGTACTTCCTGTCGTAGGATCAGTTGTCTTAATGTAAACTTCTTCCCCGACCAGATTGGATGCACGCTGCATGTTCATGGCGCCGGTCATATTCTGCATTTCCTCCAGACTGGAGAATGTGGCAAGCTGGGATATATATTCCGTATTGGAAGTGGGTTCCAACGGATCCTGATACTTCATCTGTGCCACCAGAAGCTGCAGGAACGCATCCTTATCAAGATTGTTGCCTGATTTTTCAGATTTCTTTTTTTCTTCTGTGGTTGCTCTTGTGTCTACTATTTTACCGTCTTTTACGGGTGCTACTAAAGCCATATACTCCTCCTTACGCCATATAATCCACCGTATTGCCGTTCTGCTCCATCATCTCCGCCGCAATACGTTCTTCCTCTGAGAGATCCATCTCATCCAGTGAAACACCATCGTCCAGTTGAATCCTGCGGGTACCCCGTTTTCTGGGTTCTTCATAACCGGCATTGTCCCCGCCATTCTCACCGAAACTCCTCTCAAAGCCATGGCTGGCAATGGTCACCTCCACCGCTTCCACTTTTACGCCCTGATGATTCAGATTTTCCTTTAACTGAGCTACCTGAGCTTCCAGTACAGTTCTGACAGCTTCATTTTCTGCCGTAAACTGTGCTGTCACCACGCCCTCTTTTGCTGTTAGATGCACATGCAGTGTTCCCAGTGTTTCCGGATGCAGCCGCAGATTCAATTCGGTAATTTCCGGCTTGACCTGAGCCTTCATAAACTCGGTAACCTGGTTCATTACATCCCGGGTATCCACCGTTTCAAAGGGAATCTCCACCTGTTCTGCTATGGTATTGTCAAAGGTCGTATCCAGTCCTGTTCTGCTCCAGCCTTGCAGAAATGGATTGCCGCTTTCGTGATGGGCGCCGGTATCGCTTTCTTTTCCTGAAGTTTTATCCGGAACCTTTACTTCGACCGTCGCCGTCTCTTTCGCGCCTTCCAGCCCTTCCGTCAGTGCGGGCTCGCCTGCTCCTTCCGAAGCATCCTCCTTCTGTACCGTCACCACAGCTTCGGATGTTTCCTCTTGGGAAATCACCTGGGGAATCTCCACGCCGTTTTCTTCCGCTGTGTTTTCCATCTGCAGACCGTTCAGACTCTCTTCAAACTGCTGCAGAATATCCGCCATTGCAGTATCATCCACGCCCAGTTCCACCTGCAGGTCACTGACAATTTCTTCCACCATGCCTGTCAGAGTCTGCACATCCTGATACAGGCTTTCATTTGTCAGAATACTCAGGCCATCTGTCTCCCCGGCTGCCGCCATTACAATATCCCGTACATTGGCCGGTTGCAAAAGATCCACCTGCGTCAGGCCCAGTTCGCTCATAATGGCTTCCAGTTCCTCTTCGGAAATGCCCAGTTCTTCTTCAATGGCATCCTTTACTTCCGCAACCGCCTCTTCCACAGCTTCCTGCGGATTTTCAACCTGATCCGTCGTATCCTGCCCCTGATCGGACGTCTTGCCAGACACCTGCTCTCTGGTATCTCTGACCGTAGTACGATCTACCTTAACCGGCGTTTTTGTGGGGGCAGCCTGGTTCTCTTTCTGATAGCCCTGCATCTGACCGGCAGAATCCCTGGTGGTCTGATCCATAATCCGGGAAAAACCGTCCCCGGACGGATTGTTGCTGCCGTTCACAGAACCCATACCGGATGTACCCAACAGCAGTCCGACTGCCTGTGTTACACCTGTTCCTGTCATTTGTCTCCTATATACATAGACAGATGATTAATACAGTATAAATATATATTATATATCATATACACAAAGTATATATGGATATATCGGAAATAATCTGCCGGAAATTAAGATTCCGGATCCATTATTTTCGTAAGTCTGGCCGCCACTTCCTGGTCCATAACCCCCAGTATCTTCCCCCGGTCATCGGCACTCATAGTACCCAGTATCTTTGCTGCCAGATCCAGATCATCCTGCATTGCTTCGAAAATAGCGGCTGCCTCTTTCGGCTTCATCGACGCATAGGCACTGGCATATTCCTTCACCTTGCTGTCCACCTGTTCCTGTGCCACTACCTGTTTGTAAATCAATTCTGCCGTAGCCGGATTCATGGATTCAAAATATTTCATGTATGCATCAGCCCCCGGCCCCTTGTCGGAATACACCACTTCATTATAAAACTCGTTTTTAATATTTTCAAAAGCAATCTGATTGTCTTCAAAAGTTTTCAGACGTTCAATTTCCGCTTCCAGTTCCTGTATCCGCTTTTCCGTATTGGAATTGCCGGACTGAGCATTTTCCAGCTCCAGTTCCAGACGTTTAATCTGATCTACCGCATCTTTCAGATCTTTATAACCATAATATTCTTCTTCCCCGTCACTGCCGCCAGGCTGTGCCATTTTTTCTGCCGGAAGTACTTTATTGATCACAGGCACATTCCCCAGAATCGGCCGTAACACAGTCGAGCCGAACCCGCCCACGTCCAGCTTGATCAGTAATCCCAGAATGGCAAGCCAGATAACCACAATGATAAAAGTAACAAGCACAACAGGTGCGGAACTGCCTCCCGACTCTTCATCCAGTTCTTCTTCCTGAGCGTCCAGCTCTTTCGCACGCCGCTTTGCCTCTTTTTTCTGAGCCTTCTGCTCTGCCTTCAGCCGCTTTTTCTCTTCTTTCAGCGCCTTTTTATCTTTGATCTCTCCGGTATTTTCCGTGTCCTGTATATTTTCCTTTTTCGCCATAACTTGCCTGCCGCTCCTTAATTTTCATGCGCTATCCCTCCTCCAGGGCTTCTTCCTCTTTCTTCTGCCCATAGGTATAGCTGGTCAGCTCATCAATCTCCCGGCTTTCTCTCGCCTTCTCTTCTTCCATAAATACGTCAAAGGCATTTTCACGCAGCTTTTCCTGTATCTTTCTTTCCTGGATGGATTCCTGGAGTTTTATACGTTCCTGCTCCACTTTCTTTTCTGCTTTCTCAATCTCCACCCGTTGTATGACCATATATTCATCCATGCGTTCAATGGCATCTTTATTCGCCCGGATTTCCAGAATCCGCAAAGACGCCTTCAGAGAATTTCTGGCAGCCTCCTCATAACCCGCTTTACGCATTTTAAGCTGTTCCAGCTTCTCCTCTTCTTCCCGCAGACGCACCATAGCCAACCCAAAGTCCATTCTGGCCTGGTCTTCCAGTTTTTCTTTAATATTCAGGATATTCTGCATCCGATATACAAATTTAGACATCTGCGATTAACCTTTATACAGCTCTTCCAGCATAGCGACCGTCTCTTCAAAGGTATACTTGCTCTCCACATCCTGCATGAGGAATTCATTGGTCGCATTAATTTTTTCCACTGCATAATCAATATTGGGATTGCTGCCTTTCTTGTAGGCGCCAATATTAATCAGGTCTTCCGCCTCATTGTAAGTAGCCAGCACATTTTTCAACTTGCCTGCCGCTTTTTTATGTTCTTTTGAAGCCACCTGGCTCATACACCTGGAAATACTCTGCAAAATATCCACCGCAGGATAATGATTCCGGTGGGCAAGTTTACGATTCAGCATAATATGTCCGTCCAGAATACTGCGGGCCGTATCGGTAATCGGTTCATTAAAGTCATCGCCGTCCACCAATACGGTATAAAGACCTGTAATAGAACCGCTGGCCGCCCTGCCTGCCCGCTCCAACAGTTTGGGTAATTCCGAATAGACACTGGGTGGATAGCCTCTGGTTACGGGAGGTTCCCCGGTAGCCAGGCCAATCTCTCTCTGGGCCATACAAAAACGGGTCAGGGAATCCATCATTAGAAGCACATCCCTGCCCTGATCTCTGAAATACTCTGCTATGGCGGTGGCCGTCTTTGCAGCTTTATTCCTCTCCAAAGCAGGTTTATCCGAAGTCGCTACCACTACAACCGAACGGCGCATACCTTCTTCCCCCAGATCCCGCTCTATAAATTCCCTTACTTCTCTTCCCCGCTCTCCAATCAGCGCAATGACATTGATCTCCGCTTTGGTATTCCTGGCAAACATACCCATCAGCGTGGATTTGCCCACGCCGGAACCGGCAAAAATTCCGATTCTCTGTCCTGCACCGACTGTAATAAGTCCATCCACCGCTTTCACTCCCAGAGGCAGCGGCGTATCAATAATCGCACGACTCATAGGATCCGGAGGCGGCGCCTCCACCGAATAGGTAACTGCATCCGGCGGAATCCGTACATCCCCTGCCGCAGGTCTGCCCAAACCGTCCAGCGTCCTGCCCAGAAGGAAATCTCCCACTGCCACTCTGAGGGATTCCCCCGTGTTCTCCACCAGGTTTCCGATACCGATACCCTCTGTATTCTCATAAGGCATCAGTAACGTACGGCCATCCTTAAATCCCACGACTTCCGCCATAATGCCCGGTCCTTCATCCCCTTCAGTATGTATGTAACAAATATCTGCCAGTCTGGCATCCGGTCCCGCGGATTCTATCGTCAGGCCCACGACATTCAGTACTTTGCCCAACTTTCTGTAATAAACTTTTTCTTTTGCCTTTTCATACTTGGATAAGTCCATTTTTATTCCACACCCTCATACGAAAGAAGAAGCAGTTCTCTGCGGAGCGCTGCAAGCTGCATATCCAGGCTACAGTCATAAATACCGCTGTCTGCCTCTATCATGCACTCATTTTTCTTCATCGTGGCATCCTCCACAATTTCCAAAGCAGCGTTTTTATTCCCCATTACCTCCATCAGCACTTTTTTCTGCATGCTCACAAAAGGATAATCTTCAGGGCCCACATGTATAATATAGTTGCTGCTGGTTTCCATTTTCTGCATACAGCCTTCCAGAAGGCGCAGCACCAGGTTCTGATAATCCCCCAGTTCAATATGGAAAACCTGCTCATAGATAGCGGTCAACTGTTTTACAAACTCAGGCTCCAGTTGCCGCATTTTATCATTGTATTCCGCTTCCATTCTGGCTCTGGCATCCGCCAGCTCCGCCTCTGCGGAAGCCGCTCCCTCCCGGTATCCCTGGTTCAGGCCTTCCTGCCATCCTTCTTCTGCCGCCTGCTGTTTAGCCGCAACAATCTCGGCCTGGGCAGCTTCTTTCATCTGTGCAATTTCTGCCTGCGCCTGAGCAATCAATTCCTCCGGACTGGGTCCTTCATACACCGGCTCCGATGGCGCAGGCGGTTCCGCCTTAATTACGGAAGAGTCGCCTTCCCCTTCGCTCGTCAGTCCGGTCAGCTCTTCAGCACCTAATCCACTCCGAAATCCTTCCTGTTTCTCCTCGCCTTTTTCTGACGGCAAAGGTTCCAGCCCCAGATCCCGGAGTCGTTTTCCTAACAGTTCATTGTTGTTTATCACTATGGTATCGTCGGACTGAACCTGTATCCAGTTCCTCTTCAGCAAGTTACTAGACAACAATTTCATCCCCTCCACCTCTGGAAATAACAATTTCTGCAGCATCTTCCAGTTTTCTGATAATGTTTACAATCTTCTGCTGCGCCTCTTCCACGTCCTTCATACGGACAGGACCCATGAATTCCATATCTTCTTTGATCATGGCAGCCAAACGTTTGGACAGGTTGTTGAAAATAGCACTCTGTACCTCTTCGTTGGAGCCTTTGAGGGCAATTGCCAGATCGGAATTTTCCACATCCCGCAGCACTCTCTGTATTGCTCTGTCGTCCAGCAGAAGGATATCTTCGAATACGAACATTTTTTTCCGGATTTCGTCGGCCAGTTCCGGCTCTTCGATTTCCAGTGTTTCCATAATATGCTTTTCTGTACCGCGGTCTACAGAGTTCAAAATCTCAACCACTGCATCTACGCCGCCAATGATGGTATAATCCTGATTGACAAGAGAGGACAACTTGGATTCCAATACCTTCTCCACCTCCTTGATCACATCCGGGCTCGTCCTGTCCATGATGGCGATACGCTTCGCCACGTCCGCCTGCCGCTCCGGAGGCAGGGAAGACAGAATCATGGATGACTGCGCCGGAGAGAGGTACGACATAATCAGCGCGATTGTCTGCGGATGTTCATCCTGAATAAAGTTAAGCAGCTGAGAAGCGTCTGTCTTACGTACAAACTCAAAGGGCTTCACCTGCAGCGAAGCCGTCAGCTTGCCGATGACATCTCTCGCCTTATCTTCACCCAACGCCTTCTCCAACAGCTCTTTGGCGTAACCAATACCACCTTCTGCGATATACTGCTGTGCCAGGCATACCTGATAAAATTCTTCTATGACTGTCTCTTTCAACTGCGGTGTAATACTTCTGGTATTCGCAATCTCCAGTGTCAGTTCTTCTATTTCATCTTCTTTCAGATGTTTAAAGATATGGGATGATTTCTCCGGTCCCAGTGCAATCAGCAGCACAGCCGCCTTCTGCAACCCGGTCAAGCCAGAATCAGTTGCCATATCCTCTTACCCCCAATCTTCGTTTAACCAGTTCCTGAGCAGATTTGCCACTGCCTCCGGATTATCCTCCACAAACTTTTCTATCATCTTCCGTGTCTCGGACCATTCTTCTACAGTAATGCTCTCCACTTCAGGTTCCGGTGTGGATTGCAGCAAATTCTCTACAGAAAGTTCTTCCTCTTCTTCTGCTGCCTTCTCGCCACGCATGCTTCTGAATACCACAAAAGCCAGTAATCCCAGAATAATGATAATCAATATCACCTGGATTACATCCGTCGCCCGGATGTTCATGCCTTCTTTGTCGATAAACAAAGGCTCCTCATAGGCGATCATTGCAATATTTTCTGCGGAAATACCGGTGGCCTTGGCCACAATGTCGATCATGTTGTCATCAACAGGCTGCTGGACTCTCTCTCCGTTGGCCGCCTTGTATTCTTCCCAGCTGACACCGTCGAGCAATCCCTGATTTTCAATATCCTCTTCCCGCTGTACGTTATATGTAATTGCTGTAACGGAAATGGAAGATTCATCATATTGAATCAGTCCCGGCGGAATGGACTGCGATGTAATCCGCTCATTGGGAAGATATTTTCTGCTCTCCTCTGACTGAGTGGAGCTGGAATTATTGCTGTCAGGCATTTCATATGTAGTCAGGTTTTCTCCGTTGGTATCCGTACCCGGCACGCCGCCTGCACTGTTTACATTTTCCGCATTAAATATGCTTTCTTCACTTAACACACCCTGGGTCTGACCCTCTGCAGGTGTAAAATCGTGGTTTGTAACCTCCGTAGATGAAAAATCCAGTGAGAGATTGCTGGCCACTTCCACGTTATCATACTGATTGGTCCCCAACAGCACACGCTTTACTTCATTCCGTACAAGCCGTTCCGCCTGTTGCTTGACAGAAAGCTGGTTGCTGGCATTGCCGGCCACGGAATAGGAATCTTCTCCGGAAAACAAAAGGTTTCCCTGGCTGTCCAGAATGGTTATGTTGCTGGCATTTTCATTGCCCAGCGCAGTCTTTACAAACTGTGCCATGGCAGCCGCATTTTCCTGGGTAAATTCCCCGTCCAGTGTCAGAATAATACTGGCATACGCCTCTTCGTTTTTGGAAAGCAGTGTACCGTCATTTTCCGGAAGTGAGAGCTGCACATCCGCTTTTTTCACCGATTCAAAACGGAGCAGATCTTCTTCCATCTGTCCCTGCAGATACAGTTTATACCGCTTTTGTTTATCGGATTCAGTGGTTGCAAACCCTCCGTCCGTTACGTTTTCAATTCCATAGGAGGCTGCGGGAATATTATTGGCACCCAGGAGCAGGTTTGCATCCGAAAGCTGTTCCTTGAGTACCTTAATCTGATAACCGTCGTCCGAAACCACACAACCAATACCCGCACCATCCAAAAGTTCCGTAATCTGCGAAGCCTCTTTGGTACTTTCGCAGTTGGCCAGCAGTTCATACTGAGGTCTGGTTAAAGCTGTTACCAGTATGGCAAGCGCGATTACAACACCTGCTGAAATACATATGATAATCGTCTTCTGTTTAGAAGTAAATTTATTCCACCATTCCAACAGCTTTAGTGGAACCGCTTTTAACTTCTCAGTCATTTTCCTTTACTCCCATACCTTATATCTGCATCTGCATGATTTCTTTATAGGCTTCCATAAATTTATCCCTTACAGCAACCGTATACTGTAATGCGGAAGACGCTTTCTGCATTGCAATAGAAAGATCATGGGTGTTTTCCGCCTGGCCCAGCGCAATTCTCATCTCTTCGTTTTCCATGTCGGAAATATAACTGTTTGTTGTATGTAAATTATCCATCGCATTATTCAGCACTGTGCTGAATATGTCTCTGCCCTCTCTGGCAGCCTCCGCCTTTTTCGCCGCTCCGGTCTTCTTTGCCGCCTCTCTGACGGCACCGGAGCTCACATGATACAGCGATCCGATATCCATTTTTCATTCTCCTTTTATCTCATGCCCCTCATACCCCTGTGAGCGATAGAATCCCTGTCAGGATTACTGTCCCATTTCCAATCCTTTGACAGCCATAGCCTTGCTTGCACTGAACGCAGTGGCATTGGCTTCATAAGCTCTGCTGGCATCAATTATATTGGTCATTTCCGTCACAATATTGACGTTGGGATACAGTACATAACCATTTTCATCCGCATCCGGATGAGACGGATCATAGACCATCTTCATATCCGTCCATATATCTTCTGTCACCGTGCTGACCTTAACTCCCTTGCCCGAATAATTGTCTCTGGCCGAATCAAGCACACGGCTGAAAGGTGTCTGTGTCTCCTTCTCCGCAAAAGCCACTACTTTACGGCGGTACGGTGTTCCGTCTTCCGTCCTTGTCGTATTGGCATTGGCCACGTTCTGGGAAATAATATCCATACGGAAACGCTCCGCTGTCAGTCCCGACGCATTGATATCAAACGATGTAAATAAACTCACAATGACTCCCCCTTATCCGTTATCGCATCACCATTTTCAGATTCGAGAACTCCTGGTTGACACTTGCCATCAACGCATTATATTTCAACTGGTTGGAAGCCAGCAGAACATTCTCGGTATCTATATCCACATTGTTTCTGTCTGTCCGGTAAGAAAGGCTGGAGTAATCCGTATAAGTACGCGGATTCAGCCGGTTGATTTTAAGCCCTGCCACTTTTGCATCCACAGTCTGATACCTGGTACTTCCCAGCGCATGACGCAGTTCATCTTCAAAGCTTACATCCTGACGCTTATATCCCGGAGTATCTACATTGGCAAGGTTATTGGAAATCACTTCGTTCCTCGTCCATGCCGCATCCAGAGTCTTATCCATCACATTAATATAATTAAATACATTCGAATGAATCATCGCATGCTCTCCCTCCATACTGAACATCATATGCTCATCGCTGAATAATTTGTCTACTCTATTATATATTTTTTATAGAAAAAAACAAGGATTTTATCTGAAAACAGACATAAAACGGGACTTATTTCCTATAAGTCCCTCGTATTTTTTCTTCCTTTCGGAAAACTTCTATTTGCTTTTTTCGCTCTGAAAATTGCTTTTTTCCAGCTTCTGCCGTTTCAATTTATCCACCTCATCAAACACGACTTCATTGAGTACTTTGATATAAGTTCCCTTCATACCGGAAGATCTGGATTCAATCACACCTGCGCTTTCAAATTTTCTCAGCGCGTTCACAATCACTGACCGGGTTATCCCGGCTCTGTCCGCGATCTTACTGGCCACCAAAATACCTTCCTGTCCGCTGAGCTCGTCAAAAATATGTATTATGGCATCCAGTTCAGAAAAAGACAATGTACTGACCGCCGATTTGACTACGGCCAGTTTTCTGGCTTCTTCAGCATTCTCTTCATTGATTGCCCGAAGCATTTCCAGGCTGACAACAGTCGTTCCATATTCGCAGAGGATAATATCATCAATCCCATAGGGACCCTCTTTGTTGTAAATAAACAGCGTTCCCAGACGTTCTCCCGCAATATCCACAGGCGTGAGAATCGCCTGAAATTTTTGGGCTTCCTTTTCCTGGAAACCAAGTGCCTGGAGATTGACATTCTCTTTTGTGGAAAGTACGCCAAGCATACGCTCATTCAGCATCGGATCAATATAATCACCCACCCTGCCTCCAATGAGCTCATCCTGTTCCCCGCTTCCCACACCGAGCACTTTGCCTTTTCTGCTGATTACCAGTACAGTGGAATTCAAAATCTCATTCATCACATCGCAGATGTCATTGAATATGACTTTACTTGAATTATTATTGTGCAGGAGCATTCCGATTTTTCTGGTCTTGTCCAATAACTGTACACTGCTCATATGGATCTCCTTCTCATGCTATCCATTGTAATACAATATCTCTTTTTTAGCAATGCCTTACTGTAAAATATCGCAAAATATTACAATAATTCGACAAAGTGTCTACGATTTCTGCATAATTTCGGAAGTTTTGGGTTTTTCTACAATAGTTCCACAGTTTTCGTCCATACAAACCAGTTTATTTCCCTTTTCCAGCATCAGTGAGCCGCATTTCCCGCACCGTATGGAAGAAGGCTTCTGCCATACCATGAAATCACACTCCGGGTTTCCAATGCAGCCGTAATATTTTCGTCCCTTTTTCGTCTTTTTCAGAACAATATCCTTGCCGCATTTGGGGCAGGCTATGCCGATTTTTTCAAAATAGGGTTTCGTGCTGCGGCAGTCGGGGAAACCGGGACATGCAAGAAAGCGCCCATGGGGACCGTACTTGATAACCATCTGTCTGCCACAGAGTTCGCAGACCTCATCCGATACTTCGTCCGCTATACGTACCTGGGCCAGTTCCTTTTCCGCCGTATTTACCGCCTCGTCCAGATCGGGATAAAAATTCGATACAACGGTTTTCCAGCTGATTACCCCTTCTTCCACCTTGTCCAGAAGCGCTTCCAGATTCGCTGTAAACCGCACATCCACAATACTGGGAAAGGCCGTTTTCATCATACTGTTTACCACTTCTCCCAGTTCCGTCACATACAGGTTTTTATTTTCTTTTGTCACATAGCGTCTGGCCAGTATGGTGGTAATGGTAGGCGCATACGTACTGGGTCTGCCAATGCCCAGTTCTTCCAATGCCCGCACCAGGCTTGCCTCGGTGTAATGGGCCGGCGGCTGGGTAAAATGCTGTTTGGAATCAAACTCCTGAAAAGTGAGCACGGACTCTCTGTCAATCCCTTTCACGAGCAGATTGTTTTCCTGCTTTTCCTCATCCGCACTCGTGTAAACACTCATAAAACCGTCAAATACCACTTTAGAAGCGGACACCGTAAAGTAGTGCTGCCCTGCCCGAATCCGCACGGAAGTGGTTTCATATCTGGCGGCCGCCATCTGGCTGGCTGTAAACCGTTTCCAGATCAACTGGTATAAACGGAACTGATCCCGGCTGAGGGAATCTTTCAGGGAATGGGGTGTCCGGCTGATATCCGTAGGGCGGATGGCCTCGTGGGCATCCTGTATCTTCTGTCCGCTCTTCTTCCCGTTCACACCGCCTGCCGCATATTCACTTCCATAGTTTTGCACAATATATTCTTTTGCAGTCCGGGCCGCCTCTTCCGATACCCTGGTGGAGTCGGTACGCAGATAGGAAATGATCCCCACGGTCCCGCTGCCTTTTATATCAATCCCTTCGTAAAGCTGCTGTGCCAGACGCATGGTTTTCTGTGTGGAAAAATTCAGCGTTTTGCTGGCCTCCTGCTGCAATGTGGACGTAGTAAACGGCAGCGGCGCTTTCTTAACCCGCTCTCCCTTCTTCACTTCATCCACATGATAACTCTCCTGATCCAGCTCCCTGAGAATCTCTTCCAGCTCCTGAGCAGATGCAATCGTCTTTTTTCCGTCCTTTGTGCCGTAATATTTGGCCGTGAGAGGTTTCTTCTCTCCTTTTACGGAGAGTTTCACATCCAGACTCCAATATTCTTCCGGGATAAAAGCGCTGATTTCCTCTTCCCTGTCGCAGATAATACGCAGTGCCACTGACTGTACCCGTCCCGCACTGAGCCCCCGTTTGATTTTCGCCCACAACAGCGGTGAAATACGGTATCCCACCATGCGGTCCAGCATACGGCGTGCCTGCTGGGCGTCCACCAGATCCATATCAATTTCTCTGGCATTTTTCAGCGATTCACGAACTGCCTGTTTTGTAATTTCATTAAAAGTAATCCGGTATACTTTTTTATTCTCCAGCTTGAGTGTATGCAACAGATGCCAGGAGATGGCTTCCCCTTCCCGGTCAGGGTCGGTTGCCAGATAAATTTTTTCTGCTTTTTTCACTGCTTTCCGCAGATTTGCAAGAATATCGCCTTTTCCCCTGATGGTGATGTATTTAGGCTCATAATCATGTTCCACATCAATGCCAAGCTGGCTTTTCGGCAAATCTCTTACATGCCCGTTGCTGGCCGCCACCTCGTAATTGGCCCCCAGAAACTTCTTAATCGTCTTCACTTTGGCAGGCGATTCCACAATGACCAGATATTTTGCCATGCTCTCTGCTCCCCCTTATATAAAATCTTTAAAACTATACATCAAATTTTTTGGAATAGCAAGCAGTTTTTATTTGAAAAAATTGTAACGGCTTTGAAGGATGCCCGTTCAGTCTCTGTCCGCCGATTTGGCATCTGCGTTCAGAACTTTGGCTTTTCTCTCATATTTATTACCACATTCCCCGGAAATCAGCCCCTGTATTCTAAAATTCATTAAAATGTCAGTTATTTCCGGCAGTCCCATTCCCTCTCCCGCTTCCGTCCCATGCAATGCTTCATATAATTCCTGCAAAGTCACCGGACGCTCTCCCATACGCTCCCATACAATCCGTTCCCGTCTGTCCATATGTACTGACATATCCGCGCAGCATGTTTCCTTTGTCCTGTCAGGAACCGGCCGGCCTTTTCCATGTGCATACACTGCCATGTTTTTGCCGCTCCCCACGAGCGCTTCCAGAATATCATCAGGGGTGAGGGCAATCCCTGCCCCCTGTCGTATAAGCCGGTTGCAGCCCTCGCTCCAGCCGTCAGTCAGCCGGCCCGGCAGAGCATACACATCCCTGCCCTGCTCCAGCGCAAAATCCACGGTAATCAGTGTACCGCTGCGCTCCTTCGCCTCAATGACAAGCACCGCATCCGACAGGGCGCTGATAATCCTGTTTCTGGCAGGGAAATGGCCGGAAACAGGCGGCGTGCCTGCCGGATATTCCGATAAAAGGCCGCCTTTTTCCAGAAGCGCTTCATACAGATCCCGGTTCCCCGCCGGATAACACAGATCTGTCCCGCAGCCCAGTACGCCAAAGCTGATGCCGCCGGTTTCCAATGCAGCGCGCTGGGCAATGCCGTCTATCCCCGATGCCATACCGCTGATAATCTGTACCCCGGCAGCCGAAAGCGCGCCTGCAAACAGCCGGGCCATATCCCTGCCATAAGAACTGCATCTTCTGGCGCCGATGATGGCAACCGCAGGTCTGTCCGGATCCGGCAGCATCCCCCGCACATACAGGCGGCCGGGCGCACTCCGGATTTGCCGCAGCACAGCCGGATATGCACTGTCCGTCTGCAGCAGACATCTCTCTTTTACATTGGCCGTTCTCTTCATTCCATCATCCTCTCCCAGTACGCGCTGGCCGACTGCCGGTAATATACCGCCTCACTGATGTGGTATGCGCTCAGTTCCTCTTCCCCTGCCAGATCCGCAATGGTTCTTGCCGTGCGCAATACTTTATGGCAGGCCCGCAGGCTCATGGAGAAAATTTCCGCAGCCTGTTGTAACCGCACTTCCCCCTCTCTGCTCAGACGGCAGTAGGCCCTGATTTCACCAACGCCCATTCCACCGTTAAACCGCAGCCTGCTTCCAAAGCGCTTCTCCTGCATTTCTCTGGCCCTTTGAATCCGGCTCCGCATACTTGCGCTGCTCTCTCCTCTCTCCTGGCAGAACAGCTTTTCCCGTTCCATCCCCGGCACCTCCACACACAGATCCATACGGTCCAGAACCGGCCCGGAAATGCGGCCCAGATACCTTCTGATCTGCGTCTGGCTGCATGTGCATCTCTTGTCCGGATAATATCCGCAGGGACAGGGATTCATGGCGCCCACCAACATAAAATCTGCCGGGTATTCGATATTGCCGCTGCTTCTGGCAATCCGCACCCGCCGCTCTTCCAGGGGCTGGCGGAGCATATCCAGCACGCTGCGCTGAAACTCCGGCAATTCGTCCAAAAACAACACCCCTCTGTGGGCAAGACTGACCGCGCCCGGCACAGGTACACGCCCGCCACCCACCATAGACGGGCCTGTAGCCGTATGATGGGGCGCAAGAAAGGGCCTTTCTTCCAATATTCTGCCGCCCTTGAGCCTGCCGCATACACTGTATACGGCAGAGACCTCCAGGCTCTCTTCCAGCGTCAGTGGCGGCATAATGGAAGGCAGGCGCTTTGCGATCATTGTCTTGCCACTGCCTGGCGGCCCCACGAAAAGCATATGGTGAAATCCTGCAGCGGCAATCTCTGCCCCGCGCCGGACTGTCTCCTGGCCACAGACATCTGCAAAATCTTCCCTGTGGCTCTTTCTCTGTCCGGCGCCGGATTTTTCCGCCTTGACCACATACAATCCGGCTTCTTCCATACCGTCCTGCAACGCTTTCACCACCTGCGCCATATGCGTGGCCCCATAGACCCGGACACCGCTGAGCACCGCCGCTTCCTGCCCGTTTTCTGCCGGTATGATACAGGATTGTACCCCGGCATCCGCGGCTGCTTTTACAATGGGCAGTATCCCTTTCACCCGCTTGAGCTCTCCGCCCAGCCCCAATTCTCCCGCAAATAAGATATTCTTTGTCCGCTCTGCCTCCACCAGGCCCATGGAAACCAGCAAGCCCACCGCAGCAGGCAGATCAAATGCCGTACCGCTTTTATACCGGTCTGCGGGAGACAGGTTGATGGTAATCCGGGAAGGCGGCAGCCGGACACCGATATTGCGCAAAGCCACCCGTATCCGCTGCTTTGACTCCCCGGCTTCTCTGCTGAGGCATCCCACCATCTCCATACATGGAAGTCCCTGCGCCACATCCACCTCCACCTGCACAAGATAACTGTCAATCCCGCAGAAAGCCCCTGATACAATTGTATTGAACATGTTCTCTCCTTTGTTTATTCCAATCAACCGGAAAATATGCAGCGAACGCTGCAAAAGAAAATAAAGATCTAAAAAGAATGGGAATTCCCATGTGATTATTATATGGGAATTCCTGTCAGAATGCAAGTAAAACCTGCTGTATGAAAAAGAAAGGTTTTTAAATGGTTACTTTTCACACCCGCGCCATGCACTTGCTGCAGGGCGTCGAATCCAGCGCAAAATGCGCGTTTTGTAGCATTTTGTGTGCATCAGTTGTTGCAATTCACACCGA
>ERZ778518.536-NODE-536-length-35114-cov-10.821130_pt1 | contig 35114 bp, 30 predicted proteins | sample MGYA00510340_ERZ778518 | MGnify/ENA primary metagenome ERZ778518 (study PRJEB29527, sample SAMN07138967) | mouse gut metagenome | material: feces | host: mouse | place: China:Nanjing | collected 2016-01-25 ...
TTTTTTGTTTTTTATGCGGATTCAAGAGCTGAGGGAGTTGAGTTTCAAACTATCTTATCTGCCTCTCGTTTATCCGACATTTTTTTTAATGCGTCTTTCTGTCGCATCGGTCGTTTTCGTTTCGGGTGCTTGAAAAGGTAGGGATTAGGGAATGCAAGGTTTTTCGGGAAAAATACTACCCGCAGGGCTGGAGATTTTTACCGAAAACAGGAGGCTTGACCTTGCTTTCCCGTCCAATCCCGGAATTACCTTTGCGCCCAGAACGAAAATGACTGACTGATGCGGCTTACTGAAAGGCGCAAAATGGAGGTAAACGAAAACAGAGGCAGATTGTGTAGAAAAAAACTTCAGGGGAAAATCCGTAAAAAAAAGAATCACCAAAAGGAAAAAGACATCACCGGAAGCGTGAAAAGGGCAAACCACAACAAAGGAAGTATGATTGTTTCCGATCCGACGGAACTTGTTCAGCCGGGTGGCAACAATCATTCTTCCCGGTTTGTCCGGCTGTGTGTGGGCGCCTGTTTCATTCATGGGGCAGGCTGACACACTCTGCATTCACTTTCCGCTTCCGGCAAAAGAGACAGCGAAAAAAGAAAAATCATTTGAAAACCCGTAAAAGCACCTCTTGGCATAGGCGCAAAAGAAAGGGGCATTGCTTCATCTGTCTAAACATCGTTTAGGCGTGAGGCAATGCCCTTTTCTCCAGCTATGCGGTAGTCGGCACACGTTTGTTCCAAACTCGTTTTGGGCAATGGTGTGCCGACGGACAATACCGCTTTTACGGAAAATTCTTATGAATGAGGGGATAAAAAACGGGAGTTTATATCAAAATCTCGAATTAAATAGCTACTTTTGCATACGAAGAGTTCTTTGAAGGTTACGCAACGCGCAGAAGGATAATGCAGTAGATAACTAACTAAATCGTAACCTATTACTATCAAGAGCAATTAACCTACGCTCATTTCCAGTAAATTAGACCTTTTTCGTAACTTCATGAGACAAAGGTACGATAAAAAAGTGAAAAAAACGGAAGGGATAATAATGGTTTTTATATGTAGTGCGTTTGAGCATTTAATGCTGGGCCGTATCATTTGAATGGCTTTTCAACTCTTGTTCAAGGTTTCTTTTGTGTCGGAATTTTAACGTGAATATGGTAAACTCAAATTGCAATACGGGGATTTTCCAATTAGAATACGATGAAAAATGACTGTAATACTTCTGAAAGACATCGACCAAGCGGGACTTCACACGTGAAAGTCCCGCTTGGCTATGACAAATATACGGCATTTTCCAGCCAAAAGCAAACTATGTTAAAAACAGGAATGCCATCTGCTTATGCAAACAGGCACTCTCATTTATCAGGCATCGCGCCCGGCAAACGTGAGGTCGCGGTTGCATTCAAAAAGCCCCGCACATCATCCTGTACGCGCCGGTAAGCAACAGCCTCTACATAGCCCGTGTGTTTACGCAACATCTCATCTACAGGCGATATGGCATGCTGATAGGCGGCCAGTTCATTCTGCATTTGTACGGCATGTTCGGCCAACCGGCGTATTTCACGTTCACGCTCACGGCGTAAAGTGTCGCACACACCACCAAGCATAGGCGAAACCACCCCATCAAAAAGATCATGTCCACGCATATAAAGATAGGTGGTCTGAGGCGTAACGCCCAGTTTCAAAAGTTCTTCCCACAGAGGTTTGTAAGTTTTCTTTCCCTGCGGGAACTGTTTTTGCAGACGGCTTATTCTGGCATTGACCTTGTGCCGCAAATTGGTAAGAGTTTGCTCGGGATGATAATAATTGAGTTTGTCCAAAGCTACGACATGATAGAAATCGAGCATTGAAAACGTGCCATGACGGCCATAACGATAGGCCCAGACATTCCACACAAAGAGCGGCCATATCGTTTCGGAATATTCGACAAGAAAGCGTTCAAAATCGAAAAGCCGGCGGTCGTTGAGCGTTGCCATCACGCACACATTCTGCAAAGCCGGAGCGTAACAACGGTAATTCTCGATGGCATAAACGTAAGTATGAAACACATAAGGATTATTGCAAACGGTATATGACGTTTCTGTGGCGCCCTGCATGAGATAATCATAGTCGGCATCGACACAGGCTATCATTGATGCCCCCAGACGGTTGCCCAGATGATTGGCCAGAGCCGTTTTCTTACCTTTGCAAAGGGTATTGCGCGAAGGCAACAACACCTCGAAATAATATTGCGGTGTTTCGAGCGGGCGCAACAGGTTGCTCCAGAAAAAAACATCTTCGTAGCTTTCCACATAGGCCACGATCTTCCGACGTGCGTTCCGTCCTCCAAGGCGATTGGCTGCGGCTATGAAGTCGGAATTGAGATTTTGTGAGAGTTTTTTCATAAATACTCAAAACATTGTGGCATCATACGGTTATTTCGCTTACTTCAGTCACAGCATCCTCCCACCCGTTCATGATAAGTGCCGGCGAATGGGTTGTCAGTACTATCTGTGCGTTGGGATTGATTTCGCGTACCATGGCTATGAGGCGCTTCTGCCATTCGAAATGAAGACTGGCTTCCGGTTCGTCCATAAAAAGAACATAATGCCCACGGTCTTCCGTAAGAGCTGTAAGCAGTATGACAAGCATCTGTTTCTCGCCGCTGGAAAGAAGGTAAGGCTGTAAAGGTTCGTCATACTGAATGAAACTCAGTTCGTTGCTGTGACGGTCTATACGCTTGCCGGTTTCACCAAAAAGCTCATCCACTAGATTCTGAAACAAGGTTTTCTGAGCGGCAGCCTCGGCGGCTTTTTCGCGTGTGGCCGGATCGCCGCTGGAAAGAAGCTCTATCATTCGGTTGGCCACGTTCACCTGATAGTCCAGATAACGCCGTTGCAAAAGATAAAGCTGCCAGTCAAGTTCCGTATTGACCCGCATATCGGCTAGTTGCCCGAGTTTGTCTCCGCCCACAAGGCGACGGTCAAAACTGCGTATAATATCATAGCGGATGCAAGTGGCATCTGCCGGTTCAAAGTCAATCTTCACCCCTAAACGCGTGGTACCGACAATTTCTCCTGAAGCCGGAACAGTGCGCAGGCTCTCAATAAGACGGTTGAGTATGGTGCTCTTGCCCGCACCGTTACTGCCGCTCAACACATTCACATCCGGACGAAGCGTCCATACTATATGTTTATGACCGCCCCACAGACTGTTTATTTCGATTTTTGAAATCGCATTGGCAAACTTCATCATGGCATTGAAATGATTTGGTGTATAAAGGCAAAGATAGGCATTATTCGAAAAAACAGCCCGAGGTTTCCATACAACTTTCCGACTTTAACATCTTTAACCCTCAATGACATTCCCTTTATAGCCCTTTGACCGATAATGATTTTTATTTTGGCACGATATGTGTATCTGTATCGTCTGCGTCATTTTTTCTTTTTGCTATGTTGCTCTGAAAGATGTTTGGCCTCGCTTTGTCAAATTGATGGCTATTTTTTGTGGAAAAATCTGTTTTCTCATGGAATTTTAGTAAGTTTGCATCAATATGAAATATTCTGTCATAATACCTGTATATAATCGTCCGGATGAGGTAGACGAACTGTTGGAAAGCTTATGCAGACAACACTTTGAGGATTTTGAAGTCGTTGTGGTTGAAGACGGATCGGATATTGCTTGTCAGGATGTTGTGATGCGCTATGCCGATCGTCTGGATGTGCGTTATTTTTTCAAATCCAATTCCGGACCGGGACAAACACGCAATTATGGTGTGGAGCGTGCCCGTGGCGAATATGTTCTTATTCTTGACTCTGACGTCGTGCTGCCGGAGAGTTATCTTGAGGCCGTGGATGAGGAACTGAAGCGTGAGCCTTGCGATGCGTTCGGCGGTCCGGACCGTGCCCACAGCTCTTTCTCTCCCATGCAGAAGGCTATTAATTATGCCATGACTTCCTTTTTCACCACGGGCGGCATACGGGGCGGTAAAAAGAAAATGGATAAGTTTTATCCACGCTCCTTTAATATGGGGGTACGCACGGAGGTGTACAGGGAATTGGGCGGCTTTTCAAAAATGCGTTTCGGTGAGGATATCGATTTTTCCACACGTGTGTTTAAGGGAGGATATGCCTGCCGTCTCTTTCCCGAAGCCTGGGTGTGGCACAAACGGCGTACCGACTTACGTAAATTCTTCAAGCAGGTGCATAATTCGGGGATTGCGCGCATTAATCTCACCAAACGCCATCCTGGAACGTTGAAACTGGTTCACCTGTTGCCGGCTGTTTTTACCGGAGGATGTGCGCTCCTGCTGGCGGCAACCGTTGTGGCCGCATTGCTGGGGTGTCCTCACTGGTATGTCATGCTCGTTCCGCCGGTGCTTTTTGCTCTGATTATCTGCGGAGATGCCACGTGTCGTGAAAAAAGTGTTGGAGTCGGCGTACGGGCCATTGCGGCCGCTTATGTGCAGCTCACAGGATATGGCACTGGGTTCCTTCGTGCCTGGTGGCGTCGCTGCGTGATGGGACATGACGAGTTTGAAGCCTTTAAGAAGAACTTCTATCAATGAAATGCCGCATATTTAAGTATGGCTTCCTATGAAAAGAAACCGGCCATCAATCGCTGGGCGGAGGAGGACAGACCGCGTGAGAAATTGGCTGAACGTGGATCTAAGGCTTTGACGGATGCGGAGTTGCTGGCTATTCTGATAGGCTCCGGATCATCGCGTGAGACAGCCGTGGAGCTGATGCAGCGGCTGTTGGCTGATTGTCATGGTAATTTAGGGACAGTCGGGAACATGGATGTCAATGAACTGTGTGTCTACAACGGTATAGGGCCGGCTAAGGCTATAACCATTCTTGCAGCCTGTGAGCTGGGCCGGCGCCGTCAGGAAGAGGATAACCGTAACCGCAGGCATGTGGCCGGTGCCGATGATATTTTTCGTTACTTTCTGCCGGGCATGCGTAATCTTCCGGCTGAAGAATGCCATGTGCTCCTGCTCAACCGCCATCTCGACATCATAGGTTCGAAATGCGTGAGCCGTGGCGGAATAGTTGGAACGGTGGTCGACATCCGGCTGGTGTTGCGCGAGGCTCTTGTTGCCCGCGCCACAGCTATTGCGCTTTGTCATAATCATCCTTCGGGAAATGTCCGGCCCAGTCGTGAGGATGACAGCCTTACCTTGCGCATGAAAAAGGCATGCGACACGATGGATATCACCTTTGTTGACCATGTTGTCATTACGGACACGGCTTTCTACAGTTACAATGACGAGGGTCGGCTCTGAGCCAAAACCGCGGAACGTATTTCATAACAGTATTCATTATCTTAAGAAGTAAAAATATGACACTTGAAGAGAAAATAAAAATAGAGGAGCGCATTGTAGAGGTGCTGAAAACGGTGTATGATCCGGAAATTCCTGTAGATGTTTACAATCTTGGCCTTATTTACCGCATTGAATTGCATGACGATACAACGCTGGATGTGGATATGACGCTGACTGCCCCTAATTGTCCTGCGGCTGACTTTATTGTTGAAGACGTACGCTTGAAGCTTGAAGGCATAACTGGAATCGGAGATGTGAGGATCAATCTCGTTTTCGAACCGGAGTGGGACAAAGATATGATGAGCGAGGAAGCAAAGCTTGAACTGGGTTTCATGTAACGAAATACTCCCGTAATGAAGAATATTTATTTTCTTTCCGACGCCCATCTTGGCAGTTTGGCCATTCCTCATCCCCGCATGCAGGAACGCCGGCTCACTAACTTTCTTGACAGCATCAAGCATAAGGCTGCTGCGGTATATTTGTTGGGTGATATTTTTGACTTTTGGCATGAATACAAAACAGTTATACCAAAAGGATATACCCGCTTGCTCGGGAAAATCAGTGAACTGACGGATATGGGGGTTGAGGTGCACTTCTTTATCGGCAATCACGACTTATGGGTGGACGATTATTTTGAAAAAGAATGTGGAATGACTGTTCACCGGCATGCAGAAACGGTGGAGTTGCTCGATAAGGTGTTTTTTCTGGCCCATGGTGATGGTTTGGGAGCGGGTGACAGAAAGTATAAGATCCTTCGTCGTCTTTTTCATAACAAGGGTTGCCAGCGACTTTTTGCATCCCTTCATCCACGTTGGGGGATGGCTTTTGGCTTGCAATGGGCCAGACATAGCCGTTTGAAGCGTGAAGGTGGTGTGGAACCTCCTTACTTGGGAGAAGACAAGGAAGAACTGATCCTATTTTCAAAGAAATATTTGCAGACGCATCCAGAGGTTAATTTCTTTATTTTCGGCCATCGTCATATAGAATTGGATCTTATGCTTTCACGCACGACGCGTGTTCTTATTCTTGGAGATTGGATAAGCCAATTCTCTTATGCTGTTTTTGACGGGGAACACCTCTTTCTGGAAAATTTTGTGGAGGGTGAGAGTGAACCCTGATGTTTTTCGCAGGCGGTTATATCAAGTGTGATTGCCCATTGTCTTATTTTATTCAAAAGTGTCAGGATGGCAGATAAAGTAGCCCTATTATCTATAATAAATCTTAATATGGCCTCATTTACCCCCCCATTTTGATAATTAAAAACATTTCTTTACTTTTGTCCTTTGTTATAAATAAATTGATTATAAAATGAAAAAGATTTTTATTCTTTGTGCTTTACTGCTTTTTGTTACAGTTAGCGTGCAAGCACAGTTGCTTTGGAAAGTTTCCGGCAACGGATTGTCTAAGCCTTCTTACATTGTGGGAACATACCATCTCGCTCCGGCAGGGTTTGTTGATAGTATTCCCGGACTTAACACCGCTTTGTCTGAGGCCGAGCAAGTGTATGGTGAACTTGACATGAAAGAGATGCAGGATATGGGTAAACTGATGCAGATGCAGCAATTAATGATGTTGCCGGAAGGAAAAAAGTTTACCGATCTTTTTACTGCGGAACAGCTACAGCGTCTTAACAAATTTATGAAAGAGATAATGGGAATGGATTTTTCCAACCCGGCTGTAGCGCAACAGATGGAGCGCCTGAAACCGGCTGCTTTATCTACGCAGTTGATGGTGCTTATTTATATGAAAAAACATGCCGGTTTTGATCCACAAAATCTCTTTGACGGTTATTTCCAAAAAGTGGCGATAGAAAAAGGAAAGCCCGTTGGCGGATTGGAAACATTGGAGTTTCAGGCGAAAACACTCTATGGCAACAAGTCTTTGAAGAGACAGGCTGAGGAACTCATGTGTATTGTTGATCACAAAGACTATCAGGAATGTCAGGCCGAGGAACTGCTGAAGGCTTTCTTCGGACAAAAGCTCGATGAAATTGAAAAACTTATGGAAGAGAAGCGTAACGACAATTGTGACGCTACACCGGAAGAAGAGGATGTGCTTATTTATGACCGAAATGTCAATTGGGCAAAAGCTCTGCCTACGATTATGCAGACAAAATCGACATTCTTGGCGGTAGGCGCGGCACATCTTCCCGGCAAGCGCGGATTGTTACAGCTTCTTAAGGACGCAGGTTATACTGTTACCCCTGTGAAGTAAATCGCAGTATCAAGACTGACCGTCTTGCAGTTTTATGACTGGTTGTTTTAATTTTACTTGAAATCATTCTATATTATATTTATGTCTGAATTTTTTCTTTCTGCCCGCCACGTAGTGAAACGTTATGCGGAACATACGGCTCTTGATGATGTGAGCATTGATGTGCCTAAGGGCAAGGTGTTCGGTCTGCTGGGACCTAATGGTGCAGGCAAGACTACACTTATACGTATCATTAACCGCATTACTGCGCCTGATAGTGGGGACGTCTTCTTTGACGGCCGGCCGTTCGCTGCCAGTGATGTGGCGCGCATTGGCTATCTTCCGGAGGAGCGAGGCTTGTACAAAAAAATGAAAGTAGGCGAGCAGGCTGTTTATCTGGCTATGCTTAAGGGACTTTCTCGTGAGGAGGCTAAACAGCGCCTCACGAAATGGTTTGAGAAATTCGGTATTCTGTCATGGTGGGATAGAAAACTGGAGGAACTTTCCAAGGGAATGCAACAGAAAGTGCAATTTATCATAACAGTGCTTCACGAGCCTCCTTTGCTCATATTCGATGAACCTTTTTCCGGTTTCGATCCTGTTAATGCCGAAATGTTGAAGCGTGAAATACTGGCTTTGCGTGATAAAGGCCATACTGTTATTTTTTCAACACACAATATGTCATCTGTCGAGGAAGTCTGTGATGAAATAGCTCTTATCAATCGTTCCAAACTGGTACTTTCTGGTAATGTAGGTGAAGTAAAAGAACATTTCCGTACAGGGCATTATGAATTGAAAGTGGTTGGCGGTGCGCTTACCTCACGTCCTGGGTTTTATGATGTATTGGAAAAAAATGAGACAGGCGGACTGACTACCTATTTGTTGAAAAAGGCAGACGAACTGACTAATTCAGCGCTAATACAAGCTATAGCAACTGAGGTGGAAGTGCGTTCTTTTAGTGAACGTTTGCCGTCAATGCAGGAAATATTTATCAATACCGTTGGCGAGGCGGCTCCTACCGAGTAATATCATAACATAAATATATCATGAGTAAAACTTTCATTATTATACAGCGCGAGTTTGCCACCCGTGTCAAGAAAAAATCATTTGTCCTACTTACTCTTTTGATGCCTTTCATTTTTGCAGGACTTATCATTGTTCCCGTATGGTTGGCTTCAATTAAGGACAGCGATCAGAAAACGGTTAAAGTCGTAGACGCGACGGGGCGTTATGCTGGTCTGTTTAAGAATGATTTGAGCTATCGGTTTGAGGTGTCTCCGGCAGACAGCGCATCATTCTATAGTGATCAGTCGGAAGTAGAGGCAGTGGTTATCATAACGGCTGATCTCGTTGAAAATCCCAAATCGGTTACTATTTGTGCCCGTAAGGCCGTGTCGGCCGATTTACTTGGCTATACGCGTAATTTGCTTAACGATCAAGTGCGTAGGGATAAATTAAGTCTCTACAATGTGCCCGAACTTGAGAAAATCATAGACGATATACAAACCGACTTTGATATTAAGACACTGGTGAAAAATGACGCAGGGGACGAAACTGCCTCAAATACGTACATCGCTATGGGAGCGGGCTTTATCTTTACGTTTCTTATTTACTTTTTTGTAATGACTTATGGTGGAGTGGTCATGCAAAGTGTGATGGAAGAAAAGACTAATCGTATTGTAGAATTGATGGTTTCAAGCGTCAAACCGTTCCAACTTATGATGGGTAAGATTGTAGGTGTGGCACTTGTAGGTTTTGTCCAGTTGATAATCTGGGGAGTGATGCTTGCCGTAATTCTGAGTGTTTGCTCTGCAGTATTTGGCGTAGCTCCTAGTCCGGTGGATGATCCAACTATGGCTGTGGCTGCTCAACAAATGCAGAATATGCCTTCTGAATCGGCCGAAATAGTTAGTGCAATCACCAATCTGCCTTTTGCGGAGTTGGGTGTTATGTTCGTGCTCTATTTTATTGGAGGCTATCTGCTTTATGCTTCTTTTTTTGCAGCTGTCGGTGCCAGTGTCAACGCTCAGGAAGATAGCTCTCAATTCATCATGCCTGTTGTGCTGATTATGGTATTCGGTCTTTATGCCGCTATGTATAGCATAGAAAATACTGATGGCCCTTTAGCTTTTTGGGCTTCTATTTTCCCGCTTACATCCCCTATTGTCATGATGGTGCGTATTCCTTTTGGAGTGCCTTGGTGGCAAGAGTTGCTTTCGCTTGGTATTCTTTTTTCTACCGTATTGCTTTTTGTGTGGATGAGCGCTAAGATTTATCGTGTCGGTATACTTATGTATGGAAAGAAACCATCGCTTAAGGAGATGGTGAAGTGGATACGGTATAGGTAAAAAACTTGATCATATTTTATTATCAAAAAAATAATCAGAGCAGGGTATTTCATATGAAGTATCTTGTTTTGATTATTTTTTTAGGCTTAGGATGCAAAGATAATAGATTGGGTTGACAGAATATTAAGTAGATATTTGATGCTCTAAAGTGGTTTGCCTATTCGCAATTTGAGCGTAAGAATGATGATTTTCTATGATTTTAGAAATGACAAAGAGGCATCATGAGGATATTACGGTTTGTCTTAACGCCATGAACTGAAATCGTTTATATTTTCGATTTTGTTCTCTATATTGTCGTCAAGTTGATAAAAGAAATCCAAACCTGTTATTTGTTCTATATCGTCAACGCTATGGGTATAATAATCCATATTATGATGTCCCGGTTTGTTTTCATAAATGAAGCCGATGGTTTTGGCGTCATGAGAATTAACTCCTAGTCTGAGTATGACTTTGAAGAAAGCATCAGGAACAGCAACATTGTTTTCACCTACGGTTGTGTAGTTTTTCGAATAAAATATAGGACCTGCGACAATATAGATTTTTCCATATTTGTTAGCCCAATTACGGCAAGCTTCTTCCAGATATTTCCAGTCATGTTGGTTGAGATTTCCGTTTTGAGGACAGATATTGGTCATTAAAAATGCTTCCTTCTGAGCTTTGTATGACCATTTGTTATCTCCTGCCGGACACATGTGACCTCTTTGATAACCGCATTCACTTTCACGAATGTCAGTATAAAGGGCTCTTGGGAGTGACACATCTGAATCTTCTATAAATGAATGCCCTTTACGGGCATATTCTCCATCCGTGTGATCTGCGGTTAATACCCATCCCACCCAGTTGGGAGTTTTTGTTGTTTTATTGTAAGATGTTGTGTAGGAAAACCTATTTAAAATTTGTTCTGGTGGCTGGTTGGTTCTATATCGGGGAACTTCATAATTTTTCGGGGCAATAATAAGATTTTCTTCTTTTACTATTTCATCTTTACTTTTATCTGAATAGGTATACTTATTCCATCCGTATGTGGTTACGGCAGCAATGGCTAAAATTACTAGATATTGAATGTTCCTTGCCATGGATGTTCTGTCTTGTGTTTTTGGCATTTATTATTTTGAGGTCTGTTTGGACAATAAGCAATTGATATATCTATGGGGCTCATTAATTAAAAAGAATGTCAGTATGAACCCAATGTTAATAAACCTTGCGATCGTTCCCTCTTTATATTTTTCTTCATGGTGAAAAGTCTGATAGACCTGAATAAGATTTGTATCAGATGGAATATAAAAAAAGCTGTACCGATGATGTGATGAAACTCCGAGTGAAAAAGATTTGAGTGCCCTCTTCACTTTTGTAATCCGACTCTACACGAGGCGTATGTCGGCACGCCATTAGTGAAGCAGCTTCCTCGGTGTTCAGGTAATTATTGATGAGTATCCCAATCGAACCGGTACAGCCTTTATTTGAGAGCAAAAATACATACTTCTTACTGTGTATGCAAGTTTTTGAGGTATTATTTTTGAAAAAATAAAGCTTCTTGGAGCACTTTGAATATTTTACGTATGAAGTTTCGGCTTTTGTTTATTTCTTTATATCTTTACCTCCAAATGTGAAAAACAAAAATATAATTTGGATTTTATATGGCGCAAATTCGATTTAGAATAAATTATGTTACAACGTGGGGAGAAAGTTTATGGCTGGATTATGGCGCTTCAGGTAAGGATGTAAAGCAATTGCCCTTGGTGACAACTGACGGCTCTATGTGGACAGCCGAGATTGAATGGGGGGGGGCTGATATTATAACTTATGCCTATAGTGTGCGTAATGCTGATGGCTGTATTGTACGTGCTGAACGTCCGGCTACGCGCCATTTCTTTGTAGGACATCGGTCATGGGTGTTATTGTGCGACAATTGGACTGAGCGAGGCATTGATTCTGTTTTTCTTCATTCGGCATTTACGGAATGTGTTTTCCGTCATAGTGGTATTGATGATCTAGGTATGCAGCTAAGTTCGTCTTCTTATTTTCTGCTGATGCGTGCGACTCCGCCGCCTTCAGGCTTTCGTTGGGGAGTATTAGGCAGTTCTCCACGATTAGGAGAATGGAAGGAGGAGAAGGTGCGTAATCTTGTTCGGACAGATGTGTACGAGTGGTGTCTGCCTTTAGCCTCTGAAGATTTTGCAGAAGGCGTATATTACAAATATGTGTTGGTTGATGAAAACATCCCTTCTCGGAATATCGTTTGGGAAGAGGGAGGTAATCGTTGTTTGTCTCCCTGCTGTCTGCGAAAGGGGGAAGCTGCCGTTGTTTCTGATGATGCTCCCCGTATGTCATTGGCTTTATGGCGCGGCGCGGGAGTTGTCATTCCTGTATTTTCTCTAAGAAGTAAAGGCAGTCAGGGGATTGGTGATTTCGGAGATTTACGTCAATTCATTAATTGGGCAGCCAGTACAGGTATGAGTACTGTTCAGTTGTTGCCAGTTAATGATACAACCTCATCGGGAACATGGCGTGATAGTTACCCCTACAGTGGAATTTCTGTGTTTGCTCTGCATCCTATATATCTGGATTTGAGAGAGTGGCAGAGCAGTCCGATATATGCTCGTTATGCCGAGCGTTTTACAGCGTTGAATGCCTTACCGGAATTGGATTATGAAGCTGTGTTTGAAGAGAAAATGGCTTTTTTGGGAGATTTGTATAAGATGGTTAGACCGGAGATTGATAAGCTGGCCGCTTATAACGAGTTTTGCACTGAGCATTCATATTGGCTGGAACCCTATGCCCGTTTTTGTGTAAAGAAAGCTCGTGCCATGAATTTTAAATGTAATGGAGATGAAAAGTTTTACTCTTTTGTTCAATATTTACTTCATAACCAAATGGCAGCAGTTCACAAAGCCGCTCGCCTGCAGAGGGTTATTCTGAAAGGAGATATTCCCATTGGAATTTGTCATGATAGTGTTCCAGCTATGGTGGATAGCCATCTTTTCCATTTTAATGGTCAGGCTGGAGCTCCTCCCGATGCTTTTGCTGTTCATGGGCAGAATTGGGGATTTCCTACCTATAACTGGGAGGAAATGAGCAAAGACGATTATGCTTGGTGGCGTCGTCGGCTGAATCATATGAATAATTATTTTGATGCTTATCGTATTGATCATGTGCTTGGTTTTTTCCGTATTTGGGAGATTCCGGCAGAACAGATGTATGGATTGTTGGGACATTTCAGGCCGGCGTTACCGTTGAGTGTTGAAGAAATACGATACAATGGTTTTGAAGCCGATGTTGCTCGTTATATACAACCTTTTGTCACGACTGATCGGTTAGCTCAACTAGAAGAAGTGAGCGGAAGCGGTTTAAGGTGCTTTTTTGTACCTCGTGCAGACGGAACTTTCGTTTTAAAAACTGAATATGATACGCAACATAAAATAAAAATAGCAGTACCGGAAGGTTACTTGCGGGATATCCTGATGGATGTGGTGGCTGAGGTCTTATTTGTAAACGACCCGGATATTCCTGGCTATTATCATCCACGCATTGCGGCACAGCAGACAGAAGTGTTCAAAACCTTGACATTAACAGATCAACAAGCTTTTAATCGTTTGCATGATAATTTCTTTTATGTGCGTCATAATGAGTTTTGGGCTGAAAATGCATTGGAAAAATTACCGGTAATTGTGAATGGATTGACAGGCAAAGAAGAGCATTCTATGCTTCCATGCGCTGAAGACCTTGGTATGGTGCCATCTTCTGTAAAGGGAGTTCTGGAAAAGTTGAATATACTTTCGCTTGAAATTCAGCGTATGCCCAAAAAATATGGTATTCGCTTTGGCTATTTACAGGATAATCCGTATTTGTCTGTAACCACTATTGCTACTCACGATATGGCTCCTTTGCGCTTGTGGTGGCGTGAGAATGAGGAACAGACACAGGCGTTTTGGCATGAGGTACTTGGAAGGGAAGGGCGTGCGCCAGCCGAAGCCACTACAGATGTGTGTGAACAGGTTGTAGCCATGCATTTCGATTCCCCTTCGATGTTCTGTTTATTGGCGCTACAGGATTTGTTGGCAATGGATGAAAGGTTGAGGAGTCACAATCCGGAGAGAGAACAGATAAATGTGCCGGCCAATCCCAACCAGTATTGGCAATATCGCATGCACTTGACAATAGAGGAATTGGTGGCTGCTACCTCGTTCAACGAAAAACTCCGTGCCTTAATAGCCAAAAGCGGTCGCAGACGGTAATTGGTGACAAAAAAGAATCTTTAAATTTTATTTAATCATTAATTTATGAAAAAAACTTTTTTATACACAGTAGCGGTATTATTATCGCTTGTTTTTCTACAGCCAGTAGCGGCGCAAGAACTTCCTGCTGATGCTATTTACCCTGACTGGCAGTCGGAAATACCTTTGGCTGTGCATCCTGATACAAACTTGGTAGCTCTTTATAATAAGACTTGGGAAATTGCTTCTGGACGTGTAAGGCGTGGCCCGGAAGGATTACCGGCTTCACCTTATCTTGATGAGAACTGTTATGACGATCAAATATGGATATGGGATGGCTGTTTCATGGTGATGTTTTCGAAGTATGCTCCTAAGGCTTTTCCTGGTAAAGAAACATTGCTTAATTGTTATGTGCCTATTCATGATAATGTAAAAACTCCATTGCGCATTCATTTACGTGATAATCCTCCACTTTTTGCTTGGGTGGAGTATGAGAATTTTATATTCTCAGCTGATACAGCTCAGGTAGATTTGGTTTTGAAGCATAAGAGGTATTTGCAGAAACATTATGAGTATTTTAATACTGTTCCTAAAGGAAATGTCAATGAGAATGTGTCTCCTAATCCAATCAGGCGCAATGTGGTCCGTGATGATGCTGGTGAAATAATTGGTTATATTTGGGATGGTGGTGCAAGTGGTATGGATAATACCGTAAGGGGACGAGATGCTGGAGGATATGGTAAGGTTATGTGGGTTGATGCGATGGCTCAGCAGGCATTGTCTGCACTTTACATCTCACGCTTGTGCCAGTTGTCAGGTGATCTGACCCAAGCTGAACTTTGGCAGATTGAATATGAGCGTGTAAAACGGATTGTAAACGAACGGTATTGGGATGAAAAGGATGGTTTTTATTATGATATTTCAGTGGAGACCGGTGAGCCATGCCGCATCAAGACACCTGCTTCATTTTGGGTGATGTTGGCCGAAATACCTGATTCTGCCCGTGCAGCCAGGATGGTTAAGTTTTTGGAGAGAGAACAGTATCTGGGAGGTAAGTATCCATGGAATTCACTTTCGCGTGATGACAAGGATTTTAATTCTGCTACAGGTGATTATTGGCGTGGCGGCGTGTGGTTACCGATTGTTTATATGGGTACGAAGGCCTTGGAAAAATATGGTTATTACGCTTTGGCTGATACTTTGGCTGAACGTGTGGTGCGCCAGCAGTTGCGTACTTATCATGCGGAAACACCTCACACTATTTGGGAATGCTATAATCCTTCTGACGATACTCCCTCGACAGAGCATGGGCGGCGTGCCCGTCCCGATTTTTGCGGTTGGTCGGCTTTGGGGCCCATCTCTCTCTTTATTGAGAATATGATGGGATTCCGTAGTGCCAATGCGCACACACGCACACTTACGTGGAATTTGAAATCGCATAATGGGACACATGGATTACGTCGTTTGCGTTTTGGTGACGTAAAGACAGATGTAATTTATCTTGCTGACAAACGTAAGGTGGAAGTGACTACTTCATGTCCTTATACACTTATAGTTAATGGTAAGGCGATACGTATTAAAACAGGGACTCATCGTTATAAGGTTAAGGCAGAATGAGTTAATTTTGTGATGATAAGAAAAAGCACTTTGATGGCAATTTTGTCTTCGAAGTGCTTTTTGTGTTTATGATGAAGGGTGAGGTTTATTGTCTTTGAGAGGTATGGGATGTTATTTTTAGAGATGAAACACTCTTTTGTATTTAGATGAGCGTAAATATTTGCAATAACGAGTGATTTAGTTGTTGAAATATTGTAAATCTTTGAATCTAAGGTACTTAAAAAAGTAGGGAGGTCAATGAAAATCACGGTTATGGCCATATAGCAGCCTTATACCATATGATTTTCATAAGTCTTTTAGATATTATGTTTGTGGTGCCACCAGGAATCGAACCGGGGACACAAGGATTTTCAGTCCTTTGCTCTACCAACTGAGCTATGGCACCTTGCTTGATTGCGGTGCAAAGATAGATATATATTTATGAACAACCAAATTTTAATTCACTTTTTTACGTTATTGGTTTCTTTTTATATTGAGAAATTACGAGAGGTTGTAATAGAAGCTTCTTATAAATATTTGAAAATGCTGTGTACCGTAGATGTGGTGGTATTTGCCACTTCTTCGGGAGTTGTTGCATAAATATGGGCAAGTTTCTCTATGATGATAGGAATGTAAGAAGGTTCGTTGCGTTGTCCGCGATGAGGGGTGGGGGCTAGATAAGGAGCGTCCGTTTCGAGTACGATGCGGTTTAGGGGGACTGTATCGGAAAGAGTTTGACAGAGGCCTGATTTTTTAAAAGTGACTACGCCGCCGATTCCTAGTGCGAATCGGGGAAAATAAGCAAGAAGTTCAGTAGCTTCTTCCGTTGTTCCGCTGAAGCAATGGAAAATGCCTCCGCTTTTCAGTTCGTTGCGTAAGGGAAGAAGGGTATTGATGATGTCCCGATGTGCTGACCGGCTGTGGATGATAAGAGGGAGGTTGAATCTTATTGCCCATTCTGCCTGACGTTGGAGTACGGCTATTTGGTCTTCGCGACGAGATTTGTCCCAGTAAAGATCTATTCCCACTTCACCGATGGCTATGTAGGGATGTTCCGGAGCGTTGAGGAGATTTTCCATGTGGTTGAGCAGCGGTGTAGGATTGTCTGGGAGCTCCGTTGGGTGCAGTCCTATCATAGGGTGGCAGAAACCAGGGAATTCTCTACACAATTGCAGCATCGGTTCTATGGATGATTCTCCGATATTAGGGAGCAGAAGGTGCTTGGCTCCGGCTTGTCGGGCGCGTAGGATGACTGCTTGACGGTCGGCGTTAAACTCTTCTGTGTATATGTGGGTGTGGGTGTCGATGAACATGGCGGAGGGCAGTTATGGGCCTGAGGACAAATCGTTTTGTTGTGAGAATCAGTTTGTGATGAAACGCCTGTGATTTTCTTTGTATGGAAAATGAAAGTATTTGCTTGAGACTTTTTATTTTTTGCGGTCCAACAATGTTTCTGCGTATTTCCAAAGCGGCTCGATTGTGTTGCTGCACAATTTGATACGTTTCAGAGCGCTGTGTGCCTGATAATAAAAGTTTTCAATGGCCTCACGTGTCAGGTGGTTGATGCCCAGGTTGTTATATATGTCTGTTACGGCTTTTATTTTATCGGAGGCGGGCATGTCGTGGGTGCTGAGTAGGGATAGCAGTTGTTCACGCGTGGAATTATCGGCCAGATTAAGGGCGTTGATGAGCAGATATGTCTTTTTCCCGCAAAGAATGTCACCGCCTGTTTTCTTGCCGAAAACTGTCGGGTCTCCGTAAACATCCAGATAGTCGTCCTGTAGCTGGAATGCCAGGCCTATTTTCTCAGCAAAGGTGTAGAGGGCTTCTGCATCATCTTCGGGAGCATTGGCCAGCAGGGCACCCGTTTTGGCTGCACATGCCAGAAGCACCGAGGTTTTGAGGCGTATCATCTCAAGATATTCGTCAATCGTGACATCTGTGCGGCTTTCAAAGTTTATGTCGTATTGTTGTCCTTCACATATTTCGCGTGCCGAGCGTGCAAAGAGGCGTAAGGCTTCCTCTCTTCTTCCGGTCTGGCATGCCATAATGTGCTCAAAGGCCATGATGAGCATTGTGTCGCCGGAAAGTATGGCTGTGTTGTCATTCCATTGGCGGTGTACGGTTGGCCGGCCGTGACGCATGTCCGAACGGTCCATCAGGTCGTCGTGCAGTAACGTGTGATTATGGTACATCTCTATGCCTACGGCTGCCGGTAGTGCCTGTTTGATGTTTTCCGGACAGTAAAGTCCATAGGTCATGAGGAGCAGGGTGGGGCGCAGTCGTTTGCCTCTGCCTTCGAGTACGTAACGGATGGGTTCGTAGAGGCCTTCCGGGCTGTTGGGGAAGTTGATGGCTGCTAGTTCCGCCTCAATGTTTTGGAGGAGTTGGTTTGGCATGTCTTTGTAGTATTGTTTGTTTAAGGACCTGTAGTGGAGTGTCGGATGCGTTCTTTAGTCAGTTTATTTCAAAATGAAGAGGGATGCTTACGCGCACGATGGCGATGTGGCTGCCTTTCTTGCCTGGCTGCCAACGTGGCATTCGCCGCATAGCGGACATGACCACATTGTCCAGTTCGGGATGGAGTTTTTTGGTTATTTCGGGTTCGCGTACATAACCTTTCTCATCAACCAGAAATGAGACTTCCATGTCACCCTTTACCTTTTGGTCTATGCACGAGCGGGGATAAGGAACGTTTTCATCGAGCCACTGCATCAGTGTCTTTATTCCGCCTGGAAATTGTGGCATTTCCTCCACCACCTGTACGGCTGCCAGTTGGGGGCCTTCTACCGGCAGGTCCGTCCGGTCTGGGTTGTGAAGGGTATCTGCGTCTTCAAAGTCGTGTACGTCTACTGCCGTGAACGTTTCAGGACCGTTTACGCCTATGATGATGTCTTCTTTTGTCACTTCGATGATTTCCGGTGGCTGTTCCGTCGCTCCTTTAATGGTCGATACAGCCGGCGCTCTTCTCCCGGCGGAGATGCGTTTTATTTCAAATCCCTGACGTTCGTTCAACTGTTGGAGTTTTTTCAAATCGGCTTGTGCGTTTTCCAGCCCTTGCAACAGCCTGTAGCGCGCATACAAGGAGAGGCCGGCGGGTATCCCTACGCCTAGCATCAGACCGGCTACAATGACTGTCAGCGCCAGCCGGTAGCGGCGCCCGGCTCCGGCGCGCAGCCGGTAGGCTCCGTAGTCTTTGTTGCGGTCCTGGAAAATAAGTTCGCACCAGTTCTTTGAAAATAAATCAGAGCTCTTCACGTTTAATCTAATGAAGCAGTGCCCATGAGGGCTGCGTAGCGTGTAATTATCCTGCAAAAGTACGGCCAAAATCTAAATTTAGTAGTAACTTTGTCCATAATTTTTATCGATAAAATGAAAAAAAGCATATTTATTCTCCTGCTGCTTCTTTCGAGGGTGGCGGCAATGGCCCAGGAGGGGCGTTCGGCCTATAATGTGTTGTCGTTGCCCGCTTCTTCCCATGCGGCGGCTTTAGGGGGCGGCAACATCTCGGTGGTGGAGGACACGCCGTGGGCCGGATGGGCCAATCCTGCGCTTTATTCTTCGGTGAGCGACAATAGTCTCGGCCTTGATTTTATGACTTATTTTTCAGACGGCAGCTGGATGGGGGCGCAGTTCGTGAAGGCTTTCGGAGAACGTCATACAGTGGCCTTCAATGCCCAGTATATGCACTACGGTTCTATGGACGAGACGGATGGTTCCGGAGTCGTCATCGGAACGTTCACACCCAAGGACATCATTTTCGGAGGAGCTTACAGTTATTTGCTTTCCGACCGTTGGGCGGGTGGTGCGGCGCTCAAGGCTGTCAGCAGCAATTATGGCGGTTACAGTGCCTTTGCCATTGCCGTTGATTTGGGATTGAATTATTATGACGAAGACCGTGACCTGTCTCTGTCTGCCACGTTTAACAATGTTGGTGCCCAGCTCAAATCCTTTGACGGGCGTACGGAGCGTGTTCCATTCGATTTCCGTCTTGGATTGACCAAAGGAATGGACCATTTGCCCGTCCGCTTTTCCGTCACCATGGCCGATCTCACTCGGTGGAAGACCGATGATTATTTTCATGCCGATGGTGAGAAACTCAATTTTGGCAGGAAACTCCTCAACCATTTTGCCGTGGGCCTCGACGTTTTGCCAACGTCTTATCTCTATCTCAGCGCCGGTTATAATTTTCGGCGTGCCAGTGAACTCAAGGCTGCAGGCAGTGGTCACGGTGCCGGACTGACCTTTGGCGGCGGACTGACATTATCGCGTTTCAAAGCCGGCATTTCCTATGCCCGCTATCACGTTTCCTCTTCCTCGCTTATGTTTAATGTGGCCTACAGTTTGTAGGTATATGTTCTTTGCGGCTATATTTTAACACAATTTGTTTTCCGCCGGAATATGTTGTATCTTTGTAACTGCTAAGCGGGGCTTCCTACATGGAATCCCCGCTTTTTCAATGTTTTCAGGGACTGTTCCGGTGGTTTTATGTTGTATTTTCGCCCTGAATTCCCCGTATTGCAATTTAAATTCCAAGTATTCGTGTTAAAATTCCAATAAGGACTTTTCCTCACCCAATACTTACAACCTATATTTTAACACTCCGAAATGTAACGAAAGGTTAAAAATGTTAATGTCGTGTTCCCGAAAATGTCCTTAGCGGGTGCATGCCTGTGAAAGATCAGATAAAAAGTTGTTCCAATCTATTTCAAATGTATATTTTCATTATTTTTGCCCTCAAAAGCCAGTCATTATTACCTTCCCGAAAAAGACCGCTGTAACCATACTTCTGTTTTTTTCGCAAAAAGTCCAATAAAAATGTCACAAAACATCTCCCTCGTGTGTTATTGATATAGAAGGGCAACACAAATAGCCGGTTTACCAGCAACGGCATTTCCGCTCCTGCACCACCTTTAACACTCATGCACTCCCGGAAGTTTCAAGACCAATGTATCAACCTCGCTCCACGGCTGTATCGCATAGCCTTTGCCATCCTGAACAACTCTCAAGATGCAGAGGATGCCGTACAGGACACTTACCTCAAGTTGTGGAAAATTACGGACCGTCTGGAACTGATGGAAAATCCCGAGGCGTTCTTTGCCACAACCGTCAGGAACACTTGTCTCAACATGCTGCGCCTACGGCGGCAGGAAGAACAGCTTGAATACATGGAGAACATACCTGACACCGCAGACCGTACAGGAGAAGTGAAAGAGCGCGGCCTCTGGCACCGGCTGCTGGACAGGCTCAACTCTCAAACAAAACGTATTGTCGTGTTAAGGCATGTAGGGGAATACTCCACACGCGACATTGCAGAAATGACAGGCGAGACGGAGGCCAACGTACGCACACTGCTCTACAGGGGCCGGCGAAAACTCAAAGAGGATTATCTGAGAACACAAAACACTAAAACAACATATATCAGCCATCATTAAATGACACGCACATGATTATCACTCCCGAAATAGCCATCCGGCTTCTGGACAAATACTATGCTGGCACGACGACAGTGGAGGAGGAACAGGTCTTACAGCATTTCCTGTTTTCGGAGAACTGCCCTGAATCACTCTTTGCCGACAGGGAAATCATGCGGATACTCTCATGTCCGGCCGAAGTAAATGTACCGGACGGATTAGAGCAACGTATCATGAAAAAGCTAAGGCGCCGCCGTTTCAACCTGCGGCTTTTCACGATTCCAACGGGAATGGCAGCCGCAATAGCCGCTTTGTTCGTCTTCGTCAACATGACGCGCCATCTGCCGTTGAGAACCATCTACACGGATACCTGCGACACTCCTCAGGAAGCCGTTGTAGAAACACAGAAAACACTCGTCTATATCTCTCATAACATCAACATCGGACTGGAAGAAATGGACGATGAATTAGGCGGTCCCTGCCCCTGAAAATCATATTGCCGAAATGACTCCGTTACCAACATATCCCTTTACAACCTGCAGTTATGAAAATACGTTTATTATTCCTCTTCTGCCTTTTGACGATGCTACCGACAGAAAACCGGGCCTTGTCACCCCGTGCAGCTGAAAAGCCAACATTCACACTCACTGAGGGAGGTGCCAAAGTCTACTACTCTTTTGACCACTATGCTGAAAATCCCAAAATGTCGCGTTCGTTCATTTCGGGCGAAATGCTCAAAGTTGCCAGTCATTCAAAACTCTGGAAGTCGTCGGCTTGGAGCATTTCCAGCGTGGCCAACCGCCTCACAAGCGTGCTGAGCCTCCACACACACAGTATGTCAACTACAAAAAAAGTTCAGGAAGACATGAAAAAGGTGTCGAAAATAAAAGCCTATGAACTTTATATGCAAACTTATTGGAATGACATCAAACTTATTGTCTTCTGTCATCGTGGAAAAGGAAAGGTCATAGAAGAACTGCTTATATTCAAATTCCGCAGCAACTACTGTTCGCGCGTCATGCAACTCACGGGCAAAATACAACCGGAAGACATAACGAATATCATCAAAAAGTAATCACTAGTTGTTTTCACACCTTTTTATTCTGTCGGGAAAGCCGGGCACAGCGGTGTCCGGCCCTGGCTTTTTTATGGTTGATGTCATGACTTCTCCGCGTATTCCAGCCGTTTCCCATCCTTTTTTCCTCAAGAATCCTCTATTACAATTCAAACTCAAAGTATTGGAACTCGAAAAACACTTCTCTGGAAATACCAACAAAGGGCAAGGGTAAAAAGACAAGCTTTCCCAACGGAATAACATCTGCACATGACAACTCTAACAGAACGGGAAAGGCCAATGGCATAGAACGGCAGAAAGACAAAGTTGGGTGAACGAGGCGGCACCAAGTCCGTTTAATTGCGATTGAAATGAGGTTTTAAGTCTCGAAAACCAACAAAAACAAACGGGTTTACTTTTTCTACTCACTCATTTGCATTATCTTTGCAGCGCAAAAAGTAAATATATAAAATATTTAAACACTCATGATCAAATCACAAGACATTAAAAAGGGTACGTGCATCCGTTTGGATGGGAAACTCTATTTCTGTATTGACTTTCTCCACGTTAAGCCCGGAAAGGGCAACACCATCATGCGCACAACACTGAAGGATGTCGTGTCCGGACGCGTGCTGGAAAAACGCTTCAACATTGGTGAGGCTCTTGAGGACGTTCGCGTGGAACGCCGCCCGTTCCAATACCTCTACATGGAAGGTCAGGATTACATCTTCATGAACCAGGAAACGTTTGACCAAGTGCCCATTGCCAAAGATCTTATTACGGGCGTGGACTTTATGAAGGAAGGTGACGTTGTAGAGGTCGTAAGCGATGCTTCTACCGAGACGATCCTTTATGCCGAAATGCCGGTAAAAACACAATTGAAGATCACCTACACGGAACCGGGCCTGAAAGGCGACACCGCCACCAACACAACGAAACCGGCTACGCTCGAAACCGGTGCGGAAGTGCGTGTTCCTCTCTTTATCAATGAAGGCGAAACAATCGAAGTGGACACGCGCGACGGTTCTTATGTCAACCGTGTAAAAGCGTAAATGGCGCGTTTCATTCACTCATATTTCAATAGAATCCCTGCCGTCCGGTAAATAAACTCACCCGTCCGGCAGGGATTAATCGTTAAACTGACTGCATATTACATAGCTGAACGTTTTCATGAAACCTGCTACCCGACAATCTAACATGGAACTGCTACGCATCATAGCCATGCTGATGGTGCTGACGCTACATGCCACTTATGAGACTTTCCGTTATCCACGTGCCGCATACGTCAGTGAAGAGCCATTGTCATGGCTGGGTATCATCACAACAGGTACAGCATGTATAGGATGTGTCGATATTTTCGTACTGATAACCGGTTGGTTCGGCATCAGGTTCAAGGTACGTAACATATTGCGGTTAGTCTTCCAAGTGGCTTTTGCCGTAACCATAGCATTACTGGCCCTCACACTTTGGCAGGGAGAGGTTCCGGCCGGACTGCTAAGCATCCTTAAAATGTATTATGGCTATTGGTTTGTCAACAGTTATCTGATACTGTATCTGCTCTCGCCGGTACTCAATGCCTTTGTGGAACATTGCGACGAAATGGACTTGCGAAAATTCCTCCTGACTTTTTACGCATTTGTTGTTCCGGCCTCATTCATCTTTTCTGATTTGAACAGAGGTTTTGCTGCTGTGCCTTTCATTGGATTATATCTGTTGGGACGTTACGTCCGTCTTTACATGGCACCTCGACTATCAGCATGTCCGCGCTCATATTTTCTGTATTTCTGGACCGGATGTATTGTCCTTTCGGCACTGACACTATGGACGGCAGGTTTCGCCCCACAAATTGTAATAGGTGCGCTTGTACCGATGGCAACGGCCTATACCAATCCGATTACCATAGCTTCAGGAGTAGCTCTGTTGCTTTATTTTTCCCGTATTCATTTTACGAGCCGAATTGTCAACTGGTTGGCGGCAGGTAGTTTTATGGCTTACCTCACACACCAGCAAGTGTTAGTGAGGCCTTATTATTTTGAAATCATTCGCAGATTTGACGCCCAGTTTGCCACCTCCCTTTTTATCTTAGCAACATTCGGCACCATCTGCCTGATTTTTATCCTTTCCGTTTGCCTGGATAATATTCGGCTATTGGCATGGAAAAGCATAGAACGGTTATTCCGGCATTAATCTGCCGGAATTAGCATAAAATATAAAAAGGGAACTTTCTTAATACACTCTTTTCATCTCGTCCACCCGTCAGAACTTTGATTATCATTTGGACGGAATATCCTCAAAGTCTACATATTCTCCTTCATTCTTTTCGAAGAATTTCCCATTGTCATTGCGGTGATTTTGTGTACCATCGGCTGTACCGGACGACGGATTTCCGGCCTTACGGGTGGTCTTTTTCTTTTTCCTCGGCCCTTCACCGTTTATCGTTTGCCTGAAAGCGTTGGCCGATCGGCGTATACTGAATAAAATTCGCAGTAATCCCATAACCGCGGCAATAAAAATAAATACGACTCCTAACAGGAGCAGAGATAAACAACCATACATAGCAGATAAAATCGTTAGTTAAGCGTTGCGTTTCATTATGTTTGCTCCCATGGAAAGAAGCACATAAAGCACGATGATATAGGCAAAAGCAACCCAACCGAAGAAAATAAGCAAAAGAAAGGCTGCAAGAATAAAAGAGTAGCGCAAGACATTTCCATGCCATCCGAAATTCTTGAATTTTAGGGCAAACATGGGAATCTCAGCTACTAAAAGGAAACTTGAGACTAGAATACCTGACAATAAGATCCATAGAGCAGATGGCATGACAGTCAACCAATCATGTGCACCATACGCTAATGCTCCCCAAAAAAGGGCATTGGCTGGCGTAGGTAAACCAATGAACGATGTCGATTGACGTTCATCCAAATTGAATTTGGCCAGACGCAATGCGGAAAAGGCAGCAAGGATAAATGCAACGAATGGCAGAAAATCCGCAACGGGCGAGCCAACTGAAGCATTTGGAGTAACTTCGCTCAAAAGAGCAAAAACAACTGATGCCGGCGCCATTCCGAAGGTAATGCAGTCAGCCAAGGAATCGAGCTCCTTACCAATAGGTGAAGATACTTTCAGCAAACGGGCCATGAAACCATCAAAAAAATCGAAGACAGCACCTCCTACAATAAAAGCCAAAGCAAGATCATAACGCGCTACTGGCTGCAAAACGAAATAAGTGGCAATACAACCGCAGATTAAATTACAACAAGTAATCGTATTAGGAATATGACGTTTCATAATGAAATATTCTTGATTTCTTTAAACGGAAAAACGGCGATACGGACATTTTAAATTGAAGCATATCCGCTCTTCTTTCAGTATGCCCACATAAATTATTTCAAGTGGGCAAGGATTGTCTGATTACCAACAGTACGCTGTCCGAGCTTAACAAGTATTTCTGTGTCAAGCGGCAAATAAACATCAACGCGAGACCCAAACTTTATGAAACCCAAATGTTCATCAATAAAACAGTCCTCACCGGCGTGGGCATAAGTAACAATACGCCGTGCAACGGCACCGGCAACTTGACGCACAAGAATTTCTTTTCCGGCTGGGGTAGCAATGACCACCGTAGAGCGTTCATTTTCCGTACTGGCTTTAGGTAGCCAGGCTTTATGGAAATTGCCGTTATGGTGTTCCACCATTTTCACCACACCGTCTACGGGAAACCAATTTGCATGAACATTAGTAACGGACATGAATACCGATACCATTATGCGGCGGTCATGGAAATATTCGTTTTCCTCCACTTCTTCGATCACCACTACCTTGCCGTCAGCGGGAGCAACGACAGCTTTCTCCGTATTGCCGTTAAAGATGCGGATAGGACATCGGAAGAAATTCACAACGACCAGATAAACGGACAATGTTACGACCAATACGAAGTAAAAAGGCCAAAGCGTGATGCCGTGAAGGAAATAATATAGCAAACCGTTAATAACCAACAAAGCCAAGCCACTTGCCCAAAGCGTGTTTCTGCCTTCACTGTGTAATCTCGGCTTTCTGATTTTTTTTATTCTTCCCATGCTTTTTGTCTGGAGGTTCTATAAGAGTTTATATTTTTTGCAAAGATAGCTTTTTTTACGGAAACAGGAAAATCCATGTACTGCTGAGTGGGACAAGCGCCTTATAATATTTCTTAAAACAATCTTTAAAGGCAGTGGAATCAGCCCTACATTTCGTTCCATTGCTCAGTGAGCATCCGTTCCAGTTCTTCGGGAGAAAGCCTTAAGTGGAATTGGCCGTTTTCAGCAATTGAAATGCCTCCGGTCTCTTCTGATACGATAAGAGCCAGACAGTCGCTTTTTTGTGATATGCCCAGTGCTGAACGGTGGCGGAGGCCCAAAGCTTTTGGAATATCGGCATCATGTGAAACCGGAAGGATACAACCCGCCGCCATGATACGTCCGTGACTGATTACCATTGCGCCATCGTGGAGCGGACTGTTTTTAAAAAATATGTTTTCGATGAGCCGCTGACTGATGTCGGCATTGATCATCTCGCCTGTGCGGATAATTTCTCCCAGCCCTTCGTTACGTTCTATCACAATGAGCGCCCCTTCCTTTTGTTTGCTCATGCTCATGCAAGCCATGACCAGAGGTATGATTTCCTTACGGTGAGGCACTTCGTTTTTCTTTTTTGAGAACAAGCGGATGATAAGGTTCGCGCGGCGGCGTGTGCCGATGCTGGAGAAGAAGTGGCGTATTTCTTCTTGAAACAGAATGATAAGCGCCAAAGCTCCCACATTGACCAACTGATTGAGAATGCCCCCGAGAAGACGCATTTCAAATAACTGCGTAACCAGGAGCCACACGACGATAAAGACAAGAATGCCGGAGAATATATTGGCCGAACTCGACTCTTTCATCAGTTTGTAGATGTAGTAGAGCAATAAGGCCACCGCAACGATGTCGATAAAGTCGACAATACCGAATTTTATCATGGTATGGATTTTTTATTTAGTGAGAGATTCCGCCATTTTTGCCGTAATCCTGACCGCTTCGGAGGCAGCATATACATCGTGCACCCGCAGTATCCGCGCCCCTTTCATAAGAGCAATGGTGTTAAGTACGGTTGTTCCGTTGAGAGCGGCCTCCGGACTGTTATCCAGAAGTTTGTATATCATGGACTTGCGGGAAACGCCGACCAAGACAGGGAGGCCGAAGGCTTGGAACTCTTCCAAATGCTGCATTAACTCGTAATTATGTTCCAGAGTTTTACCAAATCCGAATCCGGGATCGAGAATGACATCCCTGACCCCGATTTCGCGCAATGACTGTACGCGCCGGGCGAAATAGAGGCATATTTCCCGAAGCAGGTCCTCATAGTGTGGCGCCTGCTGCATGGTGCGGGGTTCGCCTTGCATGTGCATGAGTATGTAGGGCACGCCCAATTGTGCCACGGTACGGAACATTTGGTTGTCAAGACTGCCGCCGGAGATATCATTGATAATGTCTGCCCCGTATTCCTCAACGCACATTTTCGCCACGCTGGCACGAAAGGTGTCTACAGAGACTACGGCTTTTGGCAACTCCTGCCTGAGAATCCGCAAGCCGTAGCGCAAGCGGTCCATCTCTTCCTCTTCTGTCACGTTGTCAGCTCCCGGTCGCGAAGAATAAGCGCCAACGTCTATCATCGTGCCCCCTTCACTGACTATTTGATGACAGCGGGCAACGATGCCGGCTTCATCCTGCCGACGGCTACCGGCGTAAAAAGAGTCGGGAGTAAGATTCAGGATGCCCATTACCTGAGGAGTGCTCAGGTCGAAGAGGCGGCCTTGACAATTGATGGTATACATGATGGCGTAGTTGTTTTTTGCAGATCTATTCACCGGCAATTTTTTCCGTAAACGCCGGACGGTTGCACCTTAATGGCGCTTCGTACAAAAATACACAGAATATTTTGTTCATCGTACCTCTGTCAGTAAAAATCCGTATTTTTGCGCCGAATTTTCAAGTTTTTCATTAAAATATGATTATGACAATATCTGATTTATATGAAATCTATTGCCAGCATCCGGTAGTCACTACAGACACACGCGACTGCCCCGAAGGCTCTATCTTTTTCGCCTTGCGCGGAACTTCTTTCAACGGCAACGACTTTGCCCTGAAGGCTCTTGAGGCCGGATGCGCTTATGCCGTGGTGGACGATGAGGCCGTCACAGGCAACAACCGCCTTATCCATGTTGATGATGTATTGAAGACCTTGCAGGATCTGGCCACCTGCCATCGCCGCCGGCTGCGCATTCCTGTTATCCAGATAACAGGCACCAACGGCAAAACCACCACCAAAGAACTGCTCTCTGCCGTTCTGTCGCAAAAATACAATGTGCTCTATACGCTGGGGAATTTCAACAATCATATAGGGGTGCCCAAAACACTGCTGCGCCTCCGGCCGGAGCACGAAATCGCCGTTATTGAGACCGGCGCCAACCATCCGGGAGAAATACGGGAACTGAGCCATATAACCGATGCCGACTGCGGGCTCATAACCAATGTAGGAAAAGCTCATCTGGAGGGATTCGGCTCATTCGAAGGAGTTATCCGCACCAAAGGTGAGCTATACGATTATCTCAGGCAGAAGGAGAGCGGATTCATATTTCTTCATGCAGACAATGAATATCTCCGAAACATATCCGGCGACATTGAAACGTTCACCTACGGCATGCCGGGGAAAGGCTATGACGTAGAAGGAGAGGTGATGGCCGGCAATCCTTTCTTGCATTTACGCTGGCGTCCGGCCGGCGGAGAATGGCAGGAAGTGGAAACACATCTGGTAGGGGGCTATAATCTCGACAATGTGTTGGCAGCAGCAGCGGCCGGCATCCGTTTCGGCATCTCGCCAACACAGATTTCACAGGCACTGGCTGCATACGAACCCACCAATAATCGTTCGGAACTTAAAAAGACGGAGCGCAACGAACTGATAATTGACGCTTACAACGCCAATCCCACCAGCATGAAGGCCGCGCTTGACAATTTCCGCCTCATGCCTGCCAATCACAAAATGGCCATACTCGGCGAAATGCGCGAACTGGGCGACGCCTCTCCTGAAGAGCATCGCCATGTAGTGGAACTGGTAGGCAAGGCCGGCTGCGAGGAAGTATGGCTGGTGGGTGACAATTTCCGTCCTTTTGCCGGTACATACCGTGTTTTCGACAATGTGGAAGCCGTTCGTAAGCATCTTGAGGACCATCCGGTGTCCGGCCGGCTCATATTGATAAAAGGAAGTAACGGCACCAGGCTGTTCCGCCTTCCCGAACTGCTTTGAGAAGAGCGGACACGCCCGCTTCGGGCCGGGCGGCAGAATGACCGACGGCACATCCCCAAAAGCCTGTGAAACAAAAAGACAACCGGAATCACCAATCTACCTTGTCCCCTTTCCTCATGCTCCGCCTGACTGACTTATATTAAATGGGTGCTGGTTGCCGTTTCCCTCGTTTTTCGTCTGCCGCCTCTTTTTAACACAATTTGCTTTCCGCCGGAAAATGTATTATCTTTGTAACAGCGAAAGCGGGCAGTCATCGGCAAACTGCCCGCTTTTTCAGTATTTTCAGGCCATATTCTGACCGTTTCCCAGCCTGTTTTTCTTGAAAAATCCCCGTATTGCAATTTAAATTCCAAGTATTCGTGTTAAAAATCCAATACGGCCTTTTGAAAAACTCCTGCTTACAATTTATGTTTTAACACATCGGAGTGTTATGGAAGGTTAAAAATGTTAAAGTGCAAAGTCTCAGTTGCCTTTCATGGCTATTTCTCGCCGAATTCAGATTGCTGCTGTTCCACTTCTTTCAATTTTAGGGCGTTTTGCTCCTTGTTGTGGCGCTCGGCTTCACGTTCGTCCCTGCCCTTCGAAGCGGTTGCCGCTTCGGAGTCTGTACAACTGGTCGGTATGAGTGCCGCCTCAGTGGCGTCATAAACCAACGGTAAGGCGGCCGGCTTCGTCTCTAGTATAAGTTCGCCGCTGACAGGCATTTGCGAGCCGTCAAACGATACGCTGGCCGTGATGCGTATTTTCCCGGGGGTTAACGTGGACTGAATCAGGGCCGGTGCCGTGCCCCACCGGACTGGTGCCGGATTGGCCATGATGTCTGCACCCCCCAGCAGGCGTCCTTCCCCTTCTACTGTAAAATGGATTGAGTAATTGTTAAGCCGCTTGATGTTGCCGTTCTTGTCGGCAACGGCGGCTACAACTGTCACGAAGTCGGAGCCGTCGGCTTTCAGTTCTGTTCCTTCGCTGTCAGCCCACAGAAGCAGTTTCTCTGGCCGGCGCGCCGGCATCACTTTGTGTGTAGCCGCCACTTTCCCGTCTATTAGTCCTTCGGCGAGCAGATACACCTCGTCCTGCCTGCCGGCTCTCGACAGCGCTTTGTCCGTCATGAAGTCATAAACGTCAGGAAAGGTAATCACAGGCGACGGCATTCCTGGGCGGTTCTTGTCTTTTCGGTAAATATGCGTTTTGCCTCCTTTGTTGAAAGTCAGCCTTACTTCGTCACAGTTGGAATAGACCGTCACGTCCTTGCCGGAAAAAGGTGTCATTTCATGAGCTATGTATACCATGGGGCCACTTCCCGCATTTCCGTCCTGTTTCTCGGCAGGTCGTTGAGACATAAACATGTAATAGGAATATTTGGGCTGGCGGAAGACGTCTGCCAAACCTCCGTAGAATGGGTCGGGATGGTAGCCGCGCTGATGGTCGAACGAATGCCACAAGCATCCCCCGACATGCTGTGGTGTCTGTTTGTGTAGCACATCGAAGCTGGTTACCGGATAAGATGGAGCGGCATAGTGCCGGGTCTGGACCAGCATGGGCTGTTCGCCCCAGTTGCGGGCTACGCGGCTGGGAGAATTGTGGGAGTTCCAGTCATCGACATTGTCGCCCCATTCTCTGGTAAAATAGGTTTTTGAAGGATCGTGTTTCGAGGTGGCGTCCTGCATGCTTGCCGGATGGGCAAAGTAAACCGGAAAACTCTCATGGCCCCGTGCCTCGCTGTCGCAGCCGCTGTAGCAATAAGGATAGGGATATTCGGCATCGACTATGTTGCGGGCATTTTGGGCGAAGTCCGCCGGATACCATGTCTCGTTCAGAATAGGCTCCCACAACCATACGCAGGGATGGTTTCTGTCGCGGCGCACAAGATTGCGAATGTCGCTGTAGACACGTTGGGCAAATTCCGGCGCATCGTTCCAGAACTGCCATCCGGGCGTATTGTCAATAACAAACAGGCCCAGTTCATCGCAGGCGTCCATGAATGCCGGATCCTGCGGGCAATGGGCATTGCGGATAACCTCTATGCCGGCTTCTTTCAGTTTTTTTGCATCACGCCAGTGTACGCTGTTGGGCACGGCATTGCCTACCACCGCGAAATCCTGATGGCGGTTGGCGCCGATCAAAGGTTTGCCGTAGGGCTTGCCGTTAAGCCAGAATCCGTCTTTGGCCTTGAACTCAATGCTGCGGATGCCGATGCGCCGGCGATAGCCGTCTACCGCATTACCGTTGCGGTCCAGCACCCGTATCTGCAAGTCATATAATATTGGCGAAGATGGGCTCCACAGCATGGGGCGCTTCACTTCTGCTTGATGGGAGGAAACGGCTGTTTTTCCGCTCCTGACAGATATCTTGTCGTTGATGTGCAGCACTTGCTTGCCGTCGGGTTGCAGCAGCGTGTATTCCACTACGCCTGAAAAGGCTTTCTCAGTGGCATTGCGAATGTGTGAGCGTAGATTCACTGTAGCCGAGGTGTCCGATACTTTATCGAAACTGACGAACAGGCCGCCGCCAGCCACTTCGTTCTCGTAATTGGGGTCGGTGATGAACACTTCGCTGTGGGCTACAAGCCAGCAGTCCCTATAAATGCCGCCAAAGTAAGTGTAGTCCAGTACGTTCTGTGCTTTTCCCGGAGGGTAGGAAGGGTCATTGCTGTTGTCTGCCCACACGGCAATGACGTTGTCGCCTTTCCAGTTGACGGCATCTGTTATATCAACGACAACCGGCAGATAGCCGCCGAAGTGTTCGGCCAGCAGTTTGCCGTTGACGAAAACTTTGCTTTTCCCCATGATAGCCTCGAAATGGAGAAATAGTTTTTTGTTTTTAAAGGAGGCTTGTGGGGTGAAATGTTTGCGATACCATATTTCACCTTGATAATTAATGCAGCCGCTGGCTTCTGTCGGCAGGTATTCTATTCCGTTGGGCAGGGACACCACAGGCCAGTCGGTATCGTTGAAGTCTTTGGCCTGGGCTCCGCCAGCGGCGCCTTTGTGGAAACGCCATGCCGGATTCATGGAATAGACTTCACGGCCGCAGTCTTTTAAAAGGAAGAAACCGGCTGTGGAAAATTCCGGTTGGCGGGTTGCAGGCATGGGCAGTACTGTAAGGTAGAAAAAGAGGCAGTAAATGATTCTTTTCATGCTATCGGTGAATTTAGGTTGGTTATAATAGGACTTTTGTGCTGTTGGGGGGAACAGTATGGAATAGTTGGGCAAATATACTTGTTTCTTTCTGAAGACAGTTATTGTTATGTGATGAAACTCTTACAAAATATCCGGACAGATTAAAAAGGACACTTCGTGAATATAAAAAAGTTGCTTAACTTTGCAGCTAAATACCAATTACTTAAAATTATGAAAAAAATAGTTATGCTTTGCCTGTCTCTTGTCATGGGATGGGGCATGGCACATGCCGATGAGGGCATGTGGCTTCTGAAACTGATGAAACAGCAACATCTTGAGGATTCCCTCCGAAAGGCCGGATTGCAACTTTCCCCCGAGGCTCTTTACAGTGAAACATCATCGTCGTTGCGCGAGTGCATCGGCATTTTCGGAGGTGGCTGTACGGGCGAGGTTGTTTCGCCCGATGGCTTGGTGCTGACAAATCATCATTGCGGTTTTAGCTTTGTGCATGAAATGAGTGGTATCGGCCATGATTATATGAAGGACGGCTATTTTGCCAAGAGTCGTTCCGAAGAATTGCGCACTCCCGCAAGCTTGGGTTTCACTTTTGTGCTTCGTATTGTTGACGTGACTGATGAGGTAAATGCTGCCGCAGTAAAGGACGGTGCCGATACTTATACATCGCAGAGCCAGGCTTTCTTGGAACCGTTGGCGCAGAAACTGTTTAAGAAAAGTGATTTACGCAAGAAAAAAGGCATGAGCGTACGCATCGTCCCGTTCTTTGGTGCCAATCGTTTCTATATGTTCTATGAACAGCGTTTTACAGACGTTCGTCTGGTTGCCAACCCGCCATATAATATCGGTCAGTTTGGTGGCAATTCTGATAATTGGGTTTGGCCGCGGCATAGTGCCGATTTTGCCATGTTCCGCATTTATGCCGATAAAAATGGTGATCCGGCCCCTTATAGTCCTGACAATGTGCCCCTCAAATGCAAAAAATATCTTCCTATTTCACTCAAAGGTATAGACGAGGGGGATTATACCATGATTATGGGATTTCCCGGCCGTACCAGCCGTTTCCTAACAGCCTCGCAGGTGGAATTACGTACACAGAGTACGAATGCTCCCATAGTTCTGGCTGGAAATCCATTGTTGGATTATTATAAGAAACTGATGGACCAGAGTGATGAATTACGCCTTTTGCTTGAAGACGAGTATTTCTCGTGGGGCAACAGTATCAAGAATTTTGGCGGTATGAATGAGGCTGTTGAAAAAATCAATTTGGTGGCTCAGAAAAAAAAGGAGGAAGATAAGTTTCGACTCTTTGCAAAAGAGAGTAAAAAACTTGAATATCAAAATATTATAGATCGTATTGACTCTCTCTGCCGCGCGGCAAAAGATACGCTTTACGATCAGGCTCTCTCGCGCATAACTCTTTATGAACAGGACTTTTTGATTCGTCCCAATCTCGTGGATAATTTTGTCACGGCAGTGAAGAAAGGTAATGTCAAGGATATTGAAAAAGCAGGAACGGCCATTATGGATTGGTGTCAGCCTTATTTTGATGCCAAGAAATTGGATATTGATCGTGGAAAAATGGAAATGCTGACGCCCTATTTTGTCAATAACCATAAATTGCGGAATGTGGTTCCGACTTATTTGGCTGAAGGGCAGGACTGGAAAACTTTCTGTGAAAAGGTGTATACTCAATCTGTCTTTGCTGACAGTGCCCGACTGGCGGAAGTCCTGAGCGGGAATAAGGTGGATGTTCTGGTTGATGACCCTCTCTATCAACAGGGAAAAGCATTGGCAGAATATAGTAAGAAAACTATTGCCGGACTGAAGAATTATGAACGTAAGCTCAAGGAACTTGAGAAAATTTATGTTCGTGGTCTGTGTGAGATGTATGATTGGTCTAAAGCACCGGATGCTAATTTTACTTTGCGTATGACTTATGGTCATGTGACAGATTTGAAACCGCGTGATGCCGTTCGTTATGATTGGCGGACAGTACTTGATGGTATGTTTGAAAAAGAAAGCAAAATGGAAAGCGATTATTTTGTCAATGAAGATTTGCGGAAACTTTATGAGGTCAAAGATTTTGGCCGTTATGCCCGTAAGGATGGCAAATTGCCCACTTGTTTCCTTTCCAATAATGATATAACAGGGGGTAATTCTGGTTCAGGAGTACTTAATTCCCGTGGAGAACTTATCGGTTTGGCTTTTGACGGCAATATCGAGAGCTTGTCTAGTGACCTTAAGTTTAATCCAACTCTTCAGCGTTGTATAAATGTAGATATGCGTTATGTGCTCTTTATTATAGATAAACTGGGAGGAGCTAAATATGTATTTGATGAATTGGATATTCGTTGAAATAATAATAGCATTGTAAGTTGAATTTAAACGCGAAGAGTGAATTTTCACTCTTCGCGTTTGTTCTTTAATAAAAAACATCGTGCAGGTCTGGGTCTGAGTGTAAATATGTCATGTCTTATTTTCTTTAATATAATAATGTGTATTATATTCTGCAGTTGTATTATTTCCCGATCTATTCCTTT
>ERZ778518.551-NODE-551-length-34550-cov-15.869372_pt1 | contig 34550 bp, 32 predicted proteins | sample MGYA00510340_ERZ778518 | MGnify/ENA primary metagenome ERZ778518 (study PRJEB29527, sample SAMN07138967) | mouse gut metagenome | material: feces | host: mouse | place: China:Nanjing | collected 2016-01-25 ...
GGCGGGGAGTTTGACTGGGGCGGTCGCCTCCGAAAGGGTATCGGAGGCGCCCAAAGGTTCCCTCAGGATGGACGGAAACCATCTAAAGAGTGCAAAGGCAGAAGGGAGCCTGACTGCGACACCGACGGGTGGGGCAGGTACGAAAGTAGGGCTTAGTGATCCGGTGGCATAAAGTGGGATTGCCATCGCTCAACGGATAAAAGCTACCCTGGGGATAACAGGCTTATCACTCCCAAGAGTTCACATCGACGGAGTGGTTTGGCACCTCGATGTCGGCTCATCGCATCCTGGGGCTGCAGCAGGTCCCAAGGGTTGGGCTGTTCGCCCATTAAAGCGGTACGCGAGCTGGGTTCAGAACGTCGTGAGACAGTTCGGTCCCTATCCGGCGCGGGCGGAGGAAACATGAGAGGGGCTGTCCCTAGTACGAGAGGACCGGGATGGACGGGCCGCTGGTGGACCTGTTGGCATGCCAATGCCATGGCAGGGTAGCCAAGCCCGGGAGGGATAAACGCTGAAGGCATCTAAGCGTGAAGCCTGCCTCAAGATGAAGTTTCCCAACCGAAAGGAGTAAGACCCCTTGGAGAGTACGAGGTAGATAGGGCAGAGGTGGAAGTGCAGCAATGCATGGAGCTGACTGTTACTAATCGGTCGAGGGCTTGACCGAGAGAAAAGCGAAGGAAGCGGAAGATGGAGCAGAGGTTCTGTATGGATTTTTGAAGGTATATGAATTAAAATAAGAGAATAATCCTCGATAGCTCAATGGTAGAGCAGCCGTAATGGTTACATACCGGAAAAAGCTATTGCAGGATGCACAAAAACAGGTTTGTAAATTTGTGCAAACCTCACAATAGTCCTCGATAGCTCAATGGTAGAGCACACGGCTGTTAACCGTGGGGTTGTTGGTTCGAGCCCAACTCGGGGAGTTTGGAAAAGCCCGTAAACATCAGCGTTTGCGGGTTTTCTTTGTTTAAATGTCAAGCCTTGAAAGAGGCACAATAGATCGCATGGCTGCAAAAACAGGCATGTGAGTGTTAACCGAAAAATGAACCGGGATCGCGCTGCATTTCGTATTCCGGCTGTAACTGCCTGATAGTAAACAATACTTTTACTGTCAGGCTTTTTTTGTTGCCATTTTTTAGCCACGGTATGATGCTGTGGCTTTTTTTGATGGATGGATCAGGAGGGATTCTTATGGAATTTACGGAAATGGAAAAACGGATGCTGTACCAGACAGAGGGAAGTGAGCGGTATGCCGTCCTGCAGGAAATGTCTATGGCCTCACGGTATGCCGGGGCCCCGGCCAGACGGAAGGCTGCAAAAAGCCTCCTGGAGAAACTGCGCCCCCTGACGGATGCAGAGTGTATGGAGGCCGTACATGACATTCGGAGGAACTACCGGCTACCCCAGGAGGGGCGGACCATTGGCGAGCTGCTGGCCCAGGCCAGGCAGAGATCCGGCGCCGAACAGCTTAAGGGGCATGACATCATGGGATTGGAACGCTTCGACCCGGAGGTGCGTCACATGGTTATATTTGATGTGCTTTCAGGTGATTCTACCGTGGGCGACAAAGGGGACCGGATGCGCCTGTTCCTTACGGACACCGGGTATGAGAGATTCAGGGACCGGCAGGAAAAGGGAGAGCTCAGGATACAGAACCATGCGAAGGTTGCACCGGGCGGCCATCTGCACTATGACCGCAGGGACCGTGTCTTGTAGCCAGGAGGGAAAGAAAGGAGGTTTTTGTTATGGCTGTATTCCGGGTAGAAAAAACAAAAGACTTCACGGTCATGTGCAACCATCACCTGCGCAATGTGAAGCTCTCCCTGAAAGCGAAAGGCCTGCTGTCCCTCATGCTGTCTTTGCCGGAGGACTGGGACTATACCACCAAAGGGCTTGCCTGTATCTGCAGGGACGGGGTGGATTCCATTGCCAGCGCGTTAAAGGAGCTGGAGAAGCACGGGTATCTCACCAGGCAGAGGGTCCGTTTTGACAACGGCCGGCTGGGGGATATTGAGTACACGATACATGAAAAGCCGGTAAGCCAGGAAGCAGCGGAGGTCCTGCCTAAACGGGAAAATCCAGGACAGGCAAATCCAAGACAGGCAAAGCCAGGACAGGAAAAACCTGGACAGGGGAATCCTGCACAGGGAAATCCCCCACAATTAAATACTGATCCATTAAACACGGATGGATCAAATACGGATAGATTAAATACACATCAATCAATCCATCCGGCAGAGCCGGAGGCGGCAGGGTGCCTGGATGGGATGGATAGGACAGAGCTTGTGAACGCATACCGTGAGATTATCCGTGCAAATGTGGAGTACGGCTTTCTGGTACAGCGGTATGGAGCGCAGCGGATGGATGAAACGGTGGAGCTCATGCTTGAAGTGGTCCTTTCAAAACGCCCTTTCATCCGCATCGCAGGAGACGATTTCCCCAGGGAGGTTGTAAAGAGCCGGTTCCTAAAGATCAATTCCGGCCATTTGGAGTATGTCTTTGACTGCATTGACAAGAACACCACGAAGGTAGGGAACATCAAGGCTTACCTGCTTGCGGCCCTGTATAATGCCCCGGCAACGATGGACAGCTATTACCGGGCCGAAGTCAACCATGACCTGTACGGCATGTGAGCATGGGAAGGGATGTCCCTGAAACAATTCAGGAAAGGAGGCGGGGCACAATGAGGAAAGAGGTGCCTGGGCCATGCCGGGCGTAACGAAAGAGCAGATCCAGGAGGCAAGGGAGGCGGATCTGTTCCGTTACCTGCAATTCCATGAGCCGGGAGTTTTAAAGAGGGACGGGCCGAACTACCGGCATAAGGAGCATGACAGCCTGGTCTATGTCACCGGGAAGGGATACTGGTACTGGAACAGCCGGGGACGGAGTATCAACGCTTTGGATTATCTGGTGGAGATCCGGGGCTACGGCCTGGTGGATGCGGTGAACACGCTGACGGACGGAAGGGGCCGGCAGACGGAAAGCCGCCGGAGCGCGCCGGCAAAAAGCCCTGTGCAGAGGGAGCCGGAGAAAAGGCCCTTTTCCCTTCCCTGGGCGAAACGGTGCGCCACCTTTGCGGTATCATACCTGCAGAGACGGGGGATCAGCAGCCGGATAATCAGCCGCTGCTTCCGGTTGGGGCTTCTGTATGAGGCAAGGCACAGGGACGAAGCGGTCTGTGTGTTCGTGGGAAAGGATGACGGGGGAAAGGCGAGGTTTGCCTGTATGCGGGGCATTGGGACCAGCCTGAAGAAAGATGTGGCCGGCAGCGATAAAAAATTCAGCTTCTGCTACCCGCCGGAGAGTCAGGGCAGCCGGCAGCTCGCCGTATTCGAGGCGCCCATTGACGCCCTTTCCCATGCCGCGCTGCAGGAGCTGGGGGGATGGAGATGGAACGGCTGGCGCCTGTCCCTGGGCGGGACCTCCCATGTGGCGCTGACTGCTTTCCTGGAACGCCACCCGGAGATCCGGCGCGTTACCCTGTACATGGACAATGACCCTGCCGGCCTTGTCAACGCCAGGAAGATACGGGACATGCTGAAACAGGACCGGCGCTTCCGGCATATCCGGGTCGGCGTAAACCCGCCCCGGACGGGAAAGGATTACAACGAAAAGCTGCTCTGCCTTAGGGAACAGGGTACGGACTGCCAACAACAAAGCCGCCATAGACAGGCGGCAATTTCTATTTAAGGAGGAATCCAGATAATGATGAAAACCGAAAATACCGTTTTACAGATGATCGCCGGGGCTGCCAGGTGCCCGGAGTACGGGCCGGACATGGTAAAGGACCTGATGGAGAAGCTGGACATGAACGAGAGGGCCTTCGCCCTCCTGATGAACGTGGCCCCTTCCACCATCCGGCTCTGGACCAGCGGCGCGGCACAGCCCAGCGGCACGGCCAGGCGGCTCATGCAGATCTACGAGGCCGGGCCGGAGATCGTGGGGAAGATCGCAGGGGAGCCTTCGGCAGAGGGGAGGGATTCTTAAATGGCAGGCATGGAACAGACGGCGGCGGTGCCGGAACAGCCCATTGCAGAAAATGGGCCGGTGCAGGGGCTCCTTGCCCTGCTGAAAGAAAACAATCCGGCCGGCTATCAGGAGTTTTCAAAGCTGATCGAATCCGTGTCGCTCATGGAAGGCCGCCTTGCCGTGGCGGTGGGGGAACTGGAGGCCATGCGGGGGGATCTGCAGAAGATGCAGAACCATTCCCTGAAAGCGGCGCTCCAAAATGCCTGCAGGTCTATGGAGGCCAACATTTCCTCAATGCAGCAGCGTCTGGCCGAAGTGAAGGAAAAGATTGTCGAGGGGTGCAAAAATGTGCTTGCGGACTTTAAGGAGCGCGGCACTGTGGCCTTAAACGGGATAGCCCGTTTTCTCCATTTGAGACCGGCATTGGAGGCAGTCCGGCAGAGCGCGGAATATAATCAGAAGGAAAACAGCCAGTCTATGGCAAAGATTGACGCTTTCGTGTCCGAGTACCATGAGACCGGGAAACACCTGAAAAATATGCGCCTGGCGCTGATGGGGAAGGAACCGGTGCAGGAGGCCAGAAGCGCCGGACGGATTGCGGCGTGCGTCAAAGCGCCTTACCGTGCCAGCCGCGCATGTATGGGGGCAATGGAGAAGGGGGCGCTAAAGGCAATGGACGCATTGGACCGGCTGGAGAAGGCGGCAGAGCGCCGGCCCTCTGTCTTAAAGGCCATGAAGGAGCAGGCGCCAAAAGCGGAGCCGGCAAAGGAAAGGCAGACGCCTTCCCAGGACAAGGGTAGCCGGTGATTTACGTGAGAAGGGAGGAAACCTGATTGAAAGAGGAACCATTACCGCAGATCTATCTGGTAAGAGATGTGAATTTAGCGGAGTTTGCCTATAAGCTCCATATTTTTGCCGGGGACTTCCTGGGGGAAAGCGAATTTAACCTGCGTTCCTTTGCGACGAATACCAGTCTGGATTCCATTGCCATTATGGGAAAACGGCACATGTGGCTTTCGGATGCCGTGCTTGCCTACTGCCCTACGACAGAGCAGTACCGGATGGCCGTCACAACGGAATATCTCGGAGCCAGGGCTTTCCTGTTCCATGCGGAGCGGACGGAGGACGGGCGGCTGTTCGGGGATGTCCTGATGATGGACCTGGACACTCTGCGGCAGGAGATAGAGAAGAATACCCTGTATCCTTACGGGGTGAGCATGGTTTACCGGGACGGCACGAAAGCGGAGGTGGGCATTGAAAAGTGGGAGGCAATGGAGCTCTGCGAAAAGGACGCCCTGAAAAACTGGCGTTACCTTTACGCCCCGGAGCGGACAGAGGAATGGGAGCAGTATTATTCAAACAGATTCAGCCAGTGGAAAGAGCAGGCGTTCTACTACATGGAGCAGGATCTGGAGGAACGCCTGAACATGGAATACATGCTGGAGGCACAGAACCCGGATACGGACATGTACCGCATACCATTGGGGGCGGCAAAACAGATTCTGCTCAATGGGGACGGTCCGGTTTACCGGCTGCTTCCGGGCGGGGCGGAGGAACTGGCCCCGGTCACGGCCATAACCACCGGCCTCTGGTACATGGAGTACAGGGAGTTTGCCGTCACCCCGGAAAACCTGGGCGGCGTGGACCGTCTTGTACGCCGGGAGACGGACAGGCTGACCGGAAGGATACCAAGGCCAAAGGAACGGCCAGACCGGAAACATGAGAAAGAAGGAAAATGCTGCCCCCGCCCGGAGCGGTAAATTTTTGGAAAGAATCGAGGTGATTTGATATGCCGAAACAGCATGAGGATTTTGGGGAGAAGATCGGGGGCGCAAAAAAGGACCTCTGGAAAGAGAGGGGGCTTATGGCGGACGACCTGGACGCCATGAACGGGCGGGAGGCCGAGAAATTCGTAAAGAAGGACAACATCTGGAAAAAGCCGGATTACAAGGCCATGCTTGATGGCGGGATTCCCCTGGGGGTGGTGTATTTCATCAAAAAGGCCAGGGACAGCTTAAACGCTTCCCCACAGTATTACCGCAGGGATGATACCCCGGAGAAACGCCTTGCCAGGCAGAAAGAATATATCAGGACGGTCCGGGAACTGCAGGAGGCGGTGACGGATGTCCGTACTGCGGAGGACGCCGTGCAGGTCTGCGACCGCTTCATGGTGGGGAACGGCTATCTGGAGTGGTCCCAGGGATGGGGAGGCAGGGGCTATTACAGCGCTACGGAAAAGGGCAGGGAGAACCCGGCCATTACCAATAAGCTGCTGAAAGCCCTGGATGTCGGCCCGGTTTCCTCCTTTGAGCGTTATTTTGCACAGAAGGCCCAAAAGGATCAGTTCCTGGTGCCGAAGGAGCAGAAAGTGCCGGCAGGGTATTCCATCCGTTTCAATGACGGGAAGAATACTTATTCAAAAAATAAAGACTGGAAACCGGATACCTGGTATGTGACGAAGGGCTATTCCATCATACAGACCAACTTTGAGACACGGGAGGCGGCCCTCAAATGGGTGCAGGAGCTGGCAAAAGGCCGGAGCAAAAGCGGAAAGACGCGGTTCGTGCCTCCCCAGCTTGCGGACGTGAGGCGCACCGGGCCGGATTACCGCGGCGGCGCGGAGATCACCGGGCAGCAGTACCTTGACACCTTCGGGTTCCGGGGCGGCGAGTTCGGGAACTGGATGAACCAGAATGACCGGCAGGCTTCCCTCAATATGGGGTTTGAGGCGCTGAAGGATCTGGCTTCGGCCCTTCAGGTCAGCGATAAGGATATCGCCTACCAGGGGACGCTTGCCATCGCTTTCGGCGCCAGGGGGAGCGGGAACGCAGCGGCCCACTATGAACCGCTGCGCAAGGTCATCAACCTTACGAAGATGCACGGGGCTGGTTCCCTGGCACATGAGTGGTGGCATGGGCTTGATGATTACCTGGGTACGAAGATGGGGGCAAAGGGGATGCTCTCGGACCAGCCCCGCCTCTACCCTCCCTTCCAGAAGCTGATCGACACCATAAAGTACAAGCCGGAGACGGCAGAGCAGGCAGAAATACGGATGGAGGCGCAGGGGGCCAGGATGAAGAAAAATGCCGAAAGCTGGCTGGATTCTGCGGTGTTGGGATCCCTGAAACGGTGCGGGGATGAAGGAACCCTGGAACAGTATGCGTCCTTAAAGGCCGCCTTCCTCTCCGGCGAGCCTGGGACGGTGGAGAAGATAAGCGCCCTGAAAAAAGAGAAGGCCGGCCGGGTGATCCCAAAGAGCGAGCGGGAGCGTCTGGAGACGTTCGAGAAGATTCTGCATGGGATGCAGGAGCAGGAGACGCCGAAAGTGGGGCGGACGGAAACGGATTACTACCGCAATTCCGTAAGGATGGGGAAGGAATGCGAGAAGGACGGGGGCTATTGGGACAGCAACGTGGAAATGACGGCCAGGGCTTTTGCCTGTTACATCAAGGACAAGCTGCCTTACCAGTCGGATTACCTGGCAGGCCATGCAGATTGTGCGATCACGTTTGCTACTGATAATGACGGGAAAATGGAGATACTGAAAGCCTTTCCGGAAGGGGAGGAACGCAAAGCCATCAATGCGGTGTTTGACGAGATTGTGGCGGATTTGAAGCTGCAGCATATCCTTACCCACCAGGAGGTGACGCAGCCCCTTGCGGTGCGCCCTCTTGCGGAGAATGAGCAGATTTCCATGTTTGACAGGGGGCGCCCTTCCATGATGGAACAGCTTGCGGTGAAGAACCCGGCAGAAAAAACAAAGCCGGTGCAGACGGTTCCGAAAAAAAGTCACGCACAGGAAATTTAGGAGGTGAGGGATTGGAGGAAAACAAGGATTACAAGGTCCACCGATCAGGGGGACTGACAGAAGGGTACAAGCTCGCAATGGAGCATACGGTATCGTGTGCGGATACAGATATTCTTCCGTTGGCTGAACAGGGAGCAGAATCAATATATGCCATGCGCCAGGAAAGCATTGAGGGAGAAAGGAAAGCCTATGACATTGTGGCTGCGGCGGCAAAGCAATGGGAACAGCAGGCTGCGGTCACGCAGAGGCTTGACCGGGCGTTGGCATACTTACATACCCCGGAGGTAAGGCATACCGCAAACAGATGGCAGCCGTACTCCAATAACAAGGACTGGGAGGAAATCAGCAACCGGGTTTATAAGATGTTCTGCCAGTTTAGGGAAGAAACCGCGTATGACAAGGAAGCAAAGCGGAGCGTCCCGGCCGCCTGGTGTGTGACTTGGGATTTATATTTAAACTCTCCAAAGGACGGTTACAGTATCCATCTTGCAGGGCAAAACAGGAAACGCTACACTGACAAAACTGCTGCAATGAAGTATCTGAATGGACGTAAGAAAGCCTATTCACATCTATTTACAGAGATTTCACCGCCGATCCCAAAAGAACATGAAAAATGTTTTACTGTCAATGGCGCACTCCTTCCAGGATATGTGGTGGAGGGGCAGGATCAGGAGCAGAAAGACCATACCGCCACCGATATTTCAGAGGGCGGTATATCTTTACCCGAAAAAGAAAAAAAGCCCTCTGTGCTGGGAAAGCTGTCTGCGGGTAAGGCACCGGAGAAAAACACTGCGGAATCAAAAGCGGAAAATAAGAAGAAGGAGAATATACAGATTTGAAGGTTTTAATGGTGGAGCCGGGGAAAGCGCCCTATGAGGCCGAGCTTGACGGGAGCCTCCGGTCCATGCAGGAGGCGGTCGGGGGAGGTATAGAGAGCAATAGCCCCTATGAGGACCCGGCCGTGATTATCAGCAACAGGGATGGTAAAAATGCCGGCCTTACCTTAAACCGGGCTGTCTACGGTCAGGACGGCAGCATGACGGATATTATAGCTGGTACTTTTTTTATAGCCGGCCTCGGTGAGGAAAGTTTTACGGACCTTCCCGATTATCTTATGGAGAAGTACAAGGAACAGTTCAAGCACCCGGAGAAATTTATCCGGCTGGCCGGTGAGGTTGTTGTGGCAAAACAGCCTCTCCCACCGGAGGAACAGACACGGCCAGGAGTTATGGAGGAACCGGATGGGGAAGGCATAAGGCTTGACGAATCTGTGGACCTGGCCTTTGACCTGGATGAATTTTTTAGGAGGAACAGCCGGAATTATGCAGCCATATTCCGTGATCCCCATGAACGGAAGGAGTGCCTTGCAGATAAGTTGCTTTCCGGGCAGACGGCCCAGATCCGTGACCATCTGGCCTCCCTGGAGAAAAACCATCCGTATCTTGTCGGGGATCTGGCAGCCCTTTTGGAACGTATTGCTGCCTACGAAAAAAAGTATGGAATCATGTCGCTTCGGGAGCAGCTTGACAGTGCCAGAAAACAGGCAGCACAGACAGCGCAGAGAGTGCCGGAGAAAACGAAAAAGCCGGAAAGGGGGTAATGGGTTATGCTGATGGCGGAACAGGCGCCATATATGCTTATGGTGCGGCCGGATGACGTTGCAATCAATCCGCGGGAGCTAGACGAGCCTTTCGGGAAAATGGTGTGTTTTCACAGACGATATTCCCTGGGGGACAGCCATAACTACATGGACAAAGACGATTTTTTGCGGGAGATGTACCTGGATACCGTGGGGCATGACGAACAGGGGATGAAGCGGTATGAACGGATGGTGAACATTGTAGGAGGGCGGAATATGCGCGGCCCGAAAACGGAGGAACGGGCAATCGACGATTCCATGCTGAACGTCATTTCCGGGAAGTATATTATGATGCCTCTGTTCCTCATGGATCACAGCAGCCTTGCCATGCGGACCGAGAGCTTCCACGATCCCTGGGACAGCGGGCAGGTGGGCTGGATCTATGTTTCCAAAGAGGACGCGCTGAAAGAGTTCGGTGCTGAAAAAATGACCGGGGCAGTCCGGCATAAAGCGGAAGAACTGCTGAAAAGCGAGGTGGCCGTCTATGATTCCTACCTCCGGGGCGAGTGCTACGGCTTTGAACTGTATAAAAACGGCGAGCTGTCGGATAGCTGCTGGGGATTTATGGGGGATCTGGATGAAGCGTGCCGGGAAATGGCTTCCTTTCTCCCGGAGGGCTGCAGGGGCATGGTGGACCGCCTGGAGGAACAGAGCCACCCGGCAACCATTGTCAAGACGCTCTTGAAACATGCAAAGATTCAGGTGGAGCAGGCGGCGAAAGCCTTAGACATGACCCCGCGCCAGCAGGCACTTGATACCGCGCGGTGATGAAAAAATAAATTGAAGGAAGGAGGATACAGATGCAGGAAGAACTGGAACAGAAAACCGTTTCCGTCTCGGTCCAGGCGGCGAGACTGTCCGGCCGGGTGCTGCGTGCTGCGGTCGCCGCCGTGCTCCGCAGGATGGAGCAGGAACGCAATACCCCGAAGGTCGGGCGCAACAGCATGAAGCGGCTTTCCGGCAGGGACGGCGGGGCCAACACCATTGAAGTAACCGGCCGGATTCGCTCTTTTGAGCGCATAGCCCGGAAACATGAGGTGCGGTACCATATCGAGAAGAACGCAGGGACCACGCCGCCCACTTGGACGGTGTATTTCAAGGCGAATCAGGCGGACGCTCTGACAGCGGCTTTCAAGGAATATACCCGGAAAGACCTTGTGCGTGAGGGCAGGCCGTCGCTTCTTTCGCAGCTTCATAAGTTTAAGGAGCTGGCGCAGGCGCTTGGCCGTGACCGGGTGAAGAATAAGGAACACGGAGGGCCGGAGCGTTGAAAATAGACAAGGACACACTGAAAAAGCAGGTGATCCTCCATCTTCCCTATCTTTTGTTCCTTCTGGTGTTTGCCAAGCTGGGGCAGGCGGTGCGTCTTGCCCCCGGAGCGGACGCCTCGCAGAAAATGTTAGGTCTTGCGGAAGGGTTTTCCCTGGCCTTTCAGAGTATGTGGCCGGGGGCAGGGATTGACTGGCTGGCAGGGCTTTGCGGCGCGGCGGCTGTGAGGATCGCTGTCTATGTGAGGGGAAAAGATGCCAAGAAATACCGGAAAAATGAAGAATACGGGAGCGCCCGTTGGGGCAACAAGGCAGATATCGCCCCTTTCATGGCGCCGAAGCCGGAGAGCAATATCATCCTGACCCAGACCGAGGGGCTGATGCTGGAGGGCAGGCCGAAGAACCCGGCCCATGCCAGGAATAAGAATGTCCTGGTAGTGGGAGGTTCCGGCTCCGGCAAGACGAGATTTTTTATTAAGCCCAACTTGATGCAGATGCACAGTTCATTTGTGGTAACTGATCCGAAGGGCACCGTCTTATGCGAGGTAGGAAAGATGCTGCAGAGGGGTACGCCGAAGCTGGACAGGGAGGGAAAAACGGTCAAGGGGAAGGACGGGAAAACCGTGTATGAGCCTTATAAGATCCGGGTGTTCAATACCATCAATTTCCAAAAAAGTATGCACTTCAATCCCTTTGCGTATATCCATTCGGAGAAGGATATTTTGAAGATCGTCACCACCCTGATCGCCAACACCAAAGGGGAAGGGAAGGCCGGTGACGATTTCTGGGTCAAGGCGGAGACGCTTCTGTATACGGCGCTGATCGGCTATATCTACTATGAGGCCCCGACGAATGAGCAGAATTTTGCCACGCTGGTAGAGATGCTGAACGCGATGGAGGTGCGGGAGGATGACGAGAGCTTTAAGAACGCCGTTGACCTGCTCTTTGACGCGCTGGAACAGAAAGACCCGGACCATTTCGCCCTCCGGCAGTATAAGAAATATAAGCTGGCGGCTGGCAAGACCGCTAAATCTATCTTGATTTCCTGCGCTTCCAGGCTTGCGCCATTTGACATCCGGGAGGTGCGGGAGATCACCATGTACGATGAGCTGGACCTGGACATGCTGGGGGATGAACGGACTGCACTGTTCCTCATTATGAGCGACACGGACGGCACTTTCGCCTTCCTGATCAGCCTGATCTATTCCATCCTGTTCAACCGTCTGTGCGAGCGGGCGGACGACGTGTACGGAGGGAGGCTCCCCATCCATGTGCGCTGCCTCATTGACGAGGCGGCCAATATCGGCCAGATCCCCAACCTGGAGCGGCTGATGGCGACCATACGGAGCCGTGAGATTTCCGCATGTTTGGTGCTGCAGGCCCAGAGCCAGCTAAAGGCGCTCTATAAGGACAACATGGACACGATCATCGGGAACTGCGACGCCTCCCTTTTCCTGGGAGGCAAGGAGGAAACCACCCTAAAGAGCTGGAACTCCCTTTTAGGGAAGGAGACCATTGACATGTACAACACCAGCGTCACCAAAGGCAACCAGGAATCCCACGGGCAGAATTTCCAGAAGCTGGGAAAGGATCTGATGTCGGTGGACGAGCTGGCGGTCATGGACGGAGGGAAGTGCCTTTTGCAGATCCGTGGCGTTCGTCCCTTCCTGTCCAGGAAATATGACATCACAAAGCACCCCAACTACAAGCTGCTCTCGGACTACGACCCGAAGAACCATTTTGACATAGGGAAATTCCTGTCAACCAGGCTTCCGGTCCGTCCGGGGGAGCTGTACCGCAACTATGACGTATCGCCGGAGGAACTGGCGGAATTTACCGGGTAAAGGAGGTCTTATTGAGGATTCGCGCGCCCCCTGGAATGATATACCTGAAAACAATGAAAAACTGAATACTGGCAGGCCTGTCCTGCGCACTTTGCCGCTCCTGTATTTGAAGCATCTGATTTTTGAATACGGGGGCGGCTTTTTTTGTTTCCGGCTAAAAGGAGCCGATAACCACGGACATTTTTCTGATTAAGAAGGAGGACAATTTTATGGCATTTTTTGCGAGCGCGATTGATACTTTGAAGATTCTGGTGATTGCCCTTGGAGCAGGGCTTGGAGCATGGGGCGTCATCAACTTATTGGAGGGTTATGGCAATGACAACCCCGGTGCGAAGTCGCAGGGGTAAGCCAAGCCCTCCACGGACAAGTGATTGCCGTGCAGCGTATGGTGGGAGTCCATACGGCAACAGACTGAATTGCTGGGAACCCCTAAAGCCGCGCGTACCACAACATGGGGATGAAACAGGCCCGGATGTGACGGTGGCGAAAGCGGAAAAAAACGTGCGGATGGTGCATGGCGCGAGCCTGTACACCGGGAAAATGGGCGATCAGCAGCCAAGCCCCGAACAGGGGAAGGTTCAACGACTATCCTTTGCAGGAGTAGGGCCAGGCGGCCCGAAGCGGTCTGCCCCGCGGTATGCGGGTGAAGATATAGTCTGCGCCCATGTGAAAGCATGGGGTGTCCGCCTTTTGGTTTATGAGGTGGGGCCGCACCGGGGCAGCGGACCGGTGTGAACAAACGGATGAAACAGCTTATGGCAGGCGGCGGGATCGCCCTGGTGGGCGCGACCCTGATCCCCCTGCTTTCCGGCCTGTTCGGTTAAGAAAGGCGTAACCTATGGGCAGTCTGTTTGAACGGATAGCAGACTGGATTAAAGAGGGACTGATTGAGGCGATCACCGGGCAGTATGCCAGCATTTTTGAATCGGTCAACAACCAGGTAGGCGACGTGGCGGCCCAGGTAGGGCAGACGCCCCAGGGATGGAATGGCAGCGTGTTCTCCATGATCCGGAATCTTTCGGAGACCGTTGTCATCCCCATTGCGGGGATCATCCTGACCTTTGTTCTGGTCTATGAGCTGATCCAGATGATCCTTGAAAAGAACAACATGCACGATTTTGACACCTTCAACATCTTCAAGTGGATCTTCAAGACCTTTGTGGCCACCTATCTTCTCACCAACTGTTTTACTATCGTCATGGCAGTGTTTGACGTGGCCCAGAACGTGGTGAACCAGAGCGCCGGCGTGATAAGCGGGAACCTGGACGTGACAGCGGCGCTGTCCGACCTGGAGACGCAGCTTGAAGCAATGGGGATGTGGGAGCTGATCGGCCTCTGGCTGGAGACCAATATCATCAACCTGTGCATGTGGGTGCTGTCCATTGTGATCTTCGTCATTGTCTACGGCAGGATGATAGAAATATATTTGACCGTGAGCCTTGCGCCGGTCCCCTTCTCGACAATGGCTAACCGGGAGTGGGGGCAGATGGGGACGGGGTACCTCCGTTCCCTCTTTGCGCTGGGCTTCCAGGGGTTTCTGATCCTGGTCTGCGTCGCCATCTATGCGGCGCTGGTCCAGACCATCCCCTCGTCCGGCGATATCCACGGCGCGATCTGGGGCACGGCGGGCTATACGGTCCTTCTGGCCTTTGCCCTCTTTAAGACAGGTTCGCTATCCAAGAGTATCTTTAACGCAAGATAATTGAACAAGTGATTTCAGAATAAATAAGGAGGATTCTTTTATATGAGTAAGACCAATACCGAAGCCATGCAGCAGGAGGCCCAGGCGCCGGAGGCGGCAGGCAGCCTGAAGCTGGACGTGCGGGTGCGCCCGATTGCCCCGATGGGGAACCTTCTGGGCTATGCCAGCGTGACCATTGGCGACAGTTTTAAGATCGACGGCTTCCGTATCTGTTCCGGGGAGAAGGGGCTGTATGTGAACATGCCCGCCACCCAGGATAAGAGCGGCAACTGGAAGGATGTGTGCTGGCCGGTGACGGCGGACTTCCGCAGGCAGCTCAACGATGCCCTGATCGAAGGGTACAGCACGGCCATTGAGAACCTGCAGGCCACCCTTGACGCCACCAGGGGGACGGCGGAGAAGCCATCCGTGGCCGGGGCGCTGAAGGAGAATGCAGGGAAGGTCAAGAGCCAGCCGGCGAAGGCGGCGCCTGGCAAAAAGGAGCAGGAGCGCTGATGGAGGCGGCAAAGAAATACGCCGTCCTCTATGCGGACCCTCCCTGGCATTATGACATGAAGCGTGGGAACGGCGTGGCGGAGAACCATTATCCTACCATGAGCATAGAGGAAATCTGCGCCCTCCCGGTGGAGGGGCTTGCGGCGAAGGACAGCGCCCTTTTCCTGTGGGCCACGTTCCCGCAGCTTAACGAGGCGTTCCGGGTCATGGAGGCGTGGGGGTTCCGGTATAAGACGCTGGCTTTTTTGTGGCTCAAACAGAACCGGAAGGCTGATTCCTGGTTTTACGGGATGGGCTTCTGGACCCGGAGCAATGCGGAGGTCTGCCTTCTGGGGACCAGGGGGCGCCCGAAACGCCAGTGTGCGGGAATCCACCAGTTTGTGATCTCCCATATCGAGCAGCACAGCAGGAAACCGGCCGAGGTGCGGGAAAAGATTGTAAAGCTCATGGGCGACGTCCCAAGGCTTGAGCTGTTCGCAAGGCAGCAGACGCCGGGATGGGACGTGTGGGGGAATGAGGTGGATTCCAGTATCAGGATGCCGGAGAGGAAGGAGGTGCATTGAGCTTGGGGCAGGAGGCAAAAAGGATACTGATGGACCGGCTGGACGAAAATTTAAGATACCATGCGGAGACGGTGGACCATCTGGACATCGGCAGCATTTATTACCTGCAGGCACTGGCAGAGCTTCATTATTACTTAAAGACGGAGCATGAATTTTCCCCGGCAGAAGTAAAGGCGCTGCTCTATTTTGAAGATCCCCTGGAGGCGGTATTCCACTGTAAGGAAGAAAATACCCATGCCGGTCGTTTCCCTGTCTGCGAGATCCTGGAGGAAATCAACGCCTATGGGAGATTCAAGAAAATGCCGGAATTTCCGCAGTTATACCAGAAGCACAGGGAGCTGAAAAGACGGCTTACTCAGGACCTGGAGGAATATAAAGAGCAGATCCTGACCGGGGACAGGGATATGCTGCTGAAAGATATCCGGCTTATGGGGGCGGCTTTTGAGGCTTATGATTTTATGATGGACAGCTATGAGCCCCGTATGGGGGAAGTGGACTTCCTCCTGCAGTTTGAAAAGCCTCTCCGGGTGATACGGGATTACTGGGGGTATGATTCCGTTCTCGTGGGAGAGGATGCGATAAAGGTGTTGATAGGGGAACAGTGTGCCATGCAGAAACAGGAGCCCCGGCCGGAATCATTGAAGGAAAGGCTTCTAAAGGCAGGGCAGGAGGTGAAAGCCCAGCCGGGGACAGACAAAGGCGTGCGTGGCTCCAGGCACGCTGAAAAATCATTTTAGGACTGGAGGTGTAAAGAAATGCCCTATGTACCCGTACCAAAAGATTTGACGAAGGTAAAGACCAAGGTCGCCTTCAACCTGACGAAGCGCCAGCTTGTCTGTTTTTCCCTTGCCGCCCTGGTGGGCGTGCCGGCGTACTTCCTGACCCGGAAGGCCGTGGGGAACTCGACGGCCGCGCTTATCATGATCGGGCTGATGATGCCCTTTTTCTTTTTCGCCATGTATGAGCGCGACGGGCAGCCGGCGGAGAAGGTTTTAAGGGACCGGCTGCGGCACAGGCTCTGGCCGGGGAGGCGCCCGTACCGGACGGAGAACCTTTACCGGACAATCAGCAAAAAGGAGGTAGATACGATTGCCAAAAACAAAACAGCAGGCGGCACAGGAAAGGCGCCTGAAAAGAAACGTGGAGCAGGCAAGGGAGATCCGTGCCGAGGCAAAAGGCGCAGGCCGTAAGGGTCCTGCTCCCCGTGTGAAGCCGTCCGTAAGGGGCGGCTTTTTTGCCGGGCTTCGGGCAGAGGCGCCCCAGACGGCCCAGCAGAGCATTCCTTATAGGGAGATGTACCGGGACGGGATATGCAGGATTGACGGGCGGCTCTATACAAAGACGGTGCAGTTTTTTGATATCAACTACCAGCTCGCCCAGGCGGACGACAAGGCGCAGATCTTTGAGGGATATTGTGATTTCCTGAATTACTTTGATTCTTCCATCCATGTGCAGCTCACCTTCATCAACCAGAGGGCCAATATGCAGGACTTCGCCAAAAGCATTGACATCCCCATCCGGGGCGACGAGTACGACGGGATCCGGAAGGAGTACGGCGACATGCTCAAAGGCCAGTTGCAGAAAGGGAACAACGGCCTTGCAAAGCGCAAATATATCACCTTCGGGATCGAAGCGGACGACCTGCGCACGGCAAAGATGCGCCTGGAGCGGATCGAGACGGACGTGCTGGCGAACTTCAAGGCCCTGGGAGCCCAGGCCAGGCCGTTGAACGGGGTGGAGCGCCTGGAGCTCCTTCACAGCCAGTTCCACCCGGACGGACAGGAGAAGTTCCATTTTGAATGGGCCGACCTCCCAAAGACCGGGCTCTCCACGAAGGATTTTATCGCTCCTTCCGGCTTTTCCTTTTCCAATGACGGAAAGACCTTCCGGGTGGGGGATCATTCCGGGGCGGTGTCTTTTTTGCAGATCCTGGCACCGGAGCTGACGGACCGGCTGCTGGCGGAGCTTCTGGATATGGACGACGCGGTGACGGTGAACCTGCATATCCAGTCCATCGACCAGGCCCAGGCCATCCGCAATATCAAGCGCAAGATGTCCGACCTGCAGAAGATGACCATCGAGGAACAGAAGAAGGCAGTCCGGGCAGGCTACGACATGGACATCATACCCACGGACCTTGCCACCTATGGGGAAGAAGCGAAGAATCTCCTGCAGGACCTGCAGAGCCGGAACGAGCGCATGTTCCTGGTCACGGTGCTGGTGGAGAACATAGCGGCCAAAAGGCAGAAGCTGATGAATGACATCCTTTCCGCTTCCGGCATTGCGCAGAAATATAACTGCGCCTTGAAGCGTCTGGATTTCCAGCAGGAGCAGGGGCTGATGTCCTCCCTGGCATTGGGGGCCAGCCAGATCGGGATTGAGAGGGGGCTTACCACAAGCAGCACGGCCATCTTCGTGCCGTTTACCACCTGCGAGCTGTTCCAGGAGGGGGAGGCGCTGTATTATGGACTGAACGCGCTTTCCAACAACCTGATCATGGCGAACCGCAAGAATTTAAAGAACCCCAACGGGCTTTTCCTGGGGACGCCGGGCAGCGGCAAGTCCTTCTCGGCCAAGCGCGAGATCGTCAACGTGTTCCTTCTGACAGAGGACGACATCATCATTGCAGATCCGGAAAATGAGTACGGCCCCCTGGTGGAGCGCTTCGGCGCAAAGGGGCAGGTGATTGACATTTCCCCCAATTCCACCAACTATATCAACCCAATGGACATCAACCTGGACTATTCGGATGATGAAAACCCGGTGACGCTGAAAAGTGATTTTATACTTTCCCTGTGCGACCTTATCATTGGGGGCAAGGAGGGGCTTTCCCCGATTGAGAAAACCATCATTGACCGCTGCACCCGTCTGGTGTACCGGGACTACCTGCAGGATCCGCGCCCGGAGAAGATGCCAGTCCTGGGGGACCTGTACGGGCTTTTGAGGGAGCAGTGCGAGCCGGAGGCCCAGAACATCGCAACGGCGCTGGAAATCTATGTGAACGGCTCCTTGAACGTATTCAACCACCGTTCCAATATCCAGATGGATAAGCACCGGGTACTCTGCTTCCAGCTTAAATCCCTGGGAAAGGCGTTGAAGGAGATCGGGCTTCTGATCATGCAGGATGCGGTCTGGAACCGCGTCACGGCCAACCGGTCCAAGCATAAGACGACCTGGTTCTATATTGATGAATTCCACCTTTTGCTGAAGGGGCAGACCGGGAGTTTCAGCGTGGAGATCTGGAAAAGGTTCCGTAAATGGGGCGGGATTCCAAGCGGCCTTACCCAGAACGTGAAGGATCTCCTGTCCTCGCGGGAGATTGAAAATATCTTCGAGAACAGCGATTTTATCTACATGCTGAACCAGGCACAGGGGGACCGGCAGATCCTGGCGAGGCAGTTGGGGATCTCCCCGCACCAGCTATCCTATGTGACCCATTCCGGTCCCGGCGAGGGGCTGTTATTCTTTGGGAATGTGATCATCCCGTTTGTGGACCATTTCCCAAAGGATACCATGTTATACAGCGTCCTGACGACCCGGCCCGATGAAGTGGCGGGGAGGAAGGCGTGAGGGGTTTCCTGACAGATAAATAAGTTTCATACCGGGATGTGAGAGGGAGCTTGTGAAAAGACTGGAGGTGATGGATATATCCCATGGGAGGGAATTTAAGAAAAGGAGAAGTGCGGGGAGGCAGCCAGCCAGGGGGCAGGTAAAGGACACGCGGGCAGATTTGAGGGACACGGCACAGGATTTTGACCTGCGACGGGGTGGGGATGCCCCGACTTCCGGGGAGGATGCCGGCAGGTATCGGTACAACCAGGGCCGGAACCAGGAGATAGCGGCAGGACAGGCAGACGGCCCGGTGGCAGATAATGCCGGCATGGATTGGGATGCAGGTTCCGGTGGGGCAGGCTATGAGGCGGCTACGTCCCAGACAGGAAATACGGACCGGACGCATGGTTTCGAGGCAGGCCATACACATAGGAACCTCCCGGCAGATGGAGCACCAGCAAATGAAGTGTCGGAAAATGGAACGCCGTTCCATACGGGAACACGGGATTTTGACCTGCGGCGGAGCTGGGGAGATTCGGAGCCCAAGGAAGATTTACGCAGGCACCGGCAGGACCAGAGCCGGAGGATGCATACAGAGCAGATAGACAGCCTGATAACAGACAATGGCCTCATGGATCAGGATGCAGGTTCTGGCAGGGCAGGCTATGAGGCGGCTGCGCTACAGACGGAAAATACGGACAGGGCGCACGGTTTCGGGGCGGGCCATACGGACGGGAATTTTCCGGCAGATAAAATATTGGCAGATGGAGCACCGATTCATACGGCGGCACGGGATTTTGACCTGCGGCGGAGCCGGGGGGATTCGGCATCCAGGGAGGATTCACGCAGGCACCGGCAGGACCAGAGCCGGAGGATGTATACAAGGCAGGCAGACAGGAAAGCGCCGGATATACAGGAGGCGGAGATTCCCGTCCATGAGGACAATTTTTCTTTTGATAGTGGCAGCGGGATTTCGGAACCCAGGGAGCCGGCAACAACAAAACCAGACATTCCTTTCCGGGAAGAATCAGCAAGGGCGGACAGCAGGCGAAACTCCCGGAACAGGAAGGAGGAATCCGGGCAAAGGGCAAAGCAGCATGGGAACAAATATCAGCAGAGATTCCAGAAAGAAGCAAGGGCCGAGGAACAGGCGGCTTCCGGGGAGGCACAGAAGAAGCCTTCCAAGCTGGAGTTTACCGCTGACGAGCTGCCGCCGGAAAAGAAGGACAGAAAGCTCTCCCAGGCAGTAAAGAAGGCTGAACAGACAGAACAGAAGCTGGAGCGGGCCAAGGAACGGCTGCCTTCACGCCGGAAGCTGCGTATGGAGACTGCTTCCGACCCGGAGGCCGGGAAAGCCAAAAAGCGCCTGAAACTGGAAAAGGAGGTAAAGACACAGAGGGCCCATGTCAAGGGATCGCTTCCCCTGCGCCCGGTAAAGGCCGGGGCCAATGCCGCCATCGGATTTGCACACAAAAAAATCTATGAGGCCGAGAATGAAAACATAGGGATCAAGGCGGCCCACCGGACGGAGCTTGTGGGCGAGGCCGGGGCGCGCACCGCCTGGTACCGCCACAAGACGGCAACCTACCGCAGGGCGGAAAGATTACAGAAGAAATCCGTGCGGGCAAAGGCAAACGCAGCTTACCGGCAGGTACTGCAGGAGAGGCCGGAGCTGAAAAAGAACCTTCTGGCCCGGATGTGGCAGAAGAAAAAGCTGAAACGCCAGTATGCAAAGGCGGCAAGGGAGGCGCAGAAGGCCGGAAGGCTGGCGAAGGACACCGCCGTCACCACGGAAAAGATTGCAATGGGGCTGGTACGGGCGGCGAAGCGCCACCCGGTCATCTGCGCCATCCTCCTTTTCCTGCTCCTTGTATTTTTTATGATTGCCTCGCTGGTTTCCTCTTTCTCCAACGTGGGGACCGGAGGGCTTGGCAGCATTGCGGCTTCCTCCTATCTGGCGGAGGATGGGGAGATTGACCGGGCGGAGCTTGCCTATACGGAGTGGGAGACAGATTTACAGATGGAGATCAACCGGGTGGAGACGGATCGGCCAGGCTATGATGAATACCGTTACCAGATCGGCGCCATTGAGCATGACCCTTTTGAGCTGATGGGGTATCTTACTTCCGTGTACCAGGATTTTTCCTATGGGGAGGTGGAAAGCACTTTAAGGGAGCTTTTTGGGGCGCAGTATTCCCTCAACTATACCGAGGAAACAGAGATCCGCTACCGCACGGAGACAGAGACGGACCCGGAAACGGGGGAGGAAACAGAGGTCGAGGTGCCGTATGAGTGGCACATCCTGAACGTGAAGCTGTCCGTTACCCCTCTTGGGAATGTGATCGTAGGGCGGATGGACGGCGAACAGAAGGAGGTCTGCGAGATCCTGCTTTCCACCAAAGGGTGCCGGCAGTATGTGGGGAACGTGTTTGGTGAGACCAACTGGCTCCCCTTTGTCACAAGCGGCTACGGCTACCGGGTACACCCCATCAGCGGGGGGAAGGACTACCACACCGGGGTTGACATCGGGATGCCCCAGGGTACGGAGATCCTGGCGGGGCATGACGGCCGGGTGACGCTGGCCGGGGATGCCGGGGGCTATGGATTGTGCGTGGCTATCGAAGGCCGGGCCTACGGGGAGCATACCCTGACGACCAAATACGGCCATTGTTCCCAGATCCTTGTGTCGGCAGGCCAGGAAGTTCAGGCCGGGGATGTGATCGCAAGGGTCGGCAGCACCGGGAATTCCACCGGCCCGCACCTGCACCTGGAGGTCCTGGTGGACGGGCAGTATCTCAATCCCCTGTATTTTGCGGAGACCGGGGATGACAGCGAGCGGCGCCTTCCGGCAGCAGGACCGGGCGGCGGAGGGGATTACCTGCACTATGACATACCGCCGGAGGCGCTTTCGGATGAACGGTTCGCGGCCATGATCGCGGAGGCCGAGAAGTACCTGGGCTACCCTTATGTGTGGGGCGGCGCGAGCCCTTCCACGTCCTTTGACTGTTCGGGCTATGTGTCATGGGTAGTCAACCACAGCGGGTGGAACTTCGGACGGCTGACGGCCAACGGGCTTTTAGGCGTATGTACCCCCGTATCAAGTGGGGACGCAAGGCCGGGGGACCTGGTTTTCTTCCAGGGGACCTATAACACCAGCGGCGCAAGCCATGTGGGGATCTACGTGGGAAATGGGATGATGATCCATTGCGGGGATCCGATCTCCTACGCAAACATCAATACGAGTTACTGGCAGAGCCATTTTTATACATTTGCGCGCCTGCCTTAAAAGATTTGTGTTGAGTTGCAATTAAGTTTGATAATTTTGCAATAAAGATTGATAATTTACAACTTGGTTTGATAAAAACGGTTTCATGGAAAAATTTACAATTTTGATTGATAAAACTCAAAAATGACAATTAAAGTTGATAAAAATGAAGATTTCGTGGCACTTAAAGGAGCATGGTTCTTATTATGCTTCTTTATCTTTCTGTCACATGGTTTCGAGATATAGGGTTTTGGAGTAAACTATTAAACTTAATTGTAATTATGGAACTTATTATTATCAAACTTTTTTGTAAACAGACAATTTGAAAGATGGAGGTAAAAGATTGAACCCTAAGATTGAGAAGCTGAAAAAGGAAATTGAAAAGACAGAGGGGAAGATTGCGGACTTACAGGAGAAGTTGCGTGACCTGGAGAAGCAGAAAACGGAGCTTGAAAACACCGACTATGTGGCGGTGGCAAGGAGCTTCAAGCTGACGCCCCAGGAGCTGGCCGAGTTCTTAAAGACACGGCAGATGGCGCCGGAAAAGGAGGCTTTGCAGCAGGAACAGGAGGGAAGGAATGAGGACTAAAGGATGGATGAAATTTCTGGCGCTTGTGGTTTCCATAGGCGCCTTTTCCTTTCCTATGACCGCATTTGCGGCCGGGGATAAGGACACCACGCCGCCGGAGCTTACGGCGGTCCTGGAAGATGAAACCGTGAAGATCGAGAGCAGGGACGACAATTCCGGAGTGGAGGCGGTGTTCATTGACGGGAACCGTGTCAATTCCCTTACGGACGGGAAGGCGTCGGTGGCCCTGAAGGATTATGTGGGCGCCAATAAAAACGTGAGCGTCTATGCGGTGGATTATGCGGGGAACCGTTCGGAGAGCGTGAAGTTTGCCAATCCCTATTATAAGGAGCCGGAAACAAAGGGGCAGGACGGGAACAGTGGCAGCTCCGGGCAGCAGCAGAACCAGAAGGAGGAACAACAGGCCAGCCAGGAACCGGCAGGCACACAGGGGGATTCTTCCGGCAGCAATGCAGGAACTTCTAACCAGGGCAGCGCAGCGGCAGGCGGAAATAGCACCGGAGCCAACGGCAGCACAGGAACCAACAGCGGCAATGCCGGCACCGGGGGAGCTTCCGGCACAGGGGGTGGGAGCGCTTCAAACGGAAGTGCTGCAGGCGGCTCCGGCGATTCCCAGGAAAGCGCGTCCTCCATCCCCGAAGGGGCTTTCACCCCGGAGGGTACGGGCACGGTGCTGGATGAAGCAAGCGGTGAGGATGGGGATAAGCAGTTTTACACCATTACTACCGAGGCCGGGAATGTCTTTTATTTAATCGTGGACGGGAAACGGGATTCCAACAACGTGTATTTCCTGAACGCCGTTACAGAATCCGACCTGATGGCCCTGGCGGAGAAGGACAGCGGGAACAGCGCAAGTTCCATCCCATCCGCGGAAATCTGCACTTGTACGGAAAAGTGTGTAGCCGGGGATGTGGACACAGCCTGCCCGGTATGCAGAAATGATTTGAAAGGCTGTACCGGGAAGGAGGAAGAGCTTTCGGAGGCGGAGGAACCTGCGGAGCCGGATAAGCCGGAGAAAGGCGGCAGTGTCGGAACGGTCCTCTTTATTGTGATTGCCCTCCTTGCGGTCTGCGGCGCAGGCTACTATGTGAAGATCGTGCGCCCGAAGCAGCAGACGGAGGACGAAGAATTTGAGGATGACGGCTACGGCGAGGGCTTTGACCCGGACGAGGCTTTCGGGGAGACGGAATATCTTTCCGAGGATGATTTTGACGACCGCATCGAGGATGACGGACAGGAGGACGGTGAATAGAGCCGGCCTTTCCTTTTATCAAGACCAAATAAGAAAGCGAGGATTTCTATGGCAAATATGAAAAAGCACGGCCTGAAAAGGCTCCTGGCGTTCCTGCTCCTGGCGGTGTGCCTCTGCGGGGTGTTCCCCTCCCAGGCGTTTGCCGCCTCCGTGGGGCAGAAGGCAAGCTCCTGGCTGGGCGGCGCCTATGTGGGTTCTGACGGGCGGCATTACACCAGCCCGGCGCCCTATACCTACCTTGCCTACCAGAAGGACGGCACGGTGGATGTGCATACCAGCTCCGGCGGCACCGACTACCGGCATTACATGCTGACGGATTCGGACGGCGTGACGCACCCGGTATTCTGTGTGGAGAGCGGGATCCCCTACCATACTTCCGACAATACCTATACTTCGGAGAGCGGGAAGGACAGCGGGTATTTGAACCTCCTTCCCTCCGATTCCAGGCGGGGGATCATCCTGACTTCGATTTATGGGTGGAAGCCCGGAGCCGCCCTCCCGGTCTCCGGCATTAACGAGGACGATTACAAGATGGCGACCCAGATCATCCTCTGGGAATACCAGCAGCAGCTTCGGAGCGACCCTTACAGCCGGCACGGGAACGGCCATGCTTCTGCGGACCAGTATTTCAGCGTGATTGCAGGACGCCCGGCAGAAAGGGCTTATGACTGGATTCTGCGCAAGGTGGCCTCCCATGATACGGTGCCTTCCTTTACCGCCTCTGCGAAGAAGGACGCCCCGGTGCTGGAGCTGGAATGGGATACCCGTGCAAAGGTCTATACCCTGACTGTGACGGACACCAATAACCTGAGAATCGACCTGGAGACCCTCTCCGGCAGCGGAGTGACCGTCAAAAGGAGCGGGAACCAGTACACCTTCACCAGCAGGCAGATGATCATGGACCCGGTCACGCTCAAGTTCCGCAAGGACGTCCCGGTGGCGGAGGATATGCTGATCTGGGGGAGACCGGGCTACCAGACCATGATGACCGGCGCCAGCGACCCTGTTTCATTCTATGTGAAAGTAAAGACGGAGACCTACGGAACCGCGAGGATTGTCAAGACCAGCGAGGACGGCATTGTGTCCGGGATCAGGTTCAACATTTCCGGCACGGATATTCTGGGGAACCAGGTCAACGAGGATGTGGAAACAGGGAAGGACGGGCAGGTGGAGAAGCAGTTCCTTCCGGGCACCTATCTGGTAAAGGAGCTGCCGGTGGATCGCTATGTTACCCCTCCGGCACAGTATGTCACCATTGAGAGCGGCCAGACCGCAGCGGTGCATTTTTCCAATATCTTAAAGAAGTTCCGCGTCCATGTGGTAAAGAGCGACAACGACACCGGGACCGCCCAGGGCGATGCCACCCTTGCAGGGGCGACCTATGGCATTTACAACAACGGCGAATTAGTGGACACCTACACCACCGGGCCGGAGGGGGATTTTATGACCCGGTATTATGTCTGCGGCGACGCCTGGACCATCCGGGAGATCGAGCCCAGCACGGGGTACCTGCTCAATGATACGGTCTATGAGGTGGGGGCCTCCCCGACGCTTTATGAGGTGGAGCTGAACACTACGGAAAGCCAGGTGAAGGAGACCGTGATCTATGGGGACATCCGGCTTGTGAAGCACACGGACGACAACGACCCGGACGTGGCGGAAGGAGAACACAGTACGGACGGGAACGCGGGGCAGGTGGAAAAGCCGGAGGCCGGCGCGGTGTTTGAGGTGTTCCTAAAATCCGCAGGCAGCTATGAGGCGGCAAAGGAGACCGAGCGGGACCTGCTCACCACGGACGGGAATGGGTTCGCTTCTTCCGGGCGGCTTCCTTATGGACAATATACGGTCCACCAGACAGCCGGGGAGGAAGGGAAGGCGTTTATCCCGGACTTCACGGTATTTATCAGTGAGGACGGGCAGACCTACAGCTATATCTTAAACAATACCACCATCACCGCAAGGCTGAAGGTGGAGAAATGCGACGCCGAGACGGGTAACATCATCCCGGTTGCAGGCACGGGATTCCAGGTCAAGGATTTGTCCACCGGGGAATTTGTCTCCCAGGAGATCTTCTATCCGAACCCGGAGACGCTGGACACCTTCTATGTGTCGGATGAAGGCTGGCTCATGCTGCCCGAACCGCTGGCCGCAGGGGATTATGAGCTTTGCGAGGTGGCGGCGCCTTACGGCTATGTTCTTTCTGGCGAGCCCATCCCCTTCACCGTTGACGGCAGCGAGGCGGTCGTCACCGTGAAACAGCACAACATGCCCCAGAAGGCGGAGCTTACCATCAGAAAGACCGGGGAAGTGTTCGCTTCGGTCCAGGAGAATGAAGGGCTGTACCAGCCGGTGTATGAAGTGCGGGGGCTTCCGGGGGCAGTGTATGACCTGGTGGCCGACGAGGATATCTATACCGGGGACGGAACGCTTAGGGCGGCAAAGGATACGGTCATAGAGACACTTACCACCGCGGAGGACGGGACCGCGGCAAGCGGCCTTCTGTATCTGGGGCGTTACCGCCTGGAGGAAAAGGAGGCCCCGGCAGGCATGGTGGCAGCCACGGAACCGGAGCGGGTGGAGCTTGCCTACGCAGGGGAGACCGTGGAAGTCACCAAAACGGAAAAGGGGCTTTATGACCAGCGCCAGAGGGCGGCGGTAGACCTTACAAAATCCCTGGAAACGGACGGGCTTTTCGGCTTCGGGGAAGATGGGGAGTACCAGGACATTTCCTTTGGCCTCTATGCGGATTCGGATCTGACGGCGGCGGATGGCGGCGTGATCCCGGCAGACGGGCTCCTGGAGGTGGTCTCTGTTTCCGAGAACGGGGCCGGCGGCTATGGGGCTTCCTTTGCTTCGGACCTGCCTTTTGGCAGCTATTATGTGAAGGAGCGCACCACCAATGAGGCATATGTCCTTTCCGATACAGAGTACCCGGTGATTTTTGCATATGCAGGCCAGGACACGGCGGTCGTGGAGATTGCGGCCAATGAGGGGGAACCCATTGAAAATAAGCTCTTGCGGGGACATGTGGACGGCGTGAAGTACGGCGAGGACCCAAAGGGCGGGGAGGACGTCACGCTGGCCGGGGCGCTTATAGGGCTTTTTGGGCCGGATGTGGAGGAATTTACCGGAGAAAACGCCCTGCTCACCGTCTCTACCCAGGAGGACGGCAGCTTTGCCTATGAGGGAATCCCTTACGGGCATTGGATTATTGCGGAGATTGCGGCGCCGGAGCTTTATACCATAAGCGAAGGACAGCACCATGTCTATATCGGCGTGGACGGGCAGCATCTGGAGATCCGGATCGACGACCCCCTGATCCGGGGCAGGGTGCAGGTGAGAAAGACCGAGGCGGTGGACGAGCCTTCCCCTGTGGACAAGAAGGAAGATGGAAATACCTTCTTGCGTTTCCTTTCCGGGGCGGTCTTTGAACTGTATGGGGATGCCAACGGGAATAAGGAACTGGACCAGGAAGATAAGCCCCTGGGAACCCTGACGGAGACGGACGGGGGCTATCATACGGCGGAGGGCCTTCTGGCCGACGGCTATTTTGTCAAGGAAAAGACAGCGCCGGAAGGGTACAGGCCGGACGAAAAGGCTTATTACTTTGAGATTACAGAGGACGGGCAGACGGCCGTGGTTGAGAACGGCGAAACGGGCCGGGGATTCTCCAATGAAGCGTACCGGGGGAATTTAAAGATTACCAAAGATTCCAGCGACGGGCGCAGGGACGGCTTCGCTATCGAGGTCAAGAGCGCGGACGGTTCCTATTGCGAGACCTTCACCACCCCGAAATCCGGCGTGATTGAGGTCAAGGGGATCCGTGTGGGGATCTATACCGTGACGGAAATTTCCAACCGGGCAAGCAGGGATTACATCATCCCGGATGCGGCCACGGTGGAGATCAGGGCGGACAAGACGGCCACGGTGCAGCTCTTCAATGAGAAGCCGGAAAAGCCGGAAACGCCGGAGGAACCGAAAGAGCCGAAAGAGCCGGAAAAGCCGGAGACACCGAAAAATCCTGACACACCGAAAACACCGGAAACGCCCAGAATGCCGGCCACCCCATCCACGCCTTACAAGGCGGTACCGCAGACAGGGGATGATTCCCTTGTGTTCCTGTGGGGAGGGCTTTTTGCCCTGTCTGTGCTGGGAGGCGGAACTTTGGCGTCTGTAATCTTTTACCGGGGCAGGCATGGGAAAAAGACGGGGAGGATGGCAAAAGCCGCCTCCCTTGCGTTAAGCCTCTTGCTGGCGGCCGGCAGCGGATGGATGTTTATGGGTGAGATCGGGGAGTACCGGCAGGGAGCCAGTGCCTATGACGGCCTGGCGGAGCTTGTGGAGCAGCCGGAAACGGAAGAAACAAAAGGGCCGGAGGATCTGCCTTCTGGCGGTGAAGTGCCTGGGGAGGAAAGCGGACCTGTCCTTCCGGCTGTGGATTTTGAAGGGATTTGGGAGACCGGGCCGGACATTATCGCCTGGCTCACCCTTCCCGACACCCCGGTCAATTATCCGGTCACCCAGACGGAGGATAACGAGTTCTACTTAAACCATCTGCATGACAGGAGCCCCGGCAAGGTGGGCTGTCTGTTTGCGGATTATGAGAACAGCGCGGATTTTTCCGACCGGAACACCATTATCTACGGACACAACATGCGGGACGGCTCCATGTTTGCGGAGCTGAACCGTTATAAGGAGCAGGCGTATTTTGACAGCCATCCCCGGATGTATCTGGTAATGCCGGAGGGCGGGTTTGTCTGTGAAGTCTTTGCGGCATTTACTGCGGACCCGGAGGAATCCGGCAGCGACGCTTCCCCGTGGAGGCTTGGCTTCCAGGATGACGGCGCTTATACAACATGGCTTGGGAAGATGGCGGAGCGTTCTGTGGCTGAAAGTGGCGTCACGGTTACATCCAGTGACCGGGTGCTGACACTTTCCACCTGTACGCCGGGCGGTACGAAGCGTTTTGTCGTCATGGGGAAACTTATGGAAGTAGAAAACTGACATTAAATCGAAATGGAATCTGATAACCGGTGCGGGGCATTTGCTTCCGCACCTTCTCAATATGGAGGATTGTTTATGGTGAATACCATTATTCCCATTCCCGGCTATGTGCATTTATACCGCTCCCTTCTGCGGTTCTATGAGATGCCGGAGAATGAGGTCCGGGAAATGCTCTACCTTCTGAACACGGCGAACCTGGACTGTTACAGCTATTACCACCCGGAGCGGGAGCTTACGGAGAGCGGGCCGGTGGCGTTTTCCGGCTGGCTGGACCGGATGGATTGCCGCCCCTACCGGACGGAAGTACAGCTATACAAGTCCCTGCTGTGCTTAAAAAGGAGCATAGACCGGGACCTGATCGTGACCTCGCAGCGGGAGGTGCTGCAGGCTCTTAAATGCGTGACCTCCAATATCGAATACCGTTTCTACAAGGCGTATGGGATGGAGATTGAGGATAAACGGACGGTGTACGGGGAGTGCGCCTACCGCCTGGTACCCAGGGAGGACGAGCCCAGCGTGTGCCTGATGCACGACTGGATCTATCTTCCCAGCGCATAGTCATGGGGGTTTTGTATTTCATTTATGGCCTGTCCCGGATGGCAGATAAGATCCGGGACGGTCCATTTGTAAAGGAGGGATATCCTATCACACAGAAAGAAGTAAATGCGGTATTTGACGAACAGGTGAAGCGCTGTGCCGGCATTTTGCAGCAGAAAACGAAGGAATATACCGGAGATGACACGGACCGCCTGGGGGCTTTCAAGGCGGCCGCGGCCTTACAGCACACCACCCCGGAGCGGGCCCTTGCAGGGATGCTGGCGAAGCATATCGTGTCTTTGTATGACATGTGCTTTGCGGACAGCGTTTCCTATGAGGAAAGCGTGTGGGATGAAAAGATCACGGACAGCCTCAATTATCTGTTCTTACTGAAAGCGGTTGTAAAGGAGGGGAATACCAATAAACAGGATTGAAGTGAAAATATTGAACTGCCAGGCGGTTGCCGAGGCAGAGAAGAACATGGTCTTTGCGGCCCGGCTTACCCAACGGGGGCACCGGATCGCCACAATGGAGGACCTGCTGGCGCTCTATGAGAAGTCGTTCAGCACGGATACCGTGGAGGCCATCGGCGGCCTTCCCCACCCAACGGTCCAAAAATTTGCGGTGATCACGGTGGCGGTTGTGGGGGCGAGCAGGCGGTTCCTTGCACAGATCACCAGACACCAGAACGAGGTGAAGTTTATGAGCGCTTCGCTGCAGTACAGCAATTATGCAGGACAGGCGGATTTTGCCATACCTTATGAGATACTGGCTGCTTCTGGTTCTGTCCGGGAGCTGTATCTGGAAAGCTGCCATAGGGGGATGGACTGCTACGGGGAACTGTGCGGCGCCGGAATCGGCCATGACGCGGCGGGCTATGCCACGCCCCAGGGCTTAAGAAATGTGCTTCTGATAAGCGCCACGCCCTACCAGTGGAAACACATCATCGGACAGCGGATATGCCGGAGGAACACGGACGAGACAAGAATCGTGCTCTTGAAGGTCTGGCAGGAGCTGTGCCGGTTGAGCCCGGTTCTATTTTCCGTGCAGCTTACGGGAGCCTTCTGCCAGAGGGATAAGTGTCTGGAGGGAAAGCTGGGGTGCGGGGAAAAGTTGGGAACCTCCCAGGGGCCTTCGGAGATCCTGGCGGCAGATTACCCGGCGCTTTTTAAGGGAGGCGCCACATGAAGATAAAGCTCATTGATTTCGGCGTGAGGGAGGACTGGCGCCCCTACCGGCCCCACGGGAACGACGCCGGGGCGGATGTGTATATGCCCTATGACTGTACCCTGAAACCTGGGGATGTGGAGAAGGTGCCGCTGGGCTTCGGGATTGAGGTGCCGGACGGCTACGCGGGGTACGTGTTCCCGCGCAGCAGCATGGCGGCCAGGGGGCTTGTCTGCGAGCTGCCCCCTGTGGATTCCGGCTACCGCGGGGAGATCCATGCGATCATCAGCAATGTAAGCAGCAGGACCCAGGCCATCAAGAAAGGGGCGCGGGTGGGGCAGCTTATCATAACGCCGGTGGTGATTGCGGATTTTGTTTCCGGGCTTGGAGAGGAAAGGGGCACGGGAGGGTTTGGGAGCACCGGGGAGTGAGGATCTTATCCGGGACAAATCTTGGTTTTTCGCCGGTATATGGATTGGGTATATCCGGGAGATTGACGGATAGAATAGAAAAGAGCGGCCGTGTGACCGCTTTACCTTTTGGTATTCAATTCCTTCATAATGCCGAGGATGTATTCAAATGACCGGGAATCCAACTGCCTTGCCTGTGCGATAAATTCCTTTAAGGCTTCCGGGTTGGCGTTCCCTTCGTCAAAAAATTCCTGCGGCGTCACGCCCAGGTATTCGCAGATATAGAAAAAGGACGGCATGGAGGGAAGTGATTTTTTGTTTTCTATGTTGTTGATGTAGTTGTTTGCCTGGCCCAGCGACAGGGACATATCGCGGGCGGATACGCCTTTTTGCGTCCGCAGCTTTGCCAGCCGCTCCGGGACAAAATTTTCATACATCATCTTCACCTCCCATTCTGTAATAGATTTTACCTTATGTCTCTGCCTTATTCGCAAATTGAAAAAGGGTATTTGTGACGGTATAATAGATTAAACCTATTATATGTGGGAGAGTGAAGAAATAAATCTATCAGACGGAGGAAAGACCAATGAGGAAAAAGACATGCTGCGTGACCGGACACCGGGATCTGCCGCAGAAGGAAATCAATTATGTGAAGGCGGCGCTTGGGCGTGAGGTTGACCGTGCCGTTGCGGACGGCTATACCTGCTTTATGAGCGGGTTCGGGGAAGGGGTGGACCAGTATTTTGCGGAGATCGTACTGGAGAAAAAGAAAGAGAATCCGGCGCTGGAGCTTATCGCCGTCATCCCTTACCGGAAGCGCCTGGACAGCCTGAATGAGAAAGGGAGGACCTATGAAATGCTGGAGGCTTGCGCGGAGGTGGTTGTGGTGCAGGAGGAATACCACCCAAGCGTCTATTCCAGACGGAGCCGGTACATGGCGGAACGTTCTGACCGGGTGATTGCGGTGTATGACGGGAGGGAGAAAGGCGGTACGGTGCGGACGATCCGATTTGCACATATGCTGAAAAAGGAGCTCCGTGAGATCCCGGTGGGGGAAATCAAGCTGCCGGATAATCTGAAATATTAAAAACAGGAAAGAATTTGAAACATAATGATTCCAGCGAACGCGCTCACTTACCGGTGGGCGTTTTCTTTTACCTAAAAAGGAGGATTTTGAATGTGTAACCTGGTGATATGCGCCCTCTGCTTTCTGGCAGGCACGGTGGTGGGCGTGATGCTTATGTGCCTCCTGCAGGCAGGGAGGACAGGAAATGTGGACATGGAGGGAATGTAAATGGATCAGAATGCGGTGGAATATATCAGGAACCATATCAAAGAGTTTCTGCCCCCGGAGTATCAGGATGCAGATGTTATCGTTGAGCCTGTTCTAAAAAATAATGACCGGGTATTGACCGGGCTGACGATTTTTAAGGAGGGGAGCAATATGGCCCCTACGGTCTATCTGGAACCGTATTGGGAGGAAATTAAAAGAGGACGCCTCTTAAGTTCGGTACTGGAAGAAATCGCACAGATCCAGCTTGGGGAAAACAACAGGGGAACTTTTGACCTCTCCATGCTGAAGGACTACGAAAAGGTAAAGCCGAAGCTCTTTATCCGGATGTGCGACCCGGAAAAAAATACGGAGTATTTAAAAGATAAACCATATACGGCATGTGGGGAGCTGGCGGCCTCTTACAGAATCCAGGTTTTAGAAGAAAAGGAAATGAACGGCTCCGCTGCCATTACAAATGAAGTCCTGCGTTCCTGGGGGATTACGAAGGAGCAGCTCCACCAGGATGCTGTCCAGGCAGAGAAAGAGAGGAAACCGGCCTGCCTTTACCGCATGGATGATATCCTGTTTTCCGAACAGGCTGAAAATCTGCTGGAAGAGGGCGCCCCACTGCAGGCAGGGGAACTGCCAATCTTTGTCCTTACCAACCGTGATAAGTCGGAGGGAGCAGGGGTTATGGTACAAGATGGGGTCCTGAAAAAAGTGGGGGAACTGCTTGGGGCGGATTATTACGTGCTCCCCTCATCCATCCATGAAGTGCTTGTCCTGCCGGATAACGGGGAGATGGATGTAAAGGAACTGGAAAGCATGGTCCGGGATGTCAATGCTGCCGAGGTAGCGCCCCATGAACTGCTGTCGGATAAAGTTCAGTTTTATGACCGCGCTTCCAGGACATTAGGGCGAAAGCAGGAAAAAGGAATCCTTGACAGGCTTGCGGAAAATAAAAAACAGATACAGGAGAAGGCTGGGAAAGAGAAGGCAGCAGAGAAGAAAAGAAATGAGCCGAGCCTGTAAAGAGGGCTGCCGGACATTTTTGCAACAGGGAAAATGGAGGTGGAGAAATTGAAGTTAGTGATTGCGGAAAAGCCCTCCGTCGCAATGGCCCTGGCGGCGGTATTGGGTGCGGATGAGAAAAAGGACGGCTATCTGGAAGGGAACGGCTGGCTGGTGAGCTGGTGCGTCGGGCACCTGCTGGAGTTGGCGCAGCCGGGAGCCTATGGGGAACAGTATGTGAAATGGCGTTACAGCGACCTTCCGATTCTGCCGGAGAACTGGAAGTATGAGGTGTCGAAGGACAAGAAACCGCAGCTTGACCTTTTGTGCCGGTTGATGAAGGACAAGCGTGTCACCTCCGTGGTATGCGCCACCGATGTTGGATAGTGCGGAGGGGCGACAAACAAATACAAATAAAAAAGGGACTTCCTCAATCCTTAAAAGGCTATGACAGCAACGGTTATAGTCTTTTTTCATGCGGTAATTACCGTATGAAATGAACTCCTATTCCCCAAGCGGAGAAATACCCAACAACAGTATTCCGCAATCAAATCTCCCAACAAGTAACGAGAAAAAATCATATATCAACACCGAAACCAATCAATCATATCAATCCATATCACAGGAGGGCAAAGACCATGAATAAAAAGCAGGAACAACAGATTTTGGACTATTACAGTACCGCCGACAAATATATCCGTAGCAAGACACACTCCAATGCGCATCAGACTGTATTTACGAAAGAAAACGATAAATACCAGTGGCTTGTGTTGGAACAGAAAAGCCAGTGTGAAGTCGAGGTAAGGCAGACCGACAGTCATGGAACAATCACAGCGAGGGATAATTACGAACTGACAAGAAATCTCCCTAAGTGCGTGGGCGTGGAGCGTTTATGTGAGGGCGCAAATATACAGATACCTTTTAACGCTGATGAAATCAATCTGATTTACCAGTTTGGAGAACAGGGAAAAGCGGAAACGTGCGCCAGTCTGTCTGCTATTCTTCCGCAGATAAAAGACGATAACACAAAGCAGATAGTAAGTAGCACCTTAAAGAAATTAAATTCCCTGTCAGAAGAAACGTGTGCGGAACTGACCGCCACCACCAAAAGACGGAAACTGACCGAGCGTGACCACTCCATAAGGACAAGGTTAGCCAGAGCAAAGGAACAGGCAAAACAGCCGACAGTTGCCGAGGGAAAA
>ERZ778518.553-NODE-553-length-34514-cov-4.853594_pt1 | contig 34514 bp, 19 predicted proteins | sample MGYA00510340_ERZ778518 | MGnify/ENA primary metagenome ERZ778518 (study PRJEB29527, sample SAMN07138967) | mouse gut metagenome | material: feces | host: mouse | place: China:Nanjing | collected 2016-01-25 ...
AAACCACACTAACCGGTATCGAATCGATATTTTCAATTTTTTGTCATATACTTAGAAAAATGTGTTTGGTTATAAAATTCAGTGCTGCGTCTGCCCGTCTAATATTTGGGCATGGTTCCTTAATCACATACGGGCCAAATAAAAATGGACATGCTGCCATGACCATTTCCAATTATAAAACAAATGTAATAATAAATCCGATATCTGCATTATTCCGTAAAAGTTTTTTTGCAAAATGTCCATTCTTGCATCGGAAATTTAAAAAATCCAGATGCTTTCCAGTGTGAATTATTATCTCAAAATGCCCTCAGAGTAGCTGTGCCGCAACATTCGCACCTTTAAAACATCGCTTTTGCATAAAAAAATCAGAAAAATTCATGTTGATAAGAAATAGTTAATTATATTTACCGGGTAAAACTGGCGAATTTTAAATTTTAACATAGGTTTTTATGAAAATCAGAAACATTTTTATCGGTATTCTTGCAGCAGCCGGACTTATCATCACAGGCTGTCAGGAAAAGGATCCCGTCCAGGGAGAACCGAATTTGACATTGACACCGTCTGAACTGACATTCGACACCAAGGATGCAGGCACTCAGACAATTACTCTTACATCTACAAGAGACTGGAAAGTCAAGGGAAGCCTTCCTGAGTGGGTTGACGTATCTCCTGCATCGGGGGAGGCAAAGCCTGACGGAATAACAATCGAGGTTACCGTTACCGCAAACGATGCGGCTGACCGTACGGCATCCGTTGACTTCACTATCGGCACCGTCACAAAAACTCTTTCCATTTCCCAGAAAGGTGACGGAACGGCAGCACCGGGCGGAGACGGCACCGCAGAATCTCCTTTCAGCGTAGCCAAGGCCATCGAGTTCGTCTCGGCAATGGAGGCTGACGTGGAATCCACAACAGAATATTATGTATCAGGCACAATCTGCCAGATTAAGGATGTGTCAGGCGTACAGCAGTACGGAAACATATCCTACCTTATCTCAGATGACGGCAACTACGACAAGGCCACAAGCTTCACTTGCCACAGGGGACTCTATCTGAACGGCGCAAAGTTCACTTCTGCTGACCAGATTAAAGTCGGAGACAAAGTCGTGGTATGCGGCAAGGTCCTCAATTATTACGGAAACACTCCGGAGTTTGCCCAGGGCAACAAAATCGTGACTCTTAACGGCCAGGGAGGCGGAGAAACTCCAGACCCGGGTCCTTTCACTGTAGCTCCAATCAGCACTATTCTTGCATTGGGAGAGGGTTCTGCGATTGGTGACGGCATCGGAATCGAGGGTGTCATCATCTCAAGTGCCGACCTCAATAATCTTACCTCACAGAAAGGTGCATATATCCAGGATGCTACCGGAGGTCTTCAGCTCAGATTCACTGCCAACCATGACTTCAAGTTCGGTGACAAGGTTAAAATCAATCTTTCGGGAGCTAAGAAGGGCGCTTATAACAAGGCAGTCCAGGTTGAGGTTGACAACAGCATGGCAGTCCGTGTTTCTTCAGGTGAGACAGTGACGCCTAAGACCGTTTCCGTGGCGGATTTCCTTGCGAACAAATATGAGGGCCAGTATGTGGCAGTTGAAAATGTGCAGGTGAACATCCAGGACCTTTCAAAGACATGGGTTGTCGCAGGCGCACACACAAGCATCAATATAGATGAGAAGAACGGAAGCAAATTCATCGTGTTCTCATCCAAGTATTCAAAATTCGGTTCGGAGACCGTTCCTCAGGGTTCCGGTACACTCAAGGGTATCGCAGCAAGGAACAATGACGACATCCAGCTTATATTCGCTCAGAATTCAGACTATGCCGGCCTTACCGGCGCACGTTTCGGCAATGACAAACTGTTCTCTGTCGCTCCGGCTGAATTGAATGTTTCCGCTGACGCTGAGTCTGCAACATTCAAGGTAAACGGAAATGTCGCATGGACAGCTTCCGTTACCGAGGGCGATTTCGTGAAAATTCTCTATGGCCAGAGCGGAAACGGTGAGGGTGATGTCGTTCTCGAGCTTACAAAGAACGAGTCCGAGGAGTCTGCAAGGACTGCAAAGATTACCGTGACAACGACAGAGGACGTTCCGACAAAGTCATATGTCGTCACTTTGACCCAGGCCAAGAAGGCCGGTGCCGGTGATGTGAAAGAGGTGACTATATCCACGACTAAAGAAAGTGCGTGGGCCAGCGATACACATGCGACTTATGGTGAAGGACGCAAACTCGTATCGGATGGATTTAATGTCGCATTCTATAAATATAAATCGAATATGGCAAATGCTGATGCCCAATTGCAGAATACCCATATCAGAGTCTATAAGAATAATGCTCTTGTAATAAATTCAGATGACAAAAAAGTCATCAAATCTATAGTTGTGACATGTGCTTATTCTGACAAATGTTTTGATATGACAGTATTGTCAGATAATAATGCAATTGCAGTGGCTGATACAGCAGAAAAGACTGTGACTTATAGCGGTAATGGAATTGAAAACTTTGAGGCTGAGCTTACAGGAGGTCAGTGCAGAATTTCTTCTATAAAGATTATTTACGAATAGGACATAGCTCCTGCTTTTTACGAAAGGGCTGCCCGGACCTCCGGGCAACCCTTTGATTATCTAAGGCATATGGTGTATAGGACAAAATTTGATAATCGTGCTTTGGCGGCCGTTCTGGCTGTCATCTTGCTGGCTTTTACCTCTTGCGGGGACAGCATAAAGCCTGAGCCGCACGCCCTGTCTGTCTCTGCTCGCCTTACGGAGCTGCCTTCCGGTGCCGGAAGCGTATTCGTGTCCGTTACTGCATCAGGAGCATGGGTGCTCAGCCTTGAATTCGGACAGGATGACGAGCCGTGGGCGGAACTCAGTACCACATCAGGGACTGGCGACAAGAGCAATGTAATTCTCAAATATGGGGAAAATGCTTCCGAGTCGGACAGGACTCTCCGAATCACGGTGAAGGCATCATCGCGCATCCAAACGTGTACGCTTGTCCAGAAAGCCGGAGGCGGAGACGAGCCTGAACCGCCTGTGGTGCAGCCCGGTGATGTTCCAGGATGGATGGAACTGCCTATTGTGGAGGGCGGCCTGGAATATCACAACAACTTCTTCTCAATGAACGGGAAGAGGTACAGGAACTATTCCTATGGCTGGGACAAAAAAGCGCTTGTGGCCCATTGGGTAGCATATCCGCTGTGTCCTCTATATCTCGGCAGCCAGAAAAGGACCGACGAATGGGCTTATGATCCGAATGTGCCGCAGTCTCAGCAGCCTGTGCTTTTCCGTGGTTTCGGAGGTGGCGGATATGACCGTGGCCATCAGCTTCCGTCCGCGGACAGGACATGCTGCCGGGAGGCTAATGAGCAGACTTTCTATTTTACTAACATGACTCCGCAGAGAGGAGTGTATTTCAATCAGAAGATATGGGCGAGCTTTGAGACCAGGGTCAGGGACTGGTCGAGGAATGCCGATACTCTGTATGTCGTGACCGGATGCGTCGTCAAGGGAAGCACTTTGACTGCAAGGGACAATGACAGAAAGTCCGTTACAGTGCCTGTAGGCTATTTCAAGGCTCTTCTGTGGTATTCTAAATCATCGACAGTAACCGCCCAGAATGCCGGATATAGGGCAGCTGCCTTTTATCTGGAGCATAAGGATTATAGCCAGACTGGCATAGACCGGTCCATGTCAATGTCGGTGGACGAGCTTGAGGAGATGGTCGGCATGGATTTCTTCCCGAATCTCAAGACCAAGGCCGGAGCCGCGATTGCTGACCGTGTGGAGGCGGCTGACCCTAAGAATGACACTTTCTGGTGGCAATAGAGCCTGCCTGGAAAATAAACAAAAGCGTTCCGGCGCCGCCGGGGCAAGAGCATAATGTAATTATAACATGAGACTGAACATGAAAAGAGCGTTGACCGCAGTATTGGTGTTGCTCGTGTCGGTGAGTGCCGCATTCGGGCAGTGCAAGACACAGCGGAACTATGTCATAGGTTTCTACAATCTCGAGAACCTGTTTGACATCTATGACGATCCTGCGAAGAATGACGAAGAGTTCCTTCCTGACGGAAAGAACAAGTGGACTGAAGCCAAGTATAACAAGAAACAGCACAATATGGCCCGTGTCATCAGTGAGATGGCCAAGGCCAACGGCCGCTATCATACGATTCTCGGCGTGTCGGAGATTGAGAACCGTCTTGTGCTTGAGGATCTGGTGAGCCAGCCTGAGATTGCTGACGCAAATTATCAGATTGTGCATTATGACGGACCGGACAGGCGAGGCGTCGATGTGGCCCTGCTCTATAAGCCGGAGCAGTTCACATATCTTGACAGCGAGTCCATTCCTTTCACATTCGAGGGAACCAAGGTGGAAATTACGCTTGACAAAGAGCAGCAGGACTATTTCCGCACGAGGGACATCCTCATGGTGCACGGAACTATAGACGGCGAGCATTTCGCGTTTTATGTGGCCCATCTTCCGTCACGTATCGGCGGAAAGGGTCAGGATCTCAGGAGCCGTGGCGCGGAGATTATCTACAACCACGCCGCAATGATGACGGAAAGGCATCCGGGCATCAAGATAGTCGTAATGGGTGACATGAACGACAATCCGACCGACGACAGCATGGCCGTATGGATGCGCGGAAAGGAAAAGAAGGACGAGATGTCCCGGGAGGATTTCTTTTCGCCGTTCCTCTCTATGTACAAGGCCGGATACGGCTCTTTGGCATACCGCGGGGAGTGGAGCATCTATGACCTTATTCTTGTGAACAACAATCTTGCGAATGCGGAAGAGGGCCTGCGGATACAGCCGGTCGGAAAGAAAGGGTTCTACGGCGTCGTATTCAAGCGCCCGTTCATGGTGACACAGAAGGGCCAGTACAAGGGCTATCCTTTCAGGACCTTCTCCGGAGGAGCTTTCATAGGCGGTTACAGTGACCATTATCCTACATTCATTGTAGTTGGCAAATAGCATATAAACTTACCATTATGTATAAAAGAATATTTTTTGCGTTCGCCGCACTTCTGCTTTCCGTGTCTTTGTGGGCACAGACTGGAGGAGTGACGGGAACCGTAGTCAACCGTTCCGGCAGAGTCCCGGTTACGGGAGCCGAGGTCACGCTTTCTTTCGGAGGTGAGACCGTGGTCACGGGACAGTCCGGAAATGACGGAAAGTTCCTGTTTGAAGGAATTGAGGACGGAATCTATCAGATGACCGTCAAGGCGGCGGGCTTTGTTCCTGCAAATGTCAATGTGACTGTCGAAAAAGGTTTTGTAAAGGACCTGATGTTCGTCTCGCTCGTTGCTGCGCGCAATGTCGTGGAGGCGGATGATTCGAGTTTCGCGGAGTTCGACATGGATGATTCGGGATATTCGGATGCTCCTTCCATATTGTTCTCCAATGATGTATATACCGATATCGTAGGCTTCGGGTTCAGTGCAATCCGTTTCAAGAACAGGGGCTATAACAATGAGACCCAGGATGTTTACCTGAGTGGAGTGAAGATGAACGACGCCATAACAGGCTATTCTCCTTATTCTCTCTGGAGCGGCCTTAACGAGGCTACAAGAAGCAAGGAGACCACTGTCGGCAACGAGGTTTCGGAGTATGGTGCAGGCGGATACAACGGAGTTACCAATATCCTTGCTACCGCTTCTTCCGTGCGTCCGGGATGGAGGTTCAGCGTGTTGAGCAACAGCGCGATGTACCGCCTCCGCCTTATGGCGACCTATGCCTCGGGAGAGCTTGACAACGGCTGGTCATATGCGTTCAATGTTTCTGCCCGCGTCGGAGGAAACGATTGGGTTAAAGGTGTCTATTACCGCAATTTCGCATATTATGCCGGTGCCGAGAAGAAGTTCGGTGATGAGCACCGGCTCAGTTTCATGGCTTTTGCGGCTCCAGGGCAGAGAGGAGCGCAGAATGCTTCCACCCAGGAAGTCTATGACCTCATGGGTGACAACATGTACAACTCGAACTGGGGCTATCAGGGCGGCAAGATGCGCAATGCGCGTGTGCGCAAGACTCATGAGCCGGTGTTCGTGGTGAAATATACAGCCACTCCTCTTGAGAATCTTGAGGCTTCTGCCACAGTGCTTTACCGTACAGGAAAGAACGGATATACTGCGCTTGACTGGTATGATGCTCCTGACCCGCGTCCTGACTATTACCGCAATCTTCCGTCTTATTTCTATAATCCGAATCCGGATTATGGCAGGGACAATGAATTGAAGGCAGAGTGGGCCAAGGAAGCATGGCTTACAAATATGAACAGCACATGTCACCTGAATTGGGACAGGCTTTATAATGTCAATTACAACAATCCGGTCGAGCAGGCTGACGGAACTTTCCTGAACAGGTCAAAGTATGCCGTTGAGGAGCGCCGCGTGGACCAGAATGATGTGAATGTGGCTGCAAATGTAAAATGGACGGCAAACAATCTGTTCACTCTCACGGGAGGAGCCAATTTCAAATGGAACCGCACGGAGTATTACAAGAAACTTGACGACCTTCTCGGAGGTGACTATTACCTTAATATTGACCAGTTTGCGGAGCGCGATTTCGCGTCTTCTCCTACAATGATTCAGAATGATCTGGATTATTATCTGGAACACGGCACTGCAGAGCAGATAGGCCGCGGAGGCAAATACGGATATGACTACTATGCTCATGTGCGCAATGCGGGCGTGTGGGCCAACGGAACGTTCACTCACGGAGGTCTTGCTGCAAATGTGGCTTTGGAGGCCGGGTATACAGGTTTCTGGAGGGAAGGACTTCTTCGCAAAGGTCTTTTTGCAGGTCTTGACGACAATGGACAGGAGATTTTCTATGACGGAAAGAAACTGACTTCGTATGATGCTGACGGAAAGGTGATTTCTTCTAAAGGTGATTCTGAGAAGGCTCAGTTCCTGACATGGTCGGCAAAGCTGGGAGCAAGTTATGCGTTCCAGGGCGGTCACAGGCTTTATGCCAATGCGGGATATTATACCGATGCGCCTACGTTCTCGCAGTCATTCATTTCTCCAAGGACGAGAAATACGCTGATTCCTAATCTGGAGACGTCCAAGACCGTGTCTGCCGACATCAATTACAGCTATAGCAACAATGGCTATGATTTGCGTGTGACCGGATTCTGGACCAAGATAATGAATCAGACCGACCTCATGAGCTTCTATGACGATTCGCAGAATTCATTTACCAATTTCGCGATGACCGGAATCGACCAGAGGCATATGGGAATTGAGCTTGGATTCCGTATCCCGTTCTTTCTTCAGGGACTGTCGCTTCAGGGTGCGCTCAGCCTGGGAGAGTATATCTATACTTCCACTCCGCGCATGACCCAGACGATAGACAACAGCGCTGCGGTAGTGTTCAACAACCAGCCTGTGACATACTGGAAGGAACATCCTATATATAAGAAGTATATGATTGACGGTGTGGAGACATATGAGGTTGACCTTGACGGCAATTATGTCGTTGAGAAAAACCAGAAGCATTATGTTCCGAGCACACCTCAGATAGCTTCGAGCCTTGCTTTCAATTACCGCACGAACTCATACTGGTTCTTCACTCTCGAAGGACAGTGCTTTGCCAATTCATATCTTGACATGAACCCTCTCTACAGGACAGACATGGCCGTGGCCGGTCCGGACGGCATAGCTACTCCGATTGAAATCGAGTATATGGCTGCCCAGGAGAAGTTCGACCCTGTTTTCCTGCTTAATGCGAGTGTGGGCAAGTCCTGGTATATCCAGCGCAAGTACAATTTCGGTTTCTCTCTCAATGTCAACAATATCCTGAACAGCAGGAATGTGCGTACAGGCGGTTATGAGCAGACGCGTCTGATTGACAGCAATAGCGGTGAGAGATACTACAGGTTCGATCCGCGCTATTTCTACATGAGCGGTGTCAATTATATGTTGAACCTCTATTTCAGATTCTAAGTTATGAAGACATTATATAAGATAGCTGCAGCGGTGCTGGCCTTTATGTCGGTCACTTCCTGCGATGAGTTCACTCCGGTCTTTACGGGAAAATATCCTGAGCCGGGCGAATATGAGAAAGTCGAGATGACGCCTACCCATACGATAGCCGAGCTTGTGGCTATGTATAAACTCGGTAAGCCTCAGGTCATAAAGGATGACATTGTGATTGCCGGCAAGGTCTCGACGTCTGACCGTACCGGAAATTTCTACAGGAGCTTCTACATCCAGGATGAGACAGGAGGAATCGAGATAAAGATAGGAAAGACCGGACTGTACAATGACTATAAGCCGGGTCAGACCGTGTATGTGAAGTGTGAGGGACTTACTCTCGGAATGTACGGGTACAAGAGCGGCAACTATGGCGGAAGCGGAATGGTGCAGTTGGGCTATGAAGACCCGACCGGCGATTATGAGACTTCGTATCTTGATGTGGCCCCTATCATCGACAGGCATATTTTCCGCGGAGAGTTCGGCGAGCCTGTTGTGCCTCAGGTTGTTACTGAGTCCCAGCTTCCCGGCAAGAATGACACGCAGGCTACTAACAGGTATGTCGGAAGCCTTGTGACTTTGAAGGGGCTGAGGTATGCGGAGGAAGTCTTTGCCCTGCTTTATCTTGACAGCAACAAGGACACGAAGCTTTCTTCAAACAGGGTGTTCCTTTCGAGGGATGACGAGGACGAGGACACATGGACATGGGGCATAACCACATGGGCCATGTCGAAGAACAAATATCTTGAATACCTTTCTTCCGGCGTATGGGACAAGGCGAAGGTAGGAAATGGCAATGACCAGAATTACGGTACTGTCGGAACGAACAAAGAGCAGATGATGAAGAATGCTTCGGCATATTCTGTAAGCCAGTATTTCACAATGGGCAACAAGGAAATCCAGATACGCACGAGCGGTTATTCCCGTTTTGCGGACACTGAAATCGACCCTGAAGTGCTCAACGGAAATAAGACCATAGATGTGACCGGAGTGATTACTCTCTACCAGGGCAGCATCCAGTTCACTCTGATTGACATAGCTGACGTTAAGGTCAATTAGGTCTCATCAGCAGATTCTTTGGGCAGCTTTCTGCCGGAATATACCGTCGGGCGGTCTCCTTTGCGGGGCCGCCCGATTTTTGTCATGGAGCATAATTATTTATGTCCTGCGCCGGCTGTGCCTCTCCCGCAATGCTTTGGAATGATGGGCAGCCTATTACATGTAGTTTGTTGTGAACCAAAGTTTGAATACCGGGTCAGCAAGGGTGGTGGTCAAAATGAGAACCGCCAGGTTTTATTGTGCTTCGTAAGACTTTCATAATAAGCACAAATTTAATAACTTTGTCTGTTCAACCCCGGTGAAGACGCGGAACCGCATCTGTTACATCACCGCAAGCTGAATGAACGAAAAAAATAATACAATGAAAAAACCTGGACTGATAATTCTTATGATCATGGCGGCAATCGCATGCAACAGAATCAACCCCTTCCTTACGGAATGGAACACACCTTACGGAATCCCTGATTTCGGGCAGATAAAAGAACGGGACTACCTCCCGGCTGTAAAGATTGGCATACGCCAGCAGCAGAGCGAGATAGATGCGATAATATCAAATAGCGAGACTCCTTCATTCGGGAATGTAGTGGAGGCCTACGAACGCTCAGGTGCCATTCTTGGCCGTGTCACAGACGTTCTCTTCAATGTGTCCGAATCGGATGCGACTGAATCCCTGCAGAGGATAGTCGAGAAAATCCTTCCGATGCTCTCCTCCCACAGCGACAACATATTCATGAATCCTTATTTCTTTGCCAAAGTCGAGACACTTTACAACAAGAAGGATGAACTCGGGCTGGACAGGGAACAGCTGATGGCTCTGAAGAATCTATATGACAGCTTTGTGAAAAACGGTGTCGCCTTGGATGCGGCAGGACAGGCACGCATGCGTGAGATAAACATGGAGCTTTCTTCGCTCTCCAATACGTTCGGCAATAACCTGCTTGCGGAAAACAATGCTTTTGCGGAGCAGTTCGGGGTTACGGTATCGGAGTATCCGGAGGCTATGGCATCGCAGGAGGACCGTTCGATAAGGGAAAAAATGTTCAAGGCATATGCCTCGAGAGGCAACAACGGCAACAGGAACGACAACAAGGACCTGCTGACGAAAATCGTATCACTGAAAATAGAAAAGGCCAGGCTGCTCGGTTACGACACTCCTGCCGCACTTATACTTTCTGACAAAATGGCCGGCACTCCAGCTGCGGTTGACAAATTCCTTGGAGACCTGATGGTTCCGGCAGTGGCAAAGGCGCGTGAGGAAATAGCTGACATGCAGGCCGTCATGGATGAGGACATCAAGGCAGGTATCCTTCCGGAGGGCAGCACTATACAGCCTTGGGACTGGGCATGGTATGCGGAAAAGGTACGCAAGGCCAAGTATGCGCTTGATGAGGAGCAGACCAAGCCTTATTTCAAAATGGAAAATGTCCGTGAGGGTGTGTTCAACACTGCTCACAAGCTTTATGGGCTCAATTTTGAGAAACTTGAGAATATCCCTGCGTATCATCCTGATGTCGAGGGATTCAAAATCACTGATGCCGACGGGTCTCTGATAGGAGTGCTTCTGACGGATTATTTCCCTCGCAGCACCAAGAGAGGCGGGGCATGGATGAGCAACTTCGTCAACCAGGAAGTCAGTGCTGACGGTGTTGATGTGCGTCCTGTCATCGTAAATGTAGGCAATTTCGCAAAGCCGACGGCAGACAAGCCTTCTCTCCTTACTCTTGACCAGGTCGGGACAATGTTCCATGAGTTCGGGCATGCGCTGCACGGGCTTCTGAGCAAATGCCGCTACAAAAGCGTGAGCGGAACGGCAGTGGCGCGCGATTTTGTGGAACTTCCCTCTCAGATAATGGAAAACTGGGCATTCCGCAGGGAAGTGCTTGCTGAATATGCCCGCCACTATGAGACAGGTGAGGTGATTCCTGACTCGCTGGTGGCAAAGATAGAGGCTGCAGGCACATTCAACCAGGGTTTCATGACTACTGAGCTTGTCGCTGCTTCCATACTTGACATGAAATGGCATGAGCTTACTTCGGCCGAAGGCATTGACCCGATGGCGTTCGAGGCTGAGGCCTGCCGCCAGATGGGGCTTATTGATGAGATTATACCGCGCTACCGCAGCACATATTTCGCCCACATATTCAGCGGCGGATACAGTGCCGGATATTACAGCTATCTGTGGGCGGAGGTGCTTGACAAGGACGCTTTCGAATTGTTCCTCCAGAAAGGAATATTTGACAGGAATACGGCAATGTCATTCCGCCGCAATATCCTTGAAAAAGGCGGAAGCGAAGAGCCGATGGTACTGTACAGGCGCTTCAGGGGTGCGGAGCCTGATCCAGCTGCCCTTCTTCGTGCAAGAGGACTGGCATTATAAAGAATACCGCGTAATGACACTGAAACATTTTACGGCTTTTGCCGCATGCATTGCCTTGGCCGCCGGCTGCATTTCAGACCGGGGACCAGCATACAAGAATCCGGACCTAAGTGCCGGGGAGCGCACGGAAGATCTTCTGGCGCGGATGACCGTGGATGAAAAGCTCGGGCAACTCCTCTGTCCGCTCGGCTGGCCCATGTATTATAAAACCGTGGTTGACGGCCGTGCGACGGCCGGGATATCGGACGAGTTCCGCAAATTCGTCAGAGAACAGCACGGGGGAATGCTCTGGGCCACTTTCCGCGCTGACCCGTGGACAAAAAAGACACTTGAGAACGGCTTGAATCCGGCTTTGGCAGCCGAAGCCTATAATGCCATGCAGAAATATGCCATTGACAGCACAAGGCTTGGCATTCCTATCATACTTGCAGAGGAAGCCCCTCACGGTCATATGGCCATCGGTGCGACTGTTTTTCCGACCAGCATCGCTCTTGCCGCCACATGGGACAAGGACCTCATAGAGAAGGTCGGCCGCACGATTGCATCCGAGCTGAGGGCACAGGGAGGACATATCGGATATGGCCCTGTTATAGACCTTGCGCGTGAGCCGAGATGGTCAAGAGTCGAGGAAACATACGGTGAGGACGTGTGTCTCACTTCGGAGATGGCTGCGGCAATGGTCCGCGGGACAAGCCCCAAGAACAACGGCTGGGACAGGGGCATAGTCTCGACCTTGAAGCATTTTGTCGCATACGGCATACCCGAGGGCGGTCACAACGGCAATCCTTCCAATGTAGGCATGCGTGACCTCCATGAGAATTTCCTTCCTCCGTTCAAGGCTGCCATTGATGCCGGGGCTTTGTCGGTGATGACTTCGTACAATTCCATTGACGGGGTGCCGAGCACGGCGAATCCGGAACTTCTGCGCGGAATCCTGAAGGACAAATGGGGATTTGATGGCTTTGTGGTTTCTGACCTTGTGAGCATTGACGGGCTATGGGGAGACCACCGCATCGCGCGGGACAAAGAGGAGGCCGGAATCATGGCTTTGGATGCCGGAGTCGATGTGGACCTCGGGGCGAACTGCTATTCCCTTTTGCATGATGCCGTGAAAAGCGGGAAAGTCAGCATGAAAGTGCTTGACGAGGCTGTAGGAAGGGTACTCCGGCTCAAATTCGAGCTTGGCCTGTTTGACAATCCGTATGTGGAGCCGTCCGCTGCCTTGGAAACGGTCCGCAGTGAAGAGAATGTTGCAGTGGCCAGGAAGGCTGCACGAGAGGGTGTGGTGCTGCTGGAAAACAATGGCGTACTGCCTTTGAGGAAAGACATGAAAATCGCTGTCATAGGACCGAATGCCGACAATATGTATAACCAGCTCGGAGACTATACGGCACCGCAGCCAAGGGAGAACATAAGGACTGTCCTGGACGGCATACGTTCAAAGGTCGGAGATAAGAATGTTGACTATGTGCATGGCTGTGCAATCCGTGACACCCGCGGCAACACAATAAGGGAAGCCGTGCGCGCCGCAAGAAAGGCGGATGTGGCGGTTGTTGTGGTGGGAGGCTCAAGCGCCCGTGACTTCAAGACGACCTATAAGGAGACCGGAGCCGCAGTAGCGGATAAGGATGCGGTAAGCGACATGGAGGCCGGAGAGGGCTTCGACCGCGCAAGCCTTTCGCTTTTGGGACTTCAGGAGGAACTTCTCAGGGCGGTCAGAAAGACCGGAACTCCGATGGTAGTCGTCTATATAGAGGGACGCCCTTTGGACAAGATGTGGGCAAGCACCAATGCTGATGCGCTTTTGACACAGTTCTATCCGGGCCAGCAGGGCGGAGAGGGGCTTGCTGACGTGCTTTTCGGAGATTACAGCCCGGCAGGCCGTCTTCCCGTGTCCGTTCCTGTGAATGTAGGACAGCTTCCCGTATATTATAACAAGAAATTTCCGGCGGGACACGACTATGTCGAGATGTCGTCCGCGCCCCTCTATCCGTTCGGCTATGGGTTGAGCTATACTTCGTTCGAGTATTCCGGACTTGCCGTGAGCAACCTTGGTGACAAGGGCGTCAAGGTCAGCCTGAATGTACGCAATACCGGAGAGTGTGACGGGGATGAAGTCGTTCAGGTCTATGTGACTGACCTTGTGGCCTCGACTGTGCGTCCGCGCATCCAGCTCCGTGCATTTGACAGGGTTCATGTCCGCAAGGGGGAGACCGCTGCCGTGGAACTTATGCTTGACAGGGACGCATTCTCCTTGTGCGGCGCCTCCATGGAAACAGTGGTCGAGCCGGGTGAGTTCCGGATATCCGTGGGGTCTTCTTCGAAGGACATAAGGCTTTCGGAGACCATCGCATTGTAATGAACAAATAACATTTAAACCATAACAACATTGAGATGAGAAAGTCATCATTGCTTATACCATTTGCGGCGGCCGTGCTTTCTGCATGCTGCGCAGAAGAAAAGGATTATACCGCATTTGTGGACCCGTACATCGGTTCCGGCGGTCACGGACATGTGTTCGTAGGCGCGTCAGTGCCATTCGGCATGGTCCAGCTCGGGCCTCAGCAGATTAAGGACGAGTGGGACTGGTGCTCTGGGTATCACTATAGCGATACCCTTGTCATCGGCTTCTCGCATACTCACCTTACGGGAACGGGAATCGGTGACCTCGGAGATGTGCTCATGATGCCATATGACCCGGCGAAAGTGAAATATGACACGAGCTGGGCAAAGAGGAAGAATGCCGATGCCACGCACATATACGCGCTTCTTGACCATTCCAAAGAAGAAGTGCGCCCGGGATTCTACAGCCTTGAGATGCCGGATTACGGTGTTACGGCAAGGCTTACAGCCACAGACAGGACAGGGCTTCATGAATATACTTTCACCGGTGACCGTTCTGCCGTCCTGCTTGACCTTTGTACAGGAATCGGCTGGGACGGCGTGACCGATTGGGACTTCTCATGGCTCAGCCCGACCCGCATAGAAGGCTACAGACGCTCTTCCGGATGGGCAAAGGACCACACCATATGGTTCGCCGCTGAGTTTTCTTCTCCGGTTATGGAGTACGAGAACATTCCGATTACCGGTGATGAATATGCAGTGGCAATCATTTTCGACACTTCATCACAGAAAAAAATTGCCGTCAAGGTGGGACTTTCTCCTGTCAGCTGTGCCAATGCCTGGGAAAACCTGAATGCAGAGCAGCCGGGATGGGATTTTGAAGCAGTGGCGCAGGCTGCCAAGGATCGCTGGAACGCAGAGCTGGGCCGTATTGAAATAGAGGAGATGGATGCGCGCCAGAGAAAACTTTTCTATACCTCTCTTTATCATACGATGATTGCCCCGTCACTTTTCAGCGACAGGAACGGGGAATACCGCGGAGCTGACGCGAAGGTGCACACCAGCGATGAGAATCAATATACCGTGCTTTCTTTGTGGGACACATACAGGGCGGAATATCCGCTTATGACAATCATCAATCCTGAGATGTCTTCTGCAATCGCTTCAACCCTGATGAATATCTATGACCAGCAGGGCAAGCTTCCCGTATGGCATCTCGCAGGAAACGAGACCGACTGCATGATAGGCAATCCTGGATTTATCGTGATGGCTGACATGTGCCTGAAAGGGTTTGCAAAAGATGTGACGGCGGCTCTCGAGGCCATGAAAACCTCTTCAATGCTTGACGAGAGGGGACAGGAACTCCTTAAGATATACGGATATATTCCATTTGACAAGAGCGCTGAACTCGAGACAGTGTCAAAGGCAATGGAGTTCTCGATTGCGGATGCTTCGCTTGCGAAAGTGGCACGTGAGGCCGGTGACATGGAGGCTGCCGCATATTTCGGCGAAAGAAGCCAGGCATGGAAAAAGCATTATGACCCGGAGGCCGGATTTGTGCGCGGAAGGGCTGCCGACGGCTCATGGCGCACTCCTTTCGACCCTTTCAAGGCAATTCACATGAAGAGCGACTTTACTGAGGGCAATGCATGGCAATACACCTTCCTTGTTCCTCAGGATGTGAACGGGTTGGCCGGGATAATCGGCGGTCCTGAGGCGTTCGAGGCCAAGCTTGACGAGTTTTTCACCGTTGAGGGCGACCTCGGCCCTGAAGCGAATGACGTCACGGGACTTGTGGGGCAGTATGCACACGGAAATGAGCCGAGCCATCATGCGGCCTACATGTACAACTACATCGGAAGACACGACAAATGTGCGGAAAAGGTACGCTATATTCTTGATGAGCTTTATTTCGATGACCACAGCGGAGTCTGCGGAAATGAGGATGCCGGCCAGATGTCAGCATGGTATGTGCTCTCTGCTCTCGGCCTGTATCAGGTTGACCCTGCGTGCGGAGTGTTCCAGTTCGGTTCGCCTGTTGTGAAGAAAGCCGTGGTGAATCTCGGTGACGGCAAGACTTTCACCATAACGGCCCATGACAACTCTCCGGAGAATATCTACATCAAGTCCGCTTCCCTTAACGGCAAGAAGCTCGACAGGACGTATGTCAGCTATGATGAGATAATGGCAGGAGGAACTCTGGAGTTCTTCATGAGTCCTGAGGCATAGTCTTGTTCGATGACATTGAAATTTCATGTAAAATGAAAAATATCTGTACAATGATGACCGTGGCTGCAGTTTTTGCCGTCACGGTCTCTGCGCAACAGCCCGAATGGAAGAACCTGGATGTTTTCTCGGTCAATGCTGAAACGGAGCGCACGGAACTGATATTCTGGTCTGACGCCAAGGATGCCATGACAGGCCGTTTTACTGAAAGTGAAAACTATATGGACCTTGGCGGCACGTGGAAATTTCAGTATTATGACAATCAGCAGACCATGCCGGACTCTCTTGAGAAGGTTTCTGCCGGGCTTGCCGCTTCATGGGATGACATACGTGTCCCGGGCAACTGGGAGATGCAGGGCTTCGGTATTCCAATCTATGTCAATACCGATTTCGAATTTGCCACTGTAAATCCGCAGCCTCCTTTCATCCCTGACGAGAATCCGTGCGGAGTCTATTTCCGTACTTTCGAAGTGCCTCAGGGGTGGTCCGGACGCCAGGTCTATCTTAACCTTGCCGGTGCGAAGTCCGGGGTTTATGTCTATGTGAACGGTGAGCGGGCCGGTTATAATGAAGATTCCAAGGATTTGGCACGCTTCAACATAACGCCTTGGCTCAAAGACGGGGAGAATGCCCTGGTGCTCAAGATATACCGTTTTACCACAGGGTCTTATCTTGAATGTATGGACTTTTTCCGGATCAGCGGCATAGAGAGGGATGTTTATCTTTCGTCTGAGAAATATGACTGTGATTTCGATGTAAACGTGGTCTCGTCTCTGGATGAGGCTTGCAGGGACGGCCTTTTCCGTCTTGAAGTCACTTCAGACCGCGGCAGTGAAGTCTCATACAGGCTGTTTGACAATGGGGGCAAGATTGTGCTTGAAGACAGTGCTGTCGTGACGGACGGCAAGGCGGTGATGTCAGGAGTCGTGCCTGGAGCAAGGCAGTGGAGTGCGGAGACACCTGAACTGTATGCCCTTCTTCTGAATGTGGACGGTGAATACGCAAGGATGAATGTCGGGTTCCGCCGTCTGGAGATTGTCGGCAACAAGTTTCTTGTCAACGGCAAGCCGGTCAAGTTCAAGGGCGTGAATCTCCATGAGACTGAACCATATACGGGTCATTATGTAAGCCGTGAGAGGATGCTTCAGGATCTGAGGCTTATGAAGGAGAACAATATCAACGCCATACGTACCTGCCATTATCCGCAGCAGAGGATGTTCTATGACCTGTGCGACAGCCTCGGGTTTTATGTGTATTCAGAGGCCAATGTGGAGTCTCACGGTATGTTCTATGACCTTGACAAGACACTCGGAAACAAGCCGGAATGGTACGGCAACCATATCTACCGTATAAGGAACATGTATTTCCGCACAAGAAACTATGCCTGCGTAACTATCTTGTCCCTTGGAAATGAGGGTGGAAACGGCTGCAATTTCTATGATGCCTATAAAGAAATCAAGGCTCTTGAAAAGGACGGGATGAACCGTCCGGTGTGCTACGAAAGGGCTGAGTTCGAGTGGAATACGGATATGATAGTTCCTCAGTATCCTTCGGCTTCATGGTTCATGAAGATGGCACAGAGTGCTCCCGACAGGCCTGTGTGCCCGTCCGAGTATGCGCATGCCATGGGTAACTCGACAGGCTCTCTTGATATGCAGTGGGATTGGATATACGGGTACGACCACATGCAGGGCGGTTTCATCTGGGATTGGGTGGACCAGGCCCTTGCGAAGTATGATGCTGACGGAAAATTCATGTACTGGGCATATGGCGGCGATTTCGGGGAGAATATGCCGAGCGACGGCAATTTCGTATGCAACGGAGTCGTGGGACCGGACCGTGACCCTCATCCGGGACTTGCGGAGGTGAAGCATGTCTATCAGGATGTCAAGATTACTTCAGATGACCCTGCATCTGGCCGCTTCAATATACATAACAGGTTTTATTTCAAGTCTTTGAAGGGCTATGAAGTGCGCTATATGGTTTTGGCGGACGGCAAGTCCATCAGAAAGGGCCGTCTGAAATTCAGCACCCCGGCCCAGTGTGACGAGGATTTCACCATAAGGCTTCCTAAGCTTCGCAAACGCAAAGGCTATCTTATCAATTTTGATGTCGTGACCTCAGAAGCATCGGCGCTTCTTAAAAAGGGACATGTGGCGGCAACGGAACAGTTCCTTTTGAAAGAGGCAGGTCACAAGCCTTATAAGGCAAGGAAAGCTTCATGCAAGATTGAAGACGACGGGAATACCATTGAGATAAGTTCTTCCAAAGTCCGCTTCGTGTTTGACAAGGAGCAGGGCATTGTTACTTCATATATGGTGAGGGGACAGGAGATGCTTGCTGACGGCTTCGGCATAAGGCCTTCTTTCTGGCGTGCCCCGACCGACAATGACTATGGAAACGGCTGGCCTGCGAGGACACAGGATTTCAAGACTGCCTCCAGGGAGTTCTCCGCTTCTGCAACGGCTGAAAATACTTCTTCCGGTGCAGTCCTGAATGTCTGCTATGATTTGCCTTCAGGAAATGAATATCATGTCGTTTATGAGGTTCTCGCAAACGGAATCGTCAAGGTGCATGCGGATTTCCGGGGAGTACCGGCAGATGGCAAAGCCATAGAGGTGCCGCGTGTCGGTCTTCGTTTCAGGCTTCCGGCGAAGGATGACAGGTTCAGCTATTTCGGACGCGGTCCTCAGGAATGCTACTGGGACAGGCAGGGCGGTGCGCGTCTGGGAATATATGAGACCTCTGCATCCGGGGAATATGTGCCTTATGTGCGTCCTCAGGAGAACGGTCACCATACCGGCTGCTCATGGCTCAAAACCGGAGGGCTTGCCATCGTGGGGGACGGAATGTTTGAATTCAATGTCCTCAGGAATTCTGTGGAGGACTTTGACTCGGAAGAGGCTGTAAGGCGTGACTATCAATGGGATAACCTCTCTCCTGACGAGGTGCATGATATGGGGGCTGCCCGTAATGTACGCCGCCGCCAGCATCATGTTGACGATGTCGTGCCACAGGATTACATGGAGGTCTGCATCGACGGTGTGCATTCAGGAATCGGCGGATATGACAGCTGGTGGGCAAAGGCCGAGCCTGAGAGGACGGCCTGGAGTGACAGGGATTATTCTTTCGGATTCACGATAGTTCCGCATAAGGTCATGAGGAGTTTCCGTGCCGTTAAATTCACATATTGATTTTATTGAACCGGACAGCTTCAGGGATTTCATCATAATCTGGAGCTGTCTTTATTTTATCCCATGATGAAAAGGATACGTTTTGTTTTGCAGTTTGCCGTGATGTGCCTTGTTGTAAGTTCCTGCATGTGCAGCTCCGCTTAAGAGGGCAAGCGCGGCAGTGTGCAGGAGGAAATTGTGACAAGTGAGAACACGGAGGCGGACCTCGGTACCATATATGAGGAAGAAGGGCTTGCAAGGACTGTTCTTGTTGTGCGCAACAATTCTGCAGATACTCTGTTTCCTGTGGCTGCCTATTCTCATTGCCGGTGTGCTGCGGCCACGGTAAGTCCGCTTCCTGTGGCCCCGGGAGAAGATGTCAGGATTGACGTCACATTCGATAATCCCCGCCCTGAGACTTTGGCTTACCGTCAGAAGATGACGCTCGATGCCCATGGCAGGGACACTCTCCATTTCAGGTTCACCATGCCTGCAGGCCTGTCCTCAGGTGATACCCTCAGATTTGCCCTAAGGCCTTCGGTAAATGGGAAACCTGTTGGCAAGGATTTGAATGTCAAGGCTATCTCGCCCGGTGAATGATGCTCTCAGTGAGAACCTGAGGCCTTGCGCACAAGCACTATTTTTTTGTCATTTGTCTTTGAGACAGACTTGGCGAATGAACGGTATTCCTGATATGCTTCTTTCGGATAGCGTCCCTTGTTGAATACGAGTGATTGCCCAATCGTTATCATTCCGTCAGCCACACTTACATTCGACACGAACACTCCAAACTCAGACCCGATGCTGACATTCTCAGGGATATGCTCCGCTTCAAACCCGTCCGGAATCATGATTCTAACCGTGTCGGTTATGGAAAGGCTTTCATCAATGCATATCGGGTTCACGCGCTCCGCCTTGTCATGGAATACCTTAAGGCTTGAATGGCTGAGAGGAATGAACATCCTGTCGCCGGAAACCTTTGCATATGCCGGGACATCCATCTGGAATGACACGTCCATCTGAGGTGTCTTTCCGCTGGTCAGCTCGCTGAAATTGTCCGCTGTCCCAGTCAGAACGGCATTGTCGCACAGGCACTTGTACCTTGAAATGAGACGTTCCCGCTTCAGGTCCGGTTTCAGGCTCTCAAATTCTATATACGGCTCAATGTCCTCCGCGAGCAATTTCCTTCTTACTTCGCATTTGGCTGAGCCGTTGCCCTCAAGCCGGACCGTCATGGATTCCGAACTTGCTTCGTGGCAGTCCGTATATCCTTTTGCCCTGACTTTCTTTCCGCCTTCCGGTGTCACGAGGACTATTTCATGGCCGGCTATCCCGTCGTGGCGGTATCCCAAAGGGTATGACGGATTCGTACACTCAATCCAAAGCGAGTCTGATGCCATCGGGACGCAAAGCATCGCGTGGTTCATCTGTCCGAGAGACGCGTAGTCCGGCAAAAGGTCCTTTTCGTCCGTCTGCACTATAAGATATTCAGACTTTATCCCCACTGCATCCAGCATGGCCTGCATATAGTTGGACAAGGCCTTGCAGTCTCCGAATCCGGTTTTAAGGACATCTTCGGCCGGTGACGGGCGCAAGCCCCCAAGTCCGAGCTGTATGCTGACATAGCGCGTGGTCTTACGCAGATGCCCGTATATGATTCTTATTTTCTCCAGGTCAGACTGTGCTCCTGCTGTCATTTCCTGCAAACTTGCGCGGAACGGCTCAGGAAGCGTCTTCGTGTCTTTCTGCAGGCCATAAAGCCATGCCCCCAACTCCTTCCAGCTTGATTGCGAACCTTTCACGCCTCCCAATGAGAACTTGGCCGGACATGCATATACATAAGGGACAAGCTCTCTGATGTCCGGCATCAGAGGCTCATCTGAAAAGCCCTTGTAATCCTTGATGGCCCATGACCAGACGGTCTTCTTTCCCGAGGTCTCTGTCTGTGGCACAATGCTGGAACTGTATCTTATTTCAGTGCCGGCCGGGGCGCTGATTCTGTAGCTTCCCGAGAGCAGCATTGTCTCCGGCCTCCTGACCGGAATGAAAGTCGGGAACGATGCGATTCCCCTCCGGTATGCTATTTTATACCGGTACTCAATCGTATAAGGAGTAGGGGTTGTCGGGATGTAGGCATAGCGGAAAGTGTCGTCGGCAAGTCCTGATGAAGCGGATACTTTTGTGAGGTCCTGCATGTTCAGTTTCCTGATTGTTTTGCCTGCTGAGAAAATCTCCCCTGAAAATGACGTCAGCTCATTGAACGTGTCGGTATAAAGGATAAAGTCACCGGCCCGTGCCCCGTCGCTTTTCATTATATGCGTGCGCACGGTAATGCTGCATGTTCCGGACTCCGGCGAGTTCATGTCAAAGCTGATGTCATAATTCTCGATTATCGCGTCAGGCATCCCGGTCTGCGCGAGAGCCGGGATGATTGATGCCGCAAGTGCTGAAAGTATGGCAAGGGAACGTCTCATGTCAGTCCGCGTTTTTGGAAACGACTATCATATCGTCATATATGCCGCACAGAAGCTGCCAGAAGTCCCTTATCTGCTGATAATCATCTGCGGCGGCAAGCATCTCCGACATTATGAAGTTGAATGACACCTGCACCTTGTTCCCATTTGCCCCGTAGAGGACTTTGCATGCCGTCTTCATGCAAGGAAGGCCTATCGCGTCGCTTTCCGGAAGCTGTTCCACCTTGAAATTTTCCGGCAGCTCCAGGTTCATGATATAGGTTATCATGCCCTTGTAGGGGAACTCTATAGGGCAGGTCCTTGTCGGCGAACTGAAATCTGTCACTGAATGGAACTTGCGCAGGAACGGGCTTATATACAGCAGGTTTCCCGCATTGTCGGTTTCCTTCTCGAACTTGCATGAGAAGGTGCATTCTTTCGAAGGCTTGTCAAAGTTCACGAATTTGTATTCTTCCGCATTTATCGCGCAAATGTTTTCAAGCGCGGTAACATATTCGGCCTGCGAACCGGCTTTCCTGACATCCTTCTTGAAAGACCAGCAGTCTTCACCGATATATTTCACATTCATCTCACCGGTCATCACGCCTGATTCGTCCAGCCTGGCGTTAATGATGTAGCCTGCCATGTTCTTGCCGATGCCTGTCAGGTCTATCCACTGGCACCGTCCCGGTTCGCGCAGAAGCCTTGCGCTTGAAACGAGAAATTCGGGTGGCAATATGTTCAGGTACTGGTCTGCCGAACCTCCGTCAAGGTAATGCGGATTGCCAGAGGCGTTATCTATCCTGAGTATGTATGTGTCATACGGATTTAGCTCCGGAAGTCCAGGAATCAATACTCCGGAGCTTCTCATTTTTATGAGGACAGGCTCTGCCTTATAGCCTGCGGCACGGAGACATGAGGCGATGATTGCGTTCAGGTCGGCATTGCTGCCGGTCTTCTCCTTGTATGTCTGGCTGCCGCGCTTCGGGAAAAGCCTGTATTTGCCGTCCCAGCTTATCTTGGAGCGGACAAGATTGCGTATCTCCATTATCTTGTCCTGGTCCGTGCCCGCCGTGCCGGCTATCGCCTTGACTTCCTCCGGAAACATGCATTTCTCATTCATCCTGCTTATTATGGACGACTCGTAGTAGCCCTTGTCTACGTCTTCCCAGTTTACGCTGAAATGCTGCGGAAGCCTTCCGGGAATGTCAAGATTGCTCACCTCGTAGTCAACTGCCGAGAGGTACTGCTGGAAACTGTACGAATACGGTTCCTTTTTCATCGCTGGCAGCGCATGTCCGCTGTAACGCTCAACGGTCGTTGTGAAATCAATATATCCGCCTCCTAACGTATAGCGCTCATTTACCTTTTCTGAAGTATGGTTTATCCTGTTGTATCCGGACACCCTTTTGTTCACTCCAGCAAACTCCGGTATGCGGACTTCGTACTCAAAAAGGTTCACCGGAATGGACCTTTGGAAATACACCTTGTCGAAGTCCCAGAACGTGTATGAGGTGATGCTGTATTCGACCTCTATCACAGAGCCGGCCCTGACGTCCTGGGCAGAGAAAGAGAGCTTGCGGTAATTATCGGCAAACTCTTCGTCGAAGATGTAATTCTTCGACATCCTGGTGCGCACCATTTCTCCGTCGTTGAGGTTGTATGTAATCACCTTCACTCCTGATATCTTGTCATTCAGGCCGAGCTTGGTATAATACACAAGCTCATAGTCGCCATGGGAAACGCCCTCCTCCTTGAGTATCTTTATGCGCTCGTGATGATAGGTCTGCAGGCAGATTCTGCCCTCGGCATCGAAAGTTATGGCAGTCTTTCCCGCATCGAGCAGGACTACAGCCGCGGCAGTCGTGTCCGGCTCATATGCCTGCATTTCCACTTCCGCGCGGGAAACTTTGTCAAACTTCATGTTGACTTTTACAGGCTGGGCAGACAGGGCTGCGCTTGCCGCTGCCAGAAATGTCATGGCTGCGGAGATGAATGGTATGGCTCTCATGGAACTTGTATTATGTCGGTCATCAAATATTGCAAATATCCGGAAGCGGGAATCCTGCTTGTCCCGGGGCTTTGGCTCAGACTGTCCAAATGTATGAAGTTTATATTATAAATGCAATGCAAGGAGCAATATATTTGCTTGAAAATAGACGAATTACGGGAATCTTGCCCGGAATTTCCATTATGGCCGGTGGGCCGGAAAAAGGAAAATGATTATATTTGCCCGGAATAACGCTAAAACGTTTTTGCAGAAACCCGCATGAACGTCAATAAATCAAATGTTATGATGAATTTTTCAGAAATCTACAAATCAAAGTCCGGTGGTCTTGCGGCTTTTGCCTGGGCAGCCCTCTTTGCTGCCGTTTCATGTGCTCCCGGCGCTCCGGAGCCTTATGGGGCCTTGCCGAGCGAAGCACAGGTCGAATGGCAGAAAATGGAGACCAACATGTTCGTGCATTTCGGCCCGAACACTTTCACCAGCGCGGAATGGGGAGACGGTACAGAAAGCGCTGACGTGTTCGCTCCGTCCGACCTTGACTGCCGCCAGTGGGCCGCTACTGCCAAGGCTGCCGGCATGAAAGGAATAATAATAACGGCAAAACATCATGACGGGTTCTGCCTGTGGCCTAATCCTGTATGCGCGCACACTGTTGCACAGAGCAGCTGGATGGACGGAAAAGGGGATGTCCTGAGGGAACTTTCCCTGGCATGCCGTGAATATGGGCTGAAATTCGGCGTATATATTTCCCCTTGGGACAGGAATGACCCTCATTACGGTACGGATGAATATAACGATGTCTTCAGGCAGACACTCGAGAGCGCACTCGGAAATTACGGTGAGGTGTTCGAACAGTGGTTTGACGGGGCATGCGGGGAAGGCCCGAACGGGAAGAGGCAGGTTTATGACTGGGACCTGTTCAATTCCACCGTGTTCAAAATGCAGCCTCATGCCGTGATTTTCAGTGATGTGGGTCCTGGATGCCGCTGGGTCGGAAATGAATACGGAAGCGCAGGGCGCACATGCTGGGGCACTATGAATATAGGTGACGGCACTCCGGGTTCGCATATCAGCCAGGAGCAGCTTAATTCCGGAGAAATGGACGCTACTCACTGGGTCGCCGCTGAGACGGACGTTTCAATACGTCCGGGCTGGTTTTGGCGTGAGTCGGAGAACTCCAGGGTGAAGTCCTTGCAGCATCTCATGAAGATTTATTATGAAAGCGTAGGCCGCAATTCCCTGCTTTTGCTGAATGTGCCTGCCGATACGCGCGGACATATACATGAGATTGATTCCGTCAGGCTCATGGAGATGCGTGCAGCTTTGGATGAGGTGTTCTCCGTTGACCTTGCAGACGGAGCTTCCGTTGAGGCTTCCCATGTACGTGGCCGAGGCCGCAGGTTTGCCGCGGAAAACCTGCTTGATGCGGACTATGACAGCTATTGGACAGTGGATGACGATGTGCTGACTCCTTCATTCACCCTGTCCTTTGATGCTCCGCGCGTATTCAACAGGATAATGCTCCAGGAGTATATCCCGCTCGGACAGAGGGTAACGGGCTTCTCTGCCGAAGCTTTGGGAACAGACGGGAAGTGGCGTGAAATCGCTCGCGAGACTACAATCGGATACAAGAGAATCGTTCTGATTCCGGAGACGGAGGCCGTGGCTCTCCGCATCAGCATCACAGGAGCGCTTGCCTGTCCTGTCCTGAACAGGGCCGCGTTGTATCTTGACCGTGTAAGCGGAGTCGCTCCTGACGAGCCTCTTTTCCACGCAGGCTCATCATGTGCTGGAAGTTCCTGCGATAACGGAGGCGCGGTGACGGAGGATGAAGTGCTTGAAATCGGCTGCCCGACAGCAGAAATCATTGCTTCTTCAAAGGCCAAGGTGCTTGATTTAGGCGGCATCAGGACTGCATCAGGGTTTTTCTATGCTCCTGCCGATAAGGGAAAAGACGGATGTGTCATCACATATGATCTTGATATAAGTACGGACGGAAACACCTGGACTCCAGTTTTCCGCGACAAGATGTTCGACAATATCGTTAACAACCCCATCCTTCAGGAAGTCCGCTTCCCCTCGCCGGTGGAGCTGCGCTATATCCGCATGACCCCTCTGCGCACAAGCAATCCGGACACCTATGCAGTTTCCGCCTTCGGCATTCTGGCTGAATAGGCGCAGCACAATTTGAAAGCTTGTATTATAAGGGGCTGGCTGAAGTTCATCAGTCTGCCCCCTTTTTTGTTGCAATTCCGGAATATGATTACTCAATGTTATACCTAAATTGATTTTTGTATGAAACAGCAGCCTGATGGCGTCATACAACGAAGCCAACGGGACATCATATTCCGCCGTGCCGTCCGGACTTGTGAAGATTGTCAATCCTGTGATGGAAAAGGGGGCGAGGTCAGCCGTAGGAAGTGTCTCTGTTGCCGATGATGACAGGGCGGCGCTTGTTGAGCCGGGAGGATACCTCATGCCTGTCAGAATTGAAGACGCTTCTCCGGCCACTGTCTCCGGCAGCTCGGGAGTCGTATATATGGCAATCAATGTCGCTAATTTCGACAGGCCGTCAGACATGTTTGCCGCTTTGTATATGGGTGACTGGCGAATGGCGACCTGGTACAAGTTCCCTCAGGGGATGGACCTTTCGGAAGGATACACCTACATTTTCAATGTCTTCATTGACGAGATTACCGACCATTCGCGCATAGGCAATTTCTCTGATGACCACGAGGGCTGGATAAACATGCTCCGTTATGGCGAGAAAGGCAACAAGGACACACGTCTTGAGGATGAGGGGCGCGGCACATATGAGGATGCACATGTCAGCGCTTATGTCCAATGGGTGGCCGATGAGTACAATACTTTTGAATAATCGCTGAAAATACGTATTTTTGAGGGACGGGACCGGTGGTTCCGTCCCTTTCTGAAACTTAAACCAGGCTTTCCAGACATGCCCAAGAGTGTTACTATAAAGGATATAGCAGCGGAAGCCGGAGTGTCCATAGCGTTGGTCTCTTTTGTGATGAACAACCGCATCGGCTCTGACGGCAAAAGGAAATATCGTGTGAATGAGGCTACCCGTGAGAAAATTCTTGAGGTTGCCGGCCGGCTCAATTATCAGCCGAGTTCTGCCGCCCGCATGCTGCGCAGCGGCCATTCCAAGGTAATCGGGGTTCTCCTGTCCGACATATCCAATGTGTTTTATGGGGAGATTGCCCGCCAGCTGGAGGAAATGGCCTTTCTTCACGGCTATACCGTGCTTTTCGGAAGCACTGACGAATGTCCGGACAAGCTTGGCGTTCTGGTGCGCTCTTTCATGGACAAAGGCGTGGAGGGCTTCATAATAGTTCCCTGCGAAGGCTCTGAAGATAGCCTGAGACATATTATAGATATGAGGACCCCTCTTGTGGTCATGGACAGGAAAGATTTTGACCTGCCTGTGCCGAGAATCCTGCTCGACAATTGCGGCGCGATGAAAAAGGCCGTAGAGCTGCTTGTGGGCCGGAATATACGCAAAATCGAGATGCTGTCCTACACGATGCGCATGTCAAGCATCGCCGACCGTGAGGCCGGGTTTGTGGAGAGCATGAAGGCGCTCGGATATGATGAACATGACATAAGGATACACCGTCTCCCGTTCGAAAATATTGATGCTGCGGCTGCCGGGGTGCTCCCTTCCATCGTTGAAAGGGGAACGGAAGGACTTGTATTCGCCACCAATTCATTGACCATCGCGGCCATCAAGAGGCTGTCAGCCATGAATGTCATGGTGCAGAGGGACATAATGCTTGTCGGCTTTGACAATTCCGATGTCTATGACTGCTTCTCTCCTCCGATTCCGTATGTGCGGCAGCCGATAGGGGCGATATGCAGCAATGCCATTGCGGCTCTTGTAGATTTGATAGAAAATAAGGCCGTCCCTGCCGCAGCTGAGACTGTGCTTGACGGGGAAGTTGTCCATAATGGTGTTGATATTCACAATGACAATATATTGAAATGAAACGTTTTTTGCTGCTGGCAGTGCTTATGCTGCCTTTGATGAGTTCATGTGGGGATGAAAATCCTGTACCGGACATTATCCCGGTGCCCTCTTCTGTCCGTATGGGAACCGGGCATTTCCTTGTGCCGGCCAATGTTGAGGCCGCATGTGGTGACAGTTCCTTTTTTGCTGTCGCGGATTTCCTGAAAATGAATCTGGACGGATGTCTTTATGCTGACGGAACCATTCCGGAGGGCGGATGCACAGTCAATATGACGGCCGGAAAAAAGGGAGACATCGTCTTTGTGCATGACGGTTCGCTTGAACCGGACGGAGAATATGTGCTTGATGTTACGGAAAAGGGAATACGCATTGCCTGCGGTTCATATTGCGGTGCGGTGGCGGCTGTGGCTACCCTCGGCCAGATTGTGTCCGGCGGAAAGGTGCCCGTGTGCCGTATCGGAGATTCACCGAGGTTTGCATGGCGGGGATTCATGCTGGATGTGTCAAGGCATTTTTTCACTCCGGCTGAGGTCAAGGCCCTGCTTGCGAAACTGGCCCAGTACAAATTCAACAAATTCCATTGGCACTTGACTGATGACCAGGGATGGAGAGTGGAAATCAAGTCCCGTCCGGAACTTACGTCAAAGGGCGGTTTCCGTGACCCTGCGCTGCACAATCATGACATTATGGCTGCAAAGAGGGCTGCGGATGAAAATGACCCGACCTCATTGCTTCCCCAGGACCGCCTTGTTTCACGGGACGGCAAGACATTGTACGGAGGCTATTATACCCAGGATGAGATTCGTGACATCGTGGCATATGCCGCGTCATTGGGCATGGATGTGATACCTGAGATAGATATGCCAGGCCATTCTCTCAAGATAATAGAGTCCTATCCGGAGCTTAGCTGCAGCGGCAGGGCCGTATGGGGAAAGGATTTCTCTGTTCCCCTGTGTCCAGGCAACGATGCCACAATCAGGTTTGCCAAGGATGTATATAAGGAAATCTTCGGGCTCTTCCCTTATGGCTATGTGCATATAGGGGCTGATGAGGTCGAGAAGTCGCATTGGGCTGCCTGCCCGAAGTGCCAGGCACGTAAGGCGGAATACGGGCTTGCTGATGAGCATGACCTTCAGGACTGGTTCGTGAAAGAACTGGAGAACTTCTGCAATGAGAACGGAAAGACCGTCATCGGATGGGACGAGATAGCATCCAAGCCGGAGTTTTCCAAGGATGCTGTCGTTCAGTGGTGGAGACCGTGGGCTCCCGCGACCAAGGAGAACGCAGTGAAGAATGGAAACGGAATCATACTCTGCCCTAATGAGTTTTATTATATGGACCTTGCCCAGAACAGGAATACTCTTATGAAGGTTTATTGCCATGAGCCTGTGGATGAGATTCTGTATGGTCATGAGGACCAGGTTCTCGGTGTGCATGGAAATCTGTGGACTGAATATGTGACTTCTTTCGAAAGTGTATGCGACAAGCTTTTTCCGCGCATGTTTGCAGTGAGCGAGACTGCATGGTCCGAGCCGGAGAGAAAGGATGCGGCAGATTTCAACAGGAGGGTGATTGCCCATCTTGAGAAACTCGATGAGTGCGGATGGAATTACAGGATACCTGACCCGGACGGTTTCTGTGACCTTAATGTGTTCACGGATTCTGCCGTTGTCAGTGTTACGGTTCCTTTTGACGGTGTTGTTGTGCGCTATACCTCGGATGGTAGCATCCCTGGACCTGATTCTGATGTGATGGCCGGGCCGATGACAATAAAAGAGGACTGCATTCTGAAAATCCGCCCTTTCACCTCATCCGGCATCGGCGGACAGACCTATACTGCCCGCTGGAACGCTTCTGATTATGCAGAGCCTGCTTTCGGCTGCCTCTCCAATTCATCTTGCGACGGATGCGGGGAAACTTCCGGCTGTGATTCCGGGGCAGCTTATCCTGAAGGATGCGCGGCAGGTCTTATGACATGGCGCTTTGACGGCAAATTCCCGGACTGCATGGCCTTGTCTTCCGCAGCTCCTGATGCGGAGTTCGTGTCTGAGACTGTTGTTCTCCCGGCTGAACCGTCAAGTGATTTCGGCCTTATGTTCAAAGGCTATGTAAGGATTCCGGAGGACGGAATATGGTCATTCTACACTTACACCGATGACGGGTCTGTCATGACAATATCGGGCAGGACGGCCGTAGAGAATGACGGACTGCATTCGCGTGACGAGAAAAGCGGTCAGGTTGCCCTGCATAAAGGCTGGCATCCTCTTGAAATCCGCTATTTTGACCATGGAGGCGGCTTCATGGAGGCCGGATTCATACTTCCTGACGGCACACGCAGGCCGTTCACCAAGGATGATTTGTGCTATGGTGAAATGTAATAATTTGATTCATAATGCTATATGTAAAAAACGATTCCCCGGATTAGGGGAATCGTTTTTCGTTATTGCTCTTCGGCGTAAAGTGAAATGATGTTCAGGATAACCTTGGACGCCTTCTCCATGCTCTCCAGCGGGACAAACTCCATTTTGCCGTGGAAGTTATGTCCTCCTGCAAAAATGTTAGGGCACGGGAGTCCCATGAAAGACAGGTTGGCCCCGTCTGTGCCGCCTCGTATAGGCTGTATCTTCGGACGTATCCCTTCTGCCTCCATGGCCTTGACCGCTTTCTCCACGATATGGTAGTGCGGCTCGACCTCCTTTCGCATATTGTAATACTGGTGCTTAATATCCACTGAGGCGGTTCCCTCTCCGTATTTGCTGTTTATGAACTCCACGCATTTTTCCAGATATGCCTTTTTCTGCTCATACAGGTCCATGTCATGGTCTCTTATTATATAGGAGAACGTGGCGGTCTCGACCTCTCCCTTGAAGCTTATCAGATGATAGAAGCCGTCATAGCCGTCTGTATATTCCGGGCGCTGCCATGCCGGCAGCATGTCATTCAGCTCCATTCCGATGAGTATGGCATTGAGCATCTTTCCCTTCGCATAGCCTGGGTGGATGTTGCGGCCCTGTATGCGTATTGTGGCCCCGGCCGCATTGAAGTTCTCGTATTCGAGTTCTCCGAGCGCTCCTCCGTCCATGGTGTAGGCATACTTCGCACCGAACTTCCTGACATCGAATTTGGCCACGCCCCGTCCGATTTCTTCGTCAGGAGTGAAACCTATCATAATGTCACCGTGCCTGAACTCAGGATGCGCCATGATATATTGCACTGCATCCATTATCTCGGCGACCCCTGCTTTGTCGTCAGCTCCGAGCAGAGTCGTCCCGTCTGTTGTAATCAAGGTCTGTCCCCTGTAGTCCGCAAGTTCCGGGAACTCGCTCACTTTCAGATAGAGCCCTTCCACACCCTTCAGCGGAATGTCCGAACCGTCATAATTATTGATTATCTGCGGATGGATGTTGTCTCCGGAAGCGTCAGGAGCGGTGTCCACATGTGCTATGAACCCGACTGCCGGAACATCTTTCCCGCAGTTTGAAGGTATTTTTGCCATTACATATCCGTACTCGTCCAGGCTTGCTTCAACGCCCATGGCGTGCAGTTCATCCCTGAGCATCTTGAGCAAATTGAACTCCTTTGCCGCGCTCGGCTGCGAATCGGACTCAGGGGCTGACTGCGTGTCCACAGCCACGTATCTGAGAAATCTGTCTAAAATCTTTTCCATTATATCATTTTTTGTTGTCATATGAGAAGAAGGCTTGCGCCCATGATTGCCATTCCTGCCACGACTCCGGCAATGGCCACATGATGCTTTCCGTATTTCTCCGCAGTAGGAAGGAGCTCGTCAAGCGAGATATAAGCCATGATTCCGGACACGGCTGCAAGCACAAGAGGGAAGGCCGGGCCGCCTCCTGCAAGGTCCGCCCCGAAAAGCGTGGCCGCACCATAGCATAAAAGTGCACCGGCGGGTTCGCTCAGTCCTGACAGCATGGCCCAAAGGAAAGCCTTGCCCTTTTTCTTTGTCGCATAATATATAGGTATCGCCACGGCAATTCCTTCCGGAATATTATGCAGTGCTATGGCGAAAGTGATTCCCGCACCTGTCTGAGGGTCATTCAGAGCTCCTATGAAAGTTGCGATGCCCTCCGGGAAATTGTGAACGGCTATGGCTATTGCAGACATTACCCCGAGTCTCTTTATATTGGCATGTCCGTCGAGAGACAGTCCTGTGGCCTCGTGCGGGTTCTCATATTCCGGGACAATGAAGTCAATTAGCGTAATGACTCCCATTCCAATGAAGAATGCGACCAAGGCCATTGCCCCTCCTCCCTTTCCGCTCCAGCATGCCGCCATCAGTGCCTGTGACTGTGGCAGCAGCTCAGCGAGTGATATGAACAGCATGACTCCCGCACTGAGGCCCAAAGCCCCTGCGAGGAAGTCGCTGCTTATCTTTTTCTTGAACAGCACGAGCGCGCCTCCTATGCCGGTGGAAAGTCCGGCCGCCACAGTCAGCAGCAGTGCGGTAATGACTCCGTTCATTATTGTTATTCTTTATTTGCCTTGAGTGATGACCATATCATATATATGATTATTGCGGCATATGGTATTATGGCTACAGGCTCCGTCCATGGTGAAGGTTCCATGAATGCGTCAACCTTTGCGAAGCGGAGAATTGCGCTGACCACTCCCATAAGCGCTCCGCCGGCGATGAAGCCGGATGCAATCAGTGTGCCTTTTTCCGTCCTTGCATTATTGACTGCGCTGTCTTTGCTGCGGCTTCCCACATACCATGATATGGCTCCTCCTGCAAGCATAGGCAGGTTGAGGTCTATAGGAATGAACATTCCGAGCGCAAACGGAAGAGCAGGAATCTTGAACGCAGTCAGCAGGAGCGCAATGACAGCTCCGATTCCATACAGTGGCCAAGGAGCTCCGCCTCCGTTCATCATCGGCTCTATGACAGCTGCCATGGCATTGGCCTGAGGCGCCACGAGAGCATTGTCCCCTGTGAATCCGTAGGTCTTGTTCAGGACAAGCATGACTCCTCCGACCGTAGCGGCTGCCACGAGAGTCCCGAGGAATTTCCAGCTTTCCTGCTTCTGCGGCGTGGAGCCTATCCAATATCCTATCTTAAGGTCGGTCACGAAGGCTCCGGCCACTGACAGCGCGGTACATACCACTCCACCTATTATAAGGGCGGCCGTCATTCCGGCTGTTCCGTTCAGTCCGACCGACACCATTATCAGCGAAGCGAGGATGAGCGTCATCAGTGTCATTCCGCTGACAGGATTAGAACCTACGATGGCAATCGCGTTCGCGGCGACCGTAGTGAAGAGGAATGCAATTACGCCCACGACGAGCACTCCTACGACTGCATGCCAGATGTTGTCCACGACACCGAACATGAAGAACAGGAACACTGCAAGAAGGGTGAGGGCAATTCCTCCTGCTATTATTTTCATGGAAATGTCCCTCTGGGTCCTGATTGCTTCAGCTTCTCCTGCTCCCTTGCCTTTCTTGAATTCATTTACTGCCAGTCCGACGGCAGACTTGATGACCCCGAAAGACTTTACTATGCCGATGATTCCGGCAGTGGCTATTCCTCCGATGCCTATATGCCTTGCATATTCCCTGAATATCTGGTCTGCGGACATTTCTCCGATTGTCTGAGTTATTCCTGAGTTCATGAGGTCTATGACCTGTCCTCCCCATATCAGATTCATAAGAGGTATGATTACAAGCCATACGAGGAAGCTTCCGCAGCAGATGATGAAGGCATATTTAAGACCCACGATATACCCGAGTCCCAGGACGGCGGCTCCGGTGTTTATCTTGAGCACGACCTTTGCCTTGTCCGCCAGGGCCGCTCCCCATGGAAGGATTTTTGTTGTCAGCGTCTCTCCCCATAGGCCGAAAGTCGATACGATGAAATCATACAGTCCGCCGATAAGTCCGCTCACAAGCAGTGTCTTGGCGCCTTTTCCTCCGCTTTCACCGCTTACGAGCACCTGTGTGGTGGCCGTTGCCTCAGGGAAAGGATATTTGCCGTGCATCTCCTTGACGAAATATTTTCTGAACGGAATAAGGAACAGGATTCCGAGTATGCCTCCAAGCAGTGAGGAGAAGAACACTTTAGTGAAGTTGACCGTAAGCTCTGGATATTTGTCCTGCAATATATATAGGGCAGGCAAAGTGAATATGGCTCCTGCTACGATTGCCCCTGAGCATGAGCCTATGGACTGTATCATCACGTTTTCCCCGAGCGAATTTTTGCGACCCAGCGCATTGGAAAGTCCCACTGCGATAATCGCAATCGGAATTGCGGCTTCGAATACCTGTCCGACCTTCAGGCCGAGGAAAGCTGCCGCAGCCGAGAACAGCACTGTCATCAGAAGTCCCAGGCATACCGACCATGGCGTGACTTCAGGCCAGTTCTTCCCGGGTGAGAGGAGCGGCCTGTACTCTTCGCCCGGTTTCAGCTCCCTTTGCGCATTCTCAGGAAGCGATGTCTTTTTTTCTGTCATATTATAATAAGTTGTAGTTATTCCGTAACACGGGCTTTGTCTTTTATGAGGCTTGCCCGGATGAGACGCAATCGGTAAAATGCGGCATGTATCTTCAAAAGGATAGCAAATATAATAATCTGTTTTGGAAATTATCCTATACGTCAGACAGTATTTAGTGAATAGTGCTTGCCGAAGGTGAATGACGATTTTTATGAGATTCTTGCGGAAGACGATTTTTGAGCTAAAAAAGTTTTTAGAAGCTTGTTTTGTATAATGTGTTGATATATAGGGAGATGGTGAAAATGGTCGAAAAAACTTCAAAAAAAAGATGTAAAAATATTGCAGAAAAATTTGGAGGTAAAGAAAAAGTGCGTATCTTTGCAGCCCGTTTGAGAAACAACGGTAAGTTCACTGACAATACTGAGAGAGATAACGAGGTAAAGAAGATAGAAATTAAAA
>ERZ778518.558-NODE-558-length-34319-cov-7.743375_pt1 | contig 34319 bp, 28 predicted proteins | sample MGYA00510340_ERZ778518 | MGnify/ENA primary metagenome ERZ778518 (study PRJEB29527, sample SAMN07138967) | mouse gut metagenome | material: feces | host: mouse | place: China:Nanjing | collected 2016-01-25 ...
TATTTCCGGGTCATAAACGCACTGCATATTCTGAAAAATGCAGTGTCTTTGTGACCAGTGTAAAAGGTTACTAAGACTGAGGTCTGTACAGCATGATTGCCATTGGGATGCAGAGAGTGACTGATTGGCTACCGACTGCCTGCAATCAGGTTCAAATGGTGGATTTTCCGATGGTTGTAAAAGGCTCGGGCGGTCGCTCGGATGTAAAATAGAGACGATGCTTGACAACGGCTTGCCAAAACCATAAAAACCGCCGGATTCTGAAAAATCGCTAAAATCGTGAAGGAAGGGCGATTGCAATGTTGTGATTATCAGATAAAATTTGTAACTTTGTAATCGAACTCAGGTTCTTGCTCTCGCAGAGGCGGGAGTTTGCCGATTGAAAAGCCTTTTTCAAAACGGTTACTAACCGGCAACCACTTATCAATTTGTTGATATAAGTTCCTGACACTCAGAGTAGTTTAAGATATAGGAAAGACCCTGTCTTTCCGCAATAATTGCTGAAAATCAGTAAATTGCAAGACAAACACTCATTTTTACATTCTTAGGTGTAAAAATGAGTGTTTTTGTATTATCTAAGAGGGGATTGATATACTATGGCGTTGGGGGCTTTATGAAATTTTCAGGATGTAAGAAATTATCTACAAATACGGTATTTTTATAGTGCATTTCATTCTTCTTTCAGGGTGGTGAACGTATTCTAGGACTTCCGCTGATAGGTAAACTTTTATTTTTAGCCAATAATATATTTACTGAATGGTAAAAAGGATATTATTTTTGTGATGATGCAACATATTACAAAAGTAACTGTACCGACCAATATGATTGTCCATTGTGTAGGAAATATGTCTTTAAACTGAGAATGAACAACTCCGAGGACAAAAATATGCATCAGATATATGCCGTAACTCAATATTGAAATTTCATTGACTATCCGGTTGCCTTTCCTATACTTAGAGAATATGGATTGAATTACAATAAAGGCACCAAAACTCATCAATATGACATTGGGGGTGCAAAAACGCCAACTTAGTTCAAGTTCTTGTAGAGTGGTTGCCGTTGGTATGCGATTATACCAGATTAACGCTGTAACACAATAGCCTATGATATATAGCATGGTTCCGATTCCTATACTTTTTTTAAAAGTCCATTGAAGATGATGCCGAATATAATGAGCAAGCACAACATATCCCATGAACCCTGAGAAGTACCATAACATATTATATTCGTTCCAATAACATTCTCCATATATTTCTCCTACAAAATTTCTTACATAGGGGAAAAAAGAGGATATGAACCATAATGTTAAGAAACAGAGTTCTCCATTCTTTCCGGTTTTTTCCAACCAGGGTGATATGATAGGCATAAAAAGATAAAGGCCGATAAGCATATATACAAACCACATATGACCGCTGGATGCATTAAAATTATAGGCGAGATGTGATATTGACTCCATGACACCTGTTGCTGTCATGTCTCCCCATAGATAAGGTAATGTGGCATAAAATATCGACCATAAAGTAAAAGGTACAACCACTCTTAGAAGCCTTCTATGAAAAAACACTCTAGTATCAGTCTTTACTGGTACTAGCAGGAATGATGAAATCATGACAAAGAGAGGAACAGAACACCTAAAGGCGCTGTCGATGACACTAACCCAAAAGCCGTCTCGCATATTTTGGATTCCAATATTGTTATCATCTATAAAAAAGAATTCACAAGAGTGAATCATGATAACCATAAAACATGCGATTACACGCATAACATCAAGAAAAGCTATTCTCTCTTTCATTAGTCTGATATTTAATTATTATTTTTGCAAAATTAGGAAGTCTATATCATATATGCAATACTGAAAAATAACCATTATATAATAATTCCATGGATATACTTCGCAAAGAATTGAATATGATTTATGAAGCCCAACATCTTGATATGGAAGCATTGGATCCATCTGATGTGGCAGAGGCAAAGGCCATTGCAGCCATTATAGCCGACATTAATAGTGGATGTGCGATAGTTACTGATGCGTCCTGTGACAAATGTTATATCTATGCCAAAGGATTTGGAACATTAATCGGATTGACTGAAGAATCAAGCATATATAAAGAAGAAAATTCAAGTGATGAGGATGAAATCTATAATCGTCTTCATCCCGAAGACCTTGTCGAAAAGAGGATGCTTGAATATGAATTTTTTAAAATGATGGATTCTCTCGAAGAATGCGAGAAGAAATACTATAAGGCAACTTGTCGTATAAGAATGAAAGACCGGCAGGGTATTTATAGGAGCATTGAGAACAGTACGCAGATAATAGGTCTTTCTCCGGCTGGCAAGATATGGCTTATTCTCTGTTTCTATAATCTTTCTTCTGTCCAAACAGAGGTAGACGGCATAGCTCCACATATCATAAACAATAGTAATGGAGAAATAATCGCACTCTCTTTCGGAGAAAAAAGAAAACGTATTCTTACTGAAAGGGAAAAGGAAATACTACATCTTATAAAGGATGGGAAGCCAAGTAAAATAATTGCTGATTTACTTGATATCAGTATTCACACTGTCAATCGTCATCGTCAAAATATTATCGAAAAACTGAGTGTGGGTAATAGCATTGAGGCTATTACGGCTGCAACAGCTATGAAGCTGTTATAGAGATAAAGTAGATATGGTTATTTGGCATATTGTGCATAAACCTTAAACGGTGATTTTATTTCAATACTTTGGTGTCAAAGGATTTATCGATATTTTCCTTCGAAAGGCAAGACTTTTAATCTTAGTAGATAGGATTTTAATAGTGTAAGGTCAAGATGTGTTATCGAATTAGGGTGTTTTCGTTTTCTAGATTTAGAAGTAGTTGCTTGGCGGTTAATCCTCCAGCATATCCTGTGAGAGTATTGTTGCTGCCGATGACTCTATGGCAAGGTATGAAAATAGATAGTGCGTTAGCGCTGTTGGCGTTGGCTACAGCTCTGATAGCATAGGGACAATCCATTTGTTGGGCTAATTTCTTGTAAGATATGGTTTGGCCATAGGGTATTTTTAGTAGGTTGCTCCACACTTTTTTTTGAAATTCTGTGCCGATAAAGAGTAATGGGATTTCAAAAGCAGTCCGTTGTTTGGTAAAATATTCTTCTAATTGTTTTCGGGCTTTTGATAATATTTTTGAATAATTTTCTTTATAATCAGCTTTCATCAAGCGTTGAAATCTTTGGTTTACTATAGTTCTGGGTGTACCTTTGCTCCAGTCACAGAGGCAGAGTTTGTCTTCTGTTGCTCCAAGCAGCAAATCGCCATAAGGGGAATGGTAGGCTTGGATGTAGATCGTCTGTTTTTCTTTCATATCTATCAGTCTATAAGGAACATGCTTTTTATGATATTCAGGTTAATGCCTATATTCTGGTTCGCCAGATTTTATCCACTCCATGATGTTGGCGGGAGCCTGTTCATGTTGCAGTTGATATTTCATGTAGTCCATGTAGCGGCTTACATGCTTGAAGAATCGATAGTATCCCTGACATAAGTAGTTATGTCCTTTTTGGCCGTCTGCTGATATTGAGAACCGATTGCGTGGGCATTCACCATGGCAGGCGAAGAGATAGTCGCATTGGCGACATTGAGTGGTGAGCAATTTTTCTTTGTTTTGTCCGAAGTCATTTTGAGCAGCACTATACATTAGTTCTGTGAGGGTGTGTTCAGCGATATTTCCTAGTTTGAATTGAGGAAATACATAATGATCGCAGACATATATGTCACCGTTAGCTTCCATTACTGCGGCATGTCCACAGGTCTTGGCTAGTGAGCAGACGGATGGTTCCATATCCATCCAACCAGCTAAAGTGGAATCAAACATTTGGATAAAATAGTTTCCGACATCTTCTCGTACCCATTCATCAAAGAGACGGCACAGGAAGTTTCCCCATTGCTTTGGTGTTACTGAAAAAGGAGCTAGTTCTGCCCAGGCACCATCAATGGGACTGGCAAGGGTGCGACCGTCCTGATGTCGGTAAAGACGTTCTACTACTGGTGTGAATTGGATGAAATGGCAATTTATTTCTTTGAAAAAATGGTAGAATGCTTCTGGAGAGTCTGCGTTCAAGTTGTTAACAGTGGCCATGGCGTTCCATTCTACATTATGGCGGTTAAGTGTTCGTATACCGCGCATTACCTGTTGCCAAGAGGGTTTCCCTTGCTGGGTGAGGCGATAGGCATTGTGCATTTCTTCAGGACCGTCAATGGATACTCCAACGAGGAAGTTGTTTTTTCTGAAAAAACGGGCCCATTCGTCTGTAATGAGAGTGCCGTTAGTTTGTATGGCATTGTCTATTTGTCGTCCGTTAGCGTACTTCTTTTGTAGTTCCAGTGCTTTTTGATAGAATGTTATCGGTCGCATCAGCGGTTCCCCTCCATGCCAGGTGAAAAGAACCGATGGGGTGGTTTGTATATTCATGTATTGTTCCACAAACTTTTCAAGCATATCTTCTGATAGAATTTGCCGGCGCTGTTGTTGGTAGAGATTTTTCTTTTCCAAATAGTAGCAATAGTCACAGCGCATATTACATGCAGCACCTGCAGGTTTCAGCATGACATATTTGGGCTTGGAAAAAGGAGATATGTTTGTGGACATTGTTTTATTAAATAGATAGAGGAATATGATAAAGGCTGTCGGTCAGCCACACATTAATGGTTTTGCAGCGGCCAACAGCCTCTTGATTAAATTTCTAAGTATGCGTTATATCAGAGAGAATCTTTTTCGATGTCTTTGAAATATTTGTAAGTGCCGTGGCGTAATTCTTCGCAAGCGGCCTCATCGCATACAATGATACCGTGTTGATGCATTTGAAGCACAGATATAGTCCATTGTTGTGTGACAGGGCCTTCTACAGCTGCTTGGAGTGCCCGTGATTTGTTATGTCCGTTACAAAGAACGAGTACCTCTTTGGCACTCATTACAGTACCAACACCTACAGTCAGAGCTGTGGCCGGAACATTTTCGGGGTTACCGCCAAAAAAGCGTGAATTGGCTACACGAGTGTCGGTTGTTAGCGTCTTCATGCGTGTACGGCTGGTTAGTGAACTTCCCGGTTCATTGAAAGCAATGTGCCCATCAGGACCGATGCCACCGATAAAGAGATCTATACCGCCAGCATCTTCAATCATCTTTTCATAGTTGGCACATTCTGCTTCCAAGTCTTTAGCATTGCCATTGAGAAGGTGGATATTCTCTTTGGGGCAGTCTATATGATTGAAAAGGTTGTTGGCCATGAAAGAGTGGTAACTTTCCGGATGCTCTTCAGGCAGGTTAACATATTCGTCCATGTTGAAAGTAACAACATGTTTGAAACTTACTCGTCCTTCTTTATTGGCTTTGACTAATGCTTTATACATGCCTATAGGGGAAGAGCCTGTAGGAAGTCCTAAAACAAAAGGTTTCTCTGCTGTAGGGTTAGCAGCATTGATTTTGTTTACCACATAGTCTGCAGCCCACTGCGACAGTTTTTCATAGTCCGGTTCGATAATGACTCTCATAATATATTTTGTTTTTTAATGGTTATACTTTCGCAAAAATACTTATAATTGGCAAAACAGCCAAGCAAACCTGTTTTTTTCTCTTTCTTCGTATTGGGTTGAATCGTTTGCTTGTGTTTTCATTCACTTGCACTCCAAAAGTCAATATATTCTTGAGCTACTTTCAAATAGTCGTGATGCCGTTCAATGTACGTACGGCTGTCGGCTGATAGTTGAGGTAATTTATTACGGTGTATGATAATATCGCATAATGCGTTATAAACACTTTCTTCCGTAGGGATTACGTTAATAATGGGACGCAGATTGGTTTCGCTGATGATTTCATAATTTTCAGGTTCTCCGCCGCCCACCACTACAAGTCCTTTAGACATGGCTTCAAGTGCGTTCATGGCTGGGGTATAAGCGTAAAGTTGATCCAGAATGATATGGCAGCCGTCCATCAGTTGGCGATAAAGGGTAAAGGGAACAGATTCAACTTTTATCATTTCTGTTTCGTTTGGGAAACGGGCTGTTACACGCTCTAAAGCCCGTAACATGATGTCTGTACCTTTATAAGCTGAACGTGCTCGCTGGATGCCTATGAAAAACTTTATTTTCATGGGAGTTTCCTTTACGATATGGGGAGATGGGGGGGGGATGATAGGAAATGGGATGAATGTGAGTTTTTGAGACCAATGCTTTTTGTAGGCTGTGTGATATTCATAAAGTCCGGCTATTATGCCGTTACAATCAGCGGCTATATATTGGTTTAATCGGGCTTTTTCTCCATTTATCCAATCATGTTTCCAAACTTCAGTCTCTTTGGTGTGGCGTATGGTTTTTCCTATGTTGAAATCGCTGTAACGGAATGTATGACAATCCAAACAAGCTTGTGCATAATAAAAATCCATCCCAAAAGCGCCCATGAATATTTTGTTGTTATGCTTGCGCAAGTATTTATAAAAAGACCAAATGCGCTCGGCTTTGAGAGGTAAGAAAACTGGATTAATTATTTGAACTATATCAAATTCTTTGAATTTATGGAATTTTTTATGTAAACGCAGAATATAAGCAAGCGATTTAAATCTTCCGAAGTCTGTACGTTTTAAATCGATATCGCGTGGGTAATTCTTCCAGCTATCGCCATCGGATGCAACGGTCACATCGTGCCCTAATTTTCGAAGACCTTGAGCAAGAGTGCAGTGTACATTACTATATTCGCCTAAGAGTAAAATTTTCATGTTTGTCGTTCGTTAAGAAATTGGGCAAAAATGCGTGCTGCATTTTCTACCATTCTGGCACACGGGCGTTTCGCATAATACTCTGGTGTGCGTGATTCAGCTTTTGGATTATTAGTTGGTGCGTCTTTCCTTAATCCTAAAAGTTCAGAGCATATTAGTGCACCGCTTTCTTCCTTAAATCTTTCAGCTAAATGTTGTACAATTTTATAATTGTAGGATTTTCCCTCTCGGTCAGTTCCGTCAGTACACCCTGTCTCTAGACCTGCCAAGAGAAACATGCCGCATGCAGCGCCACAAGTTTGGCGCATGCGTCCAATACCTCCTCCAAAGGACGCGGACATGCGCAGTGCTTGTTCTTCAGTGAAACCGTAGAGGTCGGCAAAAGCGGTAACTACTGATTGTGAGCAGTTGAAACCAGATAAAAAAAGATTCACAGCCCGCTCTATTCTTTCTTCGTACATAAAGAATAAATTATGAAGTTATTTGTATCTTTGCGAAAATTAATTAGCTATAGCTTTTTTGTTCCTGATGTAGGACGGCTATAAAAGCAAAAGTACAAATCAATTAAATATCAGCAAAAATATGGGACGATTATTCGCTTCTTTTGTATTGTTATTTCTATTTTTAGTGGGGTGTAATAATAATTTAAATAATAGAATGGTGCGGGAGGCGCAGGAATATACTCAAAAGCATTGCCCTCAAAGATTAGATGATTTTACAGTGTTGGATAGTATGGTTTATGATGTTTCTACACGTATTTATTGGCGATGTTTTTCTATCGATACTTCAGCAGCCTCTGTGGTCCTGTCACGAAAAGATGTTTTGAAGCAATATCTTGTGAATGAACTGAAGGGTGATGCTAAATGGAAAACATGTAAAGACGAAGCAATAAATTTCGGTTATGTTTATAAGGCGATAGACAATGGACAAACAGTTTGTACTATCATTTTAGAACCTAAAGACTATCAATAGTTCAATAATCGTTCATTGTCATTCCATTCTCCATAAAGAATACCTTTGCGGGTATTTTCAATGAATTTGTCCAACCGGTTTTGGAATAGTGTCAAAGAGTGCTTCTTTTGGGATTGGATAGTATCTATTCTGACTCTTTTATATAAATCTGGTAAAAGGATGAATTTTTCCCATAAATCCCGATCAGATTGTAATGTTTGCAGTATGTCCTTATCTATAATAAATCCTTTTTCTGACATGTCTGGCAGTCTTTTTCTTCCAGCGTCTGTCATCAGCCCCATCCGTTCCAATCGTCTGCATCTTTCCTTGTTTAGTTCCGTCCAGTTGCTTCGAATCTTTCTGGGACCTAATTTTTGTACTGTTATGCCTTTTTCGTTTTTCTTTATAATGCTGTCAATCCATCCAAAGCACATAGCTTCTTCTACAGCATCTACATACCAGAATGTACTGTCATTTTGAGGTCTTCCGCGTTTTACTATAACCCAACATTCTGTTTCAATATTATGATGGAACATAAGCCATTCTCGTAATTCGCGTCTGGATTTGGCAGCCAATAAATTTTTGAATTCCATGATAGAGGTTGGGGGATTTAATCAAGAAACTTGACCGCAGTTGTACGTGTGATTCAGCGTGTCTGCGGTCAAGTTCTTTGTTTATGGAGTGGGAGGGGCTTAGTTTTCTGAAGGTTTCATATTGGTGTAAACAGTTTGTACGTCATCAAAATCTTCCAAACGTTCCACCATCTTGTCAATACTTTCACGTTCTTCGGAGGTAACCTCTTTAAGATCATTTGGAATATAAGTGAATTCAGCACCAACTACTTCAAAACCATTCTCTTCAAGATGTTTCTGAATTTGTCCGAAGCATTTGGGGTCGCCATAAATGGTGATACTTCCTTCTTCTTCATCCTCATCATATTCGTCCTCAACGCCATAATCAATGAGGTCGAGTATCATCTCATCCATATCTAGACCTTCTGTTTTTTTGAATGAGAATACACACTTATGGTCAAAGAGATAGGCCAGTGAACCCATAGTACCAAGATTACCGCTGAATTTGTTGAATACAGAACGTACATCACCGACAGTACGGGTAGGGTTGTCTGTTAACGTATCAACAAAAATGGCAACTCCATGAGGACCGTAGCCTTCATAGGTCATTGTTTTGTATTCGCTTTGGTCTTTACCCATTGCGTTTTTGATAGCACGCTCAATGTTGTCTTTCGGCATGTTCTCTCGCTTCGCAGTAGCGATAATAGCGCGTAGCGTAGGGTTGTTCTCAGGTTCTGGGCCGCCGGTTTTTACAGCAACAGCAATCTGTTTGCCTATTTTGGTGAATGTGCGGGCCATGTGCCCCCATCTTTTCATTTTGGCTGCCTTTCTGTATTCAAAAGCTCTTCCCATTTGGATTGTTTATTTTGTTGTGTATATAATGAATTGTACTAAAAAGTTTTGTGCCTACAATAGACGTTTAACGTAGCTGGGCCCCCAGTTGTTTTTGGAGATTGGTTATAATCTTTTGCATAATGGCATCAGTCTGTTTGTCGTTCATTGTTTTTTGCTCATCTTGTAAAGTGAAATTGACCGCATAACTTTTTTTCCCGGCTTCCAGATTTTGTCCTTCATATACATCGAAGAGAGTTATCTTTTTTAACAATTTCTTTTCAGACGCCTTGGCTACCTGTTCTATTTGGCTGAAAGTGATGCTTTTGTCTACCAATAATGCTAAATCTCGGCTTACAGCGGGGAATTTGCTGATTTCAGAAAAACTGACATTGCGATTGCGTATTTTCTTTATGATAAGACTCCAGTTCAAATCAGCATAATAAACTTCGGAATCAATGTCATGTGCACTTGTCAGACTTTTCTTAATCAAACCAAATTCAAGATAAGTTTTCCCATTGCGGTCACATAGACATAATGATTTGCTGAAAATATCACTTTCGCCGTTCTTCATTTGCATTCCGCCCATAGGGAAACCAATGCGGCGCAGTATGAGTTCCACATAAGCCTTCAGCTCATAAACGCTGGTTGTTTCGTCCGGATGAGCCCATGCGCCTTCAATGCGTTTTCCTGTTAGCCACAATCCCAAATGGCTCTCTTCGCTGTAAGAAGAGAGTACTTTTTCCGGATTATGTTTTGTCGCATCATAAGAATAACAATTGCCAATTTCAAATAATCGTAGATTGGCATTTTTACGATTGGCATTATGTGAAATCACTTCAAGTCCTCCGAAAAGCAACGTCTGACGCATTACATTGAGGTCAGAACTGAGCGGGTTTAGTAATCGTACCAAATTTTCCGGTGCGAAAGTTTGAGTGTTTTTATAATATACCTCTTTAGTCAGAGAATTATTGAGTATTTCGTTGAATCCTTGACCTACAAGCTGCTCACTTACCAAATTTATCAATTTATTGGAATCGTCCACTTCTCCTTTTATCGTAAGGCTGGATTTTACAGCCGTGGGAATTTCTACGTTATTGTAGCCGTAAATGCGTAAGATATCTTCTACAACATCACAAGGGCGTGTGACGTCTACCCGATAAGCAGGAACTTGCAGTGTCAATTCATCTGCCGTTTCATTGGTTATTTTCATCTCAAGGGAAGTCACAATCTCTTTGATGACATCTGCCGGGATCGTTTTCCCTATCAAATCATGAATATACCGGTAGGTGAGTGTCACGTCAAAATGCTTTTTGAGATTTTGAGCTGCAACATCCTTAATTTCCATGGCTATGGTGCCACCAGTCAGTTCGCGTATAAGAATGGCGGCTTGCTGAAGGGCATAAATCTGGCCGTTAGGATCTATGCCGCGTTCAAAGCGGAAAGACGCATCAGTGGATAAGCCATGCCGGCGGGCACTTTTCCTGATCCGGGTGGGATGGAAGTAAGCACTTTCCAGCAATACGTTTCGGGTAGTCTCATAGGTACCAGAGCCACGTCCGCCAAATACACCGGCAATACACATGGCTTCTTTCGTATTGCAGATTGCCAAGTCATTTTCTGAGAGTTTATGCTCCACACCGTCAAGTGTGACGAATGGAGTACCTTCCGGTAAGGTTTTGACAATCACTTTACCTCCTTCAATCATGTCGGCATCAAAGCAATGAAGCGGTTGACCGTAGGCAAACATAATGTAATTGGTCACATCGACAACATTGTTGATCGGACGGCAACCTATGCTGGTCAAGGCCTTCTTCAGCCATTCAGGGCTTTCGCCTACTTTACAATCTTTCAGGCTGACAGCGCAATAGCGCGGACAGGCATCCGGATTTTCCACAACAACGTCAATGTCTAAATCATGATTGTCTACGCTGAAACTGTCCGTAGCAGGACGGTGAAGGCTGCTTGCTTGGCCGTTACGGATCAGCCAGGCATATAAATCACGTGCTACCCCATAGTGTGAGCAGGCATCCGCGCGGTTCGGTGTGATATCTACCTCAATGATGTATTCACTTGTGATACCGAAATAATCGGCTGCCGGCATACCGACGGGAGTGTCTGCTGGCAAAACTATGATACCATCATGGCTTTTGCCCATGCCTATTTCGTCTTCGGCGCAAATCATGCCCAGACTTTCAATGCCACGTAGTTTTGATCGTTTAATCGTGAAGCAATCATCACCGTCATAAAGTTTTGTGCCCAATGTGGCGACAATGACTTTCTGACCTTGCGCCACGTTGGAGGCACCACAGACTATTTGTACCGGTTCTTCGCCGGAAATACCTAAATCCACGGTACAAACGTGCATGTGGTCGGAATTGGGGTGAGGCTCACAAGTCAGCACATGGCCGACAACCAGGCCGGCCAGTCCGCCGCGGACGGCCTGTACTTCTTCTATTCCCCCCACTTCAAGACCTATGCTGGTCAGAGCCTTGGCAACTTCTTCAGGGGTCAGGTCGAAGTCGACATAAGACTTCAGCCAATTATAAGATATATTCATATATTGTAATGTTAACGTATTGGTTTATATGATTGAGTATTTACTTAAAAATACAGAACAGTTTCGATAGCGCCGCAAAATTAGTTATTTTTTTTCAATTGATAACATTGTGAAAGTGATAAATGAGAAAGCATTTAGGCATCAAGGCCGGATATGGAAAAAGGCTAAAACTTATAAAATATCTGGTAGGTAATTTTTAATCGTTGTTAAGACCAGCGAAGTCTTTGTTAAAGAAAATCATGCAAATGATGATTTCAGTCCGAATAAGTACAGTTTTAGAGCGATTAACCTTATATTTGTCCCGCGAGAAAGATTGTTCAGTAAAAAAGGGGATGTTTTCTTCTTTTTCCAAAGCAGTTGATGAAATCTCAAAATAACAACCAAAACTAAAATTTAATATGTCTATGTTTTTTAAAAGTACATTTTTGCCTGCATTGGCGTTGGGGATGACTTTGAGTTTAGCAGCTCCGGTTGCAGCTGTGTCACAAGTGACGCAGCCTGTTGATTTAACTTATGCGGCAGAGAAAGCCACGGGATCGGTGGTTTATATTAAAGTGACGACCAACGGAAGAACGCAAATGGTCGATTATGTTGATCCTTTTGAAGATTTCTTCGGCGATTTCTTCGGACGTGGTGGCGGCGGACGTCAGCAGCGTCAGATTCAAACTCCCAAACGTCATGGAGCCGGTTCTGGAGTTGTTCTTACATCTGATGGCTATATAGTGACAAATAATCATGTGGTGGAAAATGCGGACGAACTGCTGGTTAAGTTCAACGATAACCGTGAGTTCAAGGGGCGTATCATCGGAACGGATAAGGCCACGGACCTTGCTCTTATAAAAATTGAAGCCACAGGTTTGCAGCCTATCAGTATAGGAAGTTCCGATGATCTGAAAGTGGGCGAGTGGGTGCTTGCCATTGGCAATCCCTTTGGGTTGACCTCAACAGTAACTGCCGGCATTGTCAGTGCAAAGGCGCGTGGACTGGGAGCTACCGGCGGCATCGAGAGTTTTATTCAAACGGACGCCGCCATTAATCAGGGTAACTCCGGCGGAGCGCTGGTCAATGCCCGCGGGCAGTTGGTAGGCATTAATGCGATGCTTTATTCTCAAACAGGCTCCTATTCAGGTTACGGTTTTGCCATTCCTACATCAATCATGAATAAAGTGGTGGATGACCTCAAAAAGTTCGGTACAGTACAACGGGCTGTGCTTGGCATAACCGGTAGTGACGTTACAAACTATATTGACCTTCAAAAGGAAAAGAATGATAAAGTTATAGACCTCGGAACCGTGACCGGCGTATATGTCGGTGAGGTCTCTTCCGACGGTGCTGTGGCCGATGTGCTTAAGGAAGGTGATGTCATTATTGCCATTGACGGTGAAAAGGTCGGGAAAATGAGCCAGCTTCAGGAACAACTCACCAAGCATCGCCCCGGAGACAAGGTGACCATTACTTATATGCGCGACAAGAAAACGCAGAAAGCCACTGTGACCTTGCGCAATGTGCAAGGTACAACTGTGGCGTTGGAGAGTGTGGACAGCGACACAATGGGAGCTGCCTTGCGTGTTCTTACTGACCAGGAAAAGCGTGAACTTAATTTGCGCTATGGACTTGTTGTTACCGCAGTCCGAAAAGGGAAAATGCAGGATGCTGGCATTTCAAAGGGCATTATCATTACTCGGGTAAATGATCGTGAGATGCGCACCAAGGAAGATTTTGATGAAGCCGTTAAAGCGGCAAACCTGTCTACCGATCGTGTCTTGTGGATACGTGCCAAGACACAGAGTGGTCTCAATAGAAGTTTCACAATAGAATTGGGAGATCAGAAAGCAAAGGAGTAAAAAAAGTTTCAGTCCTTTAAAGGGACTGGACAGTTCGGAATCTGATTTTAACATAGAAAGGGATTGTGGTTGTAACACTGCAATCCCTTTCTATGTTTTTCATATATTGGTTGTTATGGTGAAAACAACTGTATGGGTTGTGTGCCATAGGAATGCATATATTATGCCAAATAGAAAAAATCTTTAGAAGTGGCGTTTGAAGAGGTTATTGGAATTAACATTTTTAACCTTTTATTACAAATGAAGCGCGAGGATATCGGTTGATTTTATTGGATTTTGAAAAGTTCTTATTGCAGTTTTAATTCGAATACTTGAAATTTTAATTCGAATACTGGGATTTTTGAAAAGGAATATAGCGAATAATTGGTGCTTTTCCACTTGGAAATATTGAGAAAGCGGGACTTTCAAACAGAAAGCCCCGCTTCGCAATTACAAATATACTACATTTTTCATCCAAAAACAAATTGTGTTAAAAGTTGGAGTGTGCTTGATAATTATCATATTGGTGGGGATACTCTTTATTTAGATAATGGCGGAAATAGGCTTATTATTGATTTTAAGACAATGAGTTTTTGTTTCCGGCTACCTGTCGAAAGAGAACGTTGAGTGTCGGAAATCGCTTAAAAAGTTTGTTTTTTTGAAAATGGACGTTTTTAATATTCTGTCTTTACACAGAAGTTACTATCTTTGCAATAAAAATAAGAATTATCAAAACAGTATGTTAGACGAAGACAAAATTATAAAAGTAAACATAGAGGAAGAAATGAAATCTTCCTATATCGACTATTCCATGTCGGTAATTGTGGCTCGTGCTTTGCCCGATGTGCGCGATGGATTTAAGCCGGTTCACCGGCGTATCCTCTATGGTATGTTGGGACTGAATAATACGCATGATAAACCCACCCGTAAATCGGCCCGTATTGTGGGTGATGTGTTGGGTAAGTACCACCCTCATGGCGATAGCTCGGTCTATGGTGCTTTAGTGCGTATGGCACAGGATTGGAACATGCGTTATCCGCTGGTGGACGGACAGGGAAACTTCGGTTCGATGGATGGTGACTCTGCAGCGGCCATGCGTTATACTGAAGCAAGGTTGAGCCTGGTCGGTGAGGCAATGATGCAGGATCTTGACAAGGAGACTGTGGACATGATGCCGAATTTCGATGATACCTTGATGGAGCCGACGGTCATGCCTACCCGTATTCCCAACTTTCTTGTGAACGGGGCCAGCGGTATTGCCGTGGGTATGGCTACTAATGTGCCGACCCACAATCTGGGAGAGGTTATTGACGGATGTGTCGCCTATATTGATAATCCGGAAATCAGCATCGAGGATTTGATGCATTTCGTAAAAGCCCCTGATTTTCCCACGGGCGGATATATTATGGGTATGCAGGGCGTTAGAAGTGCCTATGAAACCGGTCGCGGACGTGTGATGATGCGTGCTAAGACTGAAATAGAAAACGGCACGGCCCATGACAAGATAATTGTCAATGAAATTCCTTATGGCGTGAATAAGGCTGAGCTGATCAAATCTATAGCCGACCTCGTGAATGAACGCAGGATTGAAGGTATTTCCAATGTGAACGATGAGAGTGACCGCGAAGGTATGCGTATTGTGGTGGATGTGAAACGCGATGCCAATACCAATGTCGTTCTCAACAAACTGTTTAAAATGACAGCGCTTCAGACGAGCTTCCCTGTCAATTGCATTGCTTTGGTGCATGGCCGTCCGAAAACGTTGACGCTTAAGGACTGCATACGTCATTTTGTAGAGCATCGTCACGATGTCGTGATACGCCGTACACGTTATGATTTGCGCAAAGCTCAGGAACGTGCTCATATTCTTGAAGGGCTTATCATTGCCAGCGATAATATTGATGAGGTGGTACGCATCATCCGCAGTTCGAAGACGCCTCAGGCTGCTATCGAGAATTTGATGACGCGTTTTAAGCTTGATGATATTCAGGCAAAGGCCATTGTGGATATGCGATTGGCACAACTCACCAATATCCAGCAGGACAAACTTCATCAGGAATTTGAAGAATTGGAGCGCAAGATCGCTTATTACGAGCAGATTCTGAGTGATGACGAACTTTGCAAGAAAGTAATGAAAGATGAGCTCATTGAAGTGAAGGAAAAATATGGCAATGAGCGTCGTAGTGAAATCAAACTCTCGGAGCAAGAGTTTAATCCCGAAGATTTCTATGCCGATGATGAAGTGGTCATAACCATTAGTCATCTGGGTTACATTAAACGTACGCCTTTGGCAGATTTCCGGGCGCAGGCTCGCGGTGGAGTGGGGTCGAAAGGAGGCTCTATTCGTGATGAAGACTTCATTGAATACATATATCCCGCCACGATGCACAACACTATGTTGTTCTTTACGGCCAAGGGACGTTGTTTCTGGCTGAAGGTCTATGAAATACCGGAAGGTGCTAAAAACGCTAAAGGAAGAGCTATTCAGAATATGCTCAACATAGATTCGGACGACAGCATTAACGCTTGTTTGCATATTCGTAAGTTGGGCGATGCGGATTTCTGTAAGTCACATTATGTCCTCTTCTGTACAAAGAATGGTATTATTAAGAAAACTTGTCTGGAAGAATATTCACGTCCGCGCACCAATGGAGTCAATGCTATAACAATACGTGAAGATGACCGTGTAATCAGCGTTTGTCTTACTAATGGTGAAGATGAACTTATGCTGGCTAACCGTAATGGCCGTGCCATTCGTTTTGAGGAAAATGCTGTTCGCACAATGGGACGTACAGCTACAGGTGTACGTGGCATGACGCTTGATGACGATGGTGAAGATGAAGTGGTTGGTATGGTATGTATCAATGACAAGGAGCGTGAAACGATTATGGTTGTCAGCGATCAAGGTTACGGTAAGCGCAGTCTTGTGGAAGATTATCGTATGACTAATCGTGGTGGTAAGGGTGTCAAGACTATCAGCATTACTGAAAAGACAGGAAAAGTCGTGGCCATTAAAGCTGTAACGGATGAGAACGATCTTATGATTATCAATAAGAGTGGTATTACGTTGCGACTTAATCTGGCGGATGTACGAGTGATGGGACGTGCCACCCAAGGCGTGAAACTCATTAACTTGGGACGTAGAAATGATACAATATCAAGTGTTTGCCAGGTTCCGGCGGAAGAACCGGATGCTGAAGAGTCTGAAACGGAAATTGTAGAGGAAGGCGGCGTTGCCGATGTACAGTCGGATACGGCAAGTTCTGAAAATGAAATCAAATAACGAATGCTAACCATTAATTAATTATGATTATGAAAAAGATAATCTTAACTTTGACTTTTGGTGTTATCTGCGGCAGTACTCTTGCACAGAACAATGCCATTTACAAGGCACAAACGCTTACTGAAAAAGGTGATCTTCAAGGAGCTGCCGCTGTTTTTGAGGAAGCCTTGAAAAATCCTAAAACCACAAAGTTTGCCGAAATGTACCATAAGGCAGCTGAAGTGAATGCACAAATCTTCAATCCCGAGCTTATCAAAGCATCGCAAGGGGTACCTTTCGACACTTTGTTGTTTGTGAATAGTTTGGATAAAATGGTAGATTACTATACCCGTAGTCATGAGGCGGATATCAAACCTGATGAAAAGGGACGTGTAAAGTCGAAATTTGTTGCAGCCAATCATGGACGTATGCTTTCCATGCTCGACTATTATAATTATGCGGCGATTTTCATGAATCAGAACGGTAATATCGAGAAGTCTACGGAATTGTTTGAGAAATATCTGGCCTTACCCAAGAATCCGATATTCTCCTCTCATGAAACAGACTCTATCTATGCTTCAAAGAAAACAGCTTATAGTCAGACCGCTGTAAACCTTGCCTTGCTGAGTTATAATGGTAAAAAATGGGATAAGGCTATAACTTATGCCGATCAGGCCTTAAGCAGTGATACGCTCAGTATGAGGGATTTGTATATCATTAAAATGCAATCGTATGTGGAGAAAGGTGACTCTGTCATGTGGCTTAAAACGTTGACAGAAGCTGTGAGTCGCACCGAAAGCGCTAATTTTATGCAAAACCTGCTTTATTACTATGTGAGCCATAATGATTTAGCTGCGGCAGAGAAAATGGCAAGTGACATGGTTGCAGCTTCTCCCAATAATAAAATTGCCTGGTATATGAAAGGTTGCGTGGAACTTAACATGAAGAAAGATTATCAGGCTGCGAAGGAGAGTTTTGAGAAAGCCTTGAGCTATGATCCGGATTTTCTTGAAGCTAATGTGAACATGGCCTCAGCTTATATCAATCAGATTGTGGCCGACAAATTGGCGGGAAAATTTAAGTATGTAGGAACTAATAAGGCTGTTTATAAGAAAGATGAAGCTGCCTATAATAAGGAATTGTCTACAATCAAAAGCTATTATCAGAAGGCATTGCCTTATATGGAGAAAGCGCGTGCTTTAGCTCCGAATCAACCCAAGGTTTGGGCATATACATTGCAGATGATTTATGAGAATCTGCAAATGAAAGCGGAAAAAGCTGAGATAGATGCTGTCATAGAGGGCATTTGATATAAAGATTTATGGTTTTATAGAAAACAATTCGAATCAGTAACTGCACATCCGGAATGCAACGAATATTTGCGTTTCGGGTGTGCTTGTATAAAATGAATTAAGTAATGAAGTATATTCTGTTCATCGTATCTTTTTTTGTTGCCTGCCCATCGGGGATGCTCCATGCGCAGAAACAGTTCAAGCCGGTGAAAGCTGCTTTGAAAAGCAAAAACGGAACTGAAGCTTTAAAACAAGTAGAAGAACTTACAAAGGATAGTCTTTTGTGTGAAGATCCGCAATTATATGATTATGGAAAAGAGGCTCAGATTCTGATTAATAATGTGGAGAATGAGAAGGCTTATTTAAAGCAATCTTATGATACGGCTAAGTTTTTTAATAGTACATTAGGAATTTATGATTACATTCTTCGTTGTGATGTGAAGGAGCAACAGCGTTTGGCCAAGGAAGGCAAGAAAATGAAGTTTGTAAAAGGGAATCAAGAATTGTTACATCGATATTATTCCAACATTAATGCGGGTGCACGTTATTTTTATAGCAAAAAGCAGTATGCATCAGCTATGCCTTTGTTAAAGCATAGTATACAGGTTCCTTTACTTGCAATTTGGGGAAGTAATAAATCAGCCATACCATATTCCAATTATCAGAGGAATGCCTATCTTTATCTGAAGAGTGCCTATTTGAGCAATAATTATTCAGAGGTTTTTACATTTAAAAATTTTCTATTGGAAGATTCTAACCAGTATCGTTGTAAGGCTCTTGAATATATGTCACTATCAGCTGAAGCATTGAAGGACAGCATTGCTTATTATGATTATCTGAAACTTGGATTGAAAGATTATCCTCAATATCCTTTTTTCTTTACCCGATGGGCTGATTATTGTGCGGAGCGTGGAGATTATCAAATACTGGTGATGGCATCTGACAGTCTTTTGCAAATGGATAGTACTTGTGTTGTCTTTTGGGAAGGCAAGAGTTTGGCTTTGCTTAATTTGCAACGCTATGAAGAGGCGATTGAAACTTCCAAGCGTTGTTTAATGCTCGACACGACTGCTGTTGAAGCTAATTATTATGTAGGTGCAGCATATTGCAGTTTGGCCGCTAATATTATAATGCCAACAAACATCAATTCCAAGGCATATAAACAGGCTGCTGCTTTACGCAAAAAATACTATACCTTGGCTCTTCCTTATGTGGAAAATTATCGTCGTCTTGTTCCTGATGCTCAGAAACGTTGGGGGCCGCTTCTTTACAGCATTTACTTTTCGTTAAATATGGGTAAAAAGTTTGAGGAGATAGAGCAATTGATGGTAAAATGATGGCTCCTGTTTTATGGTTGTTATGGGGCAAAATCAAATTTAATAATTATGTATTTTAGTGGCAAGGTGGTTGTGATAACAGGTGGTGCAAAAGGCATAGGGGAACATATAGCCCAAGTGTTCGTCAAGGCTGGGGCAGAGGTTTGTGTTATAGATGTGCTACCTGGCAATCATTTTGTTGGAGATGTAGCAGACAAGGAAGTACTGGAGACTTTTGCGCAAAAAGTAATAAGTAAGTATGGTAGGGTAGATATATTGGTAAATAATGCCCTGCCTTTAATGAAAGGTATTGCAGAATGCTCGTATGAGGAGTTTGAGTATGCTTTGCGGGTCGGCTTGACAGCCCCTTTTTATCTTTCTAAATTATTTGCCCCTTATTTCTCTCAAGGCGCTTCAATTGTTAATATTTCATCATCACGTGACAGGATGAGCCAGCCTCAAACTGAAAGTTATACAGCGGCCAAAGGAGGTATTACAGCTCTTACCCATGCTTTGTCTGTTAGCTTTTCTGGTAGAGTTCGGGTTAATTCGGTTTCACCTGGATGGATTGATACAACAGGTTCGGTCTTTTATGGAGCTGATGCTTCACAGCATCCAGCAGGACGTGTGGGATGTCCGGCTGATATAGCTTCGATTGTACTTTTTCTTTGTTCTGATAAAGCCGGCTTTATTACTGGGGAGAATATTTGTGTGGACGGAGGAATGACGCATTTGATGATTTATCATGGAGATAATGGATGGAGTTTGAATTCCATGAATATGGAATGATGTTTGGAAAGCTTATCTTTTTGTGGAAAGTACTTTCTTGATTTTGAATGAAAAATGTTGTATTCTTGTAATAGTCAAACGGGGTTTTCTCCATGGGGAATTCCGTTTTGTTTTTACACAAAAAGCGGGAATACCTTTTGAAGGTATTCCCGCTTTTGTTGTAACTATTATCGAAGTTCTTTAGCAGAGTTTGCGGGAACCATCGCCAATGACAACATCAATAACAACAGGGGATTTTCCAAATTTGGCAATGAATTTTTCTTTAACAACTTTGACAAAGTTATCGTAGAGTTCTTCACTAACTAAGTTGATGGTGCATCCGCCAAATCCACCACCCATGATGCGGGAACCTGTAACACCCTCTTCTTTTGCAACATTGTTGAGGAAGTCAAGTTCTTCACAGGATACTTCATATTCCTTGCTCAGGCCTTCATGGGTGGCATACATCATTTGGCCTACGGTTTCGTAGTCGCCTTTCTCGAGAGCTTCACATACCTTGAGAACGCGATCGACTTCTCCGATGACGTATTTTGCACGCATGTAATCTTCTGCAGAGACTTCATTTTCTACTTCCTTAAGCATGGAGTAGTTTGCATCGCGGAGAGTTTCTACTTCAGGATGATGTTTATTGATGGTGGCAGCCACGCGCTCGCAACTTTCACGGCGGTCGTTGTAGGGAGAACCAACTAGCTCATGTTTTACACATGAGTTGACAAGAACAAGTTTATAGCCTGTGGGGTTGAATGGGAAATATTCAAATTCACCGCTGCGACAGTCTAAACGCATTAGACTCCCTGCTTTTCCGTGAACAGAGGCAAACTGGTCCATGATACCACATTTGCAACCAAGATATTTATGTTCAGTGCGCTGACCTACACGGGCAAGTTCCATCTTTTCTATTTTGTTCTCACCCCATAGATCATTAAGTGCGAAAGCGTATACGCTCTCAAGGGCTGCGGAAGATGACATTCCAGCGCCAAGAGGCACATCGCCAGCAAAGGCTGTATTGAATCCTTCGACAGGGACACCTAAAGCCATCATTTCGCGGCAAACACCGAAGATGTAGCGTGCCCAGCTGGCCTTTGGACCAGCGGCATCATCAAGATTGAATTCCACATAATCTTTCAGGTCGATAGAGTAGGCACGTACATTGCGGGTTCCGTTGGGCTTGATCTCTGCAATCATTCCCTGTTCTACTGCACCAGGGAATACAAAGCCATTGTTATAGTCCGTGTGCTCACCAATGAGGTTGATGCGGCCAGGAGAGGCATATACGGAACCAGTGCTGCCGTCAAAATGTTCGATGAAACGGCTTCTCACGTCTTCAATTGTTAATTTCATATTGGTAGGGATTTTAGGTTTATAATATTAATTTTAGTCTTCACGCTTGCTCACTCGGCTACCTACAAGGGCGTAGAAGAGGAGGTAGGCAGCGCAGCCTGCTACCACCCAGAAACTGGTGATATAGCTGGTGGCATCAGCTACGAGACCTTGTATGAACATCATCACGGCACAACCGAATACCATTGTCATGAACAGACCTGAGGCTATGGCTGTGTATTTTCCAAGACCTTCAACGGCCATGTTAAAAATGGAACCCCACATGACAGAGGTACAGAGACCTACGAGCAGGAATGCAAATATGCCTACAGGAATTTCTTGTGTAATGAATTCCAACTTAGCCCAATCTACTCCGGGGAATGCAACCTGTATATCGGCGGGGGCGTACATTCCAAAGAGTACTAAAATAAGAGTGATGGTGGATACAGTGGTAATCATAGTACGTGCGCTGACTTTATTGCCAATGGAGGCACCTACAAAACGGCCAATCAGCATCATGAACCAGTAAACGGCAACGAGTAAACCTACAATGTTCTCAGGTATTTTTGCGTCTTCGGTTAAATAGAAGCCTACGTAGCTGGGTACGCCTACTTCAATGCCCATATAAAGGAAAATGGCGAGAAGTCCGAGTGAGAAATGACGGTAGCTGAGGGCGCCCTTTATGAGGTCTACGCGAACAGGTGCTTGTTCCGGTTCTTCAATTTTTGTAAAAGAGATGACAATGAAAGCTATAACGAATATGCCTAAAGCTATCATCAGTGCAGGTGTTGCATCTGCAATCTTGGCTTTTGTCATATCGGAGATGAGTGCACCCATCAATATATAGCAGGCTACAGCAGCAGCAGAATTGAATACGCCGCCAATTTGGATAAACTGGTTGCCTTTGTTTCCACCACCGCCGAGGAGGTTGAGCATCGGATTTACCACACAGTTTAGAATACACATACACAGACCAGCAATGAAAGCGCCTATCAAATAGACTGCAAATACAAGACCAAGATTTTCTTCAACATTTAATTGGCCGCTATACCATTGTATACCAATGCCAAGTGCGCCAACAACAAGGCCGATAAGAGCCGTTCTCTTGTAGCCGAATTTAGCTATAAGCATACCGGCAGGAATGCCCATGATAAGATAGGCTACAAAATTTCCGTAGTTGCCAATTTGAGCGAGTACGGTAGAAATTTCGCCTTGGTTTTTAATGATTTTTGCCATAGGATTGCACAGATTGGTCACGAAAGCAATCATGGCAAAGAGCGCAATCATCACGATGATGGCTCCCCACTGTTTTTTTGAATTACTCATGGTTTAAAAGATTTTAATTAGTAAATGATTAATTATTATAGTCTTAAGATGATATTATTAAAATAAATATATAAGTTAGTAATGAGTGGATTGACATCATTGCTAACTTATATGTTTATTTGTCTGTTTATTCTTGTATCCCGAATTTATAAATTGTTTTTTGAGTGTACACATCTCCGGGTTTAAGCACTACAGGAGGAAAATAAGCGCGGTTGGGGCTGTCAGGGAAGTGCTGTGCTTCAAAACAGAGTCCGCTTCGCCGACCGAATGTAGCACCATGTTGGCCTTTGTAACCATCGGCCCAATTGTCTGAATAGAATTGTAATCCCGGTTCAGTTGTATAAACTTCCATGATGCGTCCGGAAATAGGTTCAGTGATTTTTGCGGCGAAAGTCAATTCTCCTGGTTCTTTTTTGTTGAGTACATAGCAGTGATCGTAACCGGCACCGTTTTTTATCTGCTCATCATCAGCGTCTATGCGCTCGCCTACGGTGTGGGGAGTTGTAAAGTCAAATGGTGTACCTTTCACACTACGAATTTCTCCAGTGGGAATGCAGTTCTCATCTATGGGGATATAAAAATCTGCATTGATTTCACAAATAACGTTTTCACAAGTAGGGGTAGGATTGGCTATTCCTGCCAAGGAGAAAAAACCATGGCTTGTCATATTGACAATGGTCTTTTTGTTGGTTGTTCCCTTATAATCAATGACAAGTTCATTTTCGTCTGTTAAAGTGTACATGACTGTCATTGACAGCTCACCAGGAAATCCTTCTTCATAATAGGCAGAGATATAACGAAGAACGAGGGCACAATCGCTTATTTGTTCGGCATCCCATACACGGGCATGAAAGCCTGTTGGTCCTCCATGAAGATGGTTGGGGCCATTGTTAATGGCTAAATTATATTCTTTGCCGTTGAGTGTGAACTTTCCATGGCAAATGCGGTTCCCATAACGACCTACGAGAGTCGAAAGGAAAGGTTCCGGCGATGAGATGCAGTCATCTATATTATCATGTCCTTGAATGATATTGGCAAAATTTCCATTTTTGTCAGGTACCATTATGGCTACAAGCGAGCCACCATAATTGGTTATCGCGACTTCCATGCCGTTTACATTATGCAGAAAGTAAAGATTTGTTTGTTTGCCTTTTATTTCTTTTTGAAAATTTTCTTTTTTTAATCCGCAGATTGTTGTTTTATCGTTTTCCATGATTGTATTAATTTTGTTAGATTGTAAGGCAAATTTGCTAATAACTTTTGAAAAAAACAAGTATTTAAGAAAAAAAATATCACTCATTCTGTTTATCTAAAGAGAGAATGAGTGAAGTTAGTGATTGTTCTGTTAAAAGGATGTGTGATCAGGACTTGTTTGAGATGAGTTTTAGGAATTCTTCTCGTGTTTTAGCGTGTTGAAAAACTCCTGAAAAATCACTAGTGGTTGTGGTGGAATTTTGTTTTTCAACACCACGCATTTGCATGCACATATGTTTAGCTTCAATGACTACCATAACTCCTAATGGATTAAGTGCCTTTTGGATGCAATCTTTAATCTGAAGTGTCATACGCTCTTGTACTTGAAGACGGTGAGAGTAGATGTCAACAACGCGTGCTATTTTTGACAATCCGGTAATATAGCCATTAGGAATGTATGCAACATGAGCTTTACCATAAAAAGGCAACATGTGGTGTTCACACAAAGAATAGAAATTGATGTCTTTGACAATGACCATTTGATTATATTGCTCGTTAAATTTTGCAGAATTTAAAACTGCAATAGGGTCCATGGCATATCCTCGTGTTAGAGTTAACATCGCTTTGGCTACACGTTCTGGAGTTTTAATAAGCCCTTCGCGTTGAGCGTCTTCTCCCAGAAGTTTTAAGATTTGTTCATAGTGAACCTTTAGCTTTTCTATTTTCTCGTTTTCGTAAATCATTTTTAGAATGTGGATATTATGGAATTAATGGGCTAAAAGAACTGTACATTTTACAATTCTTACTTCTTTTGAGACTTTTGCAGAACGTATTTTTTGAGCATATTTATTGGCTTCTTCATGAGTTTTGAAATCACCAACGCGACATGTCCAACGAGGGTTTATGAAGCGAGGGTATATGGATAGCATAGGAAAAGTTTTTTGGCATTTTTTTCCTATTTCATAAGCCATTGTTTTGTCTTTATGGGAGTTATTACCTGTAAATATTTGAATGCGATAGCCTGTAGTTTGATAGCGTTGCCGTGTTCCAGCATAATGAGAGGTTGTATTATTTTTATATCTTTCTTCTTTTTCATTATGCTGGTTGTTTTGTGTGCTTTCTTTGAGTTCTGTATTGGATTGGGAGGAAGGAGACTTCTTTGGCACATTATTTACAACATCATCAATTTTGCTGTCTTGAACGATGATAACCTTTCCTTCGCCGGCCTGTTGTTTTTGAATATGTTCCGTGAAAGTTGATTGCCCTATTGCAACTGATGGTATTAAAAAAATAATACTATGGATAAGAAATTTTAGAATTGGCATTTTTATAGGACTGTATAATTAAAAGGAAGTCAACGAGATAATAAAGTCTCAGACTTATATCTCGTTGACTTATGGTGTTTATTATTTCCAAGCATCAATGATTCCTTTGAAATCTGCGACCTTTAGCGCTGCACCACCAATCAGGCCACCATCAACATTTGCTTTTGCAAAAATTTCTTTGGCATTACTAGGTTTGCAACTACCACCGTAAAGGATGCTAACATTCTCAGCAGCTTCATTCCCGAATTTTTCTGCAATGGCACTACGGATAAAAGCATGCATTTCTTCAGCCTGTTCTGCACTGGCTGTTTTTCCTGTACCAATAGCCCATACAGGTTCATAAGCCAAGATAATATTTTTGAATTCCTCAACAGATAAATCAAAAAGTGAACCTTCAAGTTGTGATTTTACTACCTCACTTTGTTTGCCACTTTCACGTTCTTCAAGAACTTCTCCAATGCAGAAAATAACTTTTAAACCATTAGCTAAGGCTAAGTTTATTTTTTCCTTCAGGATTTCAGGTGTTTCGTTATAATATGCACGACGTTCACTATGACCAAGTATGACATACTGAGCACCTGTGCTTTTAACCATTTCTGCAGATATTTCACCAGTGTAAGCTCCACTTGACTTGTCTGCACAATTTTCTGCACCTAAACCGATTATATTGCTGTCAATTTCATTGGCTACAGAAGCAAGATGAATGAAAGGTGTGCAGATGACCACATCGCAGTTAGGCTTATCTGCCGTTAATGCAGTGTTGAGGTCTTTGGCTAATGCAATGCCATCTTGCAGATTCAAATTCATTTTCCAGTTTCCTGCTACAATTTTTTTTCTCATGATTGTTTTGTTTAAACGTTTGGTGAATATGTAATGTTTGAATAATTTACTGCCAATCCAAATACGATCTAATGTTATTATAATAAGGAGTGGTAGAATGAACCATAAGATGAGTTTTATATAAGACAAGTCTGCCAACCATTTGTTTTGAGAAGGAGTCCATTTTCCTTCTGTAGTTATTACTGGTAGATTATTATTACTCCATTTTTCTATGATTTTCCCATTGTGGAGCAGGAGCAAACCTGGATTGGAACGAACCATTGCATTAATCTGATTGGGATCAGCTGTAAGAATTGGATAGGTTGCTCCAGTCAAATCAATCCATTTATTTATAGCCATGGAGTCTGCATTAATATTAGCTAATCCATAGAAATGATAATTTGAATCTTGACACGCGTCATAAATGTCATTAATTCTATCATTGCAGCCATCATCCGCATACCTAATGTCTGGTAAGGTTAGCAGAAATGTAAAGCCATGTTCATTAAGAAGGGTTTCTGTTATAGGATTCCCATATTTGTCAAAACAATCAAAACTAGCGAGTGAGGCTGGAGTAAGAGAATCTGGCGAGTAATAAGCTTTTTTAATGTCAACACCTGTCTTGAAAGGAGTGAAATCTATGGATGGGAGATAATGTAGTGAATATAACCCTAGTAATATAATGTATGCCCAAGAATATAAAGATGTGATCCATTGGTTACGTTCAGATATGAGGCGTAACATGTATTTTTTCTTGGCAAAACAAATGATAGCACTACATAGTAAAATGATATTTTTACCTAATGTTTGTTCATTGGTTAATGTGATGGCTTCGCCAAAACATCCACAGTCTGGTACTGGATTGTAAATATTAATTAGTAATGTAAGCAAAGTCATAACTGCTATGAATGATAATGTCACAACAGTTGTAAAACGCCGACGCATACCAAGCAATAGGTAGATACCTAGTATAAATTCTGCAGTAGAAAGACTAATTACCAGTACTTTTAACGTTAAAGAATTGGAGGGAAAGTGTAGTCCCCAGTGAGTAAAATATACATTAATTTTATGAAGCATGCCAATGGGGTCTACGGCTTTGACAAAACCTGAAAACACCAAAGTCCCAGCTAGCAATAAACGGCAAACTGTGACAATACTCCAAATTGTGATATGTCGTGTTTTATGCTTCAATAGTTAGTTTTATTAATCCAAAAATGGCATAATTCATCATGTCCATATAATTGGCGGCAATACCTTCAGATACGAGAGTTTGTCCTTCTAAATCTTCAATTTGTTTGGTTCTGAAGATTTTCATAAGGATAAGATCTGTATATGAACTAATGCGCATATTTCGCCATGCCTCACCATAGTCATGATTTTTACGGAGCATAAGTTGTAACGATGCTTTGGCATGTTCATCATAAAGGGTGAGTGTTTCCTCTTGTGAAATGTCATTTTCTATGGTTATGTTGGCTCCTTTCTGCAACTGTATCATTCCCATAATCGCATAATTGACAATTCCTATGAATTCATCGGCAATGCCTTCGCCGACTAAATTTTGGCCTGTCGTGTTAATAGAGCGGATACGGTTAGCCTTTATATAAATTTGATCGGTTATAGAGGAAGGACGCATAATACGCCATGCCGTTCCATAATCATGCATTTTTTTTATAAACAGATCACGACAATTATTCATGATTGTTTTAAATTCCTCTTCAGTTGTTGGTCTCTGTTTCATTACAACACACATTATTGTTCGCAAAGATACAAATACTTTTTTATATGAAAAAGTTAGAAACGAGCGTAGATTTGTGCATCAAACGTGTTATAGCGTTGATTAGCTTGTGCCAACTTGTCATACGTCCGGATGTAATTAAGTTGGAAAATGAGATTTTTACCTAACTTATAATTGGCAGACATACCATAATCTGTTTTTAGAGAAGACCATGTTTTGGCATCGCGATAGCAATCCCAACGTCCATAAACTTTGAGATTTTTAATGATAGGAAATCCGATAGTGGTATACCAAGCATCGGAGCGAGTTGGAGCATTAATGTTGTTTACAACTCCACCAACAGAAGACATATATTCTCCACGTATAGTCCAATCGCTTTCATATTTAATTCCAGTTCCCCATCTTATTCTGGAAACAGATTTCCATTCTTTTGTAAGATCGGGTTGTGCTTTTTCGTTGGTGTATTTTCCATTCCACCCAAAGCCGCCGATTGATAAATTCTTGATGGGGGAAATCCAAAGTCCACCGATAAGGTCTTTATGATTGTCTTTGTCTTTATGATTGATGCCTTGTCCGTTAAAAAGACCGATTTGATAGTGTATCCAGTTGTGTCCATCTGCAGCTGGTATAAAATCTCCTTGTATTTGTATTCCTAGATCGCGTCCAGATGTCTTATGTTCTCCTATACGGTCGCCGATAGATGCTAATTTCATTGTGGCTTGTGAATAGCTTCCCATTCCTACGTCTAAAGGACTATAGGGGTTTTCAAATCCGATAGGACGTTTAAATTGTCCTAGTTTAATACGTAGAAAATTGTATTTTTGCCATTCTATAAAAGCATCGACAATTCTTGGCCCTTTATCAGTTCCTGGAGCGTCATTGACTTCCATTTGTATGCGATAATAGAAATCTTTAAAACAATATCCATTCATGTAGAGCCGGACAAAGCGTAAATCAAAACCGCCGTTTGAGGCTTGTCCTTTACGGTCACTTATACTATATTTTCCTACAATATATCCACCGAATTTTAAGGATAAATCGGCCTTTTTAATAATTGACGAAAGGGATATGCCTGTTGCATCCTTGTGTTCATAATGCCATTTTTTTTCTATGGTGGAACCTGTAGGTAATGCTGTAATAGAATCAGACGTTGTTGCTGTAATATTAGGGCAGAAGGTTGTTAATATTAGTCCTATGAAAATCTTTTTCATGAGATTCGGGCTTGATTAAGTTGTTTAAGGATATAAAAGATACAAAAATACGAAAAGTTTGTTATAAGGATTGTTTCTTATAGGCCATTTAAGTGTGATTCTTCTAAAAAAGACAGTAAGTCTGCAACAATGAATGAGCTGCCGCCAATGTAAATAATGTCATTTTCATGAGTCCTTTTTTGAGCTTCGATGAAAGCGGAGGTAACATCAGGATATGTTTCTCCTTCTAAATTATGTCTGGTAGCTAGTTCTTTAAGTTCTGTGGCAGGCATGGCACGACGTACTGATGCTTGTGTGAAATAATAGAAAGCATTTTTAGGAAGTAAATTCAGTACGCTATTTATGTCTTTGTCTGCAGCCATTCCAAAAACGATGTGCAGATTGTTATACTGTGAAGTCGCAAGTTGTTGGCTTAAATATTTCCACCCCCCAGCGTTATGGCCAGTATCACAAATGACCATAGGTGATTGTCCTATTATTTGCCAACGTCCTTGTAATCCCGTGAGACGGTTGACATTATAAAAGGCTTTATGGACATGTTCCAATGTTAGTGTTGTATACGATAGGTATTGCTGTAGAACGCGTACGGCATTAAGGATTGTATTGGTATTTTTTATTTGGTATTTACCGGATAATTCTCCTGAAAAATTCCCCCAATGCAATGTCTCGTAATGAAGTTTTCCATTCTCAAGAAATCTTGCGCTCTTGATTTCTTGAGTATCTTCAGCAAATGTGATAGGTGCTTTTTCTGCATCTGCCTTTATCTGAAAAATGGGTCGTGTCTCAGGATGAGTTTCACCGATAACAATAGGGACATTAGGCTTTATTATACCAGCTTTTTCTTGAGCTATTTCAGATAAACTATTTCCCAATAATTGGGTGTGATCCAAACTTATATTTGTTATTATTGAAAGTATAGGTGTAATAATATTCGTGCAATCTAATCGTCCGCCAAGCCCCACTTCAATAACTGCAATGTCTACTTTCTCATCAGAAAAATATTTGAAGGCTAGTGCTGTTGTCAATTCAAAGAATGAAGGATGGAGCGGTTCGAAAAAGTCTTTTTCCTTTTCAATAAAATCAATTACTCTTTCTTGAGGTATCATTTCCCCATTTATGCGAATACGCTCACGAAAATCTTTCAGATGGGGAGAAGTGTATAATCCTACCTTTAATCCGCTCATCTGTAAAATTGCCGCTAAGGTATGTGCGCACGAACCTTTTCCATTAGTTCCCCCAATATGAATGGACTTGAAGTTATGGTGAGGGTGTCCCCAGTGATCGTCTAGTAACTGAGTGGTTTCTAATCCTGCTTTGTATGCCTTGGAGCCAATATGTTGGAATAGTGGAGCGCTGTTGTAGAGATATTCAATGGTTTCTGAATAGGTCATGAATCTGATTTTATAAATATAAAAGAGCAAGCAGACAAAACAATGAGGATATTGTGTCTACTTGCTCTCTCTTTGTTTCAAATCGAAATAGCTTTTTGAGTTTATCTCAACTGAAATAGTTTCTGAACTTTTTGAATATTTTTTCTTTAATGGAGGGATTGGGCTTCATGTTGTCGCTGTCGCTCATTTTTTCAAAAGCCTTTTTCTCCTCATTAGATAGAGTTTCAGGAATATAAATGCTGATATTTACTACAATGTCCCCCGTGCCGTAGCCATATCCTTGGACGGCAGGCAAACCTTTTCCTCTAAGTCGAAGCGCAGTACCAGGTTGTGTTCCTGGTGCAATCTTTATGCGTGCCTGTCCATCAATGGTAGGTATTTCTACAGAATCGCCTAATGTAGCTTGAGGAACTGTTAATAATAAATTGTAAATTAAATCATTTTCGTCGCGAATGAGTTCCGGATGTGGTTCTTCCTCGATAAGCACTTGAATGTCTCCTGGAATACCACCTCTTTTGGCGGCGTGTCCTTTTCCTGGAACGTTCACAACCATTCCTTCTGCTACACCTGCCGGAATTTGTATTTCTACAATTTCTTCCCCATTTACAACTCCCTCACCGCCACATTGTTTGCATTTATGCTTTATTATTGTGCCGGCACCATTACAGTCGGGGCATGACTGTTGGGTTTGAACCATCCCCAAGATACTTCTCTGGCTGCGTATTACATACCCGCTACCATGACAGGTCGGGCATGTTTCGGGCTGGTGCCCATCTTCGCAACCATTTCCATGGCATGAAGAGCAGGTTACTTGTTTGCGTACCTTGAACTTTTTGGTGACTCCGGTGGCTATTTCCTGTAATGTCAGTTTTACTTTCAGGCGTAAGTCTCCTCCTTTGTATTGAGGACGGCCTTGCCGCCGGTTACCTCCAAATCCGCCAAAGCCTCCAAATCCCATATCTCCAAAAATATCTCCGAAATGGGTGAATATGTCATTGAGATCCATGCCTTGTCCGCCAAAGCCTCCAAATCCGCCGTTTCCGTCAACGCCGGCAGCACCGAATTGATCGTAGCGGGCGCGTTTGTCCGGATCACGTAATACATCATAAGCTTCGGCGGCTTTTTTGAATTTGTCTTCAGCTTCTTTGTTTCCCGGATTACGGTCGGGATGATATTTTATCGCAACTTTTTTATAGGCGCGTTTTATTTCATCGGCGGAAGCCGATTTGTCTACGCCTAAAATTTTATAATAGTCTTTTTCTTCAGCCATAGTATTTTATATAATATAAGAGGTGTTAAAGGCCGTATTATTGTCCTACGACCACTTTGGCATGCCGGATGACTTTTTCATTGAGTAAGTAACCTGATTGTACACAATCAATTATATGTCCTTTTTGTTCCTCTTCTTGCGCTGGAATAAGGGCTATAGCTTCATGGAAGTCGGTATCGAAGAGAGCTTCCTTTACTTCCATTTTTTTCAGTCCGTGTGTGCTTAGGGCTTTGGCTAATTTAGATTGTATGAGGTTGATGCCTTCTTTGATGGTTTCAGTGTCGTCGGTTTGCTTCATGCTATCCTGTGCCCGTTCAAAATCGTCAAGGACAGGCAACAGACTTTCCAATACTTTCTGACCTCCGTTTAGTATGAGTTCGGTTTTTTCTTTGATAGTACGTTTGCGGAAATTGTCAAATTCTGCCATCTGACGTAATAACTGGTCTTTAAGTTTGGCTATCATTTCTTCCGCCTCGGCCAGTTTCTCTTTTTCTGATTTTTCAGTCTGGCCATTGTCTTCTTCTGAGCTGTTTTTTTCAGATAACTGTTCCTCTGTTGGTTCTTTTAGAGATGTGTCAACCTGCTCGTTTAACTCTTCTTCTTGATGTTTATTCTCTTCTGTCATTTTTTCTTAAGTTTTCTTTTTAGTTATTGCAAAAGTCATGCCATATACTATATCTATGAGATTTAACTGTAAAGTTGTTCTTTCAGTTCTTTTACACGTGCGTCGTGAATGTAGTCCTCATAGTTCATCAATTTATCAATTGTGCCTTTCGGGGTAAGCTCTATTATGCGATTGGCCACCGTGTTGATAAATTCATGGTCGTGACTGGAGAAGAGAATATTACCTTTGTAATGTTTCAGATTATTGTTGAAAGCCTGGATACTTTCCATGTCCAAATGGTTGGTTGGAGTGTCAAGAATAAGACAGTTGGCATTGCGTAATTGCATGCGTGCAATCATGCAGCGCATTTTCTCACCACCGGAAAGAACGTTGACTTTTTTCAGGATGTCTTCATCCTTGAACAGCATTCGGCCGAGGAAGGCTTTAAAGTAGACCTCATTTCCTTCACCATATTGGCTTAGCCAGTCAAGCATGTTAAAATCTGTGTTGAAGAAAGCAGTATTGTCCAGTGGCAGATAAGCTGTTGTAATTGTTACTCCCCATTTAAATGAACCCGATGCTGGTTTGGCATTACCGTTGATGATTTCAAATAAAGCGGTCATCGCACGCGGATCGTGACTAAGAAAAACGACTTTTTCGTCTTTTTCTACAGTGAAGTTGAGTTTGTCGAAAAGTACAGTACCATCCTCTGTTACCGCTTTAAGGTCGTGAACTTCGAGTATTTGGTTGCCTGGTTCACGGTCCATTTGGAAAATAATTCCCGGGTATTTGCGTGTGGATGGCTTGATTTCTTCCACATTTAGTTTTTCCAGCATTTTTTTGCGACTGGTTGTCTGCTTGCTTTTGGCAACGTTGGCAGAGAAACGGCGAATGAACTCTTCCAGTTCTTTACGCTTTTCATCTGCTTTCTGTTTTTGATTTTGTGCCTGACGAAGAGCCAGCTGTGAAGATTCGTACCAGAATGAATAGTTTCCTGAGAAAAGTGTTACCTTTCCGAAATCTATGTCTACGGTATGCGTACACACCTGATCTAGAAAATGACGGTCGTGGCTGACAACAAGCACTGTATGCTCAAAATTTCCCAAATATTCTTCCAGCCATTCCACAGTTTCCAGGTCGAGGTCATTGGTAGGTTCGTCCAGTAGCAAATTGTCTGGCTCTCCAAAAAGAGCCTGTGCCAGCATGACACGTACTTTTTGTTTACCGGAAAGTTCGCCCATCAATTTACCGTGGAGATTTTCTTTTATGCCCAGACCGCTTAAGAGTGTGGCTGCGTCATTTTCGGCTGTGTAACCGCCAATGTTGGCAAATTTATCTTCCAGTTCCGCAACTTTTATGCCGTCTTCATCAGTGAAATCGGCTTTTGAGTAAAGTTCATTACGCTGTTGCATGATGTCCCACATGACTGTGTGTCCCATCAATACTGTGTCTAGCACGGTATTGTTGTCATATTTGAAGTGGTCCTGACTCAGTACTGATAAACGCTCCCCAGGCCCCATGTCTACAGACCCCTTTGTTGGCTCCAAATCACCGGAAATAGCGCGGAGCAAAGTGGATTTTCCGGCACCGTTTGCACCGATGATTCCATAAATATTACCGTTGGTAAATTTCATGTTGACATCCTGATAAAGGATACGTTTACCGAACTGGATTGCAAGGTTGGAAACTGTAATCATTTCGTTTTATTTGTAGTTTTTTGATTTTCTGACAGCAAAGTTACTACAAAAAAGTGAAATGCGGAAAGATATAGTGATAGAATTGAGTTACAGGGGTTTCAGTCGTGCTTCCGATTATTCGTGAAGCCATCGCAATCACCGCTGAAGCCAAATCAGGACGCCGCTACGTTACTTGTCCGTAACCATGCCCGAAAGGGCGACAAACGGACACGGACAGCGAAACAAGACGTTAAGGATTAGTGAGTTATTGACAACTCACGCAACAAATCCGGTTACGGAAAA
>ERZ778518.560-NODE-560-length-34288-cov-6.104315_pt1 | contig 34288 bp, 32 predicted proteins | sample MGYA00510340_ERZ778518 | MGnify/ENA primary metagenome ERZ778518 (study PRJEB29527, sample SAMN07138967) | mouse gut metagenome | material: feces | host: mouse | place: China:Nanjing | collected 2016-01-25 ...
CGACCACCGCGTGACCCATATAATCAACAAAGTCGACACCAAAAACGCCGCCGCGCAGATAATGAAGCTGCTCGCCGAAAGCCAACAGTCATAAACCCTTAAAAACGCTCAGCACTACATGGAAAAGCCCAAGAAAGCAACAATAAAGAAAAACGACCCCGCACAGGAAGCCGCAGCCGCCAAGCTCAACGCCCTGTCGCAGGCAATGGAGAAGATAGCCAAAAACTTCGGTCGCGGAGCCATCATGAAGCTCGGCGACGACAATGTGGAGGATGTCGAAGTGATTCCAACCGGCTCGATAGGATTGAACTTCGCCCTCGGTGTGGGAGGATTCCCCCGCGGACGAATCACCGAGATCTACGGCCCCGAATCGTCAGGTAAAACCACGCTCGCAATACACGCAATCGCCGAGGCTCAGAAACGTGGCGGAATAGCCGCAATCATCGATGCCGAACATGCATTTGACCGCTTCTATGCCGAGAAGCTCGGTGTCGATGTCGATAATCTGCTCATTTCACAGCCCGACAACGGAGAGCAGGCTCTCGAAATCACCGAGCAGCTCATTCGTTCCTCGGCAATCGACATAATAGTCATCGACTCGGTTGCAGCACTCACTCCCAAAAGCGAAATCGAAGGCGACATGGGCGACCGCAACATGGGACTTCAGGCCCGCCTTATGTCACAGGCCATGCGTAAGCTCACCGGAACCATATCGCGCACCAACACCACCTGTATATTCATCAACCAGCTCCGCGACAAGATAGGCCAGATGTTCGGTCCCTCCGAAACGACTACCGGAGGTAACGCGCTGAAGTTCTACGCATCGGTACGCGTCGACATACGCCCCACCACCACCATCAAGGACGGCGAGGATGTACTCGGACGCCACACACGTGTCAAGATTGTAAAGAACAAGGTGGCTCCCCCATTCAAGCGTGCCGAGTTTGACATCATGTTTGGCGAAGGCATCTCAAAGTCGGGCGAGATAATCGACCTCGGCGTGGAGTATGGCATCATCAACAAGAGCGGTTCATGGTTCAGCTACGGCGACACAAAGATAGCCCAGGGTCGCGATGCCGCAAAGCGTGTGATTGCCGACAATCCCGAACTTGCCGACGAACTTGAAGCCAAGATTATGGAAGCGATGAAGGAAGCCGCCGAGAAAGGCAACAAGTCGGGGAAAGCCAAAATAACCATAAAGACCAAGAAAGAAGAGGCCGCCCCCAAAGCAAAGGAGGCCGATGAACTTGAACTCGACTTCAACGATGAAGAGTTTCCCGACGACTTCTCTATAGAAGAGGACGCACAGGACGATTAAACGACACTACTTTACTACTACATCATAAGGTCGAAGCATCTATTGATGGTGCTTCGACCTTTCTGTATATGTACCGGTCAGTCACCCAATGTGAATCGCAATCCTACGTTTAGATTGAAGTTAAGAGGCCGTTCGCTGTAGATTGTTTCAACAGGCGAACCGTTGTCGATATAACAGCTTACGCCCGGCTCGGCATAGATGCCTAACGCGCGTGTGATGTTGAACTGCAATCCTGCCGAGGCATTTACCGACCATTGCAGAGGCTTAACCTTTACATCCTCTTTCTCGGATTGTGTAGCGTGATTGTCAAGAATAAAATCCCTTTCTATTTTTCCCGAAACACACTTTTCAGCAAGCACTCCGGCCGAGGCATAGAGGTCAAATGAACGCCAGGACAGCACCCGGTAACGTGCATTTACAGGCACTCCTATATAGTGCAGCTTCTGCTGCCCCGCGATGTAGTGGCTTTCGCTTCCGTACTTCAGGTCGGAGGTTAGAAGCGTGTACAACAGGCCGCTCTCGATTGACAGGCGATCGTTGATGCGATAGGCAAATGAAAGTCCCGTCCTTACCGGCAAACGATGTTTCACTTCATTGGCCACATCTTGTCCCTGATTGAACAGAAGTATACCGAGCATGGGATTATCCTCCCATGACGCCTTGTCGGCACCAAGTACACCGGTGACTTTTCCGGCATATTCCAGGCGGTTATTCGATAAGTTGGGACTACCCGATGTAAACACTCCAAGCGACAAGCGTCCAGAATTTGCATCACAGCGTTTTGTCGCGCTCATACGCCTGTTGTTGTATATCCGGTCGGATTTCTCATCGTTTACCTTCGGAACCGGCCGACCTTCCGGCTTGGATTCGTTAGTCGTTGACTCGCCCTTATCGTTACCGGCAACTTCACCGGAGCTTTCAGGCTTGACCGAATCACAATCATTTCCATATTCCGGTATTATTTCGGTTGACATTTCAACCGGAATATATGATGATTTATGTACTGCCGGTGGTACAGTCGGCGATGAACACAAATCGGGTTCTATATATGTTGATGATAAAAGTTTGTTTTCAGCATTGCCGGAAGAGGTGCCGGCGGCTTGTGTGATTTGGTCGGTAGAGAGGTCGTCGTCATTGCGCGTAATCAGCACAACAGTCGTAACGGCAATAGCGAGCATGGCAGCAATGCGGATGGCTCTTTTTATCCATATAGGCATCACGTGGCGTGACGCTTCAGGCATCGGAGCGGCGACATTGCGTCGCAGGTCGTCCCAAAGGCCGTCAGGCTCGTCGACCTCAAAGCTTGACATTTTGTCATGTATGTGTTTCAGCCATTCCTCTTTCATAGTGGTGCAAATTGTAATTATTTCTGATATTGCTTTATTTTCATGGCAAGCATGGCCTTTGCTCTGAAAAGCTGTGACGCCGAAGTGTTAGCTTTTATATTAAGCATCTCCGATATTTCCTTATGGCTCTTCCCTTCGATTACGAATAGATTGAATATCGTGCGGTACCCGTCGGGAAGTTCCCTGATGAACCGGTATATCACTTCGGCATCCATGTCGTCGAGGCGCGGATCCTCGTAGGGAATTGATGCCTCGGCTTCGGTTATTTCCTGAAAATCTAATCGGCTGTTGCGACGTATGAATCGCAGCGTTTCGTTTATCACGATTTTCGTGAGCCATCCTTTTAAAGAACCTTCGCCCCGATACTCGAATGTATCGATGGCCGAGAATACTTTCATGAAACTTTCCTGCAGAATATCCTTTACATCCTCGGGATTGATGATATAGCGTGAGCACACAGCCGTAAGATAACGAATGTGAAGTTTATAGACAGCTTTCATGGCAGCAGTATCACCTCGGCGGACACCACTTACCAACAATCGTTCGTTGTCGTTAGCATTCACTGTCATTATCTTGAATATCGGCTTAAAGGAGAATAGGCGGGATTCCGATGAGATGGGAATCCCGCCTGCCCACGCTCCAATTATCGGGTTTTCACTTTATTGTTAACGGAGAATTCCCGAATTTTCTTGTACAGGCTTTTACTTGATGTTAATGTCGCTGAGCTGTTCGACAAGCAATTGCGGCTGCTTGCCGTCGCGCATCCTCAGGCTGAACTCCGATGTCTTTTCGCCCGAGAACGACTTCCAACGCAGTTTTATGCTTATAGTGCCGTTAAGCTCGGGAAGGCCGTTGAGATTGAATGCGATGAGTCCGTCGCCCCACTCTCCGTTAGTGTCGCCGTGAGCATTGTGACGCAGTTCAAATTCATGGGGATTTTCGGGATTAACTCCTGTGAGCAGGTTGAGCTCGTGTACTGCCGACGGATTGTTCCAACGTGTGCGCACACGCAGGGTTAAGTATCCGTCCTCGGCAACTGTAACCCAGTCACGCATAATCTCCACGGGGTCGTTACCGAATTTGGAATCATTGATGTCGGTCGTCGGCACAGGGCGCTTCGTGCGTATACTGTCAAGCCAGTTTACGTAGACCTTGCGGAAACTGCCGCCATTTTCAGGAGCCACGGTTTCCGAGAAATTCACAAGCGCTCTCACTTCTTTCTTGCCATAAGGCGACTTAGCCATATTTACGGGCTGAAGAATAGTGTTGTCATCGAGATGCATGATGAATGATTCGTCGTCAGCCGGTTCTACTGTAACCAAGGCGGTGGGATGATACATAGCCTTATCGTCGTCATCGTCCAAACATGACTGGAATGTTACGGCCAATCCCACAAAAAGAAGCGGAGTGATGAAATGTTTAAATTTATTCATGTCTATTGTATTTGATTGGTTGTTCTATTCATTAAATCACAATGTCCCGGAATTCTTGCATCAAACAGCTATTTTTTTTCAACCGAATAATTGCAACCGAATCCCCCAAAGCAGGTTTAATTATTTTTGACAATTATATTCCATTACCATTATGTCCAAATTCGTAACTTTACATTAGTTCAAAAACATTTTATTTGGCATGAAGAAAAAAGGTACATTTGTATTAGCGGCTGCGATATTAATCAGCAGCATGATAAGTTGTGGAGTAAAGAAAAACGACCGGCCGGATGAAGAAATTTCTTCCAACGGCATGGTCCTGGACTCTGTTGAAATCTACGATTCCATAACGGCCAATGGGAGCTGCAAGGCTTTGTGCAAGATAAGCGTTATGTACCCCACAGGCGATAACACAGTCGATGACTCGGTGAGAGCCTGGATAGCCGACAGGCTGGCATATTCTTACAAAGACAATTCGACACCTTCATTCACTATAACTAAGGAGATGCAGAACAATGTGCCGGAAATGGCAAAGCTTGCTTGCGACTCGTTACTTAACTCGTCACGCCGCGATTTCAACAGCATGAAGGGATTCAGCATCAACTACACTTTCGACTATTCAATCGACACCGTGTATACTGCACCATCATATATTACCTACTGCTTCAACAGCTACTGCTATCTCGGCGGAGCGCATGGAGGCTCTATGTTCCAGCCCGCGACATTCTCCAAGGCCGACGGAACAATGTTGACATGGGACAACACGATAAAGCGTGACGATGAGCCGGCCGTTATCGCCATGATAAAGCGGGAACTCGCCAAGCAGTTTTTCACGCCTGAAAGCGGATGGACAATGGATGACGGACTGATCGTAAGCCCCGACTCGATCAAGCTTCCCGTGACACCGCCGCTATTTGATGCCGAAGGGCTGGTGGTGACCTACCAGCAGTATGAAATATCGCCCTACGCTGCGGGAATGCCGTCATGTGTGCTGCCGCTTGACTCAATCGCTTCCAGCCTCACCCCTACCGCCAAGGCCACAGTTATGCCCGACGACGCATCGACCCGATAGCCAGCGACATTAGAGCCGGTTCGACAATAAATGTTAACGGCGGTATTTGCGCATCAGCCACGGCAACATTCGCCACAAATGAATCACGGCGGCTACCGACATAATGATGCCGAGCCAATAGTGCCACAGTCCGAGATTGAGTATCTTCACGGGCGACAACAGCTTGACAAGCCCCGTCAAAAAGACGATTGCAAGCATCACCATCAACACCTGTGAATTGATCACGGTGTAGGGATACTTCACGCTCAAAGCCTTGAATGACTTGATGTAGTTTCCCACATGGACAGCGGTAAGCGCCACCATCACAAAGCCTGTACAGTAATGCAGCATCTTCAACAAGGGACGCGGCTCTATTATTATGCCATGCTTTTTAAGGTGCAGCATTACACCCGTCGTCAGCACCACAACAAAACATAGCACCAACGCGCTGTCAATGATAGTCTTTAAGTTCTTATTCATGACTGAACGTTTACGGTTATTGTCATAACACCCGATTGCCCTGAATTGATTTATGCAGAACATCGGTCGGCCACTTTGTATCTATCGGACGGCCCGAAATTTCTGAAATATAAATAAATGCACTATCTTTGCAAATCGAAATCACATCATTTATTACGACATGTCAATAGATAACATCATAGCACAAGCCGTAGCGCATGCCGTGAAGGCTCTGTACGGAGTCGATGCCGACCCGTCGTCGATAGTGCCGCAAACGACCAAGAAAGAGTTTGAAGGCAATCTCACAATCGTTGTTTTCCCCTGGGTAAAGGCCGCACGCAAGTCGCCTGAAGCAGTAGGAACCGAAATAGGCGACTGGCTCGTTGCAAACGAACCCGCCGTCAATCGATTCAATGTCATCAAGGGATTCCTGAACATCGTAATCGAGCCTACCTACTTCACTTCGATGCTGCGACACATCGAGGAAACCCCCGACTACGGATTCAAGAAAGCCGATGCCGACAGTCCGCTGGTAATGGTTGAGTATTCATCGCCCAACACCAACAAGCCTCTCCATCTCGGCCACATTCGCAACAATCTCCTCGGCTACAGCCTTGCACAGATACTCAAGGCCTGCGGCAACCGTGTCGTAAAAACCAACATCGTCAACGACCGCGGAATCCATATATGCAAGTCCATGCTCGCATGGCGCAAGTGGGGCGAGGGCGCAACCCCCGAATCGACCGGAAAGAAGGGCGACCACCTCATCGGCGACTTCTATGTGCTCTTTGACAAGCACTACAAGGCCGAACTGAAAGAGCTCATGGATAAAGGCATGACTCAGGAAGAGGCCGAAAAGGCATCGCCCCTGATGCTTGAGGCGCGTGAGATGCTGCGCCGCTGGGAGCAGAAGGATCCCGAAATACGTTCATTGTGGGAGATGATGAACAACTGGGTGTATGCCGGATTTGACGAAACCTACAAGCGACTCGGAGTCGACTTCGACAAGATATACTACGAGAGCAACACCTACCTCGAAGGAAAGGACAAAGTGCTCGAAGGTCTTGAAAAAGGCATCATGTATCGCAAGGACGACGGCTCGGTGTGGGCCGACCTTACCGATGCCGGACTCGACCACAAGCTACTTCTGCGCAGCGACGGCACTTCGGTCTACATGACCCAGGACATAGGCACCGCAAAGCTCCGCTACCAGGACTACCCCATCGACAAGATGATATATGTCGTAGGAAATGAGCAGAACTATCACTTCCAGGTGCTATCGCTGCTTCTCGACCGACTCGGCTTCAAGTGGGGAAAGGACCTCGTGCACTTCTCCTACGGAATGGTCGAGCTCCCCGAGGGCAAAATGAAGAGCCGCGAGGGAACAGTGGTCGACGCCGACGACCTGATGGACGAGATGATACAGGGCGCACGCGAAGTATCGGCCGAACGCGGAAAGGGTGACTTCACCCCCGAGGAGGCCGACGAGATAGCCCGCATCGTGGGCATGGGCGCGCTCAAATACTTCCTCCTCAAGGTTGACCCGCGCAAAAACATGACCTTCAATCCCAAGGAGTCGATCGACTTCAACGGCAACACAGGTCCTTTCATCCAGTACACCTACGCACGCATCCGCTCAGTGCTCCGCAAGGCCGCCGAAGCCGGATACACCGCCACTGGCTACGACATGGTCGAGCCCAACGAGAAGAAGATATCGCTCATCCAGCACCTCGCCGACTTCCCCGCAACGGTAGCCGAGGCCGGACGCATCTACTCGCCCGCTCTCATAGCCAACTATGTCTACGATCTCGTGAAGGAGTACAACCAGTTCTATCACGACTACACTATTCTTAACGAGCCCGATGCTGCAGTGCGCGCACTGCGACTCGCTCTGAGCCAATGCGTGGCCGGAGTCGTGCGCAGTGGAATGTCGCTGCTTGGCATCGAAGTCCCCGAAAGAATGTAATTTAACTTATTTAACACCTCTGCGATGCCACTTAATCGCAGTTATGCGTTATCTCTCTATACAACAATTATTATCAATCATGAACAATTACAACCTCAATTCCTACAACAATCAGGCCCTCGACAGTCACGTGTCAGGCGTCATGAAGCGCGTCTACGTTAAAATGTTCCTGGCCATGATTGTAACAGCGTTAGCTGCATGGGCATGCACCGTTATTCCCGGCATAGGCATGTTCCTGGCAACCCACTCATGGGTCTACTGGGGAGTCGCCATCCTTGAGTTGGTGCTCGTGTTTAGCCTCTCGGGGGCCATCAACAAAATGAGTTCAAGCACCGCGTCACTGATATTCTACCTCTATTCACTGCTCAACGGTGTAACGTTTGCGCTCATTTTCATGGCCTATACCCCGGTGTCGATTTTCAAGACATTTGCCATCACGGCAGGCGTATTCGGTGCAATGAGCATCTACGGCTACTTCACCGAGCGTGACCTGACCAAGATAGGCTCATTCCTCACAATGGCCATCATCGGCTTGTTCATAGCCATGATTGTCAATCTCTTCTGGGCCAACTCGACACTTGAATGGATAGTGTCGATAGCCGGTGTGATCATATTTGTAGGCCTCACCGCTTGGGACACCCAGAAAATCAAGCAGTGGGCCGAGAGCGGAATCGGAGCCACCGACGGTCGACTCGCAACCATAGGAGCGCTCACACTCTATCTCGACTTCATCAACCTCTTCTTGTTCCTGTTGAGATTCTTCGGAGCCTCATCACGCGACTAATAGCTCGGGATTGCACCCGCCCCACATCACAGCACCGTTGAGTCCACATGCGGCTCAACGGTGCTGTTGCATTATCGAGCGCGATTTATCATATTTCCATAAACCGCATCATCCATGACCCGCAAAATGGATGAAACGAAAAAAAATTACGATTTTTCAGGCGAAACTCTTGCATATATCAAATTACGTGATTAACTTTGCACTCGCAAAACGGCAGAGGCCGCAAGCATAATCTCTAAAAAATATTGGTGCGTTAGTTCAGTTGGTTAGAATACATGCCTGTCACGCATGGGGTCACGGGTTCGAGTCCCGTACGCACCGCTGAGGAGAGAGGAGAATGAGTATGCGTCAAACCTTCGGGTTTACGTTTACTCATTCTTTTTTATGCCCCTACACCATCCCCCGAAGTGCCAAGACCCATAACTAAGGACTATTTGGCCTAATTGCAAAAAAGTTGTTCCGTTTGGCACATCTGTCAGAGAATCTCGGCTACGGGCTTCGCAAACTCAAACATTGGCAAGAAGCAACGGGTCGACCTATACACATCGAAGCAACTATCAATTCCGTCAAAGTAACATTTGACCTCCAAACGCGCGAAACGGAAAAGTCTGATGTCGCCACCAAAACAATCGAACGCGAACTCGCCGCACTCTCTGACATAGTACATTATGTCGGCTCTAAGAAAGGGGGCCACTGGGAAATGATTAGCAATGAATAAGCCAACAGTATGGATAATAAGTGCTTTATAAATTTGATTATAGCAGCATATCCCAATGTCACGCTTACATATTTAAGCCGCATCCGCAAATAGCTGAGAATTTCATCGACTTCTCAACTTTGTTTGAGAATTTTATGTAAATTCGCTGCCTAATGAAGTTCAAAGTCTATGCCAAACCGAATCATTACATCGATGTTTTGTGCCGCCGTTGCGATAGCAGCGATGGCGCAGACCGAAACGCCCGACAGCACAATTACGCAAGAACCAAATGCCATTATCGGCCGTCCTTATAAATTATTTGACACAACAGCATTCTGCTCTTACTCAAGCTTTCACCCCTCACAGTATCTTACTGATAATAATTGGGATATTCTTTGTGCGTTTGTTCAACCCGGAACTGTCGCCAAATTAGATTCGCTCGGCATGCCATATAGCAAAAGTCAGTTAAGGCTGCTTGAAGTCGGAGATTTGCTTTCTTCAAACAAAGGAGTTTATACGACCTCAATGAATATCTTTGGAAAATCTGAAACTGCCGATATACGTAAACAATCTAAAGAATTTGCCGACAGTATATTCCCGTTAATAGAGCCGGAGATAAAGCAGCTTATTTCTGATTTTGCCAAAGCGGGATATTCCAAACACACTTATAGTCTTATATTCTCGTATCTTCTTGACTCATACATCTGGGATGACGAGCGATTGGGTTCTCCCGTGAATTGCGAAGATCATGGCACTTGGTCGGGCGCATACTGGGCGATGTTTGAAAGCCGTTTACACGATAAAATTGGCACAAATGGCTATGGTCCGGTACTACAGAATTGGACTGACAATCTCGGATATTGGCTAAATTCCAGCAAGCTTATTTCATTTGCGCGAGAAGTAATCAAGAGCAAAGGCGGCCGCATTGAGAATCAAGAAGTGATAGATGCTATAGCCGGATGGGGGCTGACTGACGAAAAAGGCAATATTCTAATTCCTGTATTGCATAAAAACAACAATGATAATATAGATAATTTATGCAGGAGCATTACAAACAAATTAAGCGATGCCGTTAAGAAATACTGCTCCGCATGGCATACAGCACATAATATTTCGTCGGAACGAGTTGGTCAAATTATGTTCTACCACGAAGCGATGTGGGACTTGCTTGATATACTTGAGTCAAAAGGAATGATTGCAATGCCTGCAATTCTCAAGGGCGAAGAGGTGGGCAAACAACATTTTGGCGACATCTGCTTTATCGTAATTGATGATTCCGAGCAAGAATGAACGGACAAATAATCCGGCACAAAATCAACATATTACACACAATTCATCCCTTTAAATCTCCACCCTACTGCAATTAGTCCCGAATCAATCCCGGAACTATGGAGATGGGGCAATAAAAAGCGGGTTCAGACTGGAATCTGAACCCGCTCGTGGGTGGAGTATAGCGGACTCGAACCGCTCACCTCGACACTGCCAGTGTCGCGCTCTAGCCAGATGAGCTAATACCCCTTATTGCTCGGCAAAGGTAATGCAAAAATATCAGTTACGCAAGTGTTGGCGCGAAAAAAATAACAGCCATTGTGTCGAGAAACTGAAAAAGCGGCGCGGTCATCCCAAGAATAATGAATCAGGCCGTCGCGCGACAAATTTTGAGAGGGCAAAAATTTGGGTGACGAAGTTAAAAGTCGTAAATTTGCAGCCAAGACCAAGTAATCTCGGAAAATAATATATGAAAAAGGTTTTGCTACTCGGTTCCGGAGCCCTTAAGATAGGGCAAGCGGGCGAATTTGACTACTCGGGTTCGCAGGCCCTGAAGGCATTGCGCGAAGAGGGTATCTCAACAGTTCTCATCAACCCCAACATCGCTACTATCCAGACTTCGGAAGGCGTAGCCGACCGGGTTTATTTCCTTCCCATTACTCCATATTTTGTCGAGGAGGTGATAAAGAAGGAGCGTCCCGAAGGCATTCTCCTTGCATTCGGCGGACAGACCGCGCTCAACTGCGGCACAGAGCTCTACCTCAACGGTACGCTCGACCGCTACGGAGTGAAAGTGCTCGGTACCTCGGTAGAGGCAATCATGATAACCGAGGACCGCGACCTCTTTGTAAAGAAGCTCAATGAAATCGAAGTCAAGACTCCCGTATCACAGGCTGTAGAAACCATCGACGACGCCATCGAGGTGGCCCACCGCATAGGCTTCCCCGTGATGGTGCGCTCGGGATACGCTCTCGGAGGACTCGGTTCAGGCATCTGCTACAACGACGAGGAGTTCCGCACTCACTGCGAGAGTGCCCTCGCCTACTCCAAGCAGATTCTCGTCGAGGAGTCGCTCAAGGGATGGAAGGAGATTGAATTTGAGGTGATACGCGACGCCAACGACCACTGCTTCACCGTGGTGCCGATGGAAAACTTCGACCCGCTGGGCATCCACACCGGCGAATCAATCGTTGTCGCTCCCATTGTGTCGCTCACTCCCGAGCAAATCAAGATGCTTGAGGACATCGCCACCCGCGTTGTGCGTCACATAGGCATCGTGGGCGAGTGCAACATCCAGTATGCATTCAACGCCGGAACCAACGATTACCGCATCATCGAGATAAACGCCCGCCTGAGCCGCTCGTCGGCACTTGCATCGAAAGCATCGGGCTATCCCCTTGCATTCGTAGCCGCGAAGCTCGCTCTCGGATATACTCTCGACCAGATTGGCGAAATGGGCACACCCAACTCGGCCTATGTGGCTCCCAAGGTCGACTACATGATCGTGAAGATACCCCGCTGGGACTTGACAAAATTTGTGGGCGTCGACCGCGAAATCGGTTCGTCAATGAAGTCGGTAGGCGAAATCATGTCGATAGGCAAGTCATTTGAGGAGATCATGCAGAAGGGTCTTCGCATGATAGGCCAGGGCATGCACGGATTTGTAGGCAACAACGACATCCACTTCGACGACCTTGACAATGCGCTGACCCACCCCACCGACCTTCGCGTATTCGCCATAGCACAGGCTCTCGAAGAGGGCTATACAATCGACCGCATCGAGGAGCTGACCAAGATCGACAAGTGGTTTATCGAGCGGTTAAACAACATCGTCACCTATGCAGCCAAGCTGAAAGAGTATGACAAAATCGAGGATCTGCCGCGCGAAGTGCTCCACGAAGCCAAGCGTCTTGGATTCTCCGACTTCCAGATAGCCCGCCTTGTGGAGAACCCCGAAGGCACCATGGAGAGCGAAGTGCTGCGTGTGCGCGCTCACCGCAAGTCGCTTGAAGTGCTTCCCAAGGTGCGCCGCATCAACACCGTCGCTTCGGAATATCCCGACCTCACCAACTACCTCTATGTCACCTACGGTGCCGAGGAAAACTCAATACGTTACGACCTCAACGCCGGCAACAACATCGTGGTGCTCGGCTCGGGTGCCTACCGCATCGGTAGTTCGGTAGAGTTTGACTGGTGCTCGGTAAATGCAGCCAGCACCTGCCGCAAGCTCGGCTACAAGTCGATAATGATCAACTACAACCCCGAAACCGTGTCGACCGACTACGACATGTGCGACCGCCTCTACTTCGATGAGCTCAGCTTTGAGCGCGTCATGGACATCATCGACCTCGAGGCACCCCGAGGAGTCATCGTGAGCGTGGGCGGACAGATACCCAACAACCTTGCGATGAAGCTCTATCGCCGTCACGTGCCCGTGCTCGGCACCTCGCCCATATCGATTGACCGCGCCGAAAACCGCCATAAGTTCTCGGCCATGCTCGATCAGCTCGGCATCGACCAGCCGCGTTGGAAGGAGCTCACCACCACCGAGGACATCGACAGCTTTGTCGAGGAGGTAGGATTCCCCGTTCTCATCCGTCCAAGCTACGTGCTATCAGGCGCAGCCATGAACGTGTGCTACGACTACGAGCAGATGCATCGCTTCCTCGGACAGGCCGCCAAGGTTTCCAAGGAGTACCCTGTAGTCGTTTCTGAATTCCTCCAGAACGCCAAGGAGATCGAGTTTGACGCCGTTGCACGTAACGGCGAGATCGTTGAATACGCCATCTCGGAGCACATCGAGTTTGCCGGAGTTCACTCAGGCGACGCCACACTCGTGTTCCCCGCTCAGAAGATATACCTCGCCACCGCACGACGCATCAAGCGCATCAGCGCACAGATAGCCCGCGAGCTCAACATTTCGGGTCCGTTCAACATCCAGTACCTGGCCAAGGACAACGATGTAAAGGTAATCGAGTGCAACCTTCGCGCCTCGCGTTCGTTCCCCTTCGTCAGCAAGGTGCTCAAGCAGAATTTCATCGAAACCGCAACACGCATCATGCTAGGCGAGAAGATTGAGCCCATAAATTCATCGACATTCGACATCGACTACATCGGCATCAAGGCTTCGCAATTCTCATTTGCCCGTCTTCACAAGGCCGACCCGGTGCTGGGCGTCGACATGTCGTCGACCGGCGAAGTAGGCTGCCTCGGCAAGGACTTTGACGAAGCGTTGCTCAACGCCATGATTTCAGTTGGCCACCACGTACCCAACGGTGCTGTCCTCGTAAGCTCGGGCGATGTACGCGGCAAGGTTGACATGCTCGACGCATGCCGCCTGCTCGACGAAAACGGCTACAAGATATATGCCACCGAAGGCACCGCACGCTTCCTCAACAACAACGGCATCGAGGCTCAGGCAGTGTGCTGGCCCGACGAGGAGGGCGAAAACGTGCTCGACCTCATAGCCGGACACGGTGTCGACCTGATCATCAACATTCCCAAGAACCACACCAAGCGTGAGCTCACCAACGGCTACCGCATACGCCGCTGGGCCATCGACCACAACATCCCGCTGCTCACCAACGCCCGACTTGCAAGCGCCTACGTAAAGGCCTTCATCAACAAGCCGGTCGACAAGCTCGGCATCACATCATGGCAGGAGTATTGATGACACTCTCACCAAGTTAGAGTTATTCATGTTTAATTTTTGCGAAACGCTCCGTGATGCAGCCATCGACAATGCATCACGGAGCGTTTTGTAATGTAAAGCCGGCATTATCCGGTCATATTGCCTCTTTAGCGAGAACCAAAATGCACCGGTGAGCATTTTTTAGTCATAGCAGCATAAAAATGTCAAAAATTCTGGCTAAGTTTGTATGTTAATATAACGTAGTAATATCGTGGCGCCAATGAATAAAGTAAAACCAAAGAAGGCCTTGGGTCAGCACTTCCTGACCGATGAAACAATTGCCGCTCGCATAGCCGCGACACTTGACGACTACAAGGGAATGCCCGTGCTTGAAGTGGGCCCCGGAATGGGTGTCCTCACCAAGTATCTTCTGGACTACGGACACGATGTGACCGCGGTTGAAATCGACGAAGAGAGCGTCGACTACCTGAATCATAATTTTCCGTCGCTTCACGGTCGCATACTTGGCGACGATTTCCTGAAGATGGACCTTGCCAAGGTGATGGGCGACCGGCAATTCTGCGTCATAGGCAACTACCCTTACAACATATCATCGCAGATATTTTTCAAGGTTCTCGACTACAAGGATTTCATACCCTGCTGCTCGGGAATGTTGCAGAAGGAGGTCGCCGAGCGACTCGCAGCCGCTCCGGGCTCCAAGGTCTACGGCATATTGAGCGTACTGCTTCAGGCTTGGTACGATGTCGAGTATCTGTTTACTGTCAATGAAAATGTGTTCAATCCTCCGCCCAAGGTGAAGTCGGGCGTCATCAGGATGAAGCGCAACGATGTCACGCAACTCGGCTGTGACGAAAAGCTGTTCCGCACTATCGTCAAGACAACCTTCGGACAGCGTCGCAAGACACTGCGCAACTCCATACGCGGACTTTTGCCACCCGGATGCGTGCTGCCCGACCTGCAGGTGTGGGGGCAGCGACCCGAGCAACTGAGCGTGCAGGAATTTATCAATCTCACCAATGTCGTCACGGCGCTTCGCGGTGGCGTTGAAAAATAAACGATGAAAGAGTTTAACCCCGAATATCTTGACCGCCTGAAGTACATCATTAGCGAGCACGACGAGGCGGAGGCTCGAAAGGAGTTGGCCGATCTGCATCCGGCCGACATCGCCGAGCTATATCAGGACCTCGACCTCGAGGAGGCTGAATTCCTTTACAGGCTACTTGACGATGAAACCAAGGCCGATGTGCTCATGGAGCTTGACGAGGACGACCGTCACAAGCTGTTGAGCGCAATGCCCGCCGAGGACATTGCCCGACAGGTCATCGACCACCTCGACACCGACGATGCCGTCGACATTATCCAGGAGCTCGACGAGGAGGACCGTGACGAGATTCTGTCACACATCGACGATGTGGAACAGGCCGGCGACATCATCGACCTCTTGAAATATGACGAGGACACGGCCGGTGGTCTTATGGGCACCGAGATGATTGTCGTGAACGAGAACTGGAGTATGCCGCAATGCGTGCAGGAGATGCGCAAGCAGGCCGAGGATCTCGATGAAATCTACTACGTGTATGTGGTCGACAACGACTACAAGCTGCGCGGTGTGTTCCCGTTGAAAAAGATGATAACCCACCCGTCGGTGTCCAAGATAAAACACGTTATGGAAACCGACCCCGTATCGGTGAAGACCGACACGCCCATCGACGACCTTACGCTCGACTTCGAGAAGTATGACCTTGTGGCAATGCCCGTGGTCGACTCCATAGGACGGCTCGTGGGGCAGATTACCGTCGACGACGTCATGGACGAAGCGCGTGAACAGAGCGAACGTGACTACCAGTTGGCATCAGGTCTTTCGGGCGATGTGGAGAGCGACGACACGCTTTTCCATCAGACACGCGCCCGACTCCCCTGGCTGCTGATAGGAATGCTCGGCGGAATCGGGAACTCTCTTATCCTCGGACATTTCGAGAGCGGATTTGCCGTCAACCCCGCCATGGCGCTGTTCATCCCCCTCATCGGCGGCACCGGAGGAAACGTGGGTATACAGTCGTCGGCAATCATTGTCCAGGGACTTGCCAACGGCTCGCTCGACATCAAGAGCTCGACCAAGCAGCTCTTTAAGGAACTCGGAGTGGGATTGCTCAACGGATGCATCATCTCGCTGCTGGTGTTTATCTACAATGTGTTTACGCTCGGCCCTTCGCAGGTCACCACGGTTGCAGTGTCGTTGTCGCTATTTGCGGTGGTGGTGTTTGCATCGATTTTCGGCACATTCGTCCCGTTGACTCTTGAGCGGTTCAAGATCGACCCGGCGCTTGCCACAGGGCCCTTCATATCGATTACCAACGACATTATCGGTATGGTCATCTACATGTCGATAAGCTCGGCACTGCTTGCGGCATTCGGAACCGCCGTTTAATCCTTTTTGGCTCGATTTTTGTTATTAACTTATAGTACAATTTAAGTATATCACACTATAAAAACTGAATAAATTATGGAAAAGATTGAACCCGGCAAATATGTCGAGATGGTATATGACCTCTACGTAGTGGAGTCCGACGGCGAGAAGCTTGTTCATCAGGTTGATGCCGAAGCTCCCGAGAAGATAATATTCGGCGTTACTCGCGGTGTCATTGTTCCGCTTGAAAAGGCCATCGAAGGCTTGACAACAGGCGACGCATTTGATGTCAAGGTGTCGGCAGCCGAAGGATTCGGTGCTCACGACCCCGAGCAGGTGGCTCATCTTGAGAAGGAGCTGTTTGAGGTCGACGGAAAGTTTGACTCCGAGCTTGTAAAGGTAGGCGCCACAGTGCCTATGATGACAGCCGACGGATATCGCATCGACGGCAAGGTGGTTGAAATCACCGACAAGGAGGTGGTAATGGACTTCAATCATCCTCTTGCTGGCAAGGACACCCGCTTTGTAGGCAAGATCGGTGTAGTACGCGAAGCAACTCCCGAGGAGCTGCAGCCGGCTCACGGTTGTGGTGGATGCGGTTGCGGCGACCATGGTTGTGGCGACGGATGCTGCAAGTAAGCTCCCTGTAATTGGTTTTCAATCCATCGAAACATGGTTCTGATCAATTGCCACAGCTTCTATGGATTATCTTGAGATAGTAGGCACGGCAATAGGCGTTGCCTATCTATATCTGGAATATAAAGCAAGTATATGGCTATGGATAGCCGGCATAATCATGCCGGCTGTCTATCTTGTTGTCTACTACCGGGCCGGACTTTATGCCGACTTCGGCATAAATGTGTACTATCTTTTAGCTTCGTTCTACGGACTGGCGTGCTGGCTTAAAAGCTCCCCCGCCACCGATAAGGGCAAGGAGCCTGAGCTTCCCGTAAGGCGCACTCCGGTTCATCTCTACCCGAGGCTGGCGGTTGTATTCTTGGTTCTCTTTGTGGCTATAGCCCTGATTCTGATAGAATTTACCGACAGTAATGTGCCCTGGGCCGACAGCTTCACTACAGCACTGAGCATCGTCGCTATGTGGATGCTTGCCAAGAAGTATGCCGAGCAGTGGCTCGTGTGGATATTGATCGACATAGTAAGCAGCGGCCTGTACGTATATAAAAGCCTCTATTTCACAGCCGCACTGTATGCGGTATATGCTGTCATCGCAATATTCGGTTATAGAAAATGGTTACAACTTGCAAAAACGAATCAATGCTGTCAGTCAATGACTTCAAGCCCGAAGCCGTAATTGTAGGAGCCGGCGAGTTCCCGAGCCATCCCATACCTCTTAAATGGCTTGAGGGATGCCAACGGGTCGTGTGCTGCGACGGAGCGGCCGACCGATATCTGGAAACCGGCATGCCTATATGGCGCATCGTAGGCGACTGCGACTCTTTGTCGCCCGAAAATAGCCTGCGCCATGCCCCGATTATAAGACGATTTGCCGACCAGGAAACCAACGACCAGACCAAGGCAGCCCTATATCTGCACGGAAAAGGCTACAACCACATTGCCATCATAGCCGCCACCGGCATGAGGGAGGATCACACCCTCGGCAACATCAGCCTGCTCATCGACTACATGAGGCAGGGCATCGACGCGCGCATCTATACCGACTATGGCGTATTCATCCCCGTTTCCGGGAACGCTTCATTCCGGTGTCCCGCAGGCACGCGAGTGTCAATATTCAGCTTTGGAGCAACGAAATTCCGCGCCGAAGGATTGCGCTATCCACTCCACGACTTTACAAGCTGGTGGCAGGGCACACTCAACGACACCGTCAACGACGACTTCTCAATAGAAGCCGACGGCGACTACCTCGTATTCATAAACTACGAAAAATAATCACTCTACACTAATCAACATTGATGACAAGCTCGATGCTTGATTCATCGTAGGTCTTGGGTATCACATAAGCCTCGGCTATGTCGGTAACAACTGCAGTAATATCTCTTCTTACAAGTATATTAAGAATGTACTTCCCGTTGCTGTAACTCAATCCGTAGTTTAGTTTCTTGATACCATAGTATATTGTCGATTTCACTATCAGCAGTGTGTGCTTGTTGAAGTCCACCTTGGTTGGATTTGCCGATTCCCCCACTATCCGGGTCAACTCCGCCTGGTCGTTGACCAAGACAGGCTCGTCAATCGGGCAGTTCAGCTCCGAAGCACTTACCGGTAACTTATATTCATGCCATGTAAACTCATCCTCATCGTCGGAGCACGACATCGTGACAAATGCCGTCATCACACACAAAAGCACAATCAGATACTTTAGTTTCATATATATTCTATCCTATTTAATCTTTTAAATAAAGCTTGAAATTATTATCTATAGCTTCTATACGCTCTTTTGCTATCGCGCTGTCAACCTGTTGGTACAATTGCTTTGCCATTGCATAGCTGCGCACTAAATCATCGGTACCTGAATAGAACGCATCGCCCCACGATTGAAGTGACTCGTTATTGGATATCTCCGACACAAGTTTTAGATTCGTATTAAAAGCCGATTCAACCGATAACGATACCGAAACTATCGATATTAACACTGTCTGCAAATTCAAATCATCCTCACGCTCTGCAATGTCCAATAGTCGCTCTTGGTCAAGAATTGTCGCATCCGAAAATTTATCAGGATATTTAGCTTTTATTCTGAGCCACAATAATGAAGCTTCTTCCGCAAATTTCTGTCCGATACCCATGCTGCAATAAGGGAATATATCCTCCTTCTCATTAATCACCCTGTCGCATTGAATGCCCAATGCCTCAGCCGATTCAACACCATTCATCCAGTCGACAAACAAATCATTAAGATTTTTAGGCAAATACTTGCATTCGATGTATTCGGCCGCAATATTATTCAGCATAGGCAAATAGCAAGTTCGGCGACGACACACACTATAGAAGTCCTGCAAATAAGAGTCAACCTCTTCTTCGTCGTAAATCTCCAAAGGTATCATCAGCTTTACATACTCGTCAAGGCGTGAAACATCGATATTATCTTCAATCTCCTTGATTCGTTCCTTACGTTCATTATCAGCTATTTCCAATTTTTCGTGAGCTGACTCGTTTTTACGCTTCTGGGCAATTCCGTACCAATATACAGCTGCCGACAGATTTCCTATGCCTTTATCTTTTTCTTCAAAGTATATTTCGCCGAGATTATAAGGAGAAACTTTGTCATTGCGTAGCGAAGCCTTTTTATACCATTTTATAGCCTCGGGAATGTCTTTCTTTGTTCCTACTCCCATTTGATGGAAAACTCCCATATCGATTAAGTTCTGTACTGAGTTTACCGATTCAACAGCTTTATTCAAATATCTAAATGCCTCTATATGGTTGGGCGATGTACTTAAATCGTCCCCCATATTTATAAGCATTAACGAACTGTAGTAAGGCTCGTATGCCTCTTTTAATTCGGCCTCGGCGGCACGTTTCAAGTAAACGTTGGCCTCCTCAAGAATCTTTTCATCCGCTTTATCGTCATCATATTGGCTCTTTATAAGCTTACCGTATTCCAAATCGGCAACCGGCCCTGCTCCTCCGTCAATCGCCTGTTTATAGTACTCTTTAGCTTTTTCAATTTTTATGGGAACTCCGATACCGTTGGCATAGAGATACCCGAGTCTTATAGCCGCCTCTATTTTACCGGCATCCAATGCCTTTTCAAGATATTTAAGGCCGGCAATTTCATTGGAAAACGGCAGTTCGATATCCGTAAGAATGACTCCATACTTTAACATTGCTACGGCATCTTCATTCTCGGCAGCACGTTTAAGGTATTTCATCGCTCTTTTGTCATCTTTTTGAGCCCAACTGTATTCCTGAAAATTGCTGCTGTCTTTCAGTATAATGTAATCCTCCAGCTCTTTGGTACGGAATATTTCATATAACCCCAACAACGAATCATTTCTGCCACCGCCTGCCAAATCGGCGGATTCTTCAAAATATTTTATACAATCTTCATTTTTGCCCTCAGGTGAGTTTGAGTCACGACACATTACACCGAGCATATAAAAACAATTGGATTGAAACATTGCCGCTCCACGCTTAAACCAATCCCATGCAAGTTTATCATCCTCATCTACACCTTCGCCATAATAGTACATGACCCCAATGATATAGCAAGAAAATCCATCTCCCGCACCGGCAGCTTTGAGGAACCATTTCAACGCATTTGAATAATTCTGGGCTACACCGGTACCAAAATAATAACATAATGCAATGGCCGACAAGCATGATGGCTCTCCATATTCGGCTCCTTTCATCAGCCACTCGATACCTTTTTGAGGATCTTTTGTTTTAAATGTATTTGGCTCATACATATACAGTTTGGACATATCATCGTATGCTTCCATATATCCCAATGATATTGCTTTGTTATAGCATTCAACAGCCTTATCCATATCTTGAAGTATATGATTCCCTTCCCAATACATTTGACCCATAACCGAATATGCCTCAGGGATATTGGTTTCAACGGCCTTTTTCAGCAATTCTATTCCCTTTAACGGATTCGGTCTTGTCGACCATCCAAATAATGTTTCCTTTGCAAAATAAAGAATTGCTCTATTATTTCCCGCCTTTATCGATCTTTTCAACAGCGATAGATAAGTGGGGAGATCCTTCTCCACTCCAATGCCTATAGCATAGCATTTGCACAGGGAGTATATGCCGAATGAATCATTCTTTTCCGATGACTCTTTAGCGTATTTATATGACTTTTCGTTGTCAACGTGCTTATTCTTATAATAGCACGACATGATGAATGCCGCGTATGAATTACCATTATCGGCCTGCTCCTTAACGTAGTCAAACTCCGCATCGGGAATGCTCCATATTCGAGATCGGTAATCTACTATTCCGGCAATCAATTCCCGCGAATCCTTGTAGTCGTTCAATGCGGGTTCCAGAAGATCGGAAAATGCCGATGGCAAATCGAATTCCAAAAGAGCGCTCTTGCCGAATTTATAGGACGATTCATATTTCGACTCATCAGCATTTTTATGCACACTCTTATCAATGGACGGTTTTACATTGTCGCGCTCCTGAACATTATCGGCCTTCTTGTCCTCCGACTTATCCTTTAGCTTTTTACCAAGTTGTTGCGACAGTTTCTTGCCAAGCTCAACTATTTTATCTTCATTGAATGGCACAGCGTCAATGCGGTTGAACCTCACTAACCGATAAGCCAGTTTATAATCCGACTTGAACGTGCCTATCTTAAACGACACTATGGTCTTTTCAAAGTCAATGGCCAATGCTATCTCATTGGCGGTATTCTCCGATTGATTTGAATTTTCCGACCATACAAACAGTACTATCTGACATTCAAACAAAGCTTTTGCAATGACTTCAGCAAAGTCATCGCCTAAATCGATTGCCGAGCGGTCGATAAAACTCGTTATGCCGTATTTATCCAACTCCTGCTCTATGCGGTCTACTATTTCGGAATCCTTGCGCGAATAGCTTATGAATACATCGCTCATAATGATTGGCCTATGTGAGAAAAGTTTATAAAGGCTGCAAATGCAGCTGAAATATTTCGAGAAAAAGCGGCAAAGCCCTGCCGACAAACGGTTTGTTACGACAAAGATGCTTTTCTGATTCAAATATAACTAATCCGTTTATAAATTCAAACTATTTCATGTCATATTTAGATATTAATTAACCATTGCAAATGCCTCAATGAGAAATTTTTAGTTTCCGGTAATTTTTTATCTGCCGTAATCGTGACGCGGAACAATACTCGCAATTGAAAACAACATCACGATATTAACAATAATTAGCATTGCTGTTGTTGCATTTTACCCATGTAGTATTGTATATTTGCAACCACAATACCACATTATAGTTCTTATATGAAACCAAACATTACATCCCGTGACAAAGACTTCATCGAAGCTTGTCAATCTGTTCTGTCACACTGTTCATGCGATTCGAGGCCATGCATGAGGGCTATAGTGGCATCGGCCATCACATCTCCGGCACCGAGTTACTATGTTTCACCCGATTATGCATTCCGAATCATGTCAAGCTACCTCAACCATGGTAAATTGCCAAGCAGGAGGCTTGCGCGTGAAATGTGGCTTGAGATAGCCTCTAAAGTGACACGGCTGAGGCGCGAAAATCCATCTATGCCATTGATAAAAGCGGTTACCGAGGTAACCGCGAACGAGCATGCATCGCGGTTCTTTATCTCCGACGGCTATGCGCTGCGATTGCTTCAGCGACGCAACCGCAGCAGCCGGCTCGCACTGAAGCCCAACCTGCTCTCATGGCACGACGGAGGAAATCCGTTCCGCCGCAGTCCGCGCCACATCCGCCACACACGACAATCCGATTAACACTCTAAAATTTAATATTTTATAAATCAATCAAACACACACCCATGAAAACGACTATTTCAACAGTTTCACTACGACTTAGTTACGATGAAATTGCTAAGGAAATTCACGCCGCTTCGGCCTTGCGAAGCTACTTCTCGCGAATCGACGAGCAGTTGCCGCCCATGCTGCTGAGCAACCATGACAAGGCCCTCGCTCCCGTAATAGCCGATGCCTGCGCTCTTATGGCACTGCGTCTTGCCGACAATTTGGCCGATGTCACTCTCGACAACGAAGAGTATGCTGAATTTGTGGTGATGCCACGCAACATCTCGGCGGCTTCGGCATTGCGCCGCGCATTGGAGCATGCAGTGGCCGCTTACGCGCTTCACCTCTGCTTCGCCGGGGTCGATAACACCCTTGCAGCCGACGGCTATAGAGTGGAGTCTGACACCCATATCGACGGCGTGAAGTCGTCGCTCCTGCGCATCAGCGGCACGCCCCGTGTGACGGGTTGGTGATGACGCCTGCATAAGAGCCGGTTCGACAATAAATTATTGCTACAAAGGGTGGTGAGTTGAAAAATTTTACGTAAATTTGCAGAGCTTTATAATAGCATCGGCGCAGGAGCGTCGTTTTTGTTTAACTAATTTATAACGACTTGGACACTGACCCCTTGCCAGCCACATCGCCTTTGGTAGCGATGATAATGGCTGCTGAACAACTTGTTACCGTAGTTCCCCCATCTGCAGGCTGCATAGTCGCACTCGTGTGCGCCGCCATAGCCCTTGTGGTTTCCGGATTTGTTTCAGGTAGCGAAATTGCGTATTTTTCACTCACCCCCTCACAGTGTGAGGAACTTGATGAGTCACCCAAAGGAGCATCTATAAGAAAACTGCTCTCGGCTCCGGAAAGACTTCTTGCTACTATTCTCATAGCCAACAATCTCGTCAATGTGACGATTGTTATTCTGTGTAACTTCGCCATGAACCGCATTTTCATATTTCATAGCGGAGTCCTAAGTTTTGTATTCCAGACCGTAGTACTTACATTCCTGATTTTGCTCTTCGGCGAGATTCTGCCGAAACTTTATGCCAACAACTACACCCTTCAGTGGGCGAAAATGGCCGTAGGCGGAATCGGAGCTATGGTCAAAACGTTCTCGCCGCTCTCGTCGATGCTCGTCAAGAGCTCTACTATCGTAAACCGCGTGGTCACAAAAAAGGCCGAGAACATATCTACCGACGACCTCACCCAAGCTCTTGAAATAACCGATGTAAAAGCGCCCGACGAAAAGGAGATGCTTGAAGGCATTCTCAAGTTCGGCGACACTACAGCTTCCGAAATCATGACACCGCGCGTCGATATGACCGACATCGACATCACTTCCACATTTGAAGAGGTTATGGATGTGGTGCTCTCAAGCGGATTCTCCCGACTTCCCGTCTACGCCGACACCGAGGACAACATTAAAGGCGTGCTCTACAGCCGCGACCTGCTTCCCTATATCGGACGCAAGACCGAGAACTTCGAATGGCAGAAACTTGTGCGTGAAACCTACTTCGTGCCCGAATCGCGCATGATCGACGACCTCCTTGAGGACTTCCGCCGTCGACGCATCCACATGGCTATCGTGGTCGATGAGTACGGAGGCACCCAGGGCCTTGTGACCCTTGAGGATGTACTTGAAGAGATTGTGGGCGACATCAACGACGAGTACGACGAAGAAGAGATTACCTACCGTAAGCTTCCCGACGACACCTACGTGTTTGAGGGCAAGACACTGCTCACCGACTTTTTCCGTATCACCGACCTTGACGAGGAGGATTATGCCGCCGTAACCGAGGATTGCGACACCCTTGCCGGAATGTTGCTTGCCATAAAGGGTGACTTCCCCAAAAGCAAGGAGTCGATTGTCTACGGCCGCTGCCGATTCCTCGTGTTGACAATAGAGCGTCATCGCATAGCAAGCGTAAGAGTCAAGGTAATGCCTGTCGAGGACTATGCTGAAAAGTGATCTACGCCGCAGTCGCGTCATAAGCTATGCGGCAGTACTGCTTGTCACGGCCGTTTCCGTGCTTGGAATGGAGTGTGGCCGCTCCGACAACAGCTCCCCCGCCCCGCGGCGCACGGCCTACCCCCGCATCGAGTGTTACGACACGGTCTACGCCCGCGTCAACTCTTTCCCTTTGAACTTATGGATAAACTTCAACGCTTCGGTCGACGGACAACCCGATGACGACGGCTCGCAATGGCTCGATGTCACCTATCCGCGTTACAACGCCGTCCTGCACCTCACCTATACGCCTGTCAACCGTGGCACAGCAGCCCGGGTGCTCGACAACCGCCGGGAGCGCATGGACATGAACGTTGGCGAACATCATGCCGATGTTACCGCAACAACCTCGCAGTCGGGCGTGACATCCCTTATCGTCAAGGCTCCTGCCGCTGTCGTGACTCCGCTGCAGTGGATGGCTACCGACAGCGTTGCATTTGTGCTCAGCGGTGCCCTGGAGATTAAAGGCAACGACAGGTCGGCGGAAGAAACGGCTCCTATTGTCGAAGCCGTCTACAACGACATCCTGATGGCGGCGCGGAGGCTGTCACGTGATGATTGATACCCTTGAACTTGCCGGATGCAGGGTCTACCTGCTGGAATTTGCCGTGGGCGACAGGTGCAGCGGTCAGCGCGAAGGCGAAAAGCGGGCCGTAAGGGAGATTGTTGAGTCGGTTTTCGGCGACAATGCCGTTTTGTCGCATCGCCCCGACGGTTCACCCGTGGTCGAGGGATGCAATGTGGAAATATCGGTTTCCCACTGTCGCGGAGTCGCGGCGGTTGCTGTCAATACCGATTCGCAGCGCATCGGCATCGACATCGAGGAGTTTCGCGACGCCTTGAAGAAGGTCGCTAAAAAATATCTTTCACCGGCTGAAATGGAGCGATGCACCGCTCCCTGCCAACTGCTTACCGCATGGACCGTCAAGGAGGCCCTTTACAAGGCCGCCGGAGTAAGCGGTGTGAATTTTGCCAACGGTGTGAGGCTTCCGTTGCCTGAAAGCGACACGGGCGAAGTCGACACTCCGTCGGGTGTCAAGCGGTTCAAGGTCATGTCGGTTGACTGGCGAGGTCGACGGCTCAGCATTGCCATTCCCTGCGCTCACTCCTTTATTCCGTAGGCAAGATCGCCGGCATCACCGAGTCCCGGCACAATGTAGCTGTGGGAATTTATTTCGGGGTCTATTGCGCCCACCCACACCGTGGTCTTGTCATCGGGAAATCGTTCGCGTATATAGTCTATCGCAACCTGTGAGGCGATCACCGATGCTATGTGAATCTTTTCGGGCTCACCCTTTGTAAGCAACGCCCGGTAGCTCAGCTCCATCGATGCGCCGGTGGCGAGCATGGGATCGGCAAGTATGAGCGTCTTCCCGTCAAGGCGCGGCGATGCTATGTATTCAATGAACACATCGAAGTTCTCTTTCTCCTTATATTTGCGATAAGCCGACACAAAAGCGTTTTCGGCCTGATCGAGTGTGTTCAGGAAGCCGAGATGAAAAGGCACTCCTGCGCGGAATATCGTGCCGAGCACAACTTTGTCGGCAATTACATTGCAGGTTGCGGTGTCGAGCGGTGTCGTTATTTCGACCTGACGGTAATTGAATGTCTTGCTTATTTCGTAGGCCATAATCTCGCCTATTCTTTCAAGATTGCGGCGGAATCGGAGCATGTCGTGCTGAATGTCGACATTACGCAGCTCCATCATGTATTGACTGATGACCGAATGATTGTCGTCGAAGTTTACTATCTTCATGGTTGTTATTGTTTAGTGACGGTGTTATGTTGTTATGAGAGGCCCTTCTCGGCGATAAGGTCGTAGAACTCCTTGCCGGGAGCCACGTGCATTATATTGAATCCCAATGCGGCCGCAGCATCGACATTGGCCTGCGAATCGTCGAAAAACAGGGTTTCCTCAGGCTGTATGCCCAATTTGCTCACGACACGCTCAAATATTTCGGCATCGGGCTTTATGCACTTCTCCTCAAATGAGGTGACGGTGCCGTCGAAGTAGTCGTGCAGTTGCAGTCCCTCCTGGCGGAACTCCTCGGCGATGCGCGAATTCCACATGATTGAGTTGGTGTTGGAGAGCAGGTATATTCCGAAGCGCTCACGGAGTTTGCGCAGCTCTTGCAGTCGGCGCAAGGGTATTCCCACCAGAAATTGGTTGAATGCGTTGTCGATTGCGGCATCGTCGACATCCTCGGGAATGTGACGGCGCACCTCCTCGCGAAACTCCTCTTCAGTTATTTTACCCTCCTCAAGTTTCAGGAATGGGCCCTTCTGGCCGTAGTCGCCCAGAAAGCGGTCTATGTCGTTCATTCCGAGCCGACGGAAAGCTGCCTCGCAGTTTTGTCGGCGTATGTCCATGATGACACCGCCGAGGTCGAAAAGCAAATTCTTTATCATGTCACAAACTTACTAAATTTTATCATTACGGCATCGCATTAAATGCCCGAAAATGCAGAATCCGGCAACTCAGTTCAGTGAGAGGCCGGATTCCGTAAAAATTTTAATTGGCTTATTATATCGACAAGCGGCGAAGTGTGTTGAGCAGGTCGCGGTTGATGGGCTTGTCATTCTTGATGGCCTTTGAGAACGGAACGTAGACAATCTGGTCGTTGGATATACCGATCATCACGTTGCGCTGATCCTCAAGGAGAGCGTCGATGGCGGCTGAACCGAGGCGCGACGCAAGGATGCGGTCGCTTGCCGTGGGTGAACCACCGCGCTGCAGATGTCCGAGTATCGACACTCTTACATCATAGCCGGGATACTCGTTCTTCACGCGTTCGGCGAGAGCCATTGCACCGCCGGTGACGGGGCTTTCGGCTACGAGCACGATCGATGAGTTTTTGCTCTTGCGGAATCCGTTCTGGATAAGTTCGGCCAACTGGTCGACCTCGGTCGATATTTCGGGGATTATAGCTGCTTCGGCTCCGGCGGCTATGGCACCGTTAAGGGCAAGGAAGCCTGCGTCGCGGCCCATAACTTCGATAAAGAAGAGTCGCTCATGGCTCGTTGCGGTGTCACGTATCTTGTCGACACACTCCATGATGGTGTTGAGGGCTGTGTCGTAGCCTATGGTCTTGTCGGTACCAAACAGGTCGTTGTCAATTGTACCGGGAAGACCGATGATGGGGAAATTGAATTCGGAAGCGAATATGCGCGCTCCTGTAAGCGAGCCGTCGCCGCCTATCACAACAAGAGCGTCGATGCCGTGCTGGCGTATTGTGTCGTAAGCAAGCTGTCGTCCTTCTGCTGTTTCAAACTCTTTACAACGGGCGGTTTTCAGGATTGTGCCGCCCATCTGAATGATATTCGATACGTTTTGGGTCTTGAATTCAACTATCTCGTTGGTTATAAGGCCGCGATAGCCGCGGTAGATGCCTTTTACCTTGAAACCGCTGAATATTGCCGAGCGGGTTACCGCACGAATTGCGGCGTTCATTCCGGGAGCGTCGCCTCCCGAGGTGAGAATACCAATAGTCTTAATTGCTGGCATATATATTATTATTAATAAAATGAACAAGCGTCACGGCGCAAAGATACTTAATAGGAGTGTGATATGCAATAAATGAAATCCTAAATTTTATTTACGGGGCTCTCTGCGTCGGCGTCACCGTTGTTCATGTTGTCGGCCGGCGTTGAGGCCTCGGCGGCCTTGGTTGTTGCTACAGGTTCCACAGCGGTGATGATGCAGCATGTGGCACCGCGCCAGGGGAGCGATCCCCAATAGCGTTTATAGGTGACATTGACCTGACGGCCGGTACCCTTGACATCTACGAGCATTTTTGCCAGTTCGGGATTGTCGACCGAGAAGATGAAGTCACGTGAATAGAGTCGCGTCGAGTCGGTAAGCGCACTCTGCACAATCATCTGTCCCTCCCAGGTCTTGAACACGATTCCCCTGCGCTCCATCGACACTATATAGCCTCGCTCGGTGGCATCGGTAACGTATGGATTGAAGTAGCGTATCCATGTAGCGGCGGCGAGCACAAGCGCGATAATGACCACCGACCACCAGAATATGCGTTTCCACGCGCGGCGACGGCGATGCGGCTTCTCCTCGCGTGCGGGCTGCTGTGGCTCGTTGGCTTCAGTCTTGGCGTTAATGTCGTTGTCGAAGTTGATCGTTGAAGGCTGCGTCGACTGCTTGTTATCATCGTCGTCGGCCATGAAGTAATCGGGCTTGTTGTCGAAGTCCATGTTATAGGGAGCTTTAGTTGATTGATTGTTGTTGCTTTGAGGTGACGCTGCGCTTGTCGAGGGCTATGCCGATGAATGCATATAGTCCGAGCAACACAAGCAGGCATGTCTGTGCGCCCCACACTATCATGGCGAATGCCGCAGCCTGATTCATGCCCACGCCGTAGATGCCGAGCGAGAAAATGACGGCAATGTGCCAGGGGCCGAGTCCGCCGTTGCTGGGGATGCCCATCGATACGCTCGAAAGCACGAATGTCACGAGAGCGGCCACGATGCCGAGATGCTCGGTGAAGGGGAAAGCGAAGAATGCAAGATAGAGCTGCATGAAGTAGCAGCCCCAGATGGCTACGGTGTAGAGGAGCCAGCGGCCCTTGTGAGGCATGCGACCTATGACGGCAAATCCTTCCCAAAGGTCGGCCACTGCCTTGCGCACCTTCAGCACCCATTTGTTGGTGGTGCGGCTTGTGAATAGCCACACAAGCAGGAGCGCGCCCGCTACGACTACGCCCCACACCCACGGCGAACTGATTGTGTTGAGAATGCCCTGATAGGTTTCAGGATATTTTTCGCCGAAAGCGATAAACGCGCTGTTGGCGATGAAGAATGTGCTCACTGTGAGCAGCAGCACGGTCACGGTGTCGGCAAGTCGGTCACACACCATTGAGCCAAACACGGTGGTGAATTGCGAGTCTTGTCTTTTTGCGATGTAGATCGAGCGCCACAGTTCGCCAAGACGCGGAAATATCAGGTTTATGGCGTAGGTGCCGAATATACTCCACACGAGAGGATTCAGCGGAGTCCTTATGTTGAGCGCATTAAGCTGTATGCTCCAGCGCATGGCTCGGAAAATATGGGAAAATATACTGATTACTAACGCTATACCTATCCAGATGTAGTTGCATTTGCTTATCTCCTCCTTCATGGCTTCGATGTCGACCTTTGTGTAAAGGTAGTAACATAACCATGCGCTCAGCACTATAGGCAATCCGTACTTGAACAGGTTGCGAAGCAGGGCCATTGATTTTTTCTTTTCCACGTTGTTGAAAAATGTAGGTTGAAAGACTCACTTTAGTGATGCAAAGATAGCACAATTAAATTACACCGTCACAACATAGCCAAGCCTAATTTGGGCAACGAAATGGATGATTGTTTCTATTTGTTGGCATAAAAGTCGAATAATAGGTAAATATTATGATGATTTTATGAAATATCTTATTTTTGTGGAATCAAAGGATAAAAACTGACATGAAAGAACAATCAATCGAGCTCGACCACATTAAGCATATTGCCAATTTTTCATCAGACTACAGCAGTTTCGGCCGCGATTACGTGTTTTCACGGTTGAAACCGGGTACGCATCCGGCGTTGAACTATGAGAGTCCGTGGCGTTTCAACGGCATGACATTGGTGCTGGCCCTTGAAGGATTTAAGTCGATAGAGGTCAATCTTGAGATGCTGGAGGTAAGTCCGGCATCGATAATATCGATACATCCCGACAGCATCGTGAGAATGGGTGAGATTGACTGGTCACACCTTGAAGCATACGTCCTGTTTATGTCACGCGATTTCATCCGCGACATAAACCTCGACATGAACGTGATTAATGCAAGTGTGCTGATGTCGCATCATAAGCCGGTAATAAAGCTTTCCGATAAGGAAACCGAACTCGTGCGACGCTATCTTGAACTGCTGCACCTGAATGCTTCGGAGGACGAAAAAAGTCTATACGTAAAGAGCATTGCCCGCAATCTTGTGGCCGCACTCGTTTATCAGATTATGGAAGCCGTGTCAAAGCGCAAGAACGAAACCGAGGAGGAACCCGATTCTCACTCGCGTTCTCGCCGTGTGAGTTATGTCCACGATTTTATGACTCTTGTCAACCGACACCACGGGCGGGAGCGTTCGGTGGGATTCTATGCCGACAAGCTTTACATCTCTCCGAAATATCTGTCGCTGATAATCAAGGAATCGACCGGTCGCAGCGCAGCCGAATGGATCGACGAGTATGTGATACTTGAAGCCAAAAATCTGCTCCGGTTCTCAGGCAAAAACATCCAGCAGATAGCCTACGAGCTCAACTTTACCAACCAGTCATCGTTTGGTAAATACTTCAAGCACCTCACCGGCATGTCGCCTTCGGAATTCCAACGCTCCTGATTAGTGGCGGCGGCGATGGCGGTTGCGGCGGCGCGACCTGTGGGCGATGAGCTTTTCAAGCGTGCTTTTGCCCGGTTGGCCGGCGGCAGGGACATTGACTGCGGCAGGCGCAGGCTCGGCCACCGGAGCGGGCTGTCGGCCGCTTGGCACCGTTGCCGGGGCAGGAGATGCCGATTCCGGTTGCTTAACCACCTTCACAGGGTCAGACTGCACTGCGGGCTTAGGTTGCATTGCGGGGCGGGGCTGGGCTGCGCCGAAATGTTGCGGACTATCGAGGGTCTTTGCTCGACCTCTTGGCGGCGGGATTGTGATGCGGCCTTGCGATCGCGGGCGAGGCGGCGAAGCTCACGGGCACGATAGCGGCGGCGTATCGTGGGCATGATGAGCATGAATATGGCGCGGGGAACGCCCTCCGAAACTTCAATTACCGTCAAGTCGCGCTGATAGGCCTCGATTGCGGCGCATATCTCATCGCGGTAATGCTTGGGAAGGCGGTCGACTGCATCCTTCCACTCCTGATCAAACTTTAATCCCCGGCCTCGGCGGCTCTGTACTTTCGATGTATTTTCCATAGTTACTTTTTTCCTGCAAATATAGTACGCCGAAACCCCCGATTTCACCCCATAATGTCGCGAAGCGATTTCGCACATGTAATGCCCGTCGGCATATCCCGGGTTGCACATCCCTCTGCCGACGTATTTCATCCTGCTTGGACTGATTAAGCGGTTTGAGGCTTTCTCCGTCACGACCGTATGCGATTCCCTTCCATTTCATCACGATATTTCGTGGCGAGGCCGGAATCTTGAACATCAGTATTCGCTTTCCATCTACCTCAATCGGGATAATCTCGCGGAAAGTCTGTCCATCGGTGGTATGCTGAGAGAAATCGTGCTTGAGATTGTTGAGAGCCCCTTCGCCGTTTTTATATGACGTGCCGACAATCTCATGCCTTTTTTCATCATAGCCAAAAATCAGCCACGCGAAATCGAGTTTGCGAAGATTCGCCTCATTGCTCAACGCCGAGAAATACTTGCCCAAGTCATCAAAGTCGAAGTTGTTCTCCGCCTTCTTGAACTCAACTACTTCACTCTCTGAATGATTAGTAATTGTTTGGAAAACCTCTTTATACATAGACATCTCGTATTGACTTAAAATGAATTAATCAATTGTGGATTAATCGTGAAGAAACTTACTATCACTTTTTTTGACGATATCCTCTATTTGATTATTTGAGAAACCGATAAAATTTAATAAGCAACAAATCAGCAATTTCCTAATTCTGCTTGTTAAAAGATATAACTCTAATCCATCTTTTGCAAATGGCTTTTTATCTTTAGGGACAAAATGAGAAAAATAATGTCTAGAGTCTACGATTTCCTGAATATTAATCTCATCTAGTTTGAGAATCGCTATTCCGTTAAATTCGTTTATCAATGATTCCAATATGGTGTTTAAATGGGTTTGCCTTCTACTTGGAATATGATTCTCCAACTTATAATCATCATCTCTAAATCTCCACCAAAAACCTTCTATCGCTTGAATAATAACAAGGAAGTCTACACTAGAAAATGTTCCTTTTTGACTAACACACTCAATCAAATGATGACGTATGGGTGCAATATCCGCCTGTTCACTATACCATTTTTTTAGAATTGTTTTGAATTCAGTTTTTATGGTATCATACGAGAAAAGAAATGACCATCTTTTTGTTATATTTTGTTCATCTTTAATTTCTGTGCCATGGTATACGCGTATGTATTGTATTGGAAAGAAATGTTTCGTTCCATTTTCTAACTGCTGATATTTTGATTTATCATATAAAACAATTTTGCTACTTTCGACAGGCTTTAAAGCAGCAAATGACAGGAATTGTTCAAATAGGAAAATCTTTCCAAGAACATCTCTTAAAGAATAGTCAGATTTGTTGGTCAATGAAATCACTGTTTTTTGTTTTATTTTTGGCTCAAAATAATCTCCTTTATAGTTAACAGCCCCATCAATGGATAATGTGTATTCTTCAATATCTACAGTATCAATATGAAATCCTTCTGGTTTAAAAGAAATACAATATTTTTCAATTTGCTTTTCATTAAAGAACGTGGTAGTTTCAATCGAATTCGGTGTTGCCCATAAACTGAGATAAGGAATTTCTATTTGTGTCTTAAAGAACAAAGGATTATCCAATGTCTCAATGTGAGTCCCAATAATTAAATGTTGACACCTATAACGTTGGATTGGGAATCTGCAACTGAAATTTAGGTTTCCTCCAGATGGATAGCAGTTTAAAAGAGAGATATCTTTTGCATCGGAACTATATCCGAAGATGACACCTTCTTCCTCGCGATTAATAAACTCTTCCATTGCTGAGATTCCAGATTTAAGCTGCCCAACCAGTTCTAAAACTATAGATTCGTTGGGAGTATATGTCAAAATTCCGGCAACAGCTGTATCCGGAGAAGAAGGAAGCCACCAATACCCTTTAATTATAATTTGTTCCGTCATTTCAGTAAATCTCAAATATTAAATTTTCCGATTTTATGACTCTAATGTACATTCACTTTACCCACAATCATCCGATAAACAATCCTTTTCCCTCGAACATTCATTATTCCGCTGACCGGGAGAAAACATCTGACTCATTTGATTTACAAGCATATTCTGATTTTGCATATTTTGATATGCAACGTAATCCCAAAATAGGCAGTTATCCCATAACCCTATTTCTATCTCGTTTATTAGATTTTCAATTATACCCGATTTCAAGTTGCCATTATCTTCATAGAACATATTATCGTGTACCCTAAAATAAAACACTAAAATTGCCTGAAGTTCTCCCGGAGTAAAATATGAAATCCAGTTATTAGGGTCGGAAATTTTATCATTTATGTACCGACTATGCTTCATCACACAATTGACATAACGTTTTGCCAATTCACGTAATGTATTCAATCGCAAATTAGAGGAAAAATGATTCTCTGCATCTTCATAGAATAAATAGTCACAGTTGCCTTTATTCAACTGAGCTATTATACTATCCATTTCCTCGTTCAAAATCGTACTATCTGAGAATTTAATATTCGATATCTGGAAAGATGATG
>ERZ778518.570-NODE-570-length-34029-cov-8.794931_pt1 | contig 34029 bp, 35 predicted proteins | sample MGYA00510340_ERZ778518 | MGnify/ENA primary metagenome ERZ778518 (study PRJEB29527, sample SAMN07138967) | mouse gut metagenome | material: feces | host: mouse | place: China:Nanjing | collected 2016-01-25 ...
ACCGCAAATTTAACACTTTTCCAAAAATTCATGCACCGGCATTTCGGCTTGACCCTAACATTCTACTATATGTCAAGGAAAACAGACTTATAAATAGCGGTTTACCTATAGCTTAATTATTGATTTAACTAAGTTTATATATATCCAAGACTAAACCAAGGCAGATTTTGGCAAACATATTGATATTAGGATAACAATGTTATATTTTTGCAAAAAATACCGAATATGAAAAAATACGTATTCCTCCTCATTTGTATTATGGCGGCAATCTCTGTTCTTGCAGAGGATAACTCAAAAGAATATCACGTTAGACTCACAAAGGCAGATGGAACAGTTTTTGAGGGGGTTATAGCAACACGAGATTAAGAAATTGGCTAAAGCCAAAAGTTACGTCCGTCTCAATTAGCGAGGAGTACAAAGGCCCAGCTGTCAAATATACAAGCGAAGAAGTGTAGAGACTTGTTTTCGTCGAATCTCTATCTGATTCTATTCCTGTCGTATTTGATGCTGTAAAAGCCCAATCTAAAAGACCTACACTTTTCAATAAAAATCCCAAGCCAGACAAAGAGCCTATTTTTCTGCAACTTGTATATGATGGCAACAACGTAAAGGGGTATGCCATGCCTATCACGGATCCTACCTATGTTCCAAGTATGACAAAGGTTCATTACACATGGCGATATTTCTATCTTACCAAAGATTCGGATGTTGCAGTAGCATATTGGGATGATGTAGATGACATAATCCCCGGAATGAAAAAAGTTATGAAATTCTATTTAAGAGAATTTCCTGAACTGGTAGAAATGGTTGATAAGGAAGGAATCACGGCAAGAGACTTCAGAGACAATCCCACTATTGTTCTCCCGCTTATTGACAAGACATATAGTCCAAAGGAGTAAATTTCAGCCTTTTATTTCGCATATTCGCTCCATGATTTTGTGGTACAACCATTACATATTATGGAGCATTATTTTACTCCTAATTTCATGGATTCCAACTGTTGACCTTTGGCTCATGCGGGAATTTCTCTCGTTGCTCTTCTTCACACTTAATCATTAGGAATGATTTTTTTTCTTTTCGCTGCCCCCATATAGTCTCAGTTGGAAGTAACCTTATTATATGCCCCATACTGAACCAAAATCCGAATATGATGACCGCCGAAAAAAAGACCTCCCCGATATCGGTCGGAGAGGTCTTTAAAATACCAAAGTGTCAAAATGCCACAAGGTTTATTCACGAATGCCGTATAAGATCGGCGACAGTCCTAGTCTTCGCCCTGTGGGACAGAAATTTACTACAATTTACAACAGCAGGGCTCCGTGACATTGTTTATTCTTCGAATTCCATTCCTTAAATAGTAAAACAGGAAGAGTACGAATAATGTGGAAACAGCGACGCAACTGCTTCCTGGGTTCTTTAGCAATTCGATAAATGAATTCCAGATGATGGTCAACCATCCAATCAGGGGCACGTCGAACACCAATTCCACTAAAAAATTTAAATGCAGCCCCTACTGCAATCATCACACCATGCTTCAAATGAGGTTTCAGGTAAGACATGAAAAATTCCTGTTTAGGAGCGCCCAAAGCAACCCAAATAATATCCGCGCCATCATCTTCAATCATTTTTGCAATAGCCGGATAGTCAAATTCCGAGACCTTACAGAATGGTAACTCGTAAAAGGTCATATCCTTAACGTCTGGATTAATCTTGGACAATTCTGTTTGGAGTCCATCAAGGATAATTTGTTGTGTGCCAAGAAATATCATTCTATATTTGCGACTTGCTATAATATCAAGAAATATTTCACTACCACAGTATTGCTCAAATTTTTTTCCATGAATCCATTTAATATATAGAGGTACGTATCCACTGTCGCAAATGGACAAAAGCCCACCGTTAATTACCTCCAAATATTCCGGAAGCCGATTTGCTGTGTTCATAATGACACCATCAGCAACACAAACATAATCTGATCCCGGTTGTCCAAGCCGTTCTGCTATGGCATGATGTACCTGGCTACGATCAAACTCATAGTTTATATTAAAGTATGTATTCATAACTCAGATATCATGTGATGTACAGTAAATTTTATGATTGAGTATTATTTTTAATTGTTATGAAAATTGAATTTCGCCAATAGTATCAATCTCAGACACATTAAACAGTATCTGAGTTTGATTTATTAGAGTGATTTGTACATTTCTTCGTAGTATTTCTCGTAAGCGCCCGATGTGATGTTGTCCATCCAATCCTGGTTGTCGAGATACCAACGCACGGTCTTCTCGATACCCTCCTCAAACTGCAAGGAAGGCTCCCATCCGAGTTCGGACTGAAGTTTGCGCGAGTCGATGGCATAACGCATGTCGTGGCCAAGACGATCGGTGACATAGGTGATGAGGTGCTCAGAATGCCCTTCAGGATTGCCGAGGAGACGGTCTACAGTTTTAATGATGACTTTTATGAGGTCAATATTTTTCCATTCATTGAAGCCTCCTATATTATAAGTCTCAGCAACATTGCCACTATGGAAAATCAGATCAATGGCACGGGCATGGTCCTCAACATAAAGCCAATCGCGGACATTTTCACCTTTGCCATAGACGGGGAGTGGTTTGCCGTGACGGATGTTGTTGATAAAGAGGGGTATCAGTTTTTCGGGGAACTGATAGGGACCGTAGTTGTTCGAGCAGTTGGTGACGAGCGTAGGCATGCCGTATGTGTCATGATAGGCACGTACAAAGTGATCGGATGACGCTTTGGAAGCAGAATAGGGGGAGTGAGGATTGTATTTGGTGGTCTCCAGGAAGAATTCAGAGCCGTAAGCCTCATGCTCGCCTGCCGAAGCCTTAGTGGTGAACGGTGCCGGAATACCCTCCGGATTGGTCAGTTCGAGAGCGCCGTAGACTTCGTCTGTAGAAATGTGGTAGAAGAGTTTACCTTCATATTTCTTCGGACAAGATTCCCAATATTCCTTGGCGGCCTGCAGGAGAGAGAGTGTGCCCATAACATTAGTACGCGCGAAAGTGAAGGGATCCTTGATAGAGCGGTCGACATGGCTCTCAGCGGCAAGATGGATGATTCCGTCGATCTTATGACCAGTAATGACACGACGCATATCCTCAAGGTCGGCAATATCTCCCTTGATGAAGGTGTAGTTGGGTTTATTCTCGATGTCCTTAAGGTTGGCAAGATTGCCGGCATAAGTGAGTTTGTCGAGGTTAACGATGTTGTAGTCTGGATATTTGTTGACAAAAAGACGTACAACATGATTGCCGATAAATCCGGCACCGCCTGTGATAAGAATGTTACGCTTCATTGGTTTGCAGATTATTGATACAATTTTTAAGAGAGTCGGTCCAATATGGCACCTTGAGGTGGAATGTTTCTTTGAATTTGGTCTTGTCCAAGACTGAGTATGAAGGTCTAACGACTTTGGATGGAAATTCGCACGAGTGGCATGGCTGAATATCGCATGCGGTGTTTCCTGCCATCTCGGCAATGATCTTTGTGAAGTCATACCACGAGCATACCCCCTCGTTGGAGTAGTGGTATATGCCCTCGTTGCCTACATATTTGCCGTGTTCGATGATGTCAATAATGGCATCGGCAAGATCCTGCGCATAGGTTGGAGTGCCTGTCTGATCAAACACAACTTTCAATTCGGGTTTAGTTGAGGTGAGATTGAGCATTGTCTTGACGAAGTTTTTACCGTACTCCGAGTAGAGCCATGCGGTGCGTATCACGATTGCCTTGACACCGGAATCACGTATAGCCTGTTCGCCGTGGAGTTTTGTAATGCCATATACGCCTGTCGGGGTGCCTGTCTGGTCCTCACGGCAGGGCACGTTGTAGGGTTCCTTGCCAAACACGTAATCAGTGGATATGTGGATGAGAGTACCACCGTTGTCACGGATTGCTTCTGCAAGATTGCGTACTGCTCCTGCGTTGAGGAGTTCAGCAAATTCGGGGTCATCCTCAGCTTTATCGACATTGGTGTAAGCTGCGCAGTTGACAATCATGTCAATGCTGTTATTCATGACCATCGAGCGAACAGCGTCAGCATCTGTGATATCGAGTTCGGCAACATCTGTGAATATGTAGTTGTTGCTTAAACCGACGGAAGCATTGCGAATGCAATTGCCGAGCTGTCCGTTGGCTCCTGTTATAAGTATGTTCATTCTGCGTAAAGGTCTATATTGTAGTCAAACGGTGTGTCAAAGTCTTTGAGAAGAGGATGTCTGAGGTCCTTTTCGGAAAGGATGGCCTGAGATGGAGCAATATGCCAGTCTATGCCGAGAGATAGATCCTGTATGGAGATGCCTCCGTCGGCCTCCGGGTGATAGTAATTGTCGCACTTGTATTGGAAGACAGCAAGATCGGAGAGTACGGCAAATCCGTGGGCGAACCCACGGGGTACGAAGAACTGGCGGTGATTGTCCTCTGTCAACTCTACAGCCACATATCTGCCGAATGTGGGCGAGCCTTTGCGTATGTCAACGGCCACATCAAGCACCGCGCCCTTGACACACCTCACCAGTTTGGACTGTGTAAAGGGCGGACGCTGGAAATGCAGACCGCGCATCACTCCGCGTGTCGAGCATGACTCATTGTCCTGTACAAAGTTGATCGGACGTACTTTCTTGTCAAATTCACGTTTGGAATAGCTCTCAAAAAAATATCCACGAGAATCCTTGAAGATGCTGGGTTCAATTATCACAACCCCCTCTATGTCGGTTTTGATTACTTCCATTTTTCAATCGAAATTGGCATTGTTTGTGCGGTCGGATTCGGCTATGACCTTCATGAGATATTTACCGTACTGGTTTTTAAGCATCGGTTTGGCAAGTTCGGCTATCTTTTCGCGTGATATCCAACCCTGACGGTAAGCTATGCCTTCGAGACATGCAATCTTTAGACCCTGACGTTTCTCAAGCACCTCCACATAGATTGAGGCTTCGGCGAGTGAGTCGTGTGTGCCTGTATCAAGCCATGCAAAACCTCGTTTCAGGGTCTGCACCTTTAGTTCACCGCACTGAAGGAACTCTTGATTGACGGTGGTAATCTCGAGCTCGCCACGGGCCGACGGTTTGATGTGGGCGGCGATGTCGACCACCTTATTAGGGTAGAAATAGAGTCCCACAACTGCATAGTTAGATTTGGGATGCTCGGGTTTTTCCTCGATTGAAAGACAGTTGCCGTCCTTGTCAAACTCGGCCACGCCGTAACGCTCGGGGTCATCAACCCAGTATCCAAATACAGTTGCCTTACCCTCTTCGGCGTTACGCACAGCATCGCGGAGAGTGGAGGAGAAGCCAGCGCCATGGAAAATATTATCGCCGAGCACAAGACATACGGTGTCATCACCGATAAACTCCTTGCCAATGATGAATGCCTGTGCCAAACCGTCAGGCGAAGGCTGTTCGGCATAAGAGAACCTGACTCCATAATCGGAACCATCGCCAAGCAGACGCTTGAAGCCAGGAAGATCCTGAGGAGTCGAGATTATTAGAATATCCTTGATGCCGGCAAGCATTAATGTTGAGATGGGATAATATACCATCGGTTTGTCAAACACCGGGAGCAGCTGTTTTGACACTCCCTTTGTGATTGGATAAAGTCGAGTACCGGAACCTCCGGCGAGAACTATGCCTTTCATTATTTATTAACGGTTATTAAATTATATTCGTTATAGATTACTTATTGCAATTATCTTTTATTTATAAACCGGGCAGGATTGCCAGCCCATATTTCATTCGCAGGTATATCTTTTGTCACGACAGAACCAGCTCCTATTATAGAATTTTCGCCGATAGTCACAGCATTACATATGGTTGTATTCGCACCAATAAACACTCCTTTGCATATATGAACTACACCCAACCGAAATTCAAGACCGGCTGATTTTGTGTCAAGATAGTGAGACAGAATTGTAACTCCGGTTGTTATTACAACTGATTCATCGATTATTATTCCTGAAGGATTTACAGTATCGAAAATCGTACCGTAACCGACGAAAAGAGAGCCAGGGTCTTTTATCTTGACACCAGCCCATTTTAAGACTTTTGCCCTTATAGACTGCGGGATAGTAATATTACATATCCAATTAATCGCAAATCTCTTCAATGAACTCATCATATCAAAACCATATATAAGGGAACAACAATCGCCCAAGCTGACGCACTGAGGCTTTGACACGATTTCCTAATGAATCGTAAGAGGCATTTGTTGCCGCACCGCTTACCCCACCAAATCTAACCTGTGTCCTATATCTGAATTGAAAACGAGAATCATGTCGAAACTTTCTTGATAATCGTAAAAAATAATGTTCTGCCCAACTTTCAGGTTCATAATCATTCATTTCGGCATAGCAATCAATCATACTTTCTCTGTAATAATTGATTTCTGCGCAAAAAAAACGGCTATCCCCCCAATGAGAAGATAAAGTATCGCGCCCTACAAATTTATATATACATGTATCTTTTATGTCACCTATAAAAACGACCTGTCTCTTGCTTAATCTGCGCTCACACTCAGCCAATATTTTGTTGATATTTAGCATCGGATATCTCCCCGTAATTTTCAGAAAGTGCGTAAGTAACTGACTTGGGGGGGGGTAAGCATTATCCATCCTTAATAATCCTTTCTTGATCATTAAATATTCATTATAGCCTTTTCCCTTAGAATTATCAAAGCCATCATACTCAGATGTATCAGGCCGGAACTGCATTATTGTGAGATCAAGGGTGTTCTTAAATCGGTCTTTCCACATTGAAAGATCAGCACTGGAATTCTCCAAAAAGACAATGGGGTAACTTCGACCTATAGTCTTGGCATAATAATCCAATGTAGATGTATACATGGCATACCTCTCTGAAGAGGTGAAACTACCTCCTTTGACATTTGGCGAGACAGTACCGGTCAAAACAATAGCAATTTTAGTCATTGTAGTTCAGCAAATTATCGTATATAGTCTCAAGTTTGTGATTAATAGTCTCTTGATTAAACTCTTTAGTTGCAAAGTCGATTGATGCGACAGAGATTTTATCTCTTAAATCATGGTCATCAATGAGTTGTTCAAGTTTAAGCGAGAGAGATTTGATATCTCCCGGATTGAAGATGAGCATATTTTTTCCGTCAATCGCAATGTCAGGTATACCACCCACTGGAGTCGTAATAACCGGTAGCGCATACGCCCAGGCATCCAATACTGCCATTGGAAAACCTTCCGCGTAACTTGGAAGGCAGAAGATAGCGGCCTTGTGAAAAGCCGTTTCTTTAGATTCACCGTTGATCCATCCAAGAAAGTTTACCTGATTCTCTATTTTCAAGACTTTAACAAGATTCTTTCCTTGATCGATTTCACCATTACCAGCGATATTTAAAGACCACGAAGGATGTTTATCTGCAATCATTGCAAATGCTTTTATCAAATCTTGATATCCTTTGCGTTCATTGACTGTGCCGGCATATAAGATGGAATCAGTCCGTCGATCAATCCTAAGGTTAACTTTTGGGCATGGGTTATATAAAATCCTGATTTTATCAAGAGGTATAGATAGAGACGAGACCAGTTGTTCTTTCCACCAATTTGACAAAACTAATATCAAGTCGGCATCGTGTAAAAATTTCGCATAATTATCAGCAAAAATTCCTGCAATGGTATCTTCTACGTTAAAAGCATGAAAGTGAACAATCACCTTCTTTCCTAACATCTTTGCTATCTTTAGGAAAGGGCGTTTCCGGCGAATAGTGGTGGGTTGGCTGATATGTATGTGGACAATATCATAAAATGGAACACGAAAAAGAAAATCAACAAATCCACGTACAAGATAAAACAATTTGCATAATGCAGAGCCATCCCTATGGGTCTGCACCCAATGACAATGATACTTCTTCCATTGTTCACCGGTTTCATGCGCCTTTATAACAGCGGTTATTCCTCCGCGTGTCTTTCTGGAAGTAGCAATAATCAGAACTCGCGACATGTTATTTATTGGCAAGCTGTAGAGACTCCTTCAGGAAGTTAATAGATTCTTTTCTAAACCGATCCCTGATTTGATCAACTTTTGAAAAGTCAATTTCATCAATGATGTTAGAAATATCGCCATTATATTTCCTTGCAGACAGGCCAAATAAATCTAAAAGACTGTCAATCCTACTGTGAGTAGATATACCGGAAGTTGGTTTTACACGGTAAAAAGTAGTAAATTTTTTATGGAGGAGAATCGAAAAAACAGTACCATGAAATGAGTCCGTAACTACATATTCCGCATTATCCATTAGTTTTATAAAATCGCATGCATTAACATCGTATGGAGCATAATCTCCCATTGATTCCTCGATCGGGACATACTCATCCATATGACGCATTATCATAATTTTGAGACCGATCTGTTCTGCCAATCTCATAGCCTCCTCCCTGATTTCTTTGCGAGGTCCCAAGAAATAGCAGAATATGTATTTCTCAGAAGGGATATCTTTATTGGAGCGTGTTGATAATTCTCTCCATTCTTCAGGCGTGAAGAGCATTGTTGGATCGGAGACAAGTGTAGCACTCTTTGCCGATAATGTTTCCACAATTTCTTTACCCTTGGTTTCTCGAACTGATATGGAAGCTAATCTGTTAAGATATTTTGCCGTACCTTTTCTTTGTATAAAAGGGATCTTCGATACTCCAAAACTTGCAGCATATGAAAACTTAGGAACAGAATTGTCTACAAACATAAGATTCCAATAGTAGCTGTAGAATCCCCAAGGTTTCCATACTTGATCACTACCTACAAAGACTGCATCATACTCAAGAGACCCTTCACATAAAGCTTTAAACCCTACATATTCTTTATACAGAGGGACAAATTCCTGTTCTTTAAAATTGTTTGTAGCTCGTTCTCGAATTCTTTGATTTGGTAAGTACGAGGGATATTTAAATTGGTCAATTCGACGTTTTAAAGAGATCTGGAGAGATTCTAATCCTCCGCTAATCAATAGTTTCGGCCCTATTTTTAACCAATCCAATATACTTCTTTTCTTAATGTAACGTATGAGAGAAATGTCATATCCAAATCGTTTCACCATTTGGATGGTCGCATATGCTTGAAGACAAGAACCATAATTGGTATGGTTCAGCTGACATACTATTACAGCACCTATTTTCTTTGCCATTCTAATTTATGATTTTAAGTTCTTTATTTTAACTTTCACTTTTACATATGGAAGAAGCCACCATAACCATTTATGGAATCCGATAAAATGTTGACAACTTGATGCTATGTACCATTTAATGTAGGGGATCGTTATGCGGGCTTTGCTGTTAGTCTCAAAATCAGGAGATTTACATCCCATTAAATTTCGGATCTTTCCAAAGACATAATTCCTGTTTTTTTTAACTTTAGCCATTGGCTGGCTTTTATTTACAATCTGAGCCGGGATCTCGTCTATTGTGGCAAAACCCAATCGGCCCATTTCTGCAAATTTCTCATGCCATAATTTATCTCTGACGATCACCGAATTTACACCGATCTTGTCTTGAACGTATGGTTCGATATGTATATCTCCAAAACATATATCAGCAAATTCGCCATAATGATCCATGCAAAGTTTACATCTCGTAGGGACAAAGAAACTCGCAAGTGATTGATAATAGCTCTCAAATGGTTCTTCCCAGATTTTCACTTCCCCATTCTCTTCATATATTGCCACCATATTACCGAGACATCCATTGTCACGATAAGAAAAATCTTTTAGATGAGCCGGTGTAAATTTACGTTCCCGACATACATATTCGGTAAGATAATAACTTCTGCCAGATGAACAGAAAATAGCAAAATGACCTATGATTTTTGAGCGAAGTGTTTTATCTAATTTTTCATATTTCCTCAATCCTTCAATATGGCAAGGCAACCCAACGACAACAAATCTGTTTCCATCAGATTCTTTGACCATTTTTGCTATTTCGCCAAAATGCACCGGACCATATTTACTACTTTTCGCAGATAAAATCTCATCCGGAGTTGTAGCAATAAATGTTTTGACTTTCAACGGGGATTCCGCATCAAAGCGAGTAACAATTGCACCGTCAATATAATTCTTCTTAAGAAGGAATATAAGGAACTGGGATACCAGACCTCCGGATGCTGAATGAAAACGAATGTCATGGTCATTGCTATATCCAGAATAACACTTAAAATAATTTCCAATTAAATCATCATGACACACATCCGGATACAATTCAGCAGGAGCCGAATTCAATTCTACTTTAACACCCGGACAGGATGTGAAGCACTTATGGCATCCGCTCGAATTTCTACATTTATCCGGATTAATATAGGGTCTGAAGCAACCTTTTTCGACACCAATTTCAATAGCATCGAAAGGACACGCAGATTTGCATATTCCACATCCAGTGCAAAGATGATGTGAAGTAGTGTAGTTAACGTTAGGTATACGATTCATCTTCTAAACTTATATAAAAGGATGAAAAAAAGAGTCATATTATATTTCATAGCCGCGATATAGATCCTATCCGACAGCGGATATGAGGCGATTACGTCTGATTTGTAGAAATCCTTGAGATAAGGATGTCTGGTTACTCTTTTCAAATGGCATAGTTTGCTATAAAACGGTTCTTTGCCATATGATATGAATTTGAGAGCAACCTTAAATATGCGAAGTTGTTGAGTATAATAATGATTTATATATGTTTCCAGTGAGAACCTGTTATCACAATACTCTTTTACGGCATCAAGCATTTTCATCAAACGTTTAAACTTTTCCTCACTGTAATTCCTGGATATCGACGCAGGATTGATAAGATAGTTATAATATACGTCCGAGACAATTTCTACTCTTTCCATATATGGAGCAAAATTTATGAGAAATATAAGGTCCTCAGAGGCAACTTCGCGCTCACTTGGATATCGCACATTTGATATCTCGAACAACTTTCGACGGAAAAGCGCCATACAAGAACTCATCCCGTAAGTTTCACTATCTTGCCGAGAATAGTCTTTCCCTATCAGTCCTAAAATGAAGTCCGTTATTTCGTTCTTTCCACTGAATTTCCGCCCCCTAACCGGTCTCTGCTCAATAATTGTACCGTCATTTTTCACCCTTCTATACTGAAATGAACACATATCCAAATCATTCTTTTTGCAGATGGAATAGATATGCTCATAAGCGATTTCGTCGATCCAGTCATCACTATCACAAAACGTGACATATTCTCCGGTTGCAACCTCAACTCCAGAGTTTCTTGCCATCCCAAGGCCGGCATTTTGTTTGTGAACTACTTTTATACGCGAATCAAGTCGAGCATAGTTGTCACACATAGCCGGACAGTTGTCCGGAGAGCCATCATCGACAAGTATTATCTCAATGTCGCGCAATGTCTGGTTGCGTATAGACTGCACACATCGGTCAAGATAACGCTCAACCTTATAAACCGGAACAATTACAGATACTTTAGGATTCATTTTGAAGTAGTTTTCCCAAATGCCAATAATGATATATATGGTATAGTCTTGAGTAACCGTGCAAAAACGATGCATATCACACAGATTATAATCACGACTGTACCTATTATCACAAATTCAGGGGTGCTTAGAGATTGGTGACCTGTTGAGAGCTTAGAGAAGTATTCCCCAACTACAACAGGAATTGGGAAGAGAATGAAGTAGTGTAGAAAATAGATTTCCAGCGTATTACGGCCGAGAGCTTCTAATCCCATTAATATCTTCGATGTTATGGGACCTGATTTTTTACTATGATATAACGACTTTATTGCCCATATCATTATCACAACAATGGCAATATTTGAAATCAGCATTGGCACAGGGAGAATATACCCTAATACAACAATCGCAAATATTAGTGTTATGAAGATACCCCCCCCCACTTCTTTCACTTTGCTAATCAATGGCTTGAACATATTACATAAAATGCCAAGACAGAAAAACGGCATATAGTATGATAGAGAACCGAGACAGAGTACATTCTGTATCTGAGTGTTTGCTATAACATTCTTATGCAGCCAATAGAAAACAATTGCTATGAACGTTAATAAAATAGCCTGAAAGTATCGATAACTGATTATAGATGTTATGCCCAAAATGATGAAATATATAGCATACATCTCAAACAGTACAATGGTAAACCAATACCCATATTTGGCGGCGTCGGTGTAAAAACGCAGGATTTCGATGTGATGTGACAAAGCATATACCGTACCGACAATAATTGTCGGTAGCAGTAGCTGCCAAGCTTTCTTGGTAAAAAGCGATACAAGGCCGTCCGTAAGACTATCCGTGGTTTTATATGCAACAAAACCTGAAATGAAGAAGAACGCGTTAAGGAAATAAGAACGTAAGAAGTCAATGACAGCCGATGAATCATAGCTCGGCAAACAAAAAAGGCATATATGGCTATATACCACCGTAAATATAGCCAGTCCTCGTGCTGCGTCAAGATATTGAAGACGTCGTTTCATAACCCGAACCATTGTTTTTGATCATTATGAAAAAATGAGACTTTATAAGTGATCGTTTCTATAACGCGACCAGATATCGATGCTTTATAGACAGACCATGCTGTATTTGTGAATATGACCAAACATAAGAAATAACACGCCGTTTGATTGACGCCTTCATCCTTGAAACGAGTCCACAAATAGTGAAGTACCATTGTTGCCATCACCATTTGGAATAAACTGAAATACATCATAGGCCGTATAAAGTAATGACCAATGTTACAGACAAGAAAGTATCCACAAGCATAGATGTAAGCCAAGTTATACCACAACGTAAAGTACGGGATTTTGTCATCGTACTCCTCCTTGAGCTGAGGACCATACCAAATGATAGAAATAGGGATGAGCAGATATGTGAGCATCATGGGACCAAAAGAGAGAGCTTCATCCATCTGACCAGATGTAAGCAACTCAGTCAGACTATCGATTTTATCATCATAATTTGTAGCGCCGGCTATAATCTGAACATAACCAGCCATACCTTGAAATGCCGGCGTTTTGCCAATAATCACACAAGCAAGAAATACAATAATCAGCAACCATCGTTTGTTCTCCAGTTGCAATTTATTGGGTATAAAGTAAAATGGCGCCAAAATAAGAGCAGACTGATGAATCATTGATCCAACTATAATAAATGCCGCATAATAGAGAAACTTGCGCTCAAAAATAAAGCGAGAAGCCCAAAGAAACCCGCAGGCGACAGTCATCTGTCGGACGGCTCCCATAGTATCCATCCAGTATCGACCGCCGAAAAATACGAAGGGCAAGAATATGAGCAACTTCCTATAAGGTTTAATAGTGTCGGTAATAAAAAATATCTGAATGAAAGCATACATGGCAAGCCCAAACATCCAGTGCAACCCCAAAAATCGAACCATTCTTATACTTGTTTTCCATAGAATTTCCTTGTTAGAAGGATCAATATCCAGATGGTTAAACATCATGGCATACGAGACACAATCGCTTCCAACATTCCAACGTACACCACCGATGATTGTAAAAAACGCGACAAATCCCCACAGATTTTTGTCCCATGCCAAGGGGGATTCGTCATTTATCTCGATATATTCATTTGATTTTTTTGCTAAAAATGATGCAAAAAAAGCGAACGCGACATATATCAGTATGTCAACAATCACCATCATAATTTCATTATCTTTTTCATGTTATCATAAGCATCTGACATCGAAAAGTGCCTTTGTTCACGATGTGAATTGCTTGAAGCCACATTGATGGCTTCAACCCAATCTTCTACACTTTTCACACGAAAGAAAGCATCATTACGACCAGAATGATATGGATTGTCTGTAATAATCAGTTTTTTTCTCAGCCCCTCAGCATCTGCGATAGTAGACAAACCGACACAATAGGTCAATTTATCCCTTCGTAATGGACACACTAATGCATGAGCGGCAGCCATTTCCATAAGCATGTTATCATAGTTCGTCGGCGAGTTGTCGACTAATGAAATCCTGATATTCGGAATGCCACGAGTCTTCTCTTCCAAATCTGAGTAATCTGTCCCATTATGGTAAGTGGAAGTCAATATATGCAAGGGCTTGCCTGTAATACGGAATGCTTCTATCAGCGTATCAAAATCACGATTCTCCTTGCCTGTCGATACGAAATACCCGTTGTCCGACACAGGCACTTTGGCAAAGAAATCCATGTCCGGGCCCCATCCAGGTACCGAGCAGCGCTCAGACGTTGCCATACCGTTCTTTATTACTTGTTCCATGGTCAGAGTTGACAAGAAAAAAACGTGTTTAAGGCCATGCAACAATAATTTATAAATCTTACCTCGCCATCCATTCATCTCAGCAGGCTCACGATGAAGATAGGCATATATCGGCTTGCGATACAGACCGATGGCAGCAAGTAACAGCAAATAAAAATGGCTATGTAGATTTAGATTGGGGATAAACACTATGTCGTGATCATAATGACGTATCAGAGTAAGGTCATGTTTGGGAGATTTGTTCTCTTGCTCCCATATCACCTCATGGCCATCACGCTCCATTTCAACGGCACCATATAGCCAATGCGAAGGCACTTTGCCTTTCTGATATTGACTATGGGTTTTTTTTTCGCCGATATATAGTATTTTCATTTGCGATTTATTCTGAGGAATTTCCTCACTTTATTTGCATAATAACCCTTTTTCATCTTGAGTTTGTCAGTCCATGTCATCCATGAAGCCGAGTAATGATGAATCGTCCGGGTATTTTCCGTGATTTCGAGTTTGGAACTCATAAACTCAACCGGACAAAAATAATCCCACGGATATACGGTTATACCTTCGACAGTAGAGGGGCGATCACTACGCGTAAGTCCATGACTCTTCAAAATGTCTGTTACGATCTTTACTATTGTAATTTGCTCCATATGGCCATCAGGATAGATGTAATGATGACTCTCATAAAAATCAAGAATCTCTCGGATAATTGGATTTCCAGGCTCGACTGCAAAGCCTAACCCAATGGCGACATTTAGCATCTCGTCGACTTTGGCATTAGTGTTCTTTTCAAAAGCCATAAAGGGCCCTGCGTCAAGAATGTCGTCAATAGGTTTTATCACCTCCACATCTGTGTCAAAATATACCCCTCCATGTTCGTATAGGATTCTTAGACGCGCATAATCGCTAACGTAGGCGTATTTTCCCACGGAATATGCCTCTGCTGAAAATGGGATACAATTCACATCATAATTAGTTTCATCCCACCGCTTGATCTCATAGTCGGGTAGAAACCTTCGCCACGAATCAATATATTTTTCATATTCTTTGGGTATGGCTTTGCCGCCAAACCAACAAAAATGTATCGTTTTTGGTATCATTTTAAAATTTTCCTAATATCCATTTAAAATATCGAGTATTGAGAACCATGGCAAGAATGCAGCACGATACGATGTTAACTATGATTACACCGACAAACAATGCCACTGAAATTAAAGGTGATATGCCAAACCATTCTGCAGCCAGACCAAGATATATCTTGTAAAAAATGAAATGAGCCAGATATATCACCAATGAATTACGCCCGAGATATTCGAGTACACTATTGCAATTTATCTTCTTGCTCAGATACATTATGAATTGTATCCCACTTAATGCCAAGAGAAGAACTATTGGAATCTGCCACAGTTCTACGCTTACCCGGTTTGTAATATACGGTATACCTATCCCAGAAAGCAACATGATGACAAGCAATATTATATATATCCACTGAATTCCCCCTACCCTATATATTTGTATATTTTTATTTTTCAAGAAATCACCAACGATCATAAAAATTATCATCATGAGTGCATGCTTATACGACCATACTTCAGGGATCTGAGGAAAACAGTCATATAACACTACTCCCCCGAAAAACATCATGACAGCTAAGACTAACTGAACCACACTGTTTTTCATTCGCACAAGTCCCCAAACAATCAAACGTGCAAGAAAAAGGGAAGGAACAAACCATTCTCCAGCGCAAGTAAGCAAAAAACTTTTTACGGAGGTTTTCACTATCCATAATAGACTTTCACCCCAAGACAGATATTCAATAATGTTGGCAGTGTAATTGATTATTACTGCGGGAATTATCAGTATCTTGATGCCTTGCACAAAAAATGGGATAAATCGCTTGCTGAAATTGGTGCAATAACCGGTAAGAAAGAAGAATGCCGGCATGAAAAACGATACCCATAAATCCTCTACACTGTCAAGCGAATTTATTGTAGGGTCATTTATACCGAAACACAGGCGACACATCAGTTCATAGTGTCCCCACACCACCATCAGAATGAGCAGTCCTTTGGCTACATCAATGTAATGTAATCGTTCTTTAGCCATTAATGAAATGATTTATGCAGGCCGATGGTTGAGCATGGGATTTCCAATATCTACGGCAGCCGATTTCAAGTGTCTTCTGTAAATTTTCATCGGTTACAATATGCTTTACAGCTTGATAAATCGATTCTTCATCAGCTTGAGTAAAATATATGTCCTTACCATGCTCTAACGGTATCGGAAGGTTATTTACAAATGAGGTAGAAAGAATTATTTTACCGGTAGCCAGATATTCCGGAAGTTTCCAACCATGACAGTGATGCACAGCCGGTGTATTGAAAACAAGAAGTGAATTCTTAAGCCCATCCACGTATTGATCATAAGGTATTTCGTGCTCAAGGAGGACATCTGGAGGGCAATCTCCATTGCAACTGTCTGTGTCGAGAACCATGCCTCCACAAAAAGATATTATACCTTCAGCTTGTAGACGCCTGCAAGCTCGGATAAATGCTATTCGGGCATTATTTACCCACGGTTGATCTTTCCAATATCGCGACACCATAAAGATGGATTTTTTACCGACAGCACTTTCATCAAAATCCCATTTGATTCCGGCTCGCTTATAAAGCCATAAATATGGACTTAGATAACTGCCGAATCCGGAATCAATGCGCCTGAAACATTTAGCGTAATTTACCAGACAACGAAGTGAGGCATTCCATTTATTAGCGCCAAAACAACCTATTCCAAAATTTGCTCCAACAGGCCTGATTTTATGTCTCCACTTCTCAGAGATATAATCGGCATGATAATTCACTTTACCATAAACGTCAGTCCACTCTATAAAATCTGTATATAAGAGTTCGTTTGAATCGGCAAAATCAATTATATATCTCTTTGTATCTATGATGAATGCAAGACAATGTGTATTGGCCGAATAATGCAGAGATTCAAACCCCGTTGATGTAAACACAACATTACCCTGGCCAAATACCTCCCATAGTCCCTTTATATAAAAGGAACAATAGTTGATATTGCAAGCAGGATCTACAAATACTTTTGTCATACTATCTTCCTAAAATCCATTTAAATTTTGATGATTTATTAAGCAATAAACAAGCCGCTGTACATATGGCAAATGTTATTAATCCTATAATTAAATTACAGAAAAACACATTTAAATCACTGGTGCACAGCGACATGGGCTCTAGGGGGGGGTGAATTTCTTAAAAACATCATTATAGGCCAATGTAAAACAAGATAGAACATTGCATTTTTTCCTACAAAGGCTATAATATTTCCAAATGGGATTTTAAAGTTATGAAATATGTAATTGATAAATATAATTCCGAAAATTGAACTTGTAACAGCAATTAAATAGTTTCCATAACCTGTACTATTTGATCGTATATCTAAAAATACAGGGAAGAAAGTAAAAATTACTAAATACATAAATAAACTAATTCCGACTAAAACTTTTGAATTATGAGCATTCTTAAGTTTACATCCTGCAATATAATATACAATTGCCAATGAAGCATTACCGATATAATTATATCTTTCCACAAACATGAAATTATGGATTATTGCAATGCTTCCAAATACCAATACCCATATCCACCATAATCGAAATGGTAAAACCATTGTCACTGCTCTTGCAACGAACAATGCAAGAAGAAACCACAATGGAGCATTACACCATGCAAATCCCATTAACAGTATCTGTACAATAAAAGAATATATTGACTTATGTATACTATGGAAATCATAGGTATTTTGTATTAATTCTAAAATAAGTCCATAAACTGAAAATACGATAAAGGGAACTATAAGTTTTTTTACCAGTGCTCCAATACTTTTTTTTGTTAATTTTTTATCAAACTGATGAAACATGCCTGATTTAAAGAAAAACCAAGCCATATAAAACGAGAATAATGGTCCGATAGTATGTTCTTCACCGGATATAATTCCAAAGTGAAGACCCAGCATAACTAATATCAATAGTCCGGCTATGCTATCTAAATAATTTTCACGTTCTATCATCAGATTATAGTTTCAAAAGAATTCTGGCAAGTTTATACATTCTTAATTCTATGGCCAAATATCCGATCTTCCACCGTAAACTTTTGGTTTGATAAGCTATCTTTTTTACTTTTTGAAACTCGTTAGGAATAACTGACTCCGGAAAAATTTTATATAAGAATCCAGCCGTAAATCTTCCCATTGGAAGAGTCTCAAGAAAAGACAAAAACGGCTCTCTTTTGGGCAAAATTGTATTTAAAGAATCATAATACCTACACAAGCTGTTAAAACTTTTTTCTGTAAAATTATGTGTAAGGGATTTTTGCGATATTGTATAATGATATAAGGGTTTGTTTATGACGGATACCTTACAATCCTTTTTCAGCAGGACTTGAGCCAAAAAGAAGACATCTTCACTATAATTAATCTCCTTTTTAAAATGGGCTCCTGTTTCTTCTATAATAGCCCTCTTTATCAGTTTATTCCATAAAGCTCCATATATTCGACCAGAAAAAATATCAAATAGTATATTCTCTCCCGAAGATCCTGATATAATCTGAGAACGGACACGCGATGGCAAACCAATTCCTTCTTCTTGAAAATCACAAATTACAATTTCTGATTTCTCTTGAGTGGAAACTTTATATAGACTCTCAAGAAAATCCGTGTCTACCCAATCATCAGCATCTATGTGTATCAAATAATTACCTTTACTTACCTCCAAGCCGAATTGACGAGCTTCAGCCACCCCTCCATTCTCTTTATGATATACGGTGATTCTTTTGTCTTTATGAGAATACTCATCTAATATTTTCGGTGTTTCATCTGTTGATCCATCATCGACTAATATTAATTCCCAATCTGTAAACGATTGTTGTATAACAGAATCAATCATTCTTCTAATGGTTGATTCAGCATTATAAATTGGAGAAATTAAGGAGATTTCAGGGGTGTTCATTTATTATTAACTTGTTTTGACCAGTGGGTTGATTTCGATAAATTATCCAAATAGAACCTCTGCTCTTCAGGAAGATTATCCGGATCCAAATACCAAGGCAAATGAGCAGCTTGATAGGGGAAATCGGTTCGAATATTCAATTCCACAAAATTAGCCTCTCCAAATGCAAAAGGGCGATAAAGGGCAAATGTAGTGTCAATTTGAGCATCATATAATCCTTCTCCGATTTTTCGTTCCCACCAATTCTTTTCCCATTTTATAATTTTATTTTTATTTATATTAAAGTCCGGGATATCATTTATTCTAAGTGAAAACCCAACTTTTTGAGCTTTTGGAAATCGCATCATTATTTCCATAAAATATTTTAGGAAGTCATCTGGGCACTCCTCAACAGGTATTACATCCGGATCTGTATAAACGTAATAATTATGCTTGAATTTATCAAAAATATTACTCATCCATAATGCCTTATATCCCAAATTCTCGCCTAACTTATAAACCGGGTATTCAGTTTGTTCATAAAATTCCAATAATGGAGGATAAGTTGAAGCATTATCTAAAATGTGAATATTATTATACCCCATTTCACTCAATCTTGATATCAGGGATTTAAGATAGCTCAGTTGATTAAAGCTATTAATAATTATTGGAATCTGTTTATAGTCTTCAATTCCATATACTTTGCCTTGTCTTTCTTTAATTCTGTGAAAGATCCAACGATACTTCAAATAAATCTTCCTTTTTATATCCATCATAACGTTCTTTTCTCAGTCAAATAATTCTATTCAGCACTATAAACCGGTTATTAATGCTTTTACCTTATTGTGCCATACATCCCAATTAAGTTTGGCTCTATATTGCTCAGCAGCACCCTGACTTAATCGAATCAGTTCATCCTTTTCTATTGTTTCTGCTATTTTATCAGCAAATTCTTTACCACCGGCAGATAAAGGAAGCATATAACCGTTTTTACCGTTTTCAACATAATTTGCCGTACCTCCGGTATCATAAACAAAACATGGAAGTCCAAAACCGTTTGCCTCACAGAGTGCGATGCTACTACACTCTGCTCTGCTTGGAAAGAGGAAAATATCCATCTGCTTCAACACATCAATCAGTTTATGGTATTGTTCCGAATCATTTTTATCAAGGAACCCGTGACTGACAATCCACGGCAGATTTTCAACTTCAGCGGGGAGTTGAGACATCCCAGTGATATGAAGTTCTATCGGTATGTCTCGTCTGATCAGTTCCCGGCAGGCTTCTACTGCCACATCGCCGCCTTTTCGCAACCAATTCACTCCACTCCAATAAACTCTAATGGGTTTAGATCGATCAATTTTTTTTGCGATGCCCGGAATGTCTGCCATATTCATATTAGCGCCAAACTCGACAACACCAATTTTGGACGCATCTATACAACAATGTTTTACTGATTCATTTTTACACCAATCACTCGACGCAATTATGAGGTCCGCTCGCCGAAATGCTCGTTTGGTTAGAATTGACGCCTCCTGCCGGTTTTGCCAAGTCAGATTTGAAAATTCAGTATAATACTCAAACAGCGACTGAACCGGCGCATCAACCAAGTGAACTATTTTCTGCTTTACACGTGAGGGTAATGCAGAAATAATACACATATCAGTTGGGACGAATATAATGTCGTAATCCGAGTAATCTATCTTTGCCAAGACCTTGCGCATCATACGAGCTGTATAAAACGATTCGTCAAAGCGAACATTTTTCTTCAGATGATTGGCTATCCAACACCAATAACGCACCCACAACTTATCAATAAAATCCTGTTGAATTCCAGCGAGAGCATTGACATAGTCTACAATATAGCCGGCATTTTCAAGAGCATGGAGAGAATAATAAACAGTGCCGGACCACTCTTTTCTGTCGTTTTGATCCTTCGCTGTTGATATATATAATATTCGTTTAAGAGACATTTGACAAAAAATTTAGTTCTTTTCAAGAGTCTTTAATCCATATTTCCATATCAATCTTCGAGGTCCATCAAGAATAATGCTTATTGCATATACGAACAGAAGGAAAACACCCATCTTTATAAGGCACATCGGTCCTGTAGATTCAGTAAACAATTGTTTGCATATTTCACAAAACCAATCTAACACCTCCGGATAGATATGTAATAGATATACAGCAAAGGTGGATCTGGCTATATAATTGATCGGCTTTGACGTTGTTATATGTATATTGCTGAAATACAAGATCAGCCCCAATGCTCCTAATATCACAAACGGGTTGTCATAACTATTGACAATCAGCGGCAGGTCAAATATAATTACAAGTGTAGTAATTAGTGTATTAACCAATGTGCAACCTACAAACAACAGGAATCCATGGCTGAATTTGATATACTTCCGAGCATATCTGCCCAAAAGGTAAATTCCAACCATTGACAATGCACTATAACCTCTACCGATTTCCTGCGACCAATCGATATAGCCATACACTACCAACATTGCAAAGTATGAAAGCAGAACAGCCGTAAATTCTTTTTTTGAAGCATATTCACTGAACTTGTTTAATACAGGAGCAAGTAGATACAGAATAACATAGCTTATGACAAACCAGCCCGATTTATGGAGTAATACGATCTGATAAAGCCTTCCGATTGTAATCTGCTCTAAACCCATAACGGTCAAAGCGCCAAGTATTATTATACCAAAATAGTATACTTGAAAAAGTAAGTATGATAACCCTTTTATACTTGCCTTAATGGAAAACCACCCGGAAATCAGAATAAAGACATTAACTCCATACAACGACACTGTTTGAAATAACAATCGCGTTTCTGAAGGAATAAAATTATCGCATATATCTTGAGACGAAGGTGCGCCAATACTCAAAAAGTTGGCGTGCACAAGCAAAACCAGAAACATGGCAATCATGCGAAGTATCTCGAAGTTGCTTTGTCGAGGCCCTGCGGTGATTGATTGTATTGCCATCGTTATATAGTTGTGAGGTTTAAGAATATATTGAAAATCTTGTGCTCTTTTCCTCCCAATGCAAACTTATATGATTCGTTCCCGCGTGTGAAATCTATATAGTCATAGCGATTGGTTTCTATCGTCTTTTCAATGAAATTATAGAGCAATAAGATTCCCGGAGAATACTTGGAGTATGACGGATTTGTACTTACTCCCATAAGAACAATGCTCCTCCCGTCAGGAGAAACCCCATAGTTAAACGATGCGCAAAGTTCTCCATCAGGAGTCTTTGCAGTCATAAACTTTGAGTTTTTATCATGAGAATACGGAGCATATTCAGCAAATTTATACCAGCCACGCCCAAGGATTTTTGTTGATATAAAATTAATTATCCTCCATTTCAATGTCTTACCTCCCCAATCGTTTTTCTTGGCAACTCTCACACTCCTATAAGCAGTGAACTCATCGAGATTGACATTTGAATCACAGAAATCATATACCAGAGATTTGCCATCGCGTGCCAACCGATTATTGGCGGTACGGATGTTTTGCCTGGATTGTTTCGAAAGGAGTTTTTGATACTGATCAAACTGGAGTCCATCAATTGACAAACCAACACATATTTGTGACGACAAAACACTATCTATATTACCAACCGATGTAAGATAGCTATACAGTCGGGTCGATTCCGACACGTTCTCAAAATAGAAATCGGATAGTTGGAATTTATCTTTCAGCTGCTTCAGCAGATACGTTACAACATTATCATTGAAATCTTTATAAATGAAGTTCAGATAATCTGACCATCCACCGCGTCCAAAAATATAGAATCCCTTACGATTAAATTTCCCAAAAGTCCTTTTAACGATCCAAAGAGGAGCGATAAGAATAACTTTATCTTCTTGCGTTACTGCGGCAAATGTAACTTCAAATCTTGAGTCCTTAATATCTTTATTGAGATTCCATAACATTTCATACCATGCGTATGTCTGGAAATAAGTCATATCTGCACCAGATTCCAACTCAAGCCAAGAATCTACCAACAGCCTGAAATCTGACATCGTGTAATATTTCAGTGACAATTCTTTCATCTTTTTAATACTATTTATTCAATCCAATGATTCTTTTAATTTTATCGGCTATCCTAAAAACTGGAAATGCACGGTCGCGTTTGGCATCTGTAGCCATTATAATGGAGCCTTTATAATCAACATAATTCAGTTGATGCCCTCCTTGCCGATAAAAACTCTCAGAGGAGGGAAGAATATGTCTGGCAAAAAGGGTTTCTTCATATATTTCAGGTGTAAGTTGGGTTATTTTCATTACATTAACCTGTCCTCCGTAAGTTTGGCTACAATCCTGTGCTGGCCGATACAAACTGCCGTCACATTCTATCAAAGATCCGGCGTTGCGACCAAACTCTAAATTATGACAAATCGGAGAACACGGATGAGCAACAAACGGTCCCCTGAGGGTGGGTGAAGTATAAAGTTGCAATTGATAACCTTTAGAATCCAATGTGGAAGTAAACAGGAAATAAATACCATCCTTTTTATAAAGGACATTGTCGGCAAAATCAAAAATAATGCTGTTATTTTTTTCCAGTCTCCGCATCAGTACACTATCAAGTTCAAACCTTGTAAGAGAGCTGTCTGTCGCCTTATAAAGTCTTATTTCTCCCACCCAGCCTGTTTCCGGAATCATGTACACCTCTCCTCCGTCTTCAAACACATTTGGGAACGAAAAATGGAGATTATCTTCATGCGAAATTTGTAACGGAGCTGTCCAATTTTTCAAATCAGAGGTGGAAACCATCCATAGTCTGCCACCTGGATTATGGGCAGTGGTTTCTTCATAGAAGAGGAAGAGCATACCGTTATGCACAAACAGAAATGGATCGGCATTAATCACCTTTGGATCAACAATGTTCCACAGTGAACTGGTATCCAGCCGACGAATAATTTTTCTTTCGGCCGTCATATCAAAAATAGACTTTACTTCAGATATTTCAATACCGAAACATTCATATTTTTGAAAAATATTTCCCATTACTTATTATTTAAGGCAGAGCGTAGATAATTCAACGATTTATTTCTTGCAGAGACCAATGCGGATTCAACGGCAGAATATTCTATCGGAGATTTAATAGATATAGATTCACCGACAATCAATCGATCTTGCAGTCCGAGAGGGGTAAGTATATTCAACATTCGGCTATCAAGACCTTTGGAGAGGAGAAAAAACTCCTTTCCAAATATCAGAGAGAATGCAAGTAGATGAAATGAATTGCCAATGGTGTATGTGGCATTTTTTATAAGAGTCAGATATTCTCTTGGCCCACAATCAAGTTTACGTACAATACCGTCACTCATATATTCCGGATAGTCTTGCGTTACCAATATTGGCAGACCTGTCATATATGAAAGTTCTTTTGCTTTATTAAAATATCCAGACTCTTCTCTTGGTGTATAATAAAAGATATATGATTCTGGCATCTTAACATCCACATTGGCTATCTCATAATAATCCTTGGCATCAAGCAGTAGTGTCGGATCAAGGACAACATTAATTGTCTTATCCGTAATTTTTGACAGACAATCCTTACCTTTTGATTCCCGGGTGGATAGGGCATCGTATCTGTTAATCGCAGCCCTCATTCTATCTTCTTCCTCTTTTGAGATTTGATTAGGGTTACTCCCTAATGACGGAGCATATGCTATTCTCTTTCCGTGAAATGGAAAATCCACAAGGTAGCACATATCGAAATCCCAACAGCCAGGATTCCAAATCTGGTCACTGCCTGTAATTATGGCGTCATAATCGGCTTTCTTTACAAATTCAGCAACATCTCCAGCAGAGGAAAGCTCACGGGTAACATTTAAATAGTTTCTTAAAAATTTCTCAAATCTGTTATATTTAGACAGTAAACTAACGCTTTTCTGCGGTCCTTTTATTAATTTCTTCAGGGAGGAACGCGGATGTCTTAATGATATATGCGGAGGAATGAGAGATTTTTGAATTTCCGTTCTGAAATTTATAATCTCATTTTCAATTCCAAAATTTGACAACACTTTCTGGAGGGCATATGCCTGAAGCATAGAGCCATAGTTATGGGATGCATGAAATGTCAGAATTCCTACCTTCATACTTTTAATCTGCGTCGAATAGGTTTAATTATTCTCAGAGTAAATATTCTGTCTAATTCGCAGAGTCGGTATGCACAATCCGCTCCAAAGACAGAAAGGAGACTCTGAAACACACGAACCCGTCTTGTCTTGCGGGAGGGATGTCTAAGTTGAGAATTGCCGTCAACAGCTTCTGCTACGGAACGTTCGATAAGCGTAAGTTCTGACTCTTTTACCAATTTGTATCCTTTCTCGGTAATCGGCAGAATACATGAACACCCATTGATTGAGTCATGTTCAACAGTATTGCTCAATCCCCAAAAATCACCGATAGTGACATCAGAACATCTTTCTGGACGAGCATAACCGCAACTGTAGCAGCTATCGCGATATGTATAGCCGTCTATAAATGCACTGTAATAGACATCACGATATCTCTGATTCCAGACATTACTGTAATATATCTTTTCCCCTGATTTGTCAAAGACTCTTAACGCCATGTCATTTCCTTTTCTGAAAGTGACATAATCAGCTTTTCCTGAGGAAATTTTATTAAGATGTTTCTTAAGTAGCTTTTGTGATGGAACCCCATGACAAATCAGATCTACGCAATAAAGATTATCATAATCTTTACCAAGGTAGGATTTAAGACCTGCACATTGACATGGCGTTCCGATAAACAGAACTGTCAACGAACTTTTTAGGTCTTGTTTTACGTTACTATATATATGACCTATATCGCTCTGAACGTATTTACTGCCTTTAAGCCGGACAAGACTCTCCAAATCAGCAATCCTTGTATGCCTGAACTTTAATCCGGGTTCTGACGCACACCCGTAAACAACTCCGCCTCTACGGATTATTGTCTGAGCAAAAGCCGTTGCAGCTCCTCCGGATGTGCTTGTTAGATATTGTTCTCTGTCAGAATGCCAGCCGGCGAATGCTGTAAGAGGATAATGCAGACTCAGATGGTTGTTTTCCGGACATACTCTCTGACACATCCGACAATTGATACATAAATCCTGATTAACCTCTGGATATAAATGATCCAGTTTCCCTGGCGTCATAGAGATGCAAGCTTTGGGGCAAACGTTGAAACAAGCCATGCATCCGGAACATTTGTCTTTTGAGCAAATTTCAGAACCGGTCATTATCGTTTGAATTTACTTATAAACTTCGTTTGTACCATATTTGCAAGCATGGCTCTTACATTGTCGTTCATTCCCCATTTCCATAAAACTATAAATGTAGAAAGGACTGAAACCGCACATACCACAAAGAATCTTACAAGACCGGGCTGCATAGCCTGCTGGACGGCAAATGGTACGATAGCAGAAATGAGAATCAGAAATATATTCTTGAGGAAAACACTTTTAAAAAATTTCATTCCCGGAAAAATAGTATATTTCGACAAGAGAACCATGTTAATAATAAATGAAAGTAACGGAGGAACGCTTGCCAGCCAATATGCCAGAATGGCACTGTGACCATACTTCATTGCCACGTAGTATAATGGAATAGATAGAAGATACACCGGAACGGAGTACATATTATTTTCTTTGACTCTTCCGATTGCTATCAACCCATCTTCAACCATAGCATTACTACGGTAGATCAAACTGCAAGCCAACGTTATTTTAATAAAAGCACATGTATACTCCGGGACTTCATTGCCAAGCCATAACCCAACTACATAGTCTATTTCCAAAACACATGGAATCACGATGATACCGATTAAGAACAAGGTGTATTGCGTGACATTGAATATCAGCCTTACAAACCGGTCCATCTCTCCGGCGCCATAGAACTTAACCAATTGTGGCTGTGCAGCTGCAAGAAACCCAGTGATAAACTGCGATATAACCACATTTACTGTCTGCGCAAGTCCTCGCGCAGCATTCATAACGGTATTGAAGAATAGATTGAGAATAATAGACATTCCCTGATTGTTCACCACAGTTATCACATGTCCAAGAACACCCCACCCCGAAAAATGCAACATTTCTTTCATCAGTGGCTTGTCGATATGCAACGACCATTTACATTCAGGAAACTGTCGCGTACAGTAAATCCGGTATATTAACATACCGGTTGATATAACCGCGAGCTGAAGTGCGGAATAGATTATTAGCTTGTCGCCAGGTAGATATATGAGAATATAAATCACCGCTAACTTTGCAACCACGTCGAATATACTCATAGTTGCATATACATTGAATCTTTCGTGAGCAGTTACAGCCGCCATATACGGAGTCTGTACTATATTTAAGAATACTCCTATCATGGCAAACTGAAATACCCAGTTTGCCGCAGACATTCTTGACGGATCAATATTCAGTTTAGAATTGAGAAACCATAATCCTCCGGATTCCAGTGCCAATACAACGACAAAGGCAATTACCAGATGTATTACCAACGCGGTTGAGAACGTCACTCGCAATTTGGATTCGTCTCCTTTTCCTAAATAGAGAGCCAGGAAACGACGTGTGCCAGAACTAAGGATACTGTTAAGCACCGCAAAACTGGCAACAAATCCACCCACAAGATTGTTTATTCCATAATCAGACGCACCGAGTTTGTCAAGCACCACACGAGTGGTAACAAAACTTAGAGCCATGATAACAAGCTGCCTGATGTAGAGATAGATTGTATTCTTGGCTATACGTTTGTTGCTTTCTTCCATATTAAGTAATCAAAGGTTTTCGAGTAGAAATTCTCTTGATCGAGATTGCTCGGAGTCGAAAACTGTTTTGATGTTATCATAGTCAGGAGCAATCTTCTCAAGCGTTTCGTAAGATTGTGTCAACTGTACGTTAAGGAGATTATCTTCAAGACCATAACGATTAAGAAGATCAATGATGCGCGAACCTCGTTCGCTCCACGGAGAGATATATGTAAAAAATCGTCGTGCACTAAGGATGATTGAAAATACGGTGCAATGGAATGAGTCGGTAATAACCATATCGGCATTGGCAATATACCCGAGCCACTGTTGCACAGTCGCATTTGTGACTGCGATATACCCATCGGGATCTGGCTGTTCGATACCGAGAACAACCAGTTTTTTCCCACTTTCAGTTGCGAGTCTGATTGCATATTCAACGATATGCCTTTCGTATGCAAGAGTAAAAACAAGTATATAATCATTTAAATCAGGCTCTTCTACCAATTCTTTCCAATACTCTCGGTCAAGCAAGAATGTAGGATCTGCAACACAACTGACATTCTGTCCGGTAAGGTTACTCAGAAATTTCTGAGCCGATGCTTCTCTGACAGCAATTTTGTCATATCTTGAAAGCCATTTTTTAAATTTACGTTGTTCTTTGGAAGTCAATTTCTCTATTCCAATGCTTGAGGCATATGAAATCTTTCGCCCGGACTTGACAAAAGTAAGAAAATATGGCTCGATACAATATGCCTGTGTTGGATTCCAAACTTGATCACTTCCTGTGATATATGTATCAAACCGTGGCGGGTTTGCATACAATTCGTCAATATTGTTGAACGGACGTGTAAGCCTAATCTTACTATTTAAAGAGCCAAACAACGCTAAAGTACTGGGGGGGGGCTATTTTACGATTTTGAGTATTCATATTTCCTCTTCTCGTAATCCATTTTAACGATGTTCTGATCATCCGTTTTACCCACTGAGTTCTAGTTTCAAATCTATGAATGAACGGTGTAAAACGACGGCTATCCACATAGTCGGCATGAGCGGGGCGATGAAGATCTATTATCTCTACATCTTGTCCGCTCTGGCGCAGATATTCATATAGTGCAAACGACTGCAGACACGCGCCATAATTGGGCGAATTGTGTATGGTGATGATGCCAACTCTTTTCATCTTCATTTCAGCATTTTTAGTATTTTACGGATTATTCGTCGAGGCAGTTGCCTAAAGAATGTAATCCGTTCTCGACGTGCTTTAAGCAAAAGCACCTTGTCAATAGCAGTTTCGAAATCACCGCCATATTTCTCGATATATTTCTCGAAATCAATCCTTTCACATGTCTTGGGCGATGGACGTTGTAACTGTAGGTCTCCCTTGATTGGCTCATCTGTAGGACGACAATGAATTTCTATCAGCCCACTATCCGCCAATCGTTTAACAAATGCTTCTCCTTTGCTTGTATTGACCAAGATCACCGATACATTTTCATCTGAAAAATCGCATGGCGCCATCTCGCCAAGTCCATGATAATCGCCGATGGTTATATCAGAGCATCTTTCTCTACGAGCATAATGGCAATGATAACAGTTCTCTCGATAAGAGTAAGAGCGATGAAACGCAAGATTATATTTTTCGCCATCAGCCGAACGTTTACTGTATAGAATATCCCTATCTTTGCCATACAGAGTGAAGTAATAATTGGCAGTACCCTTCTCCGGGGCTCGGAACGATAGCCTGTGAGCGTCGATATTCAACTGCGTTTCAAGTGATTTGATATGCTGTCTCAAATAGCTGTTTGGAGTCACTCCGTGACATATCAAATCTATATATATCACATTATCATGATCACCAAGATATTTTCTATAGCCTGCAGTCTGACAAGGCAGCCCTATCAAAACCACAAGGTCCCCCGCCTTTACAGCAGGGCGAAGCATGTGATAAATCTCTTGAGCGTCGCTGAACGTATACTTTGAATTTCTTATCGCGTCTTGATCTTGAAGGGTGAAACTCTTTATTTTCACCCTAAACTCATCATCGGTCACCGCACCAATAGAAAAGCCATCATTGTCGGCTACATATTTGTAAATAGCAGATGCTATTCCACCTGATGCGGATATCCGGCGAATTTCCTTGTCTGTTGCCCATGCTGCGAATGACGATCGGGGGCTTTTGAATTCCGGGGCATTAAGAGCCGGACATGCCCGTTCACAAGCTTTACATTCAATACACAAGGAAGTATCTATAGATGGCAGCACTACACCCACTGCATCTTCACCCATAGAAATACAATGTTTAGGACAAACCTGCTTACAGGCACTGCAACCTGTACAATCTTTTTTTGTTGCTAACTGCGGCATTGTTTAGAACAGTTTTACCCTATGACACAAACGACACGACATTAAAAAAATGGTTAGTGTCAGAGGATTGCTTCCCACTGGTCAATTGTTTTGTCGATTGTAAATTTATGCGCTGAGACAAGCGCATTATGCTGCATTACATTCATTCGTCGAGAATCGGTAAGCAAAGACTTTAAATGACGGGCAAAGACCTTTATATTTCCGTCAGGGGTAAGATAACCATTATAAGAATTATCGATAATATCAGAATAAACTGGCGAGGAATTCATCACAACAGGCACTGCTCCGTTCTGGAGGGCTTCTGTCAACACTAATCCCCAGCCTTCAGCACTTGACGTCAACAACAATACAGACGCTTCTTCATAAAATGGAAGCGGACTCTGCTGTCCATAAAATATGGCATTTTCTATGCCATTATCTTTTACATACTTTTTATAGCGTTCAAGATCTGGACCTTCACCAACAAATTTCAGCGTCCACCCTTTTGTAATTCCTTGCTCTCCCAATCTTTTCCATGTCTTAAGGATTAGGGATATGCGTTTATGATATTCAGACATACGTGCACAAACAAGAACAGTCTTATTCTTCTTGTCAAGATCTCTGTCTGTGGCAATACAAGGGAATGTCAAGGGATTGTTAATAGCTGTTATCTTGTCGTAATCCTTGCGTCTCATCACCTTCTGCATATAAGGTTTATGACACTTTGAAAGGATAAGGAAAACATCTGAATTATCGTAGATTTCATTATAAACCTTTCCCTCTCTCTGCTCTTTGAGTCGACGATAATAACTTGAAAAAATGGTGTGCTTGACAATGTCAAGACGAACACGTAAAGAAATCTTCTCTTGAGATTTCAGCAATTGCTTATATGATGGATTACACGGGTCAAAATGTAGGCAGGAAATTATCCTGCCACCCTCAGAGTGCCATCGACGGCCTCCACGGTCCAGAAAGTCACGAAGAAGCCACGTAGCATATGCTATCTGATTTATGACAACGTCAACATGATTGTCTTTAAGAAAACTGTAGAGGTCTTCAACTTTTTCCCCTTCGTAAATCATATCCTTAGCGCCTTCCTTAAATTCAAGTATACCAAGGCATTTGTACCCACGTTCAGACAGACCTTTGACCACGAGCGATGTAATTCGCTCTGTCCCTCCAGCCTCGGGAATTAGAGGCATATTGTATATCCAAAGTATAGTCATGCGGCAAGTACGGTTGTGTGGCGTGGCCATAACAGCAACATCAAGTTATGGCAGCCAAAATCGTATATAACAGTCCACTCATCCATGCTTCTAAAATAAAAACTATTTACCAACTCTTCGGTTCTATCCGTTTATCCATCATCCCCCAATTCTCCCACAAATCTGATTGAAAATGTCTTTGAATGCCCGAGCGTATAAGACCGGTATATGTGTGACTGGAGGATATAACTTGTCTATATCCTATATAATCTTGTATTTAGATTATGTACAAAATATCCTATTGAGATTGATGAGCATATTGCAGAAATCCAGTATCCAATAAAAGGCATCGAAAACGCCGACAAAATAATAAAGGCACTGTTTTGCATCAGGTAAACTTCATAAGATGAGCGCAATATCCGCAAATGGGGGGGGGTAATTCTCAACTTGCATATTAACCCTACTACCATAGCAACAAAAGCGATATTGCATATGTAATAACTTATATATTCCCATTTGTAAGCAGTCAAGATATTATGCCCCACAAGTTGCCATTGCCATGTGAACAACCATATCACAACAGATATTATCAATATCGTGTATTCAGACAGTATTCGTGATATTTTATCCTCGTATGCCTGAAACCATATTCCTATTATGAAGCCGGGCAATGAGATAACATACCACTTTGGCTGACCGGCAATTATAAGTAACGCCATCATACATAAGACCAAAAGTGTCAATATGTTTCGTTTACTTGCAATGCCACATTTGGTTTTCATGACAATATAAAACGCCCCATAAAGAACAACGATTTCAGTAACAAACCAGCTATATCTGAGATAAGGACCACCCCACGTTAGTGTCTTCAATACAGTCAGCCAATTAATAGAATCTTTTAATAGTGCGTATATCGGTAAAGTAATGACATAAGCCGTTAGCAACGGTAGCATAACTTTTAATATTCTCCGCTTAAAAAATCCGTTAAGATAGGCATCACCTTTCTGTTTTTGGCTCGTCATTAACCCATATCCCGAAAAGAAAAAGAAAATCGAAACGCAACAAGCCCCAAGATTCATAAACGGAGTAATTGCTGATTCTGGGTTGGAAAACATAAAGATATGTCCATTCACGACCAACAACGCAGCGATATACTTTACCCAATCGCAAAGTACCCGCTTTTGGCTAAACAATGTCGAATCTGAAAGTCCCATTGTTTATCAAATATCTATATATAGCGTTTAAATCGTATATATCCTTACTGATCAGGCGGCTTTCAAAGGCCGCCTTTTCAAACAAACTGGATATATTGGGGCGCAACTTCGACTGCTGCAGAAATAAGATTTGACACCTCGACTATAAGCCTTTTTGTCCTCATGCCCTTTATCGATAGCAACTTCCCTTCATAGGAGTCAAGTACACCTCCTATTATCCTAACTTTTTTTCCATACATCGTCTGAGTCAGCTCTCCAGGCATAAAGTATTTCGGATTCTCGGTATTGCTTACAGCCATGATAAACTGTCTCATCTCGTTCTCCCGGATAACAGTCGGCTCGTTCGCTCTTCTCCCAAGTACATACCGATATTGCAGTAAGGGATACTTTGCGACATACGGATCGAGATTCTCCTTAGTCTCATAAACAAAAAGCAGATCCTGTATCACAGGCACATTGCGTCTCTGCTTCTTTCCTCGGATTGTAAGCAGCATCTCCATCATAGGAGTAAAGACCTCAAGACCGGCATCACGTAATTCGTGATGAGCCATCCGGTTTGAGTTGCGCCGGGACAGATCGCGCATAGCGAACCATTGTTTCTCTGGCGTCATCTCAACTATAAACTTTCAATTACAGATAATTCTTTAAGTTCTGCTTGATCCTGGAAAATCCTATCCATCAAGTAGTTACGAGCGCTTTTCAAAAAGTATGATGTTTCAGTCCCAAACGACCAAAACTGTTGATTGGTTCTAAGTGTCACTTGTAATCCATTATCAGTGTGTCATTGTTTCATGTCAATTTCCATTTAAGAAACTGACATTTTGTGATGGCAAAATTATACAATTTAATTGGAAATAACAATCATTGGAAGCGATTTTTTTATCCTCAGACTTGTGCATTGCAAACGCATAGCGAATAAATACCTCTGTTTTTTGCAAAAGCACAATGTAGGCTCACGGTGCGATCTCATTTTCAACACATAAGCACTGTTCCAGTCCCTTAAATAAATAGATGCCATTTAACAAAACGTATTCATGGCAATAACTTCTTTTTCCAAACTAATAACACCCAGACAGCCGCTCTTAACTCCTTATACATACCGTGACAACCGATTCCATAAAGTCCACATAACATTCCATAGAGTACAGTTGGATGAGACATTCATTGGTGGCAAGATAAAAACGGGTCAAGCCGAAATGCCGGTGCATGAATTTTTGGAAAAGTGTTAAATTTGCG